>Ga0316604_10000653_pt1 | contig 38892 bp, 40 predicted proteins | sample OWC_soil_day20_C_FD_207650 | JGI IMG/M metagenome (GOLD analysis project Ga0316604, IMG submission 207650) | Wetland soil microbial communities from Old Woman Creek delta, Ohio, United States - OWC_soil_day20_CT | ecosystem: Environmental > Terrestrial > Soil > Wetlands | place: USA: Ohio... | reverse complement strand
GGTTGGGTCAGTACCAACAGATCATTGTTTCCCTTGAGATCGCTCGGCCAGTCGGCAAAACGCTCGCCTCGGTAATCCGCTTCGCTGAGCTTGTGGCGCTGGATCATCGTGCCCATACCGCCATCTAGGATCAGGATGCGTTGGGCGAGCAGGGCATTGAGTTCGGCGGTGCGGTTCATGGCTAGGCAACAACTGATTGGGGAAAACCGCAATTTTAACATGCCCGGTCCTGCCGGCCGCGTTCCGGCAAACGGAAATAGTGGAGCGATTTAGTCGTGAATTGCGCCGTCCGCTTCGTATTACCCTCGAATAACTGAATTGCATCAATTCCGCCCAGAATCGAGCGGCGCTTTTTTTCATTGCTGTCTAAAATGGGAACAATTCGTTCAAGGAACTGACATGCAAACCCAAGCGATCCGTTTTTCCGAGACCGGCGGCCCCGATGTGTTGCAGCTGGAAACGCTCGATCTACCCGAGCCCGGCGCAGGCATGGTGCTGTTGCGCCACACGGTGATCGGCGTGAATTTCATCGATACCTACCATCGCAGCGGCCTGTATCCATTGCCGCTGCCTTCGGGCTTGGGCGTGGAAGGCGCCGGCGTGATCGAAGCGGTCGGCCCCGAGGTGACCCATGTCAAGCCGGGCGATCGCGTGGCGTATGCCGGCGGCGCGCTAGGCGGTTATGCGCAATACCGCCTGTTCCCGGCCGAGCGGCTGGTGCCGGTACCTAATGGCGTTGCGGACGAGATTGCCGGTGGCGCGCTGCTGCGCGGCATGACGACCGAATACCTGCTGCGCCGCACCTTCAAGGTCGAAGCCGGCATGACGGTCTTGATTCATGCCGCAGCCGGCGGTGTCGGGCAACTCGCCTGCCAGTGGGCCAAGGCGCTGGGCGCGACGGTAATCGGCACGGTCGGCACCGAAGCCAAGGCCGCCATCGCCTACGCCCACGGCTGCGATCGGGTGATCAACTATGCCACGGAAAACTTCGCCCAGCGCGTGTGCGAGCTCACCGATGGTCGCGGCGTACCGGTGGTCTACGACGGCGTGGGCGCGGCCACGTTCGATGGCTCACTCGATAGCCTGGCACCGCGCGGCATGCTGGTGAGCTTCGGCAATGCTTCCGGCGCAGTGGCGCCGTTTTCGCCCGGCATCCTGTCGCAGAAAGGTTCGCTGTTCTTCACCCGGCCCACACTCGCCCATTACACGGCGACCCGTGCCGAGCTGCTGCAAAGTGCTGCGGCCTTTTTCGATGTGGTGGCCAGCGGCAAAGTAAAGGTGGAAATCGGCCAGCGTTATCCGCTTGCGCAGGCCACACAGGCCCATCGCGATCTGGAGGCACGGCGTACCAGCGGTTCGACCATTCTGCTGCCATGAGCCGGGAAAAATTGCCGCATCTGGTCTATTTGCACGGCTTCCTTTCCTCCCCGGCATCGAAGAAGGCCCGCGAAACAGCGCTCTGGATGCAAGAACAGGGACTGACCGCGCAGTATCACTGCCCGGAGCTGCCGCCGACACCGTTGGCGGTGAAGACGCAGCTGCAACAGCTTTTTGCAGGGCTGGCAGGCGAAGCGATTTGCGTGGTGGGCAGCTCGCTCGGCGGATTTTATGCCACCTGGGCGGCAGAGGAATTCGGTTGCCGGGCGGTGCTGATCAATCCGGCGGTGCGGCCCTACGATTTGCTGAAAGATTACATCGGGCCGCAGCGCAACTATCAGACCGGCGAAATACAAATGGTTGATGCCAGCTTCGCCGACGATCTGCGCGCGCTTGAGCGCCAGCCACGCCACCCGGAAAACTACTGGCTGCTGGTGCAGACCGGCGATGAAACGCTGGATTACCGTGCGGCCGTGGCGTTTTACCACGACTGCCGCCAAAGTATTACGATGGGGGGTGATCACGGCTATGCAGGTTACGCCGGCATATTGCCCCATATCTGGAAATTTGCCCGAGGAGAATCATGATGGCCACGCCGCAAAGCGGAATCCTGCCCGATGCCAACCAGAATACGCTGTTCCTGCTGTTCCGGCGCCGCATCGGTCGCCGCGCGAGCCACAAACTCAAAACCCTGCTCGCCCACCTGCCCGAACGGGCGGCACATCTGGCGAGCGAGGATCCGGCAGCGCATTTTTCTGCCGTGGTAGCCTTCGGGCCGACCATCTGGAATGAACTCTGGGAAGAGCGCCCGCACTTGCTGCACCCGTTCCCCCGCATCGCCGGTGCCGTGCACCAGGCGCCCTCGACAGATACCGACATGCTGCTGCACCTGCGCAGCGAGCGGTACGATTTCCTGCACGAGTTCGCCGACAAGCTGGTGAAGGAATTGAGCGAATGGCTGGATCTGCTCGAGGTCGTGCATGGCTTCCGCTACCAGGACGGGCGCGATTTGACCGGCTTCGTCGATGGCACCGGCAATCCGGAAGGCGATGAGCGTGCCGAAGTGGCGCTGGTCGGCGAGGAAGACCCCGACTGGGCCGGCGGCAGCTACGTGCACGTGCAGCGCTTCGTGCACCGCATGGACGAATGGAACAAGCTGCCGGTGAAGCAGCAGGAAGCCATCATCGGCCGCTCCAAGCATGCCAATATCGAGATGGACAAGGACGACCGGCCGCTGACCAGCCACATGCACCGCGTCAATATCGAAAATGGAAGCGGCAAGGAACTTAAACTCTTGCGCCATTCCATGCCCTACGGCATTCCGGGTGGCGAGCGCGGCCTGTATTTCTGCTCCTACTGCCGAGATCCGGCCATCTTTGAAAAAATGCTCTCGCGCATGGTGGCGCCGATCCACGACGGCCGGGTTGATCACCTGCTGAATTTCACCCGGGCTGTCAGCGGCGCGGCATTCTTTGCCCCGAGCGTGGAAAAGCTGCAGTCCCTGGATCATTGATTGCCCTTCCCCTGCCGGCAGGGCGGCATCGCCCGCCGGCACTCGTCTGAAAATACCGAAGGCCTCTCCTTCAAGCCCGGTTTGAATCCGGAAATCCGCGCGCAGTGCTTAACCCGGCCACCCCCGTGGTTTTTTTCCTGTACGCAGAAAACGCAATATGGCAAAGTGGTTGTCGTATATGAATCTTGTCCAGGGAGAAAACAATGTCGGGTAATGCCAGATTAGTCCTGTCGCTGTGCGCCGCCATGGCGCTGACGGCATGTGGTCAGAAACAGGAGGCCGCCCCCGCTGCCGCTTCGGCCACTGCGGAAGCCATCCAGACCGTCAAGATCGGCTTTTCCGCGCCGCTGACCGGCCCGCAATCGCATTACGGCAAGGGTTACCAGAACGGCGTGCAGATGGCCATCGACGACGTCAACGCTGAAAACCCGACGCTGGGTGGCAAGAAAGTGAAGTTCGAGCTGCTGGCCGAAGACGATATGGCCGATCCGAAATCGGCCACGCAGGTGGCGCAGAAATTCGTCGATGCCAAGGTAGCCGGCATGATCGGCCACTTCAATTCCGGCACCTCGATTCCGGCCTCCAAAATCTACAACGACGCCGGCCTGCCGCAGATCGCCATGGCTACCGCGCCGGCCTACACCGCGCAGGGCTTCAAGACCACGTTCCGCTCGATGACCTCCGATACCCAGCAGGGCTCGGTGATCGGCAAGTTCGTGGTGGAAAAGCTCAAGGCCCAAAAGGTGGCGATCATCGACGATCGCACGGCCTACGGCCAGGGCCTTGCCGATGAATTCGAAAAAGCGGCGAAGGCGGCCGGCGCCACGATCGCCAAGCACGAATTCACCAGCGACAAGGAAACCGACTTCACCGCGATCCTGACCAGCATCAAGGGCGTGAAGCCGGACATCATCTTCTTCGGCGGCGCCGATGCCCAATCCGGCCCGATGGCCAAGCAGAAAAAACGCCTGGGTATTGCCGCACCGCTGGTTTCCGGCGAGATGACGCGCTCCGATACCTTCCTCAAGCTGGCCGGAAGCGATGCCGACGGGACCATCGCCTCGATGGCCGGCGTGCCGATCGAACAGATGCCGGGCGGCAGCGCGTTCCTGGAGCGCTACAAGGCCAAGTTCGGCGAAATGGAGATCTATACCCCCTACGGCTACGACGCGACCCGCGTGCTGCTCGCCGCGATGAAGAAGGCCGATTCCGCTGATCCGACCAAGTATCTGCCCGAGCTGGCCAAGATCAGCCACGCCGGTGTGACCTCGGCGCATATCGGTTACGATGAAAAGGGCGATCTGAAAGACGGCGGCATCACCGTGTACAAGGTCGAAAACGGCAAGTGGGTGGTAATGGAAACCATCGGCGCCAAGTAAATCATCAAGTCAAAAAACAAACCCCGCTCTCGAAAAGAGCGGGGTTTGTTTTTTGCAGCGATGGCTGCCCCGGTGCAAAAACCATCCGTCTGAAGAGGAGTGACGGACAGTTTTTGCGGAGGCAACTTTACACGCCGGAATAGGCCGAGAAGGCACCATCGACCGGGATGACCACGCCGTTGACGAAGCCGGCAGCTTCTTCGGAAGTCAGGAACATGAGCGAGCCGATCAGCTCCTTCGATTCGCCGAAGCGGCCCATCGGGGTGCCGTTCAGGATCTTGCCGGCACGGGCGGTCGGCTGGCCATCGGCACCGAACAGCAGTGCACGGTTCTGGTTGGTCACGAAGAAGCCCGGAGCAATCGCATTCACGCGAATGCCGACCGGTGCGAAGTGCACGGCCAGCCACTGGGTGAAGTTGCTCACGGCAGCCTTGGCAGCACTGTAGGCCGGGATCTTGGTCAGCGGGCAGTAGGCATTCATCGACGAAATGTTGATGATGCTGCAGCCTTGACGGCCAACCATCTGCTTGGCGAAAACCTGGGTGGGCATCAAGGAACCGAGGAAGTTCAGGTCAAAGACAAAACGGATGCCGTCCGGATCCAGATCGAAGAAGCTGATCACGGAAGCATCGGGTTTCTGGAAGTCTTCCAGGGTCAGGTTTTCCTTGGTGGTGGTGCCTTTCGGATGATTGCCGCCGGCGCCGTTGACCAGGATGTCGCAGGAACCGAGCTTGGCCAGCACTTCGGCGGCGGCGGTTTCGAGCGAGGCGCGTTCCAGCACGTTGGCGGCCACGGCAATGGCTTGTCCGCCTTCTTCGCGAATGGCAGCAGCCACGGCTTCGGCGGATTCCAGCTTCAGATCAAGGATGGCAACACGCGCGCCGGCTTCGGCCAGGGCACGGGCCATGTCGGCGCACAGGATGCCGCCGCCACCGGTGACAACTGCGACTTTGCCGACGAGATCAGTGAAATTGGGTAAGGACATGGGTTTCTCCATTCGGATTGCGTGGGGTGCAAACTGGCCATTCGAACCGATGCGGTCAAAATGGCATGGGGCAAGGCAGGGCATGCGTGATCGATGCCTGCCGGCAAAATTTGCAGGGATCGCCCATCCCGTTCAAGGCATGGACGATCTCTTCAGACAGCGCTCAATCAGGCAGTGGTCTTGGTATCGAACTTGTCGATCGCTTCCCACAGGCCGATCAGGTACATCGCGCCGAGCGCGCGGTCGTACAGGCCGTAGCCGGGCTTGCCGGTTTCGCCCCAGATCATGCGACCGTGGTCCGGACGGGCATAGAATTCCTTGCCTGCGTCGTGGTAAGCCTTGACGATCGCGGCCATGTCGAGCGAACCGCAGGAGGACAGGTGCGCGGTTTCTTCGAAGTCACCGTTCGGCGATACGTGCACATTGCGCAGGTGGGCGAAGTGAATGCGGCCTTGCGGGGCGAATTCACGCACCATGGCTTCCACGCTGTTTTCGTAGCCGGCGCCGAGCGAGCCGGAGCACAGGGTCAGACCGTTGGCCGGGGTGTCGACGATTTTCAGCAGGCGGGCCAGGTCGTCGCGGTTCTTGACGATACGCGGCAGGCCGAAGATCGGACGGGGCGGATCATCCGGGTGGATGGCCATTTTCATGCCGACTTCTTCGGCAACCGGAATGATGGCCTTCAGGAAGTATTCCAGGTGTTCCCACAGCTTTTCTTCGTCGATCTTGCTGTATTCGGCGAGCAGCGCCTTCAGCTCGTCGGCCTTGTAGCTGGCATCCCAGCCCGGCAGGGAAATGCCCTTGCTAACGTCGATCTCTTCCACTTCCTTGGTACTGAACGCGAGACAGGTCGAGCCGTCTTCCAGCTTCTTGTCCAGGATCGTGCGGGTCCAGTCGAACACCGGCATGAAGTTGTAGCAGATCACCTTGACGCCGGCGGCGGCCAGGTTGCGGATGTTTTGCTGGTAGTTGGCGATCAGGCGATCGCGGCTCGGCTTGCCGAGCTTGATGTCTTCGTGCACCGGTACCGATTCGACCACGTCGAATGCCAGACCATTGGCTTCGATCTTGGCTTTCAGCGCCAAAATTTTGTCCATCGGCCATACTTCACCGACTGGCACATCGTAAATGGCGGAAACGATGCCAGTCATGCCCGGGATTTGACGGATGTATTGAAGGGAGACCGGATCGGAATCACCGTACCAGCGGAAAGTCATTTTCATGGTTACACTCCTTGGGTGGATGGCCAAATGGTCAAAAGGTAAATTGGTAAGACCATTGAGCAAAGTATAGGCGTATAATTTGGTGTATGCAACTGGTGGAAAGTTTCCGCTCATCGAAAAATCCGGGTATAGAATGATGCTCTTCCGGTATACCCAACAAGCGGCCCGTAACCCGTTATAAACATAGGCAAGACATGGCACAGGAACATTCGCTCGTTAATGGGGCAAACGCAGGACTGCCGGTATTCCAGTCGCGACGTCTGTACAAGCAGATCGCCGACGCGCTGGCAGAACGCATCCATTCCGGCATTTTTGCGCCCGGCAGTCACCTGCCCTCCGAGCGTGATCTGGCCCAACAGATGGGCGTCAGCCGTCCGTCGGTGCGCGAGGCGTTGATTGCGCTGGAAGTGATGGGGCTCGTGGAAGTGCGCGTCGGCGATGGCGTGCTGGTGTGTGACCGGCGCGCAAGCATCGCCGAGGGAACCGATACCGAGAACAGTCCACTCGAGCAGCTGCAGGCGCGCATGCTGCTGGAAGGTGAAGTTGCCGGGCTGGCAGCGGAAAATGTCACGCCGGAACAACTGGCCGTGCTCGATGCCTCGCTTCTCGCCATGGAAGGCATGATCAACGACCGCACCCGCTTCCTGGAAGAAGACCAGCGGTTCCACATGGCCGTGGTCGTCGCCAGCGGCAGCCAGACGCTGATCGATCTGGTCGAATTTCTCTGGCAGCAGCGCACCTTGCCGGTCTACCGCGCGTTCGAGAAGCACTTCACCGGCGCTGCCGAGCAGACTGCCGTACTCGAAGAGCACCGCGCCATCGTCGAGGCCATCCGGCAGGGCGATTCACGCAAGGCTCGCAGCGCCATGCGCCGACATATCGATCGGGTACGGAAGCAATTCACCAAGTAGTTTCTGGGCGCGGGTAAGTCCGTATTACCGCCGAGCGGGGCTGCGCGTATTGTCTCCCGGCAACAGGTTCAGCGGGAGTGTCTGCCATGTCGTCCGATAGTGAAATTGCCCAAGCCACGCGGCTGCGTTCGATCATCGAACTGGCCGGCGCCCGACTGGGCATCCCGGTGCGTGAGCTTGAACCCTACGGCCACTACAAGGCCAAACTCTCGCTCGACTACCTGGAGCGCCTGCAGCATCGCCACGACGGCAAACTGATCCTGGTCACCGCGATCACGCCCACGCCCGCCGGCGAAGGCAAGACCACGACCACGATCGGCCTCACCGACGGGCTGAACCGAATCGGCAAAAACACCATCGTCTGCCTGCGCGAGCCTTCGCTCGGCCCGTGCTTCGGCCTCAAGGGCGGCGCCACCGGCGGCGGCCATGCACAGGTGGCGCCAGCAAGCGACATCAACCTGCATTTCACCGGCGATTTCCATGCCGTCACCTCCGCGCACAACCTGCTCTCGGCGCACATCGACAACCACCTGTTCCACGGCAATGCCCTCGGGCTCGACCCGCAGCGCATCGTCTGGCGCCGGGTCATCGACATGAACGACCGGGCACTGCGCACTATCACGCTCGGCGCAGGCGGGTCGGCCGCGCGCGAGGAAGGATTCGATCTGACCGTAGCCTCGGAAGTCATGGCCGCCTTATGTCTGTCGGAATCGCTGGACGAACTGCACGAGCGGCTCGGCAACATGCTGATCGGCTACGGCGGGCCGGATGGCAGCATGCCCTTCTTCGCCCGCGACCTGAAAGTCACCGGCGCCATGACCGCGCTGCTGAAGGACGCACTCAAGCCGAATCTGGTGCAAACGCTGGAAAACAACCCCGCGCTGATCCACGGCGGCCCGTTTGCGAATATCGCTCACGGCTGCAACTCGCTGATCGCCACGCGCAGTGCCTTGAAAATGGCCGATTACGTGGTCACCGAAGCCGGCTTTGGCGCCGATCTGGGCGCCGAAAAATTCATCAACATCAAATGCCGCCAGGGCGGATTGACGCCGGCGCTGGCAGTCCTCGTCGCCTCGGTGCGCGCGCTCAAAAGCCACGGCGGGGCCGCGCCGCATGCGCTGGACCAGGAAAACCTGGCCGCACTGCAGGCCGGCATGGGCAACCTGCTCCGGCACCACGCCAACCTGCACGACCGGTTCGGCTTGCCGGTGGTGGTGGCCATCAACCCTTTTCCCGGCGATACGCCGGTCGAACTCGACTGGCTGCTGCAGGAATGCGCACGCTTGGGGCTGCGCGCCGTGATCAGCCGGCATTGGGCCGAAGGCGGCGCTGGCGCACAAGCGCTGGCGCAGGCAGTCCTGGAAGAAATCGAGCAGACCGATAACCGTTTCAGCCTGCTTTATCCCGACGACATGCCCTTGCGGGACAAGATCGACACCATTGCCACCCGCATCTATGGCGCACCCGGCTTCAGCGCACCGGACACTGTGCTGCGCGAAATCGAGCGGCTGGACCGCACTTACCGGCAATTCCCGATCTGCATGGCCAAAACACCGTATTCCCTGACCGGTGCCGCGCCCGGCCAGCCACTGTCGGTACACGATGTGCGCCTGGCACGCGGCGCGGGCTTTCTGGTGGTGCTCAGCGGCAAGATCATGACGATGCCCGGACTGCCCGAACATCCGGCCAGCGAACGGATCGATGTTTTGCCGGATGGGCGCATTACCGGGCTGCAGTGATCTGCACCAGCCGCCGGTCGCCGCCCTGTTAGCGCACCGGCTTTTGCGTCAGAATGCGCTTTTTGACCGGGTCCGATTCGCATGACCAATCAGGAACTTCTCCAGCGCAGTCTGGCCGCCGTCTGGCACCCCTGTACCCAGATGAAACAGCATGAATCGTTCCCGCTGATCCCGATCAGCCGCGGCGAAGGCGTGTGGCTATACGACTGCGAAGGCCGGCGTTTTCTCGATGCGGTTTCCAGCTGGTGGGTCAACCTGTTCGGCCATAACGAACCACGCATCAAGGCCGCGATCAGCCGGCAGATGGATAGCCTGGAGCACGTGATGCTGGCTGGGTTCACCCACGAGCCCGCCGTTCGTCTGTCCGAACAGCTGGCCGAACTGACCGGTCTGGGCCATGCGTTCTACGGCTCAGACGGCGCATCGGCCACCGAAATCGCCCTGAAAATGAGCGCGCACTCCTGGCGAAATAAGGGTCTTCCGCAGAAAAACCGCTTCGTCTACCTGGAAAACAGCTATCACGGCGAGACGCTGGGCGCATTGTCGGTCACCGATGTACCGATCTTTCGCAGCGCCTACGCGCCGCTGGTGCGCGACAATTTCTGCGTGATGAACCCGGACTGGCGCCAAGCGCGCGAGGGAGAAACGGCGCAGGACGTGGCCGAACGGGCAGCATCGGCACTGGCAGCGCTGCTGGCCGAGAAACACGGGGAAATTGCCGCACTGATCCTGGAACCGCTGGTGCAGGGCGCTGCCGGCATGGCGATGTACGACCCGCTTTACCTGCGCCGTGCCCGGTCACTTTGTGACCAATTTGGCGTGCACTTGATTGCCGATGAAATTGCCGTTGGTTTCGGCCGCACCGGCACCATGTTCGCCTGCGAGCAGGCCGGCATCCGTCCGGACCTGCTTTGCCTTTCAAAAGGCATCACTGGCGGTTACCTGCCGCTTGCAGCTGTGCTATGCCAGGATGACATTTATCGCGCTTTCTACCATGATGAAACGGCACGCGGTTTTCTGCATTCGCATTCGTACACGGGAAACCCGCTAGCCTGCGCGGCGGCGCTCGCCACATTGGCCATCTTCAAGGAAGACGAAGTGATCGCACGCAACCGTGAAAAAGCACTGCGTTTCGATGCGTTTTTTGCTGGATTGGCCGCGCATCCCCGGGTGAAGAACTGGCGGCGCACCGGCATGATCTGGGCCTTTGATGTCACCGATGCCACGGCAGGCTTTGCCCAGCGCTTTTTTGCTGCCGCACTGGCACAAGGCGTGCTGGTACGGCCAATAGGGGAAACGGTTTATTTCATGCCCCCTTATGTACTGAATGATGATGAGGCGCAGCAGCTTGCCGCAGGCACGCTGGCCGCTCTGGAACAAACCCGATAGCAACAAGGTACCCTGATCCATGCAGTTGTTGCTCGATTTGCCGGAAATCTCTCCGGCCCTGGCAAATGTTGTCGAAACCAATCCGAAGAAACTTCGGGAGTGGTTGATCGGGCTGCCCACCTCCAACGTCATCGAAGCCGGGCGCCAGATCCACGACGCCCTGGCTTCACTCAACCGCATCGAGCTGGCCGTCGACGAGCGCGTCAAACTGCTGGCGGAATATGAAATCATGCTGGACATGATGGCGGGCAGCTTTGAAGCCTCCTATGCCGCCAACGGTGTCCCCGCCAAGGATCGCGCCAGGCAGACGGCAACGGTCCATCGCAACCTGTGGCACGAAATGGCTACGGCCTGGAAAGTGGCCTTGGTCAGCCGGCTGGAAAAACGCTCCCTGTTCGGCGCAAGCGGCAAGGCAGACCCGTTGTTTATCCAGCGCGTGCTCAACAGCTACTGGCGTTTCTACCGGATTTGCTGCCGCCTTTACATGCCCATGCCGGCCGGGGCCTGGAGCGAAATCCACCAGGTTTTCCGGCTGGGCGCGAAAAACCAGTTCCTGGATGAGCCGCACGAACCCAAGAACCACTCGATTGCCGCCACCTACAAACGCATCCTGCTGCTGTCGCTGGCCGATCCGCTGCGCTTTGCCCTGCCCGAACAGGACAAGCTGGTCGAGCTCGTGGAAAGTTACGGCCATCTAGCGCATTTTCAGCCGATCACCAAGCTGCCGAGCCATGCCGGCTACTTCCTGATCGAACTGGATTCCGACATGCCGCCGCGCTATGTCGGCAGCAAGATCGTTGAAGGCCCGGGCATGACCAGCATTTTGCTCGATACCACGGAATTGTCGCGCCATCTGCACAAGATCGAAGCCGTCATCGAAGCCAAGGCCCCGCAGGCGCATGATCGCGCCAAGGTTCAGGCGCGCTTGCAGATCCTGCGCCGCATCATCCGCCAGTGGGCGATCGCGCCGCAACGCATCTACCAACGGATAGCATCGCAGACGCGGGTCGACATCGTGTTCGGTCTGCGCGCGGTGGGCGCCCAACTCAACCATGGCCTTCCCATGGATCCACCGCTTAAGGATGCAGCAGCACTGCCAGAGCTGGCGCCCCTCCCTTTGCCGCCAAGGGAAATACGGCTATCCCAGTGGCAGGTTCTGAACGAAAGTCCCGGCGGGTTTGCCGTGCGTTCCGTGGTGGTGCCCGACGGGCTGGCCCATGCCGGCGAGGTGGTGGCGATGCGCGCCGGCGCAGAATCCGCCTGGATGGTGGCCTCGGTGCGCTGGCTGCAGGTCAATGACGACAACAGCGTTGAAATGGGCCTGCAGGTGATGTCCGCGCGTGCGGTTCCGGCCTTGATCCGCCCCACGATTGGTGCGGCGCCGCTGACCTATCTGCCCGCGGTATTGCTGCCGGAAATCGCCACGCTCAAGCAGCCGGCGCGCATCGCGGCCAGCAAGGGCACCTACACGCCGATGCGCGAGCTTTCCATCCTGACGCCAACGGGTGAATACAAGGTTCGGGCGCTGAAACTGATCGAGCAGCAGATGAACTACGATCTGTTCGATTACCAGAGCGACCCGGTCCCGCCGGCGTAATCAATCTTTCTTCTTCGCCCGCGGGTGGGTCTGGTCGTAGATCTGCGCCAGATGCTGGAAATCCAGATGGGTATAAATCTGCGTGGTGGCAATGCTGGCGTGGCCCAGCAATTCCTGCACCGCGCGCAAATCCCCCGATGACTGCAGCACATGGCTGGCGCAGCTGTGACGCAACTTGTGCGGATAGAGTGGTTCGGCCACGCCGAGCTTGATACGCCATTGCGCCAGGCGCGCTTCCACCGCACGTGGGGTCAGGCGTTTTCCGGTCTTGCCGACAAACACGCTGGATTCATCTGCGGCAGCCAGTGTCGGGCGCAGTGCCAGCCAGGCTTCGAGCGCGTTGATGGCCTTGCTGCCGACCGGTACCACGCGCGTCTTGCTCCCCTTTCCCAGCACCGTGGCCATGCCATGCGCCAGATCGAGGTTGCCTAGCGGCAGTTCGATCAGCTCGGCCACGCGCAGGCCGGAAGAATAGGCGAGCTCGAAGATCGCCTTGTCGCGCACAGCCAGTACATCATCATCGGGCAGATTGTCGAGAAAACCGCCGACATCGTCGGTGGTCATGGCGGCGGGGAGTTTTTTGGCGCTGCGTGGGGCGCGCACGCCCTCGACCGGGTTGGCCGGCCAGGAAAAATCGCGCGCCATGATGCGGTAAAACGCGCGCCAGGCCGAAAGCACCCGGGCAATGCTGCGCCCGCTCAGGCCCCGGCTGGCCAGCTTGCGCACGAAGCCGCGGATATCGACCGGCGAAAGCGCGGCGGCACAGGATCGCCCGGCGGCCAGCTCCTGCAACAAGGCAAGATCGCGACCATAGGCAGCCAGGGTATGGGCGCTGACGCCGCCTTCGCCAATCAAATGACGCTGAAAATGCAGGAAAAAAGGATCCTCCGCCACAGGTACAACATCGGGCACCGCGGCGGATTGGCTCATCACGTTCAGGCTTCGGCCGGAACCGCTTCGCGGCGCACGATGCGCAGCAGCGCGGCGGAGACCAGATCGGACATGCGCTGCAGGTAGAGCGTGCCCATGTCGGGATAGAAACGCTCGCTGTCCTCGCTCGCCATCACCAGCACGCCGAACGGCTCCTCGCCGGTACGCAGAGCAAACTGGGCAAACGATTTCAGCCCGGAACCGGCTTCACCGAACCAGCCCAGTACTTCTTCCGTCACATACGGGCCGCAATAGGGCGAAACCAGATTGTGCGCCAGGCGCACCACCTCCTCGCCGACCGGCTCGAATTCGCGCAAGCCGCCGCTGATGCCCGGCAGCCACAGGCGCAGGGCCACATGCGGCACGCCGAAGCGTTCGCGCAGATGGTATTCCAGCGTGCCGATCACCCCAGCCATGTCTTCGGCACGCAGCAGATCCACCGTCAGGCGGTGCAGCTTGTCCGAGGTGATGTCGTTTTCCTCGCCAAATTGCAACAGCTCGGAAAGACGCATCTCCAGCGCGCGGTTTTTCTCGCGCAGGGTCAGTAACTGGCGCTCGGCCAGCGAAACCGCCTGCCCGCGGTGCGAATGCGGCACATAGATCTGGGCCAGATCATCGGCAAATTCTTCAAAGAATTCCGGATTGTGCCGGAGCCATTCCACGATATCGATAGGCTGCATTGCCGCTCCCAAGTGAAAATCAGATAGTCAAATTGCCTTCGAACACGGTCTGCGCCGGGCCAGTCATCCACACCGGCTCGCCTGGCCCCGCCCAGCGGATCGTCAGTTCGCCGCCGCGGGTGCTGACGCGGACCGTATCACTAAGCAGACCCCGGCGGATGCCCGCGACCACGGCCGCACAGGCGCCGGTGCCGCAAGCCAGTGTTTCGCCGGCCGCACGTTCAAACACGCGCAGGCGGATCGCCGTGCGCGAAACAATCTGCATGAAACCCGCGTTGACCTTCTGCGGAAAACGCGGGTGCAACTCGATCAAGCGCCCCTGCTCGGCCACCGGCGCGATCTCGACATCGGCCACCACCTGCACCGCATGCGGGTTGCCCATCGACACCACGGTGATATCGAGCGTGGTCCCGGCCACATCCAGCGCATGCATTACGCTATCGCCATCGGCCACAAACGGAATCTCGGCCGGCACAAAGCGCGGCAGGCCCATATTCACCGTGACTTCGCCCGAATCTTCCAGGCGCGGGTAAATGATGCCCTTGGCCGTTTCAACCGCGATCTCGCGCTTGGTGGTGAGCTGCTGGTCGTAAACGAAGCGGGCGAAGCAGCGCGCGCCGTTGCCGCATTGCTCGACTTCGCTGCCGTCGCAATTGAAAATCCGGTAGCGAAAATCGACATCGGGCAAGGCCGAGCGCTCGACCAGCAACAGCTGGTCAAAGCCGACGCCGAAGTGGCGATCGCCCAGGCGCGCGATCAGATCGGCATCGAGCGCGACCGTCTGGGTGACGCCATCGATCACCATGAAATCATTGCCGAGGCCATGCATTTTGGTAAAACGCAGATTCATGCGGGTTCCAGCCGTTTTTAACTATGCTCTAGCGTAACGGCAAAGCCGGGCGGATTCAAATGAAAAGCCCTGATTGCGCATCAGCGCGCCTAATCCCGATCCATTTTCAGGAACACAACCGGCGCCATTCGACCTTGATGCAACGATCCATCACCACCACCAGCCCGGCGGTCTGGGCGCGCAACGCGGCGGCTTCGTTGACGATGCCGAGCTGGATCCAGATCGCCGGCAGCTTGAGCCGGATCGCCTCGTCGACCACGGCGTCCACGTCCTGCGCCTTGCGGAACACGTCGACGAGATCGATGGCTTCGGGCACGCTGGCCAGATCGGCATAGGCCTTTTCTCCCAGGATTTCGCTCGCGCCCGGGTGCACCGGGATAATCCGGTAACCCGCCGCCTGCATGACCTGCGATACGCCAAAGCTCGGCCGGTCCGGCTTGGGCGAGAGGCCGACCACGGCAATGGTCTTCACCCGTTGCAACAGCGCGCGGATGGCTTCGTCGGATGGATTCTGGAATGACATGGCGATCTCCTGAATTAGAATACCCAGTTTATTGCATCTGGAATCAAAACAGTGACCGATCTTTATCTCGCCTCCGGCAGCCCGCGCCGGCGCGAATTGCTGGCGCAAATCCATGTGACCTTCGAGAAAATCAGCGCGCCGGTCGATGAAACGCCATTGCCGGACGAACTGGCGCACGATTACGTGCTACGCTTGGCGCGCGCCAAAGCCGAAGCCGGCTGGCAGCAGATGCTAGGGCAAGTCCTGCCGCAACGCCCGGTGCTCGGCGCCGATACCACCGTGGCCCTGGCCGATCACCTCTTGGGCAAGCCGGACGACGACGCGCACGCCAGCGCCATGCTGCAGATGCTCTCCGGCACCACGCACGAAGTGCTGACCGCCGTGGCACTGCGCACCGCATCCGGCTGCGATGCGGTGCTGTCGATCAGCAAGGTAAGGTTTGCGCCATTGAGCGCGGCGCAGATCGCCGCGTATGTGGCGAGCGGCGAACCGCACGACAAGGCTGGCAGCTACGGCATCCAGGGGCTGGGCGGGCTGTTTGTCGAGCATCTGGACGGCAGCTTCACCGGGGTGATGGGATTGCCGCTGCATGAAACGGCGCTGCTGCTGGCACGCCAGGGACTGGGGTTCTTGGCGCAGGAATAACGCGGGCAAGCGTCAGAGCAGAACCATATTATCGCGGTGGATCAATTCCGGTTCGTCGATATAACCGAGCACCGCTTCGATCTGGCCGGTGGGCAACTTCAGGATACGCCGGGCTTCCTGCGCGCTGTAATTCACCAGGCCGCGCGCGATCTCGCGTCCGGCTTCATCCAAGCAACTGACCACGTCGCCACGCAGGAATTCACCCTCAACCGCCGTGACGCCGATCGGCAGCAGGCTGGAGCCTTGCGCCTTGACCGCCCGCACCGCGCCCTGATCGAGCACCACGCAGCCCTTGAGCTGAAGATGATCGGCGATCCATTGCTTTTTGGCCGCCAGCGGTGTCGTGTTTGCCTGCAGCTGGGTGCCAATGCGCTCGCCGGCAGCCAGCCGCGCCAGCACGCTCTCCTCGCGGCCGCAGGCAATCACCGTGGCCGCACCGCTGCGCGCGGCGCGCTTGGCCGCCAGCACCTTGGTCAGCATGCCGCCGGTGCCGACGCTGGACCCCGCGCCGCCGGCCATTTCCTCCAGCTCCGGCAAGCCGGCTTCGGCTTCTTCGACCAGTCTGGCCGCCGGATCCTTGCGCGGATCGGCGGTGTAGAGCCCGCGCTGGTCGGTCAGGATCACCAGCACATCGCCTTCGATCAGGTTGGTCACCAGCGCACCGAGCGTATCGTTGTCGCCAAACTTGATCTCGGCGGTCACCACGGTATCGTTTTCGTTGATGATCGGGATCACGCCGAGGTTCAGCAGCGTCAGCAGGGTCGAGCGCGCATTCAGATAGCGCGTGCGGTCGGTCATGTCCTCGTGCGTCAGCAGCACCTGCGCGGTTTTCAGGCCGTGCGCGCGGAACGCGGACTCGTAGGCCTGGCACAAGCCCATCTGCCCGACGGCGGCGGCAGCCTGTTTTTCGTGCACGGCGGTCGGCTTTTCCTTCCAGCCCAGCCGTGCCACGCCCTCGGCCACGGCGCCGGACGACACCAGCGCGACCTGCTTGCCGTTGCGTGCCAGTTCGGCGATCTCGCGCGCCCAGCGCGACAATGCTTGGTGGTCGAGCCCCTTGCCGTCATTGGTGACGAGGCTGGAACCCACTTTGACGACAATCCGGTGTGCGGCGTGAACAACGCTGAGTGACATGATGTGTAATCCTTTGGCAGACTCGCATTATAACGGCAAGGGAGTGGCTGCTGACAAAACGGCAAGCATTCCACCCGGCGCGCCCGGACAACGCGGGTACCAATGACTTATCAGCGGCAAGGGCCGACGACTGCACTGGTCAGCCGCCGGCGATCGGGTTAAGCTGCGCCCGACAACGTGTCTTGCCGGATTTTGATGCTTATGCCCCCCACTCGCGCCACGCTGCCACTGCAGGAAATTCTCGAGCTCTCCCTGCTCGCCGGCCTGCTCGTTCACCAGTCCGGGGGCGATACCGCGCGCACCAGCGCCACGATCCGCCGCATGGCGCTGGCCCTCGGAGCCAGCCGCGCCGATACCGTGGTGTCCTCGCTCAATATCGGCGTCACGGTCGAACAGGACAAGCTGCGGGAAACCGCCTTTCGCAAGGCGCCGCACATGGGCGCCAATTTCACCATGCTCACCGCAGTCGCCCGCCTGGTCGAGGCCGTGGAAGAACAGCGCATCGACGCCGACACCGCCCGCGCCCAGCTCGACGAGATCGTCCGCCAGCCCCATTTCTACCCGCACTGGCTGATTGCCATGCTGGTCGGCGTATCCTGTGGCGGCTTTGCCGCGCTGTTCGGCGGAGATACGGTCGCCATTGCCTGTACCACGCTGGGCAGCGGCACCGGGATGGCGCTGCGGCTGTTCCTGCACCGGCGTCATTACGTACCGTTCATGTTTGCCATGGCATCCAGCCTGACCGCGATGCTGGTCACCGGGCTGCTGCTCAAGCTGGTCCACTCCGGCACACAGGAAGCCGCAATGGCGGCGTCCGTCTTGTTCCTGATTCCCGGCGTGCCGTTCATCAATGGCGCGGCCGACCTGTTCCACGCCAATTACCTCAACGGCATGGTGCGGATCATGATGGGGGTGTTGTTCGTGATCGGCATCGCGGTGGGCGTCAGCCTGGCTCTGCGCATTTTGTGAGGACAAGCAAATGAATGCCTGGTTACTGGAGCTGTGGGCCGCGCCGGCCGCACTGGGATTTGCGCTGCTGTTCAATGTTCCGCCGCGCTCGCTCGTGGCCTGCTGCACGCTGGCCGTGCTCGGCCACGCCAGCCGCAAGGCAGTGGTCGATCTGGGCGGCGACATCGTATTGGGCACGCTGATCGGCGGCGTGGTCATCGGCATCACCGCCGAATGGTGGGCCAAGCGCCACCACATGATCCCGACCGTCTATTCGATCAGCGCCGCGATCCCGATGGTGCCCGGCACTTTCATGTACAAGGCGGTGCAGGGCCTGCTCGGCATCGCCACGCTGTCACGGCTGCCGGCGGGCATGGCCCAGGACAGCGCACAACAATTACTGACCGATGCCAGTATCAATGCCGTCAAGGCCAGCATGATCCTGATGGCGCTGGCATTCGGCATTGCTGCGCCGATTCTATTCCTGCCGCACCGACGCGACTGAGCGCCTATTTCATTAGGTGGCTGCGCCTTCGCATCTCGCGGTCGGGCGGTGCTCGAAATCCTCATGTACTCGCATGTACATTCCGGTTTCTGCGCTCCGTCCTCCCGCAATCTGTTTTGGCTCGCTCACCTACTAAAATAGGCCCTACGATCAATCCGCGTAACGCGTCGGATCAGGCACGCCCGCAGCTTCAAAGCCGGCCTGGCGCAGGCGGCAGGCGTCGCACTTGCCGCAGGCACGGCCCTCGGTATCGGCCTTGTAACAGGTCACGGTCTGGCCGTAATCTACGCCCAGCGCCACACCGCGCTGGATGATCTGCGCCTTGCTCAGGAAAATCAGCGGCGTGTGGATATGCAGCGATGCGCCTTCGACCCCCGCCTTGGTCGCCAGCCGCGCCATCACCTGGAACGCCGAAATGAATTCCGGCCGGCAATCCGGATAGCCGGAATAATCTACGGCATTGACACCGATAAAGATGTCGTCAGCCCCCAGCACTTCGCTCCAGGCCAGCGCGTACGACAGCATGACGGTATTACGCGCCGGAACATAGGTTACGGGAATGGTGTTTTCCTGCACGCCTTCGGTCGGCACCGGAATACTGGCATCGGTCAGCGCCGATCCACCGAAAGCGGCCAGGTCGATTTTCACGACCCGGTGCTCCGCCGCACCCAGCATTTTGGCTACGCGCGCCGCGGCGGCCAACTCGGCATTGTGGCGCTGGCCATAGTCGAAGGAGAGACAGTACGCCTCGTAGCCCTGGCTTTTGGCAATCGCGAGGCAAGTGGCGGAATCGAGCCCGCCTGAGAGAAGAATGACTGCTTTTTTCATCGGAAATCCTCATCGATCCTGTTTCGGCAAACGCCGAAAATTCAACTTTTCATGGACGGACCTGCTGGACGAACGGGCCAAAGCAGGTTGCAGTCAGTCGCTTACACGCCGGGGCGATCGCCCCACAATATCTTGTGCAACTGTACCTGCACCCGTACCGGCAAATGGTCCGCGATCACCCAGTTCGCCAGATCGACGGGCGGCAGAGTTTCCCAGACCGGGGAAAAGCTGACCGGGGCGATCTTTTCCAGACCGCGCGCGCGCAACACGTCGCGTGCCCATTCGTAATCGGCACGATCGCACAGCACGAACTTGATTTCATCCCGGTTATTCAGCAGTGGCAGGTTTTCCCAGCAATTTTGCGCCATCTCGCCCGAGCCCGGCGTCTTGATATCGACGATGCGCGAGATGCGCTCGTCCACACCCGCCACCGGCAGGGCACCGCTGGTTTCCAGGCTGACCGAATAGCCGGCATCGGCCAGTCGGGTCAACAACGCATGCACGCCGGCCTGCGCCAGTGGTTCGCCACCGGTCACGCAGACATAGTGCGGGGTGTACTGTGCCACCTCGGCCAGGATGTCATCGAGCGCCATGGTCTGGCCGCCGGAATAGGCATATTTGCTGTCGCAGTAACCACAGCGCAGCGGGCAGCCGGTCAGGCGCACGAAAACCGTGGGCAGGCCGATGCGGCTGGTTTCACCCTGCAGGGAATAGAAGATTTCGCTGATACGCAGCGTTTGGGGTCGATTCAATGGATGCTCCTTGCCGGATAAATAGTCCGGGGGAAAATAAAACGGCGCCGGGTGTCACCGACGCCGCATGAACAGGCAGAAAACTCAGTCTGCCGTCGTCAGCGCCCGTTTCGCCGTGGCCGCCGCCTCGGACTGCGGGTATTTCTCCACGATGGTCACCAGGTGTTTGCGCGCCGTCTTGGTGTCTTTCTGCGCCGCGGCAATGGACGCCAGGCCAAGCAGCGCATCGGGTGCGCGCGGGTCCTCTGCAGTCTTGTTGGCAACCTCGCCAAACGCACTGGTGGCAGATTTGTAATCCTTGAGCGCGGTGTACGCAGCACCCATCCAGTAAGTCGCTTCCGCCAGCTTGGTGCTTTGCGGATTTTCACGGACAAACTTGCTGAGTGCGGCCACGCCTTCCTTGTTTTTGCCGCCCTTCACCAGGGCAATTGCATCATCAAGCTGTTTTTTCTCGGCCGCCTGCTGGGCATTTTTCTGGTCGACCTTGGCTTGTTCCTTGGCCTGCTCCATCGCACGCAAACGAGCATCCAGATCGACATACAGGTCTTTCTGGCGTTTGATAGCCTCGTCCTGATTGAATTGCAGCACTTCGATCTTGCCCCGCAACCTGGCAATTTCTTCGTTGAGCTTTTCGATCTGGTTCAGCAACTCAAGCGTTCGCTTGTTGCCGGCTTCCAGCGACAACAGCCGTTCGTCATGCTTTTGCACCTGGCCCAGAAGCTGCGCACGCACATCGAGGATTTGCTGGCGTGCCTCATCGTCCGAAAACAAACTGGCGTTGGCCTGGGTGGCAAAGGCAAGGAAAAGGAGGGCGGCAATGCGTTTCATGGTTTCTTTCCTGACAAGAAAAAGGCTCCGGCGTCCAGACTCGGTTGACGCCAGTAAAAACCAGCCTAACGTCAACAGAACCTGGCCTTGCATAGCCATTGCCATGCAAGGATCCGCAGGAGCCCTATTTTATGCCGAAGCGCTTACTTCTTGGGGAACTTGGCTTCACCCGGGTAAACAATTTCTACACGACGGTTCTTGGCCCAAGCCGCTTCATTATGGCCATCCACCGCCGGGCGCTCTTTGCCATAGCTGATGGTTTCAACCTGTTTGGCATCAACACCGTACGCAGAAACCATCTGCTTCTTCACGGCATCGGCACGCTTCTGGCCCAGGGCCAGATTGTATTCGGCAGTACCGCGTTCATCAGCGTGGCCTTGCAGCGAAGAATTGGCACCTGCGGTCAGGGTCAGGTAGTTGGCATGGGCCTGAACCAGTTCGGCAAACTCATCCTTGACGTTGTACTTGTCGAAGTCGAAGTAGACGGCACGCTGCGACAGGATGTTGTTCGGGTCGGTCAGCTTGTTGTAGGCGCCAGGAGCGGCAGCTACCGGCGCGCTCGGGGCAGCGATCGTCGACGCAGCAGCTGCGGGCTGGGCCGGTTGCGCGGGCTGGACAACCGGGGCGGGCTGCTGACTGGCACAGGCTGCGAGCAGGGCGCTGGCCAAAAGGCTAAGACCAATCTTCTTCATCTTTCAACTCCTTGATAAGTTTTAAAAAGTTTCACACCTCATGGACCATGAATCTGGTCCAGATCTATATAGTTCTGTTAACGCCAGGTTAATTCGCGTCAACAGAACTTAGGCATCGCTTACTTGAGTAGCGGGCCCCAAGCCGGTTGCCGGACTTCGCCCGCCACCGTTTTGATACGTTGTTTCACTCTTCCGTCGCTTGATACTACAGCGAGCGTGCGGCGACGGTCCACCAACGTCTCATACAGGATCATCCGCCCATTGGGCGAAAACGACGGCGAATCATCGTCCGGGCTATCCGTCAGCACCATGATCTGCCGGGTTGCCATATCCATCACGGCAACATGGTAACCGCCGTTGGTCTTGGATACAAAGGTCATCAACCGTCCGTCCGGAGAAAACTTGGCGGAAGCATTATACGCCGCCGAGAAAGTCAAGCGTTCGGCGTCGCCGCCAGCCAGTGCCTGGCGATAAATTTGCGGGCTGCCGCCGCGGTCCGAAGTGAACACCAGGGTAAGTCCATCGGGCGACCAGGCCGGCTCGGTATTGATATCACCAACCAGGGTAAAGCGCCGCGCTGCGCCGCCCTCCGCACTGATCAGGTTAACCTGGGTGCCGCCATCCTTGGTCAGCGCCACCGCCAGCATGCGGCCATCCGGCGACCAGGCCGGCGCGGAATTGTTGCCGCGGAAAGCCGCCACGGCCTTGCGCCGGCCAGTCGGCAGATGGTGGGTAAACACCATCGGCTTCTGTTGCTCAAACGAAACATAAGCCAGCGCCGAGCCATCCGGCGACCACTTGGGCGACAGGATCGGCTCGCGGGAACCCAGAATGGTTTGCGCGCCATAACCATCGGAATCCGCCACCTGCAATTCATAGCGTGCACCGGTCTTGAGCACATAGGCAATGCGCGAATTGAACGCCCCGGGTTCGCCGGTGATCTTTTCATAGATCATGTCGGCGATCTGGTGCGCGGCGCGGCGCAATTGCTGCGGCTGGGCACGCATCTCGTAGGAAATCAGCTCGCGCCGCGTCGCCGCTTCCAGCAGCCAGAAGCGGATGCGCACATCCCCCGCCCCCTGCTCGACCTGGCCAACCAGCACGGTTTGCGCCCCGCGCGCGGTCAAGGCCTGGGGATTGATCTCTGCCGGGGAGAAGGGGGTGGGCGACATATCGCCCGCATTGATCACCCGGAACAGTCCGGACAGGTTCAGGTCGTTGCTGATGACCGGGGTCAGCGGCTGGGTCAAGCCGACTTCGCCGCGCAACGGCGCAATGGCAATCGGGTATTGCTGGCTGCCGACACCGACGATCTCGATGGCCACGTCAGCCCAGGCCGGCGCGGCCTGCAGCAAGGCCGCTCCCGCAAGGAGCAGATTGCTACCAATTCGTTTGATCCAATTCATGGTCATGCTCCTCAATCAATCCTGCACTCGACGGTTTCCTTGGCGCAGAAACTCAATGTCCACTCACGCATGTCACCGCTGAAAATCTTGCCCCCCGGTTGCGGCGGGAAGGTATGCGTCGTCATCACCGCAGATTTCGCTGCCTCAGCATAGGCCGGATCGCCGACCGATTTCAGTAATTGCGCGTCACGAATCGTACCGTCCGGCAGCAGAAACACCTTGATTTTCGCCTTGGCGTTATCCGGTTTGTTGTCCGGGTAGTGAAGATTCGACTTGATCAGGCGCACCACCTGACCCAGATAATCGTTTCCGGGCTTGCCACCACCGCCCGCCCCGGCCCCCGGCCCCGCATTGGTCACAGCCTTCGGATTGGTGCCGCTGCCGCCGGGCTTGCCATCCGCGCGTGCAAGCTCGGATTTTTTACCCAGATCCGTCAGTGCGCCGGACATCAGCTTCTCGAATTCCGAAGGTTTGGGCTCGGGTTTCTTTTCCACCGCTTTTACCGGTTCGGGCTTGGGCTCCGGTTTTTTCTCGGCCTTGGGCGGCGACGCAGGCTGCGGCTTGGGTTTTTCGACCGGCTTGGGCTTGATCTTTTCCTGAACAATTTCCGGCTTTTTCAGCGGAACGGGCTCGGGTTCAACCTTGGGCACGGGCTTGGGCTCAGGCTGCGGCGGGGTTTCCACGACCGGCGTCGGCGGCGGGCTGCCCCACAGTTCTACCGAGACGGTTTCAACCTGCTGGGTGCGCCACTGCACCGAAAGAAACAAAAACAGCACCAGCAGACCATGCATTGCCAGCGCGAGCACGAACGAAAGCCCGCGACGCTCGTCGCGTTCAAAAACATGGCGGTCGGCGTGAAAGGCTTCCATCAGCTTATCTGGCTTGCACCTGCAGGCCGACCCGGGCGACGTTGGCTTTCTTCAAGGCATCCATGGCATTGATCACCAGCTCATAGCGCACCGATTTGTCGGCACCGATCACCACCGGGCGTTCGGGTTCGGCGACCAGTTTTTCCTGAACGGCAGCCACCAATGCATTGGCATCGGACAGGGTGCGGGAATCGCTCTTGTCCACCAGTTTGAGCAGACCGTCGGCAGCGATTTCCACGCGCAAGGGCGTAGCGTTGACCTCGCGGTCGGACTTGCCCACGGTGGGCAGGTTCACCACGCCTTGTTGCATCATCGGCGCGGCGACCATGAAGATCACCAGCAATACCAGCATCACGTCGATATAGGGAACGACGTTGATCTGGCTCATCGAGCGACGGGGACGGCGGGCCATGGTGATCCTCAGCGCGCAGCCTGGCGCTGCAGGATGTTGGAAAACTCTTCGATGAAGGTATCGAAGCGGTTGGCCAGCTTGTCGATATCATGAGCAAAGTGGTTGTACGCCACCACGGCCGGAATCGCGGCGAACAGGCCTATGGCCGTGGCGACCAGCGCCTCGGCGATGCCCGGTGCCACGTTGGCGAGCGTCGCCTGGCCGACATTGGCCAGGCCGCGGAACGCATGCATGATGCCCCACACCGTGCCAAACAGACCGACATACGGCGAGACCGAACCGACCGTGGCCAAGAAAGAAGTATGCGCATCGAGGTGATCGAGCTCGCGTTGGCAGGCCGCACGCATCGCCCGGCGCGTGCCTTCCATCACATTGGCCAGCTCCATGCTGCCGCGCTGGCGCAGCTTGAGGAATTCGGCAAAACCGGCGTGGAAAATTTTTTCCATTCCCTGGCCGCCATTATCGTGTTTGACCTTCTCGTACAGGCCATTCAGATCGGCGCCGCTCCAGAAGCGGTCTTCAAAATCCTCGGTATTGCGCAGAGCATGACGGATGGTGAAGAACTTGCTGAAAATGTGCCACCAGGAAAGAAACGACACCAGCAGCAACAGCGTCATGACGAGCTGGACGACCAAGCTGGCATGCAGCACCAGATTGAGAATGGAAAGATCCTGCGATCCTGCGGCTACTTCCACGGCTTTTTACTCCCTGTTGGCCCGTTTGCGGCCATTATTGTAGTCCTGACATCTGCACCGGTTCTGTTAAATAACAAGCACATGTGATTTTTAACTTTCAAACACGCCTCACGCGCCACGCGGCTCCAGCCCGAAATGCTGGTAAGCCGCCAGCGTCGCCACCCGTCCGCGCGGGGTGCGCTGCAACAGACCCTGCTGGATCAGAAAAGGTTCCAGTACATCTTCAATCGTGTCGGAGGATTCACCGATCGCCGCCGCCACGTTGTCCAAGCCGACCGGGCCGCCGCCAAACTTGTCGAGCACGGCCGACAGGAATTTGCGGTCCATCACGTCCAGCCCGGCATGGTCGACATCGAGCATCGCCAGCGCCGCATCGGCAGTGGCGCGCGTGACGACGCCATCGGCGCGCACTTCGGCGAAATCGCGCACCCGGCGCAACAGCCGGTTGGCAATACGCGGCGTGCCGCGCGAACGCCGCGCGATCTCGAACGCGCCATCGGGAACGATGTCGACATTCAGCAGGCTGGCCGAACGCGACACGATGCGCGTCAGTTCTTCCGGCGTATAGAACTCCAGCCGCGCCACGATGCCGAAACGATCGCGCAACGGATTGGTCAGCATGCCTGCGCGCGTGGTCGCGCCGACCAGCGTGAACGGCGGCAAGTCGAGCTTGACCGAGCGCGCCGCCGGGCCTTCGCCGATCATGATGTCGAGTTGGAAGTCCTCGAGCGCCGGGTAGAGGATTTCCTCGACCACGGGCGAGAGGCGGTGGATTTCGTCGATGAACAGCACGTCGTGCGGCTCGAGATTGGTCAGGATCGCCGCCAGATCGCCGGCGCGCTCCAGCACCGGGCCGGAGGTCTGGCGCAAGTTCACGCCCAGTTCGCGCGAAATGATATGCGCCAGCGTCGTCTTGCCCAAGCCCGGCGGTCCGAACAGCAGCACATGATCGAGCGCCTCGCCGCGCTTTTTCGCCGCCTCGATGAAGATCGACAACTGCCCGCGCGCCTTTTCCTGCCCGACGTATTCATCGAGCACCTTCGGGCGCAAGGCACGTTCCTGCGCTTCCTCATGCGAGGACAGTTTCTGCGCCGTGATCAGGCGCTCGGGCGGGGCAGAGGAGAGGGCGTCGGTTTCGATCATGACTCGTTATACCTTTGCCAGCGATTTCAACGCCAGCTTGATGCCGTCGTTCACCCCGGTTTCTTCGGGCACCAGCTTCAGCGCGGCAGCGGCTTCGCGTTCGTTGTAACCGAGCGCGAGCAAGGCATGCAGGATATCCTGCCGGGGGGACGGGGCCAGGGCGGGCAGAGCCTTGCCGCCAAGGGGCATGCTGCCCGCCGACAGGCTACCCAGCTTGCCGCGCAGCTCCAGTACCAGGCGCTCGGCAGTTTTCTTGCCGATGCCGGGCACCTTGGCCAGGCGCGCGGTATCTTCGCCGGCGATCGCCAGCGCCAGTTCGTCGGCGTTCATGCCGGACAGGATCGCCAGCGCGATCTTGGGGCCGATGCCGGAAATCTTGATCAGGGAACGGAAGGTGTCGCGTTCGCTGCGCGTGGCAAAACCGTAGAGCAGATGCGCGTCTTCGCGCACCACGTAATGCGTGAACAGCGTGACCTGCCCGCCGAGCGCAGGCAGGTCGTAGAAGGTGCCCATCGGCACATCCAGCTCGTAGCCGACACCGCCGACATCGAGCACGATCTGCGGAGGTTGCTTCTCAATCAGGGTACCGCTGAGACGACCGATCATTTTTCAAAACCTTGGGAGTGGGGAGTTGGAAATGGAGTGTGGTGTGGTTTTCCCACTTCTCACTCTCGACTCCCTACTCCCGGATTAATCAGGCCAAGCGGCCACGCTTGATATTCAAGCCCAATCCCGCCAGCTGCTTCATCGCGCCGCTGCCATGCTGTGCATGGGTCAGCGCCACCGCCAGCGCATCGGCGGCATCGGCCTGGGGCACGCCATTCAGGCGCAACATGCGCTGCACCATGAAACCGACCTGGTCCTTGTCGGCGTGGCCATTGCCGACCACTGCCTGCTTGACCTGCAGCGCGGTATATTCCGCCACCGGCAGCCCGGCCAGCACCAGCGCGGAAATCGCCGCGCCACGCGCCTGCCCCAGCAGCAGGGTCGACGCCGGGTTCACGTTCACGAATACCTGTTCGACCGCCGTTTGCTCCGGCTGGTAGGTCGCCACGATTTCGGCAATGCCTTCCAGAATCGCCTTGATCCGCCCGGGCAAATCGCCACCCGGCGTCTTGATGCAACCGGAAGCCACATAGGCCCGGTTCTGCCCGGCAATATCGATCACGCCAAAACCGGTGACGCGCGAGCCGGGGTCGATGCCGAGGATGCGCATCAGTCCAGCCCAAGCGAATTGTCGCTGCCAAAGCTCCAGGTCCGGGTGATAACCAGCACCGTCGCCGGTTTGCCGGTATCGTCCACCAGATCGGCCGGCAGGCGGGAAAACGGCGCTGCCTGATTCAGGATGCGCAGCGCGGCCTGGTCAAGCTCGCGATTGCCCGAAGATTGATCGACTTGCGATCGGATCAGGCTGCCGTCGCTATTGATTTCTGCCGTCACCCGCAGCCTGCCGCGCAGCTTGTTGCCATGCGCATCCATCGGGTAGGCATAAGTCCCCACGCGCTCGATCTTCTGCGCCCAGGAATCGGCCCACAGCGCCACGCTGGCCTGCCTTGCCCGTACGCCGATAAACGCCTTGCGCGGCTTTTCCTGGTAAGCGTTGTTGTCTTTGCTGATTTGGGCGGCCATTCCGGCCAAGCGGAACTGCTGTTTGAGCTGTTCGGGATCGAGCCCCTTGTTTTCTGCCGGCGACGGATCCGATTTGTCCGTACGGGAGATGGCTGAATCCGATTTGATCTGTGACATCAGCCTGGCCGCTTTTTCTTCCAGCTGTTTTTGCTGCTCGAGTTTTTGCTCCAGGACCGGATCGTGCCGCGCTGCCGGCAGCGTCGATTTGACGCGCTGCTTGGCATCGGTATTGCCGCCGCCATCCTGGTCAACCTGCGCCAGAACATCAGGCTTGGCGGGTGCCGAACGCGTTTTCTGGTTGACGAGGACGATTTCGATCGGTTCGACGGCAGGAATGCGTTTGGGGCTGGGCATCGTGAAGCGAAGCCCCCCGATAACCAGGGCGTGGGCAAGCGCCGAAACCAGCATGGCTGTAGAAAAAAAACGCTGCGCCCGATCCATCTTGCTATCGCAAAAGCCTGATTTGATTAATCAGCCGAGTGTAGCACAGGCACCCCTTGGCCGGTTTGCATGCCATCCACTCGTTGCGTAAGATGGGGCGAAGGACTTCCCTGCAATGGATCAACGATACATGAACCGATTGTTCAAATGCCTCTTCCTGATGACCGCATTGGCGCTGGCCAGCCAAGCCCAGGCCGAGGACGCATCCAAACTGGTGGCCAAATACAACTGCCTGGGTTGTCACGCCGTGGACAAAAAGATCGTGGGACCCAGCTATAAAGAAGTAGCGGCCAGGTATCGCGGGCAGAAAGATGCGGAGGCCATGCTGATGAAGGAAGTCCGCAGCGGGGTACAAGGCAAGTGGGGCGGCAAGGTTCCAATGCCGCCGCAACAGATTGGCGAAAACGATTTGCGCACCATCGTGCGCTGGGTGCTGGCGCAATAAGCGGTCTTTGTACAGTCGCGGTGCGCGGGTTGCATTACACAGACAAGTTGATTAAGCTGCCTGCCCATTCGGCTGTCATTGTTTTTTTAAGTTTAATCCCCATAAAAGATCGGCATATGACCGATTCCACGAGCGAGACAACATCATGGCCAAACTCTCGGAACAAGACATCCTGAACTGGAAAGGCCCGGAAGAGGATTACATGAATCCGGACCACCTCGCGTTTTTCCGGGAAAAACTGCTTCAGATGAAAGCAGAGCTTCTGGCAAACGCCGACCTGACCAGCCAGCATTTGCAGGAACAGGAAGCCACGCCTGATCCCGCAGACCGCGCCACGCTGGAAGAAGAATACGCACTGGAACTGCGTACTCGCGATCGCGAGCGCAAACTGCTGCTGAAAATCGATTCCACCATTCGCAAGATCGATGACGGCAGCTACGGCTACTGCTCCGACACCGGCGAACCCATCGGCCTGGCCCGCCTTCTGGCCCGTCCGACCGCCAGTTTGACGCTGGAAGCCCAGGAACGCCGCGAGCGCCTGAAAAAGCAGTTTGCTGACTGACTTTCATCCGTCCCCGGTCACCACCCTGCGGCGCGTGTGCAAACACGCGCCGTTGTCTTTTGTACCGGCCACAATTTACCCGCCCAATATTTGCGCACCCTGTCAATAGCGGATAACCTATAGCCCCTTCCGTTCTCGATAAACCATGCCACGCCCGGATGGCGTGGCTGCCGCAGGATAGACCATGCCATACCAAACCGATGATGTTCGTATCCAGGGAATCAAGGAGTTGCTTCCTCCGGTTGCCCTGCTGGAAAAATTTCCTATTACCGACTCCGCTGCAACAACGGTGTTTGAATCGCGCCAGGCCATTCATAACATGCTGAGCGGCCAGGATGACCGCCTGCTGGTCGTCATCGGACCGTGCTCTATCCACGATACAGCGGCAGCACTCGAATATGGTCGGCGTCTCAAAACCCTGCGCGACAAGTTCAAGTGTGATCTGGAAATCGTGATGCGGGTGTATTTCGAAAAACCGCGCACCACCGTCGGCTGGAAAGGCCTGATCAACGATCCGTTCCTCGATGGCAGTTTCAATATCAACGACGGCCTGCGCATTGCCCGCAAGCTGCTGCTGGAACTCACCGACACGGGCATGCCGGCTGCCGGGGAATTCCTCGACATGATCACGCCGCAGTACATGGCCGATCTGATCAGCTGGGGCGCTATTGGCGCGCGCACGACCGAATCGCAAGTCCACCGCGAACTGGCTTCCGGTCTTTCCTGCCCGGTCGGGTTCAAGAACGGCACCGACGGCAACCTGAAAATCGCGATTGATGCGATTCGCGCTGCGGCCGCACCGCATCACTTCCTGTCCGTGACCAAGTTCGGCCATTCGGCCATTGTTTCCACTGCGGGCAACCCCGATTGCCACGTGATCCTGCGCGGTGGCAAGGAACCGAACTACGATGCCAACCATGTGCGCAGTGCCATTGCTGATCTGGCCGCTGCGGGCTTGCCGGAAAAATTGATGATCGATTTCTCGCATGCCAACAGCCGCAAGGATTACCGGCGCCAGATGGAAGTCTGCAAGGATGTCTGCGCCCAGATGGTCAGCGGCAACAAGGCCATCGTTGGCGTGATGGTGGAAAGCCATCTGGTGGGTGGCCGCCAGGACCAACCGCTGACTTATGGCCAATCCATCACCGATGCCTGCATCGGCTGGGAAGAGAGCGAAGCACTGCTGAGTGATCTGGCCAATGCGGTGGCGCAACGTCGTACACTGGCCAAGGTTCGCATCTAGTTTCTCCTGTCGATCACCCAACACATACCCCGCACGGAACTTTTCCGACGGGGTATTTCTTTATTCGTTGTTTATTCCGGCAATAGCGGTGAAAATTGGTTTGTCTTTCGTTGACCAAAGCACAAAACTCCGTATGCCGTTGCGTTCCGAATTGCCCAAGCTGGCCAGCTATGTACTGGCCGCATTTGCCTTGTTCTGTGTACTTCGGTATCAGCTGGTCGCCCCTTTGTTGATGGGTTTGCTGGTATTTGAACTGGTCAGGCTGGCATCCAGCATCTCTCACATCAACCGTCTGGCGGGCGACAAGGCCCGCTTGGTGGCACTCGTGCTGATCGCGATGGCCGTTGTCGGCATACTCAGTGCATTTGCGGCCGCCATCTACTCGGTATCCGCCCGGGAAGCCCATTCCGTGCCGGAAATGCTCAGGCAGCTGGAATCGATCAACGTGGCCCTGCGCCAGGATTTGCCATCATGGCTGGTGACCCGGCTGCCTGACGACATGGAAGGCTGGCGCATTGCCATCAACGAATGGGCTTCCGGCCATATTGTTGAACTGCAGGATATTGGAACCCGGGCCGGACATATCCTCGCGCAGATTTTGATCGCCATGGTCATTGGCGCCATGATTTCGCTGCGCCTGTATCCGCAAGCTCAAGCGCCGTTCGCCGCGGCATTGCAGGCACGCTGCCATTACCTTTCCAGCGCATTCCGCAACATCGTTTTTGCACAAATTCGCATTTCTGCGCTGAACACATTCTTTACCAGTTGCTATCTGGTCATCCTGCTTCCAGCCTTTGGCTACTCTCTGCCGCTGGTCAAATCGCTGATCGTGCTTACCTTCTTCGCAGGTTTGCTGCCGGTGGTCGGCAATTTGATCTCCAACACCGCCATTGTGCTGGTCAGCCTGAGCGTGGCACCCGGTGTCGCCGCCTCATCGCTGTTGTATCTGGTGGTGATACACAAGCTGGAATATTTTTTGAATGCCCGCATCATTGGCGGCCGGATTGCTGCCCGGGCGTGGGAATTATTGCTGGCCATGCTGATTCTGGAGGCCATTTTCGGGCTGCAGGGGGTCGTGGCCGCACCGGTGTTTTATGCATATCTAAAAGACGAGTTGAAAGCGGCGCGGCAGATTTAAACATCCGAGCCAATCGGCGCGCTTCCCGGCAAAACAAGACCCCCTGAACTTGGCAGTTTGCTGGGAATCGTCACGCCTAAAAACGCATCAAGTAACCGCACCGGGAAGAACTGCATCCAGATGTAAATCCCAGTGATCTTTCGGCAAGGCTTCAACCTGCTGGCAAGCAAATGCCAAGCCAATCAGGCGCGGCTTCTTCCAATGCCGGCGGTTCCTGCGGAAAGCAAAAGTCGCATCATAATAGCCCCCGCCCTGGCCCAGCCGGCCACCGGAAGCATCAAACCCCAGCAGGGGCAGGAACACGCTATCCAGTTGCCGCGGCAGGCAGCTTTGCCCGCTTAGCAACTCCGGAATACCGTATTGACCTTCCACCCAGCGCGAATGCTCGTCAAAACGCACAAAGCGCAACTGGCGGCCCCGCGCCGGCACTTGCGGCAGATACACCTCCACCCCCCGATGCAAGGCCAGCAATATCAATGGCCAAGGCGAAAATTCGCTGCCGACCGGAATATATGCAGCAATGCGCTTGCCCGGGCGCAGCCAGCCATTGGCCTTGGCTTGCCGGGCCGCCTGCAGTTCAGCGCGCTGCCGCACCAAGGGCAACAGTGCCGCGCGCTGCTGGCGTAAGCTGCGGCGCAGTGCACTTTTTTCAGGATGGGGGGGGAAAGGGTTCAAGGTCAGGTTGGGGCCAGTTCATGCGCCCGATCCATCGTTGCCGGCGGTTAGGCCACCGTTACAAAAACAGCAGGACGGATAATCCGTCCTGCTGAAAGGGGTTCCCGCGGATGCCGCCCGGCTCGCATCTTGAACCCAAGGGTTCAAGGGGTCGCTTTCCGAGGCCATCAGGTGCATTCGGCTAGGAATGCTCACAACAGGCCAAAAATAGGTAGCAACCGAATAATGCTTATCGGTTCAAAGAATCTGAGCCGTAACATGCACCGCAGGAAACTGGTCAATCGCCGCGTGCTAGAACAGATCGTTTTGTTCCTGGAGCGCCGCGTCGACTATCGTATCCATGTTCTTAATTCTACGCTGGATCTCGCCAATGTCAAAATCGCCGCCGCCCACCCGTACCTGCAAAAATTCGTGGGAAATGTTGAGCGCCGCCATGATGGCAATCTTTTCCAGGCCGACTACTTTGCCGGTAGAACGAATTTCCTGCATTTTTTCGTTCAGCAAATCAACGGCTTGTAGCAGGGTTGGCTCTTCTTCAACCGGGCAACCGACACGAAATTCACGGCCCATGATGCTGACATCAAGTTGCTTGATTTCGCTCACTGGGTTTCCTCCGGAATTTTGGCGAGGATCGCAGCAAGCCGCGCACCCGCGCCATCCAGTTTCTGTTTGAGCTTGAGGTTATCCTGCTCGGCAACCAGCATCTGCTGCCGCAAAGTGCGGTTTTCTTCACGCAAATGGGTACACAAGCGGGCAAGCTGGCAAACCTTGTCTTCAAGTCTAGCGAGTTCAGCTTCCATAGCGCATTCCGGGTTAGCAAAGGCTTGTTGATTCTAAGGCATTTTTGCTGGCCGTGCCTGCCCGTTCTGGCAACGGAAGCACTTCAAGCCCACCCCTGCAAGTTACGAACCGGATTCAGCTGCGTCATCCTGGGTTTCTTCCAGCGCGGATTCATCCGGCGGTTCGGTAATATCGTCCGGCGTCTCAAGCGTGATCCGCCCCAGCGCGCCGCTGCGGAACTCGGTAAGGATCATCTCGGCCGCCTTCTGCTCATCGATGCGTCCGCCCGACAACACCGCGCCACGGCGCTTGGCAATGGCGGCAAACACGTCTTCGGTCTCGCCGACGTATTCTTTCAGCCCGAAACGGTCCAGCAAGGCCTGAGGATAGCGTTCACGCAGCGTTTCAATGGCAAACCAGGCCACATCGATCTGATCGTAGGCATTGGTCCCGATCGAGCCCGCCATCGCCAGGCGATAGCCCGAGTTCTCGTCATGCACCTTCGGCCACATCAAACCCGGCGTATCGTACAGAATCATGCCGTTTTGCAACTCGATGCGCTGTTGCGATTTGGTCACCCCCGGCGTATCGGCCACATTGGCGATGCGGCGCCGCGCCAGATGATTCATCAGCGTAGACTTGCCCACATTGGGAATACCCAGAATCAGCGCCCGCAGCGGCTTCACTTCGCCGGTACGATGCGGCGCCAGCTTGCTGCACAGGGTGGAGAGCTTTGCCACGCCAGCAGCCTTGTTCTCTTCACCCAGCAACATTGCATCCACACCCGGTTGCGACTTGAACCAATCAAGCCACACCGCGCTCAAACGGGGATCGGCCAAGTCAGACTTGTTGAGAATCTTCAAAGCCGGCCGCTGACGCGCCAGACGCATGTGCTCGATCATCGGGTTACTGCTGGACCACGGCAAACGGGCATCGACGATCTCGATCACCACATCCACCTTGGCCATTGTCTCCGCCACCTGCTTGCGCGCCACATGCATGTGCCCGGGAAACCACTGAATTGCCATGAACTAACTCCTGTTAAGGCACGGATTATACCTTTAATCCACAAAGGCGCTGTAGAATCAACAGGTTGGGCTGTGGAAAAACCCCACTCAGAATGTGGACCATCCAGTGATTGATTGCTTAGAAAAATGGATAACCAAATGATCCACATGCTCAGCCAAGTTTGACCACAGGGTTGAAACTAAGCCAAGATGTTGAATCATAAAGAATTACAGGGATACTCACAGGCAAACGCGGTGCTTATTAACTGTTATTAATCTTTTTATCTAATATTGTTGAATAAAGAAAACCATGAAGAAAACAGTCCTGATCGCATCGCTGTTCGCGTTATTGCTTTCCTCGGCGTTGTTTTATCTCGTAAGTAAAAAAGAACAATTCGATCCACACAAAGAAATCACGCTGATCGATGGCAAGAAATTTTCTTTAGCAACCTTGCCCGAAAGCAAAACGGTTGTTCTGTTCTGGGCTACGACGTGCAGCACCTGCATACTTGAGATGCCGGAACTTTCAAAAATGCAGGCCGAGAAACCGTTCAATATCATCGCGGTTTCGATGTATTACGACGATGAAAACCAGGTCAGAAAATACATTGCAAGCAAGCAATTCAACTTCATGTTCGTTCACGACAACACCAACGTTTTTTCTGAATCGTTTGGCAATGTGAAATTCACACCGACAATGTTCGTCATCGACAAGCGCGGGATCGTCAGCCAGAAGATCGTGAGCGGCACGCTTGAAGAAATCAAGAAAATCATCTAACGCTTGCCATGACTCGAATGGGAAACGAATCAAGCAAAGATAGGCTGATCATTGCGATTCTCATATCCGCAAGTATTCATCTCTATCTTTTTATGCCAGATAAATACCACAAAGTCAGCATAAAACCGCTCTCTGCCAATTTGCAGGTTCAAATTGCTAGGAATACTCCGGGCCATGCAGTTACCACCAAGATTGAGGATGCCTCCACGCAGGAAAAGCATACCAAATCCAGTATGCAAAAATACATAAAGAAGGACTTTCTAAGAGATCTCTATGTTCCTGAAGAAATAACCGATAGCCCGGCAAGGATACTAGTTCCGTTCTTTATCGAATCCATTACCGACATTGACAATAAAAAAAACAAAATACTGTATATAAAATTAAAACTATGGATCAATCGATTAGGCACCGTAGATAGGCTAGAAATGCTGGAAAGCAATGCGGACGCAGCCACCCTGCAAGTCATGCTGGAAAAAATCAAGTTATCGCAATTCGAGCCGGCCATATTCAAAGGGAATAAAGTAAACAGCATGATGATCGGCCATATCGAAGTGGAATATTAAAAAGGCCGCTGAAGTCTCAGCGGCCTTTTTTGTTATCGGTACACTTCTTTCCATCCCCACCGTCTTAAAAGAGGGCTCGGAGGTGGTTTACATCCGCCATTTATACATTTGTCTTTGTACGGCAGAGTGGTCGTTGTTATTTTTCCCCCGGTATTCACAATGGACCGGACCCAGCCATCCGCACCAACGACCAATGTCTGGAAGGAAGCAATGCCGTAACCCAGGTTTATCCGCGACCAAGGAACATTATCGATAAAATCGCTTGCGGATAATTGCCCCCCCTTGGAGCCACCCAGAACAAATTCAGCGCTATAGGCATTTTCACAACTGCCTTGCGCGCCATGGCGCCAGTCGGTTTTCATCGTGGTCACGAACGTGACAAAACCGTATTCGGCAATCGGGTTTTGAATCACGCTCTCATTGCCGGTATCGGAAAACCCGATGTACCAGCCTCGGCCCGAACGTTGGCGGTTGCTGGAATCCTTGAACGAGAATCCCGAGCAGCTTTCCCCTGCCGTGCAGTACGTGGTCTTGTCGTATTGACCGCTGATCCACCACTTGGTCAGTACAGATTCGTTTTCCGCTGCCCAATTATTGAAACCTTCCGATTTCGCGGGGGCATCCGGGAGACCCACTTTCTTCAGACACACCAGGTTTGAGCAGGAGGCCTTGCCGTAGACGAACGCCTTTTCAGCCGTATCGTTCGGTTCGCTGGACGTCGCCAGGAAATCTTCCATGGCAAAGAAACCGTTCTGCTTCAGGTTGGCATTGGCCTCGGTAAAGTCATCCTGGTGCAGGAATTTTCCCGTCCCGACATAAATCATCAGCCGTTTATCCTTGGTATCGACGGCCAACTGCCCGCCAAGCGGATCGGAGTTAGTCGGATTGGGGCTTCCTTTGGTAGTGATAAATCCAATGGCCGGCGCCGTGGTAATGGGGCGTCCGGTTCCATCCAGGCTCAGCTTCTCGGCGAACTTGCTGACCTTCCAGTTGGCTTTATCGTCCGAGCTGAGATCGAATTTCCAGACATTGCCCTTTAAATCACCGGCATAGGCATAGCGGACCAAGCCCGTGGTATCGGCTTCGGGCGCGGACATCGGCAGGTAGGAAACCTGGGCCATGCCCAGCGGATCGCTCGCCGATCCGTCGGCAAACCCAAAATCAGCCGTGCTGATATCCTTGATCAGCGCACCGGTTTCCGCATTGACCACGAATAGGTGGGCCTTGCCATCGGCATTGTTGTATCCGGAAGTGAGAAGAACAACCCAGCCATAAGACTTGGTATTGACGATAACCGGTTTGCCATAGGTATAACCCATGTTGGCATGGGTGAATTCCCATTTCACATTCTTCGCAATATCGGCTTCTTTATCCGTATCGCCCGGTGGCGTGGTGATATCCAGCGCATAATAGCCCTTTCCTCCTGCACGTAAACCACCTACCAACAAGGTATGCCATTGGTTATCGCTGAATTTGACATCCCAGGCAGTGAGCGGACCATCCACATAAAATTTATGCTGATAATTCAGCCGGACATATTCATTCGCCGCATTCAATTTGCTATGCAGCATTTGCGGAACAAAAGCCCACTCCTCGACACCCGTATCGGCATTGAAAGCATGCATCATTCCATCGTTAGCGCCGACATAGATTATCTTCTTTCGGCTATTCTGCTTGTAGGCAAATTGCTGATAAGTTGGGTCGCTATAAGCGGTTAGCCCGCCGGTAACAAACAACGGGCTGGAATTGACAATATCGCCCAGCACGCCACCCCTGGAATTATAAGTCGTGCCTTCCTTGGTTCTATTCCCGCGCAGGTAGCTGACAACATCCTCGCCGTCCTTCTTGCTACTTGATGTATTGAATGTATCGATGATCTTGCTGCTCTTCAAACTCTCGATGGTGAACGGAATCCCAGCTTTTACAGATGAATCGGCGTTGTAGGTCACGATTCTTCTGGTGGCGATATCTCGCTTATCCAGCAATTCTTTTGCGGACCAATTCGTTACGCTGGTATTGATTTTTCCTATATTTGCGACATCGCTGGCATTGTTATAAACAGGATGGGACTTTATTTCGCCGGTCCAGTCACCGGTATTGAAAGAGGTCACAATCGCAGTGGAATTGTTCGTTAGATATTTTTCCGATACAGGGACATTGCTATGCGATGTCGTGATAAACATTTCGCGCAATATCGAAGTGATTGAATTTGTCAGAACAGACGGATCGGATGCGGCCAGCATTTTCCCGCCGGTACGGCTGGCAGCTCGCCATAAATCATCAATCGCAGAAGGACTGTTATTCGTAGGAACCGAGCTATTCCAAGCAGGTTCGGGAGATAGCGGCGCAATCGGCGCTGAGCCATCGAATAATTTTCCATAAGCACCCAGCGTCACCGCATAGGTATTCATGGTATAGCCCAGATTGCTTTGATTGGCGGTATTGAATTTATACCACCAATCAAGCTGATCGTAATAGGAAAGCGCACGGCTATATAGAGTCTTGTTCCTATTTATTATCGTTACGTCTCCGCGCCAATCTCTTTGCTCAAATGAATAATCATTGGCATATCCGTCCGTCAAAACGAAATTATTGTTTTTCGAACAACGCAAGGTGTTCTCATCACCAAATGCACTGTCATTGACATAGCGTTGCCCTGCGTATTCAACCGCTGAATTCGTCGTCGTGCCATATGGCGCCTGTGTTACCAAGGAATATAGTTTTCCAATCGCTGAATATCCATTCAATGCGTTATCACTGGATTTGAAATCGTACAGAGTTAAACCATTGGTGCTGACATAATCATTCGCTGAGGAATTGTTGTATGCCTCGCTGAATTTGACCATTGCTACACGCATATTGGTGTAACTGGCCTGCAAATTATTCAGCACATTTCCCATGCCGCCAGCCAGGAGCAGCTTTCTTTTACGATAGTAAGTGAACCAGTTGGCGAAATTCTGCAGTTCTTCCGAGCGTGAACGGTAAATCGTCGTTTTCCCATCCGGCAGCGTAAATGAACTGCCGTTGAATATCGATGAGTTTTGAATGTCGTACTTGCGCAGGGTTTTTCCATCCGGCGCAACCGCACAATTCGCTGTATCGCTGGCGCTGCAGTTGCTATCCAATAACCAGTAGGTCGCAGGCCAATAGGAATAATCCTTGTCTACGTAGATGCCATTGTCTGCCGTGAAGTTGCTTGTGTTTTTCGCCGTCAAATCGATCGTTGAGCATGGATTCGAAGTAGAACACGATTCTCCATTTAATTCCTTCGTAAAATAGGGGTGATAACGCGCAGCTTTCGTCGAGGCCTCTGGAAATACCCACAGGCTGCTCTTTTTCGTTGCATCGCTGTAAAGATATCCAGAGCGCCAAGGATCGTAATCAATCCGAGGATTGTAATAAATAAGATTGTAATCGGAACTTCTATAATACGCATTAGCATTGGATGGCGCTGCGGTCTTGTCGAAGGAATGCGCGCCATCATTATTATTGGTCGAAGGTGGAAAAATATGCGTAATATCATTGCCTTTGTTATCTTGCTTTACACCATTATTATATATTTCCGGCGTTCCATTGATGGTGATGTTTTTCAATAAGATTTCCCAATCCATTGAATTTGAATCATCCAATGGCATGATGATATTGGTGGTTGCCAATTTTGTATCCAGCGGGAAATCC
>Ga0316604_10000649_pt1 | contig 38963 bp, 58 predicted proteins | sample OWC_soil_day20_C_FD_207650 | JGI IMG/M metagenome (GOLD analysis project Ga0316604, IMG submission 207650) | Wetland soil microbial communities from Old Woman Creek delta, Ohio, United States - OWC_soil_day20_CT | ecosystem: Environmental > Terrestrial > Soil > Wetlands | place: USA: Ohio... | reverse complement strand
CTTCTTCGCGTACTACTTTGGGGGCAATGACTCCATCCATAGGATTAAATTGGATTAGGCGATTGTTCATTGCTTGCGTGAGTGCTGAATGAAGTAAGACATGGACCTTTTTTCTGGTTTCGCCGCTAAAATTGTCCATATCCTTATAGAGCCGCTGTATGACATTGGGTTTTAGTTGTTGCAGAGGTATGCCTGCAATTGGACCGCAATGTTTTGCAGTAGCCAGGTATCTTTCAAAAGTACGCTGTCTAACATTTTGTTTTGAATAGAGTTCTAGATATTCTAGCAGCCATTCGCCCAAAGTAATTTCAGTGGGGGATATCAACATACCCTTATTCATCAAGTGAAGTTGTTCGTGTAACCACGCATAGGCTTCTTCTTCTCCGGTTTCTAAATTAGAAAACCGTTTTGCAATTCGGCGGCCATCGTCAGTAATGAAAGCGGCCCGGTAGCCATTGGCTGTTTTATATACGGTGCCGGTATTGTTTGTCCTTTTTTTGGCCATTCATATCCTCCTTGGTGGTTAATCGGGAAAATCCGATAGTATTTTAATGATTATTTAATATATAATTCTTCCTGAGTTGGACGAGCTGAAAAAGATTCATGGCAGATTGTTCTACCTGTATGGAAAAATTATGGTACTATAATATTGTAATAAGGTAATGTCTTTGAAAGGAGACAATATGAATACATTGGATATGATTACTACGAATGAACCACCTAAGTTGCTTTATCACTATACGTCTCCAGCCGGTCTACACGGCATTATTAAATCAAAATGTATATGGGCGTCCAATTTACATTACTTAAATGATTCAAGGGAATTTTCTTATACATCTGAATTTGTTGACTCTATTTTGAAAGAACATAATTATGATCCTGAATTTAGTAAAAAATTTAACTTATTTGTGAAGGCACACCAAAACTCTAATAAATTTGTATTTTCTCTAAGTGAAAGTGAAAACTTGTTAAGCCAATGGAGAGGTTATTGTCCTCCAACCGGTGGATATTCTTTAGGGTTTGATTCAAAGAAATTACAAAAAATATTATCAAAAGAAAATAAATTTCAATTTTGCCAATGTCAATACGATAAAGATATCCAATATAGTTTAGTTCATGAGTTTTTGGAACTTAATTATCAACAATATCGAAAGTATGAGGAAAAAAATGATTTTTGGAGGGAGAATTGGTCAACAATTGCCTCACAATTTGGATTTATAGCTTCAATAATTAAGCATCCTTCTTGGTCAGAAGAAAAGGAATGGAGAGTAGTTTCTAAAGGTCATTTTGTTCCGCTTTCAGATTCGAATTTTGATGTGCGAGTTGGAAAACATTATTTAATACCTTATATGAAAATTTCCATGGGAGATTCCTCTGAGGAATATCCATTTAAAGGAGTAATGGTAGGGCCAAATCCTCATCAAAAACTAGCTGGACTTTCTGCATTGAATTTGTTAGCTATCAATGAAATTATAGATAGGGAAATTAGTTATTCGGAAATTCCGTTTCGTGCTTGTTAATGCGTGTGGTATTTTCTACTGAAAAATTAGAAAAACATGTAAAAAATGACATTTCATTTTTTACTTTTCGATTTGCCGATTAGGGCCTGTTGTGAGTAAGATGATTTGCAGGTAGTGTCTGTTTTAGAGAGAAGTTCTTAATACTGTACAGTAAACGCGGTACCGCAAAACTAACTTTGTGCGCGGGGGTATTAGATATGGCCAAAAATGGGTTGCAAAAGGATAGGAGTGAAAAATGTAAGAAAGATATAAAAGAATCAACGAATGAAGTAGTAAGTTTGGAGTTTAATGGGGAGCGCTGGATAAAAGACGGAAAGACTCTTTATATTAAACTCGTAAATAAATAATTATAAAAAAAGCAGGGCTTAGCCGCCCTGTTTTTTTATTTTACTTAAAGCATCTACGAACGCAGCCAATTCTTCTGGCGAAATTTTTGCTTCTTTGGCATTTATTAATACTTCGCGGTAAGCAACGTCTATATCAAGTTCTTTAAGTATTTCTTTTGGAATTTGGTCAGTTACATCAACTACTTTAGCGTTGGGAATGTCAGTCCGCCCAAGAAGATAGTCGGTTGTGACGGTGAAGAAATCAGCAAGTTGATTTAGGACATCAGAGCGAGGTTTGCTTTCATTTCTTTCCCAACTTGAAACAGCTTGTTTACCGACGCCAACTATGTTGCCGAGTTCTTCTTGGCTTATATCTTTTTGAGTGCGCAACCCTTTTATTCTTTCAGCAAATTTGTCCATGGAACCACCTCCTCATTATTATAGTACAAATATATTGTACAAAAAAGTAAAGTTTAATTTTACAAGATGTATTGACGGTAAAATATAAATGTACTAAAATGAAAGTGTCAAATTAAACTTTACTATTAGGGGGTGTTTTAATGATTAGAGAAAAGATGAGACAACTTCGAAAGGAACAGCATTTATCTCTCAAAGAACTGGGCGATATGATTGGTAAGTCAAAACAGACGATGTCTGGTATTGAGCTAGGTAAAATCGGGCTTGACTATAATACTGCTGTAGAGATTGCAAAAATTCTTGGCGGGACACCCGATCAAATTTTTTTACCTGAAATGTCAAATTTAATTTTACATAGCGATGGACAGATAATCCCAAAACCGCACCCAGCGGCATAAAAGGAGGGGGAAAATGGAGTATCCGGCGTTTGCATATCCTTCAAAGTTTGCCGAAATTAGCGGACTATCGTTAAAAGAAATTTATAAACTCTGTCATTCTCAGGTTATACCTAATGAACGTACTAACCATGGATTTCGCATTGATGTAGATGGAGCAATTACAGCATTACAACATAGGGCTATGAATTTTATTGGACATAAGGGAGCTAGAATCAGAACAAAAGCACCAGAACGGCCCGTGTCGATGCAAACAGTTAGGAGAAAAGAAAAGAGCTTTCTTGAGCAGTTAGAAGCTTTAAAAAGTGGATAGTGAGGTAGTGATTTTGGCAACTAAGATTATTTATTTCAAAAATAAGAATGACGGACTGTTTTATGTTGCCGTTGTTAAAACAAATTTAATCGGGAAAGTTCATGATTTTAAAATGTGTCGTCACGAGCACGTATTTGAAAATGGGGAATATCGGTACGACGCCCGGATGAGTGTGCCTTTAGAAATTATCGGTTATTCTAATTGGTCAAAAATAGCATGGACTATGCGCCGTATATTTTCGCAATGGCAAAAATTAAAGCTGCTTTTGCAGAATCGGTTACCAAAAGAGAGGTGAGTTTGATGGAAAACAGTTTAACTAAAGAAGTAAAAGAGTTAGCCATTTTAGTTACTAAAGAATTACAGAAGAGGCCGGGGCAAGTAACGCCGGAAATGTTGATGGCGCTTAGAGGTTGCGCACAGGTTTTAGATGCGCCTAGAAGTCAAGCATATCATAACTCAGCAAAGGTTTATTATGCTGGAGCAGTCAATTGGAATGAATCTGAAAAAATAACGTTTCGGACCCATGAATATTTTGGTATGACAGTTATTAACGATGAATGTGTTTGTACATGCTGCCATAGCAAAGAAGATATAAAGCCGATCATAGTTGTTAATGAAAACGATGTTGTAACAAGTGTTAGGTCTTGTAAGTGCGGTAATCTCATATTTGCTAGAAACTACTTAAAAGCAGGCACCGAGTGAACTAGTTAATTATTCTTTTTCCCACTGAGATATATGAAAAGGTACGTTAGTGACACGGCCCTTCATACTTTCCCAGTTTCCATCGCAAGTCGTATGATAATAAATCATTTCAACTAATAGGTTAACATCTTGGCTTATTGCATTAAATTCACCATTTATAAAAAGAGAGTATATTTTAGTGTCTTGGTTTTCACGGATTTCAATTCTACCTATTGGGCTTTTGTAGACGTACAAAATTTCCTCCTAAACTCGATGCCTGCAAGGTGTCAATTCGACAAATTCCATAAAATTCCTATATATGTGAGGTGAAGTAAGTGGGAAGCAACCTATCGAAAGCTGCAGCGCTGTTAGATGAAGCAATGGGACTGCCCTCTCAACAATCACAAGAGCCGGTAAATATTGAAGACGCAACAACCGAAATCTTACTGCTAAAACGTCAGACAGCGGCTAACTTATGGGAGATTGGCAACCGTTTAATTCAGGTTAAGCGCCAATTACCTCATGGTGAGTGGGGGACGTGGCTAAAGGAGAAAGTTGAGTTTAGCCAACAACAGGCCAGTAGACTTATGAGGGTGGCAGAAGAATTTCCAAACTACTCAACGTTGAGTAATTTGGGGCGGTCACAAATATTTGCATTATTGAGTGTACCATCCGAAGAAAGAGATGCTTTTATTAAAGAACCGCATCAACTTTCGAGTGGAGCAGTAAAAACGGTTAATGAAATGTCAGCTAGGGAACTGCAAGAGGCAATTAAGGCAAAACAGGAAGCTGAAAGAATTGCCCAAAAAGCACAGGAAGATGCGGCATTATTTCAACAATCGGAGCAGGAAGCCCGTGCCCTTGCACATGAACATTCCGAAACTATTAAGGAACTGGAGAAAAAGCTAGAAGACCGGCCAGAGATAATCGTCGAAAAGCCACCGGATGATTACAACGAATTCAAGCAAAAAGCGAAACAGGCCGATGTGGCAAGTAAGACCGTTGAGGAGCTTAAACGTAAAGTAGAGCAAGAAGCCAATCGGAATAAAGCTTTAGAGTTGGAAGTCAAAGCATATCAGACCGGGCGGGTTGACGAAAAAATGTCCGTTCAAGTAAAGACCGGCGTATTTTCGAAGAAGGTTAAAGAATTTATAGACTCTGTTGCCTCTATGGGGTACTTATCGCGGGAGTATCTTTACTCTTCACCTGAATGCCAGCGCCAATATGAAACTGCAATTGATATGTTGGAGAAGTTCTGCAAAGACATGCGCGGCAATCTAGTAATACCGGAAAAAGGAAATGTCATCGACGTGGAGGTGATTGAGTGATGAATGTACCGGCAGAAGTAGAAAGACAGCCTGTTCCTATGGGAAAGTTTCTGGAATTTGGTAAAAGCCTTCTTGCGGAAATTGAGAACCAAAATCTTACTATTCAAAAGCAACAAGAAGAAATAGATTATTTAAAAGATCAATTGAATTCTGAGGTTATCTTGAACGCCCCACAGGTTAAGGCCATGAAAAAGGCCGTAGAGGTTCGTGCGCGTGAACTGCTAAAAACAGATGAAGCCTATACGCTTAAAGGGAAAAAGTTAATCAGGTTTATATGGACTGACCTAAAAGATGCGTATCTAGTGGGGCAGTATCGGGAAATACCGAGGGTTAAGTTTTCGGAAGCCATGGAATACGTGAAGACTTGGTATCCTCAAGCGTGAATATGGGGGGATAAAAATGAAATGGATGATCTCGTTATTGTGGGCTGTTCGGTATGCTTGGCTTGATTATACAGCAACGAAAAAGCGCCCTGCAACTTGGACCGGATACTCAATACGGCATGAATAAAAGAAAAACCAGCACCGGGGGTGGTACTGGAGGGGGAGAGGATTAAACCTCTTACCTATAGTGTAAAGGATTAGAATGTCGGATGAAATCGGGGTAAATACGACAAAGGGAGGACTGCGAAGTTATTTGTCAGAGCAAAAAGAAACCGCCACCAGAGCAAATGGTGACGGCTATAATCCATTTTGCTAAATAATATTAAAAAAACGGTAAAACGGAAGTGAATAATTTGTGTTGGAATGTATTTTTTGCAAGTTTAATAGTTAGCTTTATAGTGGGGTGTATTCCGATAGTTATAGATTGGTATATTAGTCGCCGCTAGTAAGTTAAGTGTATTTGCGGTCAGGATAACAAACGTCTGCTAAAGCAGTTAAAGCCTTATTACATGTTTCTTTGTAGGGAACAAAAAGGTCGTCAGGAAATGGATAAATCGCTTTTTGTGGATTGAAATTTTCAATAGTATTTCTAAAATCTCTCATTTGCTTAAAATGCTCTCGTACAATCTCAAATTGTTGAAACTTCAAACCTGATAAGTCATATTTTAGGTCATCCCATGGTTCAAGATTAACGTAGTGAGCAAATTTAATAATACTTGCTTCATCTGCCAATCTATTTTTATCTAACCATGTTGAATGTTTAACTACTACATCAAGTAATAAGCGACAATTAATTTTTAATTTCTGCTTTTCTTTTCGTTCGTGATAAATATATGAAAGACTTGCTGCAGAAAATGAACCAATTAAAGAACCAAGTATTGCTGATATTATAGTATCCAAATTTATCGCCTCCCGTAATTTCCATTTTTCGATGGGAGGGAACAAATTCCTGTAAAGGAGGAAAACATAATGAATGTAGGCGACACGATTAAACTAGCTGTCGATTATAGCCAGCAGCCAGTTAAAGCCTTGGCAAGAGAATTTAGATGTTCAGATGATGCCATATATTCGGCTATTAAAGAAATACGGCCTATACCGTCACAAGCCAGAGAAAAGTTTGCAAGGCTTAACATGGTCGGTATGATGGCCGCAACCTTGGAAGCAACGGGGTTCAATAAGCTATTTAGCTACCTTCGGGTGGACAGGCACATATACAGTTTAATCCATCGAGTATACAAAGAGGACCGGGAAGCAGATGAAGCGTTGCGGAAACTACCAGAATTGTTGCTGGACAAGGACAAACCGACAGATTTAAGTCCAGAGGACCGGGAAATTATTTTAAAGGCTGGAAAGGAAATTGTCGAGCGTATACACTGTGAGTTTAACCTTCTGGCCGAACTAGAACGTGTCTATGGTGTTAGTTTTCAGGAGTGCTTAGTAGAGGGAAAACCGCCTGTGCGGGAACACAGACGGCTTTCAGACGGTGATACATATTTTAAAACTTAAGGTAATTATACCATTTTGGTGTATTCGTGGTCAATTAAAGTATGGGGGCAGACTTTGGTTTGCCTCCCTTTGGGGGGAGAAAATGTGGCAAGGCCAGCGCGGGACACCGTCGATTATTTTCCGCATTATTGCGATCACGGTAAAACGTTATTCATTATAGAGCAACATTACGGTAACGAAGGATATGCTTTCTGGTTCAAACTACTCGAATTATTGGGTAAATATGAAGGTCATTATTATGACTGTAATAACACGGACGATTGGGAGTTTCTACAGGCAAAAACTAGGTTTCTAGGAGTAAAATGCGAGGAAATACTAGACAAACTTGCATTATTAGGGGCAATTGACAAGGAATTATGGGATAACGACCGCATTATTTGGTCTGATAATTTTATATTAAATATTGCCGATGCTTATAAAAATAGAAAGAGACCTATCCCTCAAAAGCCTATTTCTAGGAGTAAAACCATAGTTTCTACCCCTGAAAACCCACAAAGTATAGTAGAGGAGAACATAGTAGATAAGAGTATAACAAATCAAAACAAAAAAGAAGAAAGTAAACCGCGCGCGCGCGAGGACGGAAAACCTGTTGATAACTTTAAGGGGAACGACGGAAAAACGCCTCCACCTCCTGACCAGGCATACAACGAAGTAGTCTCAAAGGGTGGTAATACAACTATAACACCTGAATGGTCGCATCAGTTTGTAGGGTGGGCTGCTATGAAACTTGGTGGATCGGCGGAGATAGCCAGAACACCTACGCAAGATTCGGCTTACATAAAAGCGCGATACATTGAAGAGTATACAAGGCTTTGCAATCTTAGCAACACTGGCTAAATGACAACTGGAGGGGAAACACATGAACAAATCAATTTTAGTGGGACGACTTACGCAAGAGCCGGAAGTGAGATACACCCAAAGTGGTAAGGCGGTAGCGTCTTTTACTATAGCAGTACCTCGGATTGTACCAAAAGGACAGCATCCAGAGGCCGACTTTATACCGATAGTGGCATGGGAGAAGCTTGCAGAAATCTGCGGGAATAACCTGACTAAGGGGCGGCGGGTACTTGTTGAGGGACGGCTGCAGATACGGTCCTATGAAGACGAAAAGGGCCAGAAACGGCGAGTGGCCGAAATAGTGGCACAGAATGTCGAGTTTTTGGGGGGAGAATAAATGGCTATTGTAAAGCAGCCGAAAAAGAAGTGTGGACACTGTAGACATTGTGATCGAGAAACCTATAAAGGGGCGAGGGCGATAGTTTGCTATAACCTAAGTCTTGCTCCCTGGGGGAAAAGAGTAGCGATGGCCATTAGTGAAAAGCAAGAAGCTTGCAGTTATTATACAGAAAAGGCGTGAATTGGGGGTGGGGTAGGTGCTGACAAACAAAAGAACAAGGCCAGCGTCATGCCTTGTTCTCTACTGAAGGAGATTGGTAGGCCCCAGAGGTTCTGGAATGGTATATGACGATGGTTAATGAAAGTTACCTTGCTATGTAAAGGGAATTATCCCCGGATGTGCCGGGTTACGCGGGAGGCGGTCAAGCCATTTTATCAAGAGTTTTCTTAATCCGAGTAATAATGGCAGTTTGTACTTCTGGACGAAGAGCAGTCCAATCATCAAGGAAAATACTAATTTCAGGGTGTAGTCGCATTAAATTAGTAATAATTTCGCCAGGACTTTTTTTAGTACGAGCTATAGCGTTGTCAATATCAATAAAAATGGAGTTAATGAGTTGATGGTGGATATTACGCAAGGCTTTTACCCCCTTATGAGATAATTTTTACTGCTTTAATGGTAATAAATATTTATTTAATGTTAATAAATATTTATATCTAATTAATAATAATATTTTATAGTAAAAGAATAAAAAATGGTAGTTAATAAATGGAAGAGGAGGCGACCGGCAATACAAAAACTGACTAATATATTTTATTTCTTGCTCTGCACCTTTCCCGGTTGGCTGCTGCTGATCGGGGCCGGGGTGTTGGCGGTGATATTAATAAAGGGGGCGTAAGTTTATGATGTGGTTTATCTTGGGGGCTATAATCGGCGGAATTATCGGAGTGGTAGTCGCCGCAACAATAGCGATTAGCGCAATATCAACATTACTTATTAAAATCCGAGCGTACATAAATGCAGTGGACAATAATTTACCCAATGTATCTTAATGGTTGCTTGAAGACCTTAGAAGAATAGCCCAATAGTGTCCATGAGTGGAACATATATAATATAGAATATTCAGAACAAATGCTATCTTGGGGGAAAATCATAGCTAAAGCCTATAAGGAGAAAAGCAAAATGAAATTTCGAGACAATAAGAAAGGAAAAGGCTATATACAATATCCTAACCCTAATACTGGAATATTAATGATTGGTAATCAAATGTTTCGTGGAGTAATCACTATAGACGGAGAATTTGCCTGTGCAAGGTGTAAAGTAGTAAATCCTGATATGGAACTGACCGGAAGGGGAGAAGATGGAGAAGTGTTCCGCTGCGCATGCGGTAATCAGATCGTGGTACAAATGCCGAAATACGTGGGAAAGGAAAGTGTGCTTAGATTTCGAGAGTGAAAGGTGGGGGAGTAAATGAAAGAGTGCCTAATGGGGGAAAAGTGCGATTGCAAGCATAACCGGAAAGGATGCAAGGCAAAGGTTAAGCCAGACACCCTGGCGTGTCTTCCTGTATGCGTTTGGTATGAGCAAAGGCCACCGGAGATAAAACAAGAAAAACCTATAAAGACGCGAAAAGGAGTAGCTTAGTCGGCTACTCCAATGCTGTGTGTGGAGGGGGATAAGATTTTGTATAGATCGGCGGGGGGAAGAAAAAGAGTATATGTTGCTCATCCATTACGGGGGGACGTGGAGGGCAATATAAAAAAGGCGACTGCTGTATGTAAGCATTTAGCAAAAAAGGGAAACATTTTGCCACTATCGCCGCTGCACACTTTTGGGTATTTAGACCCGGCCGGCGACCAGTGGAATGCGATGCAGTTATGTTTCTCATTGATTGATTGCGCGGAAGAGGTTTGGGTGTTCGATAAGTATTGGACTTCTGAGGGATGCATGGCCGAGATTGCCTATGCCGGGTGCCGGGGGAAAAGAGTAGTAATATGGCCGAAGTTGATATAGAGAGAATTGGGGAACAAATTGTAAGGGTTGCTTAGATATTGGGGGGAGAGGATATCATGGCACGAAGAGATGATGTATTAAGAGAGCTTAACAAGGATTATGAAACTGCGGCAGAATGGCTGTTGTTCTACGAAGACCGAAAAAGGCAATATTATAACGACTTGAATTACATAAGAGAGGAAAGCGTTTTTCATGAAGTATGTGTTAAAACTGGCACTGGTGATGTGGTGCTGCATAAAGTTATTAGCCAGACCGAACTCGATGAGAATGAAAAGTGGCTGCTGGCTATTGAACTTGTAGAAAGTATGCTTGGGCCGAAAAAGAAAGTATTTCTTGATATTCGTAGAGTAGCCAGGAGGAAAAATAAAACAGTAAACGGTCATGAAGTATGGAGAGGGTACGTTCAAACAAATTACGCCGAAAAAATGGCTGAATTAAATGAAAGTAGAATGGTTGATCGATGGTTTCTGAGCGATCGCACAATTACAGTATGGTGGCAAGAATTAGTGGAATTAACCAGACTTGTAGCACTAAAAAGAGGATGTTTAAAAAATTTTTAATGAGTGATGCACTCAATCGCGGTTTTTCCGTGTTATAGTAGTAGCATGAAAATATAGTTAATGCCTCCTGCGTTGTCAGGGGGCATTTTTATTGCAGGCGTAAAATGAATCTTGCAAAGAAAAAGACAATCAGACTAAAAGGCAAGAAACTAGCAGAACTAAATAAAAAAATTCATGAGCGCGACGGCTATACCTGTATTATTAAAGGATGTGGCCGTCGTGTCCCGTTAGATGAAAAATTCCATCATGAACCCTGCGGAGCATACAAGGAAGATGTTATTCATAAAGGTTGTTGTCTTTGCTATATGCACCACCAAGAGCGGGAAGGGAACAATGCGGCAGCGATTAAGGAAGAGTGTCAAGAATATTTGAGTGAACGGTATCCCAAAGAGTGGGAAATGATATATGTATAATAATGGCAGGAAAAATAATCCTTTTTGACGAATGGTGTATAAAAATGGGAAAAGGGGAGAGAAAAAGTGACATTAGGTCAAACAATGGATTTATGTATAACCATTATGGGGTTTGCATCTGCCTTCTTTTTTGGATTACCATCACTTGTTTTAAAATCAAAAGGGATTTTATCTTTAACAACAGCAGAGTCAAGTTGGTCGTTTTCTATAAAACAAATTGAATCTATGGCAGACCAGAAGGCAAATAGTCTTATTGCGGCAATTTTTCTTATATTATTGTTTGGCTTGCAAATATCAAAAATATATATAAGAAATCTAGAATGCATTCTTAGTGTAATTGATTTTTATGAGATTTTATTAGGATGTGTTATTCTTGTGTTTTTGATTGGTAAGTATTTAACTAGATATTATTATAACTATACTGTGTTTTTAGTAAAAACAGAACGTGGTAAAAAATATTGTGAGAGCATTTTTGGTAACGAAGGAAATCTTGCTAATATAAAAAAAACGATTAATTTCGCTATAGACATTTGTAAATTTTCTAAAAAACAATCTGAATCTGATTTGGAGTTTCTTAAAAGATTTGCAAATTATATTGGTTATATAATACCTCCTAATTCAAAGTCCTTACAAAGAATGGTTGAATTAGATAAGTATAAAAACAGATCGAATGTAGGAGCTTTTTTATATGTAGAGGAAAAAACTAAGGAAGTTGTCTATGTTATTTTTGAGCAATATTACATTGCTGATAATAACACATTACATAATTTGGGTTCTACAATCGAACAAGCAAAAGATAAACTTAGACAAATGGGAAAAGATGATATTATCGATAAAGCTATTTGGTAATTTAAGCGTCCTCCGGGGGCGCTTTTCTAATACCCAAAATCAGGAGGCGAACATCAATGTCCAACATATACTGCAAACTTACAGACTGTAAACATAGCGGAATAGATAACTGTACCGCAAGGCGTGTTGCCATTGATGGTGTGGGGCAAGTTGAATGTTACGAGCCGATTCCACGCTCAACTCTTGTACATGAACAGTTTAATTCGGGATGCAGTAAAACTCAGCGAGGATATAAGTCTAATAGGGTAACTGGTATATTAAAATGAAAAGCAGCCGGTTAAGGCTGCTTTCTTAAATAGGATGGTTCAGAAATACCGAGGTGTTCTTTTAATGCTGCTTGTAATAATTGAGAATAATTCACCTTATTTTTTTCTGCCTGTTCATTTAACCAGTGAGGAATGGTTAAGGTTTTCTTAACTGCCCGCGACGCCATTTCGGCCCGAACGGTTGGCATCCACACCTCGATTAAACTAATAAATCCGCCTGGTGGTAGGGTAAGCGAGTTAGGCAAGGAAGGGGCGGGAATGGGATCATTGTCTACTTCCATTCCGTATAGGTGTAATTCTAGTGCGTCTTTAGCCATAAACATGGCTTCTTCAATAGTGTCCCCTTCGGTTACTATACCGGGCAAGTCAGGAAAGGTGATGCAATAGCCGCCTTCTTCGCAGGGGTCAAATAATGCTGGATATATATATCTATCCATCTTTTTTACCTCCTTCTGATTGTGGGTAGGAGGGGCTATATTTCAAGCCCCGCCTGAGTAAAGATGGTTTTTAAGGTCTTTGGTTTGAAGTCCTTTCTAGGATGTGGAACTGTAACAGTTCCGGGTTTACTAGGATGAATCAGTTGGACATGTGAACCAGTCTGACGAACTGGATGCCAACCATCATTATGTAAGATTCTCAGGACTTCTTTTGATGAATAACTTTTCACATTTAATGTTCCCTCCTTACATTTATAATTATAACACGTACATTAATACGTGTAAATAGATGAATACATATTTTAATACGTATAAATATATTGATCAAATGAAGACTTTCATTATGTTATTGAAGCGAATAATAATGGATGCTTTAGGAGGACAGATTATGAGTCCTAATGAGATTATTGTTTCGTTAGCAGGGCAGGGGATAAAACTGTCGCGCAAAACACTATACAATTATGAAAAGCGAGGGCTAATATCTCCAGCGTATTTCCGTAATAGTAGGTCTGCTGAGTATCCAAAGGAAGTTGTTCAACAGGCAGCAGATGTGTACAGACAATACAACGATCCAGGGTATTGGAGAGAACGGGCTTTAAGAGCAGAGGAAAAACTTAGTCAACTGATGTTTCTTTTGAAAGAACCGTGACCCGATCAGTGAAATGATTATTGTGTTATGAAGGTTTTAGAATGTGCAGGCCAGGGCTGGAAGTTTATGGGTCCTTCCGGCGGGGTGGCCGCCTTGCGGGTCTTGCGAGCCCCGAAAAGTCTCTCTCAAAAATTGATTTTTTCTGGTTGACAAACTGACATATGAGTGGGTGCATAAAATCGTGAATAAAAATACAAAAGAGTCCGCGAAGCCAGATAATCCTTTTATTTTTAATACACAACTTACATGTGAGTTTTTCGATATTTCGAGGGAAGCTTTGTCAACCTGGGCTAAAAAAGGAGCGCCAAAAGAAACCAGAGGAAATTGGGATTTAAAAAAGCTCGTTGCGTGGAAACATGGCAGTAAAAGCAACGAGTTAAGTCGTGAAGCCCGCAAACTTGAAGCGGACGTAAGATACCGCGAAGCTAAAGCCGATGTCGAGGAAATAAAAAAGCTTGAAAAGGTAGGTCAATATGTATCCGTTGGTGATGTTGAGAAGTCTTTGGCCGAGGTATTTACTAGAATAAAACAAGGGCTGCTGTTCATGGGGCATCGGATTGCAACCGAACTCAACGCCCAGTATCCAGAATTGGCCCTGGACGCGAAGAGGTTAGTTGATGAAGAAGTTGCGAAAGGACTTACTCAGCTTGCGAAAACCGGGGAGTATTCATCAGGACGCAAGCGTAGAGCGAACACTAAAACAAGCAATAAATAACGCTTTACAGGCATTAATGCCGCCTGAAAAGTTAACCGTTTCCGAATGGGCAGATAAACACCGGCTGCTATCGTCGGAAGAAACAAGTAAACCGGGTCAGTGGGATACAAACTCCGTGCCATATATGCGGTTTATAATGGACTGCTTCTGCAATGATGAAATAAAAGAAATTAACTGGTTAAAGTGTACGCAGATAGGCGGGACGGAAGGGCTTCTGAATATGGTCGGCTACGTGGTAGACCAGGACCCTGGCCGAATTGTTTATGTTCTTCCTGATGATGATCTTTGCAAGGATTTTTCCGATCTTCGTTTGCAGAAAATGCTGAAAAACTGCCCGACGCTCGCCGAAAAATTCGACGCAAACGATAGTAAAGATACATTGCTAAAATTTCGCGGTGGCTTTTTGCTTTTCGGTTCAGCGCATTCACCAGCAGCGTTGGCAAGTTGGTCGGCCCGATATGTTTTACTTGATGAAATAGATAAGTACCCCAAATGGGCGGGCAGAGAATCAAGCCCAATTAAGCTAGTTCAGGAACGTACAAAAAACTGGTGGAATAGCAAAGTCGTAAAAGTGTCTACTCCGACACTAAAAACGGGAGCTATTTACCAAGCGTATGAAAAGTCAGATGTTAAATATGAATACCGAATGCCTTGCCCGCATTGCGGACATGAGCAGATATTTGATTTTAAAAATATACGTTGGCCAAAGGGTGAAGACGGCAGCTATGATATAGCTGCCGTTTATTATTCCGCCTATTATGAATGTGAAGCCTGCCATGGACGCATTGATGACCGGCATAAGCCGGCGATGCTCCGAGCCGGAAAATGGGTATCGAAGAACCAGTCTAAAGGCCGGGCGCGTTCCGTAGGATTTCATATCAATTCCATATACTCTCCCTGGTTAACCTTTGGGCAAGTGGCGGCGGAGTTCTTAACCAGTAAAGACGATCCCGCCGATCTTATGAACTTTGTAAATAGCTGGCTGGGCGAACCTTGGGAGGACAAGGCAGCCACGTTGGATAGTGATATAGTTCTTTCGAAGAAAACAGACCTGCCGGAGTGTGTTGTTCCTGACTATACGCAGCTACTGACGGGAGGCGTAGATGTTCAGGCTAATCGAATGTATTGGACGATTCGGGCCTGGGGGGCAAAAATGACCAGCCAGAATATTGCTCATGGTGTTGTTGAAACATGGACGGACTTAGAAAAACTTATGAACCGTCGTTGGCCGGATACCAATGGGGAAGGCCGCTGGCAAGTAAATCTGTGTGCCATTGACTCCGGGTATGATACCGAAACGGTATATGACTTTTGTCTAATGAATCAGGATTGGGCGGTGCCGGTAAAAGGAAGCTCTAACCAGATGCTTCAACGATACCGAAAAACCACAATCGACAGCCCAGGGGCTAAATTTCACGGGCAAACTTTATATATTGTCGATACGGACCAGTATAAGAACCTAATCGCCGCCAGGTTGAACCGGCCACTTGGGACGGGTTGTTTCATGGTACATTCCGAATGTGACAAAGATTATGCGGAGCAATTGACATCTGAACATAAAATACGGGACCGAAAGGGAAATAAGGAGGTTGAAACATGGAGGCCCAAAACTTCATCCGCAGCCAACCACTATTTAGATACCGAAGTATACGCCGCTCTTGCGGGTGACCTTTTGCATGTCCGGTATTTGGATGAATTAGAGCCGGTTACTACCTCACCGAGTACAGTAAGAGAAAAGGAAACTGAGGATTGGTTGAATGTTAAGGGGGATTGGCTAGATTGACACTGAAAGAACAGGTTACCCAAATAAATACCGCGATTGAAAAAATTGAAAACGGCGCTCAAGAATATCGTATAGGGAACCGGACGGTTCGCCGGGGTGATTTGGCTACCTTATATGCCGAGCGTAGACGGTTACAGCAGGAAATAGCCATGAATGAATCGAGCGGCGGTATGTATGCCGTTTCTTTTTATCGGTAGGAGGTGGTGAATTTGGAAGAGCGAGAACGAGCGCCGAATGCAGAGCCGATTAGTCGGCAGGCTAATATGCTAGATCGTGCTATTGGTTGGCTGAGTCCTAAGATGGGCTATATTCGGTTAGCCTGGCGACATGCTATGCGGGGAGCTTATCATGCTGGGGAAGTGAATCGAGGCTCAGAAGGTTGGGTGCCGGTTAACGCAAAAGCCGAGCAAATAAACCAGCCGCATCGTGATTTTATCCGGGCCAGAGGAAAGGACTTAGAAAGAAACAGTGACATTGTTGGTGCGCCGATCGGGATGCTGGAAAGAAATGTTGTGGCAACTGGCTTTAGAGTGCAAGCGGATACCGGCGACGAAGGAATTAATACCAGAATGGAAACTGTCTGGAATGAATGGCAAAAACCGCGAAACTGCGATGTTACCGGCGCACAGGCATTCTGGGAAATGAAAAAAATGTGTGTGCGCCGCACCGCCGTTGATGGCGGTCTTCTTTTTGTAAAAACATATGGAGGCAATAAGCGATTTCCTTTTCAATTGCAAGCCAGAGAAGTGGATGACATCGACAGTGCCGGAATGCTTCGATTTGGTCAAAACTTGATTGTTAACGGAATTGAAGTAGATTCATGGCAAAGACCGCAAGCCTACCACCTAAAGCAATATTCCCCGGATGGTTGGTTCACCGGCAAGACGGACCGCATTTTCGCCGAGCGGGTAATTTTTTTATGGCGAAAGACACAGCCGTCCCAAATACGAGAAATTTCGCCACTGGCTCCGGCGATCACCCGCGCAAATGATACGGAAGAATATCTCGATGCCGTTAGTATTAAAGAAAAAATACTGGCTAGTCTTAGCGCCTTTATAAAACGCGCGACGCCTGGCACTGGAATGGGGCGTGGACTAGGAGCAGGTGGTGGAAGTGTCGATTATGACCCGAAAACCGGATATAAGAAAAAACGACTTAGTCCAGGCATGATTATGGAGCTTCAACCGGGCGATGATGTTAGTGCTGTAATTCCGACAGGGCAAGCAGCGAACACCAAAGAGTTTGTTGCCTTACACCAAAGACTCATTGGAGCTGGGCAAGGGCTTAGTTATGAAGCTACCAGCCGGGATATGAGCCAAGTGAATTATTCTAGTGCCCGGCAAGGCTTGCTGGAAGACCAGCGGACCTATGAAGATTGGCAGCAATGGCTTATTGACCATTTTTTGAGTGAAGTTTACACCGAGGTTATTATAAGCGCCGTATTATCCGGTGAATTAGACATTCCAGACTTTTGGAAAAACAAAACAAAGTATTTAAAACACCGCTGGATTGCGCCGGGATGGAGTTGGATTGATCCGGTAAAAGAGATTACCGCAAGCCAAAAAGCGATTGATTCCGGGCAGGATAACCTGGCTAATGTTTGCGCCCGAACCGGCTACGATTGGAGGGAAATCTTAGAGCAGCGGGCCAAAGAAAAAGCGTTTATAAAAGAAATGGAAGAAAAATATGGTGTTGTTATGACGGAAGGGGGAAACACAATTGCCAAAGAAACAAACACGGCAGCCGCCGACGGCAAAAAGGCAAGTAAGGGAAGCAGTAGTAATCAATGATGCATCGATTAACGAGGAAAACCGGACAGTAATCTTATCTTTTGCTTCCGAGAAGCCGGTAAATCGTTGGTATGGGGATGAGATATTACAGGTAGATTCCGCATCCGTTGATTTGTCCCGGTTTAATTCAGGATTAGGAGTATTGTTATTTAATCATAACCGGGATGTTATACTTGGGAAAATAATTCGGGCATGGGTGGATGAAAGTCAACATAAAGCCTTTGCCGAAGTTCAATTTGATACCGATGAAGAAGCAGAACGTATCTGGCAAAAGGTTAAGTCTGGCACACTTCGAGGGGATAGTGTTGGCTATTCAGTAAATAATTGGGAAGAAGTTGCAGCTGGGAAAACGGCTTCCAATGGTCGCGTTACTGGACCGGCTTATGTGGCTCTTCGATGGATGCCGCTGGAAATCAGTATTGTTTCTGTGCCTGCGGATGATAGCGTAGGCGTGGGCCGCCAGTTTGAAGATGAAATTGAAGGGGAGGAAGAAACGATGGAGGAACAAAGAGAGATGGAAGGACAAGAAAGCACAAGGGGAACCGCACCGGCTACACCGCTGCCAGCGCCTGCTAATCAGGAAGCAGAACGCCAGGCAAGAGAGGCCGAACGCAAACGCTGTTCAGATATTACTACTTTATGTCGGGAGTTTAGTATTGATCCAAGTACATTTATTAATGATGGCCGCTCTTTGGCCGATGTTCAAACAGAAGTCCTTCGGCAAATGAAGGAAAGAAACAAACCAACTGAAACGGCCAGGGCGAGTGTTGGGGAAGAAGATGCTGTTAAGTTCAGCCGGGCAGCTTCCGACGCAATTTTACTTAGAGGTGGCGTAAGAATAGAAAAACCGGCTGACGGTGCGCGCGAAATGAGGGGTATGCGTCTACGGGATATGATGATTGACTGCGTAGAACGCAGCGGCAATACAAAAGCCCGCTATATGGCGGATGAGGATTTAATTCGTGAAGCCTTAACCGGCGCGGGTGCTTTTGCGGGTATTCTTTCCAATGCTGCTAATAAATCGCTGAGCGATGGATATGCTGCAGCCGAAACTACCTTCGAACAATGGACAGGCAAGGGCAGTAACCCTGATTTTAAAGAGGCAACTCATTACCGCCTATCAGAAGCCGGTGAATTAGAACAGATGACGGAAACTGGTGAATTCAAGCATGATGAAGCTAGCGAAGAAAGCGCGTCTAAGTCGGTGTTGACGTTTGGCCGATCGTGGAGTCTAAGCCGTAAGGCTATAATTAACGACGATCTGAGCGCCTTGACCAGACTTCCGGCAAGGTATGCAGCCGCTGCTCGACGAGGTATTAACAAACTAGTATATAGCAAGTTAGCAGAGTCATCCAAAATATTCACCAGTGCGCATGGTAACTTAGCTGCGACAGCCGGTGTTCCTTCAGTGACAACTTTAGGCGCGGCTCGTGCAGCCATGCGGCAACAAAAAAATCTACGGGGTAAGGAAACATTAAATATTAGTCCAAAATTCATTATTATTCCAGCGGATATTGAAACTACGACTGAGCAGCTTTTGGTCAGCATTACAGACCCGGCCAGTAACAACCCGAATGTCCGTAATCCATTTACGGGGAAATTGACCATGATTTGTGATGCCGAGCTGGACCAATATAGTACAACGGCCTGGTATTTGGCAGCACAGCCTGGGTTAGTTGATACTCTTGAAGTTACTTATTTGAATGGGCAAGAATCGCCGGTTATAGAGTCTCAAGTTGCCTTTGACGTTCTGGGTATGAAGTGGCGGATATATATTGATTACGGTGTAAACGTGTTAGATTATCGCGGACTATATAAGAATGTCGGGGCTTAATGATTAGTCGCGAAATAAAAATATCAGGAGGAATGAGTTATGACAATTGGAAGTTTGGCCTTTCAACGAGGGGAAATTCTTAATTACCCCGCTTCTGCAGATATAGCTTATGGGGCCGTTGTTCCCTTAACTACGAGAATCGGAATTTCAATGGAAGCGATTGGAAGTGGCGATACGGGTTCGGTCGCTGTTACTGGCGTGTGGGAAGTACCGGCAGTCAGCGGGACGGCTTTTACTGTTGGCGAAGCCCTATATTGGGATGCGACGAATAGTTGTCTCACAACTACGTCCGACAGCAACACACCGGCTGGTTGGTGCTTTGAAGCTAAAGAATCGGCCACTACAACAGCCCTTGTGAAGATTGGGTAATGCTATGACGCTGAAAGCGCAAATGGCGGAGGATATTGACAACATTTTTTTAAACACGGATGAAATGGCGGAAACTCATAGTATTGATGGGGTAAATGTTGCTTGCGTTTTAGAAGAAGATAAGTCCAGTAAGAATTCACTAGACGGCGTATATGTAATACGCCGTCAATTATTTGTGAAGCAATCTGATTTGGGGTATAAGCCGGAGCCGGAACAAAAGATGAAGATTGACGACGCCTATTATTACGTTGTGGACTGTATTGATAATGGGTTATTCGAAATAACGTTGGAGCAACGTCAATCATGATAGAATTTAGCGATTCGGCGGTAAAAAAGGCAGAAACTTTATTGGGCGGGATAAAAGACGCATTACCTAAAGTGCAAGCCAGGGTCATTAATCGAAGTATGCAAACGGCCAGGGCGGAAGCGGTTCGGGCGGTACGGGCAGAGTACGCCGTGAGCGCCGATGCCGTCAGAAAGACTATAGAAATAAAAAACGCCAGTTTTTCTAATCCGACCGGCACGATTCTTTCCACCGGCAGCCCTATCGACCTTGCCAAGTTTGATGTGAGTTCAACCCGCCCAAACCCAAAAGCTAAAAGCCCGGTTACAGTTAGGGTTAAACTGGGCGGAGGCCGAAAACCTATTAAGAATGCTTTTCTTGCCCGGCTGTCTAATGGACACGTCGGGATTTTTATTCGGGCAGATAAAGGCCGTTTTCCTATTAAGCAGCTTTACGGTCCCTCAGTTCCGCAAATGCTTGGGTCTGAAAATGTAAGCAAAAGGATTGAGGAAAAAGCAATGGAGACGATGGAAAACCGTTTGGAACATGAAATTGACCGGATTTTGGAGGGACATGGATGAATGTTTCTATCATGCTGGATGAACTGGCCAAGCATATTCAAGCAGGCACGAAAAAACTGCAGCTTGTCACGCCCAAAGGGACTACCCGCGCGCCGCAAGTAGTGAGTGGCTATTTACCGCCGAAAGATCCAAAAGACGTGGACGGGGTAGAAGATTTCCCTTATGTCATTATCCGGTATTTAAGTGACAATACCGATGACGAGGGAGCTACCGCTCAAGTAAAAGTATACTGTGGCGTGTATGCCGATGATGACCAGAAGGGCTGGCAAGACCTTCTGGTCATCATGAATGCAATTCGAACCTATCTTTTAAGCCAGAAAGCTTTCGGAAAGTGCTTTACCGTAGAATTGCCGGTAAAGCGTGAGATTCCGGAAGAACAGGGAGCGCCTTACTGGGTAGGCTGGCTTACCTTCGAAATAGCAATCCCGACAACATTAGAGGAGGATGATTATGTCAAACGATTCTTTGCAAACTGATGAAACGGCAGCGGCGGAGTCGACGGTAATCGACAGCGCGGAAACTACTTCGGCGGCAGCGGCAACCGTAGCAACTGGTGGAACTTCCACAACTTCAGCCGAAACTGCCACCACGGTAGAGCAACTTATTTACGTTGGGCCAAATATATCAAGTGAACACCTAAACCGTTTTGCCATATTCAAAAATGGCTTGCCGCAGCATATGGATGACACGTTTACCGCTTGCCCGGCTATTAAAAAGCTGTTTATCAATATAGACAAGCTTTCAGATGTGCTGGAGAAAATCAATAAAACAGGTACGTCATACAATACCTGGTACAGCCAGGTACAAACGTATCTCAAGAAGGGGGCGAAATAGTTGGCCTATAAACACGGGATATATATTAGTGAAGTTGATACTTCCGTAAGCGCCCCTGTCGAGGTGGCCGCTGGCTTACCTGTATTTGTAGGCCGCGCGCCGGTCAACCTTACCGATGATCCGACTGCCTATGTCAATAAACCGCTTTACGCTTCCACGTATGCGGAAGCCGTTGCGGCCCTGGGCTATTCGGACGACTTTGAAAACTACGAACTTTGCGAAGCTATTTATGTTATGTTCCAGCTTTATGGTGTTGGACCGGTGGTATTTATTAATGTGCTGGACCCTTCCACGCATAAGGCGAGCGTTTCAAATGAAACGGTGACCATTGCCGATAGTGAAGTTACTCTTAGCAAAACGGGTATTTTGCTAAGTTCTTTAATTGTAAAGCTTACTTCCGATGGCAGTGCTTTAACGGCAGATACCGATTATACTGCCGCCTTTGACGATGATGGGAAAGTGGTTATTACCGCAATTGATGACGGGGCTATTGATACGGCCAGCGCGACTAGTTTGGTTGTCTCCTATAATTATCTTGATCCGTCCGCAGTAACTTCCAGCGATATTATTGGCGGTACCGATTCCTCAACTGGAGCGGCGACCGGCATGGAATTAATAGACCAGGTTTTCCCACTGTTCGGGGAAGTACCTGGTCTGTTACTTTCGCCCGGATGGAGTGAGAAATCTTCCGTTGCGGCGGTTATGAAAACCAAGGTGCAAAATATTAACGGCCTGTTTACCGCCATGTCCATCTGCGATATCGACTCAACAAGTGACGGGGCGGACCTATATACCGAAGTGTATGCCTGGAAGACGAAAAAGAATTACACCAGCAAGTACCAGATTAACTGTTGGCCGAAAGTCGCGCTGGATAGTGTTGCGTACCGGCTCAGCACTCATTTAGCGGGGCTTATTTGTTATACAGATTCGGAAAACGATGATATTCCGTATGTTAGTCCATCCAATAAGACGCTGCAAATTGATAGCGTCGTTACGGCGGACGGTACGGAAATTACCTTGGGACCGGATCAGGCCGCCTATGTGAACGGCAAAGGTGTAGTAACCGCCGTGAATATTATCGGCGGGTGGAAAGCCTGGGGCAATAACACTGGGATTTATCCGTCATCTACCGACCCCAAAGACCGCTGGATTCCGGTTCGGCGCATGTTTAACTGGATTGGTAACAGTATTATAACTACGTATTGGGAAAAGGTTGATGATCCCATTAATAAACGGCTCATTCAGACTGTTGTCGATTCTATGAATATCTGGTTAAACAGTCTAACGGCGAAAGGTGCTTTGCTTGGTGGTAAAGTCGAGTTTAACGAAGATGAAAACGCGACAACGGATTTACTAAATGGTGTCCTTTCCTTCCATGTCTACATTACGCCGCCTATTCCGGCAGAAGACATGGAATTTATTTTGGAGTTTGACACCAGTAATCTGGAAAGTTTGTTTGATGAGTAAGAAGGAGGGAAACGAATGAGTGTAAATGTGCTTCCAGAGCGTATAGTCGATTATCGGGTATATTTAAGCGGCACTACGTTACTTGGCGTTGCTGACGTCGAATTACCAAAAATTCAATTTCAGACGGAACCGTTAAAAGGGGCTGGTATCCTGGGTGAACTGGATACGCCAACTGTTGGGATGACTAAGTCCTTAAAAGCCAAAATTAACTTTCGAACCACCACAGCGGCTATGGTCAGTCTGCTTGATTGTGTGGGGCATGATCTGGAGTTTCGGTCGGTTGCCCAGAAAGTTGATGCATCAGGTAGTCGCAGTTATGATTCGAGCCGGATTGTTGTCCGGGGATTCACTTCTGATGGAGAGCTTGGAAAATTAACGCAGGGAGCATCGGGCAATAGCACCATTGAATTGGAATGTGTGTATTTAAAGTACGTAATCAATGATTCTACCGTGTTGGAAATTGATAAGCTCAACTACATTTTTAAAGTAAGTGGTACGGACCTTTTATCCACGATAAAAACCGCTTTAGGCATAGTATAAGGAGGACAACATGCAAATAGTAAAACTTAGCAAACCGATTCAAAAAGATGGCAAGGCCATAAAGGCGCTGTCATTAGATTTTGATAAACTTACCGGACGGCAGATTATAGCGGCGGAGGGCGAAGCTCGGCTTTTAGGAGATACCACCGCAGACTTACAATTCTCGAAGAATTTTCAGGCGGTGTTAGCGGCCAAGACGTCTAAAGACCCGGTTATCGTAGATGATATTTTAGACCTTCCGGCCCCGGATTTTCTGTTAGTAACCAGTACGGTGACCAATTTTTTATTCGGTTGGGTCTTGGAAAATCTCCGGGAAAAACAATCCGGCAAATCGCAATTAAATTAAGTGCGTATGCGCCAGTGCCGTATTGGATCGATATGCCGATACGGGATTTTCATATATGGGTAAAAGACGCTGTGGAGCTGGCGGAAGAAGAGGCGAAGAAAAGAAATGGCGAATAGAAAAACTTTTGAAGTAGCGTTTGAGATTGCCGGGAAGTTAGGGGCGACATTTCAAAGTACCTTTTCTTCTGTGTCAGCCCAGATGCAGCGGCTAGGCGCGCAATCAAACGCACTAAAAAGCAATCTCAAGACCCTGGATGGTGCCTATAAATCCGGTGTTATTTCGTTGGAAAGTTACCAAAATGCACAGGCAAAACTGAAACAACAGTTAGAAGAAACCCGTTCGGCGCAGTCTAAACTTGCCGCCGCTCAATCTCAGCAAAACGAAACTAGCAAGCGGGCGGGTGAAATTCGCGGTAAGATGGTTGACACGGCTGTTATGGCAGCGCCCTTAGTGGCGGCGACTAAGGCTGCTATGGATTTTGAAACCGCTATGGGCGGAGTGGCCAAGCAAGTGCAAGGGGCGCGCGACGATAACGGCAACCTGACCCAGACTTATTACGATATGCAAACCAATATCATGCAATTAAGCCGGGAACTTCGGATGATGCCGAATACAGTGGCGGATACTACGGCAGCAGCAGCCCGCATGGGTGTTCAAGGTACCGACGCCTTAAACGAGTTTGTAAAAATGTCGGTACAGATGGGCGTCGCGTTTGAAGGCAGCGGCGATCAGATTGCTGAGCAGATGGCCAAGATCGCTAATATCCGGGGGATTAAACTGGATACGGCGGAGGGACGGGCGCAAATTAAGGATTTAGCAGATACAGTGAACTACCTGGATGATCAAACCACGGCCAAGGGACCGGAAATTATTGAAGTGCTGCAGCGGATCAGCGGATCGGCGGCGCAGTCTACCTTTTCCAATAATGAATTGGCAGCCCTTGCTACGACTATGCTGGATTTAGGAAAAGGGCCGGAAGTTGCAGCCACCGGGATTAATGCACTGATGAACCGGATGGCCACGGCTCCGTCTCAAGCAAAATCTTTTCAAGAGGCATTGGCTTCGCTCAATATTAGTGCAAAAGACTTACAAAGCGCCTATATGGCGGATTCAAAAGGTACTTTGTTTAGCTTATTGGACCAGATCAAGGGTATGGATAAAGCGCAGCAGGCCGAAGTATTAACTGGTCTGTTTGGGGCGGAGTATCAGGATGATGTGTCGGCGCTGGCAGCCGGTTTGGATAAATTAAGAGGAAACTTTGATTTGCTCAATGATTCGGCGCGCCAGGGCAGCATGGAAAAAGAGTTTCAAGCGAAATTGAAACTAACGGCCTCCTCGATCGATTCGGTAAAACAGTCGGCAGCGGAAGCGGGTGTTTCGTTAGGACAAGTATTTTTGCCTAGCATTGCAAGTGTTGCCGGAGCTTTTGCATCTGGAGCGCAAGCTTTAGCGTCATTTTCACAGGCGCACCCTGCATTGACGAAAGGAATTCTGTTGGCCACGGCGGGGCTTGTTGGTTTCCGGTTGGCCTGGTTGGGAACGTCCTTTGTTATGAATCAGTGGAAAGATACTGTTTCGGGAGTTAGGTTGTTACTGGCCAGCCAACGGGCGCAACTTGTAGCCAATAGAACGGCAACCTTATTAGCCGCTGGTGCGACTCAGGCGGTAACTGCCGCTCAGTGGCTGTGGAATGTTGCAATGACGGCTAACCCTATCGGGTTGGTGATTGCCGGTATTGCGGCTTTAGTGGCTATTGGGTATGTTTTGTACCAAAACTGGGATACCATCGGGGCGTTTTTGTCCACTGTCTGGAATAATCCATCGGCGGCGATTGACCAATTTTGTAGTTATATTCGTGTGCAATTTGAAAGTGCTTTAAATTGGCTGTCTGAAAAATGGGAATGGGTTAAAAGCATATTTAGTAACCCCATTCAGGCGAATGTACAGGCAAGTGCTGCAGCGGGCGGAGCTAATCAAATTTATGCCAACGCCGCTGGCGGCATTTATGGCAAAGGTTCCTTTTTAACCACCTTTGCGGAAGAAGGGGCGGAAGCGGCCATTCCGCTGGATGGTTCACCGAGAGCCTTGTCGCTTTGGCAGAAGGCAGGAGATATGTTAGGTGTGAGCATGGGCGGAGGTACGAACATACAGGTTACTTTTGCCCCGGTAATTCATGGGGCAGGATCGGACATTATGCCGGAACTACAGCGCCAGCAAGACAGCTTTATGGATCAACTAAAAGAAACTGTCTGGCAGCAAGGGAGGATGGCCCTTGAGTAGTACCTATAAAACCAAACAAGGGGATACCTGGGATTTAATCGCCTATAAACAGTATGGTGATGAATATAAAATGCAGGATCTTATTGAAGCCAACCCGGATTATGTGACAACCGTAATATTTAGCGCAGGGGTGGAGCTAACCGTGCCGGATTCCGATAGTACCACGGCTACCAACCTGCCGCCCTGGAAGTCAAGCTCATGACGATAGCGAGACAAGCCTGGCTGGAAGTCAAATATGAGGGCACGGATATAACCGAAGACTTAAAGCCGTACCTGAAAAGCTGGACATTTACGGATAACCTGAGTGGCCAGGCGGATGACTTGCAAATTACCCTGGCCGATAAAAACCAGCTATGGCAGGATGCCTGGTTTCCCACCGAAGGGGCCAAAATCACTGCAACCATTTACCAAAAAAACTGGCAGGACGACGATCAAACAAACTCTCTCCCTTTGGGTAGCATGGAGATTGATTCTATTGATGTGAGTTACCCGCCGTCAGAAGTCACTATTCAGGCATTATCCGTTCCCCAGTCTTCGGCGTTGAAAGGGGAAAATAAGAACCGGGCCTGGGAGAAAACCAAACTTTCCGTAGTTGCCAATGATATTGCGAGTAGTGCCGGAGTTTCGTTATATTACGATGTAGATGATGATCCCGAATATGACCGGATTGAGCAAACGGAACAAACCGACCTCAGTTTTATTCGGAAACTCTGTGAAGATGCGGGGTTGGCGCTTAAAGTATCGGATAGTCAACTGGTTATTTTCGATGAGTACAACTATGAACAGGCTGACTCGGTAATGACCATTAACCGGCTGACATTTCCGATCAAGAAATACAAAGGCCGGGCCACTTTAAACGACACCTATAAGGCTTGCCGGATTAAATACCGCAGCCCCAAGGGCCGGAAAAACTATGATTATACCTATACACCTACCAACCCGCCGAATACGTCGCGGGTTTTAGTTTTGAGGGAGCAGTTTGACAGCTTAGCGGAAGCCGAAAGAAAGGCCAAAAAGGCACTTCGAGAAAGAAATTCGAAGGCATGGCAGTTTAGCCTTACGATTATGGCCAAGCTGAATTTGTCCGCTAGTAATGTAATAACGCTCAAAAACTTCGGCAAATTTGACGGGAAGTGGATTATTACCAGAGTAACACATAGTCAAAGCGGTAGCGGTTATGAAACAGGCCTGGAATTTCGCCTATGCCTGGAGGGATATTGATGGACAACCAAACGAAAAATTTATTTCGAGTTGGTACGGTGTCGGCCATCGATGAAGCCAGTCAACTGGTTCGTGTGGCCTTTGACGATTTAGATGATACTGTTTCGCCCTGGCTGCAGGTAGCCACGTGGGGAGCGTATACCGATGATCAGTATTGGCTGCCCGATCCTGGTGAGCAGGTGTTGTGTATGTTTATGCCGACTGGCAACGCCGAAGGGTATGTACTGTTTAGTGTAAGAGGAACGGCCAACGCCCCGAAGAGCGGGGCACAGGGGCGGCGGTATATTAAGTTTGGCGATGGTACGATATTGCAATATGACCGGTCCAGCAGCGCTCTTACGGTGAACTGTGTGGGCGCGGTTAATATTACGGCGGCCAGTGGCGTCACAATATCCGGTAATGTTACGGTTTCGGGTAGTATTACCGCCAGCGGCGATGTTACGGCTGGCGGTATTTCTTTAGAATCGCATACCCATGGTGGCGTCCAATCCGGTGGTTCTAGTACCAGCGGGCCGCAGTAAGGGGGTGGATAGCATTTATGTCTATAGGGGTAATAAGCGGGGCGTTAGACAGTAAGACCATAGAAGTGGTATTTCAATCCTCCTATAAATCCTCCGGCATTGAAAACACCTACAGTATTGGCGGCCTGGTTAATGTATCTCAAACATCAAGCGGGTTGGCCGTTAGTGTTGCCGGGATTAGCGTCGGCAAAAAAACTGCATCCACTTCCGTTAAGGTTATGACCTTTGATAATTTTCAACGGGATGCAGAGGGACGCTGGGCTACTCATGAAATTATAGGGACGGATAAAAAGCCGGTTATGGAGTTCATTGGGCCAGGGCTGGAAACGTTGAGTTTTTCTATTTTCTTAAATACCATGCTGGGGATTACGCCGGTGGATGAACTGAAAAAGCTTAGAAAGCTGAGAGATAATGGCGTAGTTTGTACTTTTACTATTGGCGGTAATGCGGTGACAACTAACTCATGGATAATAACCAAACTGTCCGAAACCCACAAGAACTATGATAATAAAGGGAGCCTCTTGGCGGCCTCGGTGAATGTAAGCTTAACGGAATATGTAAAATTACCGAAGGAGAGTTAGTATGGCGACGACCGACTATGATGTGAGTTTTACCAGCGGTTTTACTATTGATTTTAGTGCCACCGGCGACGCCGAGGTTTTACAGAATGTGGCCATGAGTATTTCGTCTGTCATGTATTCCTGCCCGATGGCAAGAGCTTTCGCCTGGGACGGTAGTTTACTCGACCGGCCAATGAATATTGTAACTAATTTACTAGCATCCAGGCTTTTTAATGCGATTACCACCTTTGAATCCAGGGCTGAAGTGGTTAGTGTCACGTTTACCGGCGATGACGACGGGTTGAGCGGCCTCTTAAAACCTACGGTGAAAGTGAGGATAACTAGCGATGGCTGATTTAACAGAAGTCACTTTTGCGGAGAAAGATTCGGCGACAATTGAAACGGAACTGATTGACCAATACGAAGAGACTAGCGGCGTGACACTTTACGATGCTGACCCAAGAAAAAAGATGTTACAGGCTTTGGTGCCTATTCTTGTAGGGCAGCGATCTTATATTGATTCGGCGGCGAAGCAAAATTTATTGTATTATGCGACCGGCGATTATTTGGACCAGTTGGGTTATTTGGTAGGCTGTGACCGAACGGCGGCGATTGCGGCCACTTGTACGGTCCGCTTTACCTTGTCGGCGGCAAGGACAAAAGATACTGTGATTGCCTCCGGGAAGCGGGTAACGTCCGGCGATGGAGTGTATTTTGCGACAAGTGCCGAGGCCACCATTGCGGCTGGCTCTACTTATGTAGATGTTACCGCTACCTGTACAACCAGTGGCACGGCAGGAAATGATTATGCCATTGGAACTCTTACCACGTTAGTTGATCCGGTGACTTACGTTGCATCGGTGACGAATACCACGGCTAGCTCCGGAGGGACCGCTGAAGAATCGGACGATGATTATAAGGAGCGTATCCGGTTAGCGCCGGAAAGCTTCTCCGTTGCCGGTCCTTCCGGAGCTTATGAATACTGGTCCAAAACAGCGTCAAGTGAGATTACCGATGTAGCCGTATATTCGCCAAGTGCTGGGGTAGTAACGATTTGCCCGCTGTTGACCGATGGCGAAATTCCGAGTGATGAACTATTGGCCAGCGTCCTGGAAATTTGCAGTGATGATGAGGTGCGCCCGCTGACGGATAATGTCAAAGTGGTAGCTCCGACGCAGGTGAGTTATGACATTGATGTCACCTATTATATATCGGAAGATGATGAGACTACAGCGGCCAGTATTCAGACCGCTGTGGAAACCGCCGTAGAAACCTATGAAACTTGGCAACGGTCAGTATTAGGGAGAGGAATAGACCCGTCGCGGCTAGTCTATCTCATGATTAAAGCCGGGGCCAGTCGAGTGGTGGTTACTTCGCCCACGTATACAGCCCTGGAACAAAACCAGGTAGCCAAAGAAAACACGGTTAGCGTCAATTACGGAGGCACCGAATGAGTAAGAGCATTTATGATATAGCCTGGCTGGACCTGATACCGCCTGTACTCACCGGCGACAGTCAGGTGAAAGCTTTAAGTGCAGCGGTTAGCCCGGAAATTCAAGCTGTGAGTAAAGCCATCACAGAATGCATTTTACTTGCCCGACTCGACGAACTGGATGAAGAAGTAGTTGATCTATTGGCCTGGCAGTACCATGTAGATTTCTATGATGATGAATTAACGCTTACACAAAAGAGGGCGTTAGTGAAGCAGTCTATTGATTGGCACCGGCGTAAGGGTACGCCCGCCGTAGTTAAAGAGGTTGTATCAACGGTGTTTTCCAACGGCAAAGTTACCGAGTGGTTCGACTATGACGGCGAGCCTTATTATTTTCGGGTTTCCACGGATGAAGTGGTCTCCGATACCACGGCTTATACCCGGTTGGTAAAACTCATAAACACCGTAAAAAACACCCGTTCCTGGCTGGATGCCATAATTATAAACCGCACCTGGTCCGGCACTATGTACTTTGGTAGTGCAATGGTTTATGGAAAGACACTTACCTTAAGCCCGAAAGCGTTTACCATGGACGAGATTACCGGGAAAACGTATTTTGGCGGTGCGCTGGTATTTGGTAAAACGCTTACATTAAAGGAGGGATAGAGATTTGGCTTTTGATGGGATGACAATGACAACGAAGGGCATTAACCTGCAGACCAAAGTGCAGGCGGGTGCCACGCTAAACTTTACTAAAATAAAAGTCGGCGATGGTGTGTTATCTTCGGGTACTACGCTTGCATCGTTAACGGATTTAGTCGAATCCAAACTAACGGTAGAGATCGAATCGGTTACCTCTTTAGGTGACGGCACGTACCGGGTCCGGGGAACGCTTACCAATGCAAGCGTAACAACAGGCTTTTTTCTTAGAGAAGTTGGGGTGTTCGCGACCGACCCGGATGACGGCGAAATATTGTATTCAGTGGCCAATGCAGGCGATGAGTGTGATTACCTTCCTGCTGGCGGCGGCTCGGTGGTAGTTGAGCAGGTTGTAGATATCATAACTGCTGTTGGCAGTGCGTCCAGCGTAACGGCGACTATTGATGAGGATTCGGTGCTGTTATCCAAGGCAACATTTACGGAGCATCAGGAAGCGAGTCCAATTGATCACCCGGACAGTTCGGTAACCGACGCCAAAATAGGCACCCGTACAATGGATGATACCGTGGCGGCGGCCAGCGGGGCTGGGGTGCTGACTAATCTGCTCAGTAAAATTGGGTATATGATAAAGTCTATTACCGGGAAGTCAAGCTGGTATACAGCACCAGACACAACACTGGCAAAAGCGGCGAGTCATATAACTGCAACGTCTGCGGCACATGCGGCGAGTGCTATTAGTAACACGGCCAACGGTACTATAAGTTCCACAACGGTTCAAGCGGCGCTTAATGAATTGGATACAGAAAAAGCGGCACTGGCGGGAGCGACTTTTACCGGTGCAATAATTGAAGCGGTTTCCTCTAGCATCGCATCTGCTGCGACGGTGAACTTAACTGCAGTTACAGGTAACAGCGCCCATATTACTGGAACCACAGCAATTACTGCTGTAACTATGACAAAAGGTCAACGGATTACTTTGATTTTCGATGGTAGCTTAACTCTGACGCATAATTCTACCAAAAACAATCTTCCAGGTGGTGTAAACATCACCACTCAGGCCGGCGATAGGGCAATATATTTCTATGATGGTACCACCGTGTATTGCGTTGCTTACATCCCTTATGCGGGCTACCCTCGCAAGAACTATAATGATTTTCGAAATGTGGTATCTACTGTAACCGGCAACACGGCGGCCACGATCAGTGGGGATTATTGCCCGTTTACAGGGGCTAGTTTTAGTAGCGCAATTGACTTTACCACAACTGGGGCAGGTGCGCTTGATACCGGAAGCATTGCGGCGTCGAGTTTTTATTTTGGATACCGGATATTTAACCCTTCGACTGGGGCTGCCGCTTGCATTGCTTCATTAAGTTCTACCGCAAGTGGGGTTACATTGCCAAGCGGTTATACGGAATGTGTGCGGCTAAGTAGTAATTTCCTAACGAATTCGAGTAGTAAGTTGTACTATACGATTCAGCGTGGTAGAGAAGTCCAATATATTGTTGATGGAACAAATTTAACTGGATTACGACAAATGGCAAGTGGAACAGCCGGTAGTATATCAACACCGACATGGGTTGCAGTATCTGTTAGCAGCTTTGTACCTACTACAGCATCTGCAATAAAGGTATTAGGGGCAACAGGAGAAAGTGGAGCTTCGATATGGATTGCACCTAACAGTAATTACGGGACTCTTGGTAATACATCAAATCCACCTCCTTATGGAGTGGACTCTTGTACGGGTGCTACAACGACATGTATTATTGAACTGGTTTTGGAATCAACAAATATTTATTGGGCTTCTGATGGTTCAAGCCATACGTTATGCTGTTTTGGTTATAAAGACAATTTATAAGGAGGGTTACAATGGGATACGCTTATTCAAATAATGGATTATCTATGCGATCAGTAGGTAATGAAAGTAATACAACTACTGGAGAAGTTTATTTCTCAAACGAAGCAACGGAAACAGAATTGGCATCAGCATTTTCTGGCTATGCGGATGCCAATAAAGAAAAGAAAATATCTGCCCTTGATACCGAATATCAGCCGCAATTTGATGCTTTGGCTCAGGCTTATTCGACTGCGCTTATGGCCGGTGATACCACTACGGCAACTGAGGTGCAGGAGGATTATGCAACATTAAAAACCGAATATACGGCAGCATTGGAGGCGATTTCATGACGAAGCGGTGTTTTATTTGCGGGGCTAAGTTAAATGCTTCGACGGGGAAATGTACAAATAGCAGTTGCCCGAGGTATGAGGCGGCAACCAGCACGACTGCGAGTTAATTGAAAGATGAATAGAGTAAGGGAACCGTGCCGCTAGATAGCGGTTTTTATTATGTCTTTTATGGGGGAGGGAAAATTTTGATAGAGTACACACAAACAGAGTTGCGCATAATGGGTGTGTTTTCAGTCTTGGGGGCAGTTTTTTCATGGCTTATTGGCGGCATGGACAACATTATTGCTGCACTCCTGGTGCTGATTGTTGCCGACTATATTACCGGTCTCATTGCCGCCTGGAGGACTAATGCATTAAACAGTCGCAAGGGGTTTAATGGCATATGGCGTAAAATTGTGATGCTTATTATGGTAGTAGTCGCGCATCAAATTGATGTTATATTAAGCGACGGTCATGCTTTGCGGTCGATGGTTGTATTCGCTTATATCGGCAATGAAGGATTAAGTATTATGGAAAATGTTGATCGTATGGGTTGCGGCGGCTATATCCCGAATGTAATACGTGACCGACTAATCCAACTACAAACGGAGAAAGGCGGGGCCGAAAATGTTAAAAGTATGCCTTGATCCTGGGCATGCCGGGCGCAAAATAGATCCTGGAGCAGTAAACCAAAACAGCGGCCTACAGGAGGCAGATATTGCCTTGCTTGTTAGTCAAAAGGTAAAAGAGTACCTAGAAGCTTCCGGGTGTGAGGTAATCTTAACCCGCAATGACTGGGAAGACCCTAAAACAGATGATTTGGCCTATAGAACATCCCTCTCCAATAACTGGGGCGCGGATGCTTTTGTTTCCCTGCATTGCAATTCGGCCAGCACACCAGATGCAGAAGGTTTTGAAGTATGGACTTCTCCGGGTGAAACCGCAGGAGATAAACTAGCAACCTGCATATTTAAGCAGATTGCCGGGGCATTCCCCGAACGTCAAGCTAGGGCTGATTATAGCGATGGAGATCCAGACAAGGAAAGTAAGTTTTACGTTCTGGTCCATACCGATGCACCGGCCACCCTGGTGGAAATGGCTTTTATTTCAAACGATGAAGAAGCTCAATTGTTGTCTACTCCGGCATGGCAGGACAGAATGGCTGCTGCAATAGCCAGAGGAATTACCGATTATGAATAAGCTTGTTAATTTGGCGCAGGAAACTGCGTCATTTTATATTAAAAAATTTAGAGGAGAGTGTATTTAACTATGAAAAAATTTGTTTTTGGATTGCAAAGATTCGCTGAGGAGGAAACCACTACCACGGAAACTACATCAACCGAAACCAATACCGATGCTGAAACCGTTGCCACAGAAGCGGCAGCAGACGAAGCCGAAGCAACCGAAGATTCTACCGTTACAACGGGTAGCGTAACAATCACCGTCAAAGATAGTGACGAAAATGCCCTAGAAGGCGTAACTCTAGCCTATACCGTTAATTCGGCCACATGCGAAGGTGAAACCGATTCGTCCGGTCAATTGGCTGTTAGTGATTTGCCTGCTGGCACTTACAATTTTGCCGCTACGTTTTCCGGTTATGCCAGCGGTAATGTTGATGTTGAAGTTGTAGCCGCTGAAACTGTGAATGGAGTGATTACTTTGACCGCTGAAACAACTACCACGGATACCACGACTCTTAATACGGCGCTGAGTTCGGCAATAGCAACCGCTACCTCTGCGGACAGCCTGGATGATGTAGCGGACGCCGTTGCAGAGGCGGCAACAACTATTCTTACCACTGCCACATCTACAGGTTCATCCAGCATAATTACTGAATTACTGGATGAAATCAAAACTACCAACAATATATGGGTAAAAATTCGCAATATCGCTGAAATCGGTTTAGCTACTGTTGGTATTGCGAAAGGGACTGATTGGGTAAAAAGTAAACTATAATTGTTATTGGCCCGGTCAAACGACCGGGCCGTTTCTTTATATTGGGGGAGGGGATTCATTTGGCAAAAGTAAAAATATTGTTTGGATATCCTTGCACACCGCTTGGTGAACTAATTGAGACTATAGAAGGCAAGGGAGAGCCAAGCCACACCGGGATTATTTTATATGGGAAGATATTCGAAGCCCTGGGCAATGGCTTTGTTAAATCGCCGCTAAACGCCTATGATGGGTTCAAGCATAAAATAGTAGTCGTGGACGTTCCGAATATTAGCCATGCAAGGTTAGAAGCTAAGAGGCTGTTGAATACACCTTATGGGTGGCTCGATTGTATTCTGGGCGGTATACGGCGATTATTTGGCTTGCAGTTAAGAGGAAACGGCGAAACAACTGTGAATTGTAGTGAAGCGGTTACCCGGATTTTGCAGGCTGGGGGATTGGATATTTTTCCGGGGGTATATGCGGACGATGTTACCCCGGCAGATTTGTTGGCAGCGTTGCTGCCGTTGGCGGTGAGTTATGAAGATTTCGCTGCCTGATTTTAAGTTTAAGGTGGATATAATGCCTATAATAAGGAAGCTATTTGGCAAGAGAAGTAAATAAATACAATATATTGTGTAATAAACGCTGTTAGATGTACTAGAATACGAGTTAGGAAGGTAGGAGAAATATGCAAAACTACATCAACCAAATTCTTAACGGAGATAGCCTAGAAATTCTTAAACGACTTCCAGACAATAGCGTCGATGCAGTTATTACAGATCCGCCTTATTCATCTGGTGGGCAGACTCATGCCGATCGGGCGAAGGACCCTGTAGAAAAGTACCAGCAAGCGAACAATAAAGTAGTCAATAGACCGTCATTTCCGGGGGACAATCGGGACGCTCGTTCCTGGCTGCACTGGTGTACACTTTGGATCTCAGAGTGCTATAGAATAGTTAAGCCTGGCGGTTACTTCTTAATGTTTTCGGATTGGCGGCAGTTACCGGCAGCCAGTGACGCTATCCAATTCGGTAACTTTACCTGGCGTGGCACAATTGCCTGGGATAAAACCGAAGGCTCAAGAGCGCCGCATAAGGGATATTTCCGGCATCAATGCGAATACATAATATGGGGTACTAAAGGGGCATGTCCAAAGGCGATCCATGCAGGACCATTCCCTGGATGCTTTAGGTTCTCGGTCAAGCAATCGGATAAGCACCATTTAACCGGCAAGCCCACACCTTTAATGGAAAAGCTGGTGGAAGTGGTCCCGCCTGGCAGTTTAATCCTTGACCCGTTCGCTGGATCGGGTACGACGTTGGTGGCTGCCAAGAATACCGGCAGGGATTACGTTGGAATTGAAAAGGAAAAAGGATATTGGAGTATTGCTGTTGATAGGTTGACGGCATAAAGAAAAAGGGGCCCTGGTGAAATGCTGGGGCTTCGTTTTTATGAGATAAAGAATCATTAATCAGGGAAATATTACATACATTTTAAAGGTATTACATATTTTTTGCCGAAGAAATGGAAAAAATGGAAAAAATGGAAAAATTCATTTTGGAGGTTGAAAATATGTACCAGGTAAGCGATTATTTTAAGACGGCCAATGCCTTTATTGAAGGAAATAAAAGCTTAAGATATCCCCAAAGGAGAGCGCATAAAAGATTAAAAGAAGAATTTTTGCGTAACCCGATGACTCCTAAAGTTATTGTGTTACCAACTGGAACCGGGAAAACGGGGGTAATCGGACTAGCTCCTTATGATATTAGTAATGGAAGAGTATTAGTTATCACTCCTAGCTTGGTAATAAGGGAAGGTATTTCAGATGATTTTGATACACGCACTATTTTTAATTTTTGGACTAAACGTAACGTTATATTAAGCGAGGATAAGTTGCCTCAAGTTTTTAGATATGCTGGATATGGTAGCCCTGCTGATAAAAAGAGAGTCTTAAAACTTCTGAATGAGGCGCATATTGTTATTGCTAATATTCATAAGGTATATAACCAGAAATCTAGTAAACCACTTGTTAGTATTCTTGATCCAGATTTTTTTGATATGATAATTATTGATGAAGCGCATCATTCAGCAGCAGATTCCTGGATTAGAACCTTAGAATACTTTAATGCTTCCAAAATAGTTAAGCTTACGGCGACTCCTTATAGGGCTGATTCGAAGGAGCTTGAAGGGGAAATCGCCTATAATTATGACTTAGCCAGTGCCGTGCAAGATAATTTAGTAAAGAACCTAGTAGTGGAGGATTATACCACACAAAGGCTTGAATTTCTTGTAAACGGTCAACCTGTTGATAAAGATACAGCTCTTGATTTGATGGATAAGAATTGGGTGACGCGCTCGGTTGCTTATTCCAAAGAGTGTAGTAAAACAATAGTCGAAATGAGTATTGCAAGGTTAAAGGAAAAACGAAAAAATGGTAATTGCCACCATCAGATCATTGCAGTAGCTTGTAGTATTGAACACGCCAACGAGATAAAAAAGTTATATGAAGAGCAAGGCTTAAGCGCTGAATGTGTTTCTAGTGATAATCCTGAAAAGGCTGAGAAGGCAATTATAGAATACAAAAAAGGGCAAATTGACGTTATTGTTAATGTCAATATGTTGGGAGAAGGATTTGACCATGCAAACATTAGTATTGCTGCAATTTTTCGGCCCTTTAGAACATTGGCACCGTATGCTCAGTTTATAGGGCGTTCGCTTAGAAGATTACAAGACGAAAATGCTATTGATGAGATTGACAATGTCGCTCATGTCATTTACCATAAGGAGTTAGATTTAGATGATCTATGGGCATATTATGTAGGAGAGAAAGTTAAGGCTGAACGAAGAAAAGAATTAGAGCTTGAATATGATCGCGAAGGACAAGGGTATAAGAACAGTGATATTGGGGAAGTTACTACAGATGGATCTATTATAAAAACGACAAAAACGTTTTTGGAGGATGGAATAGCATCAAAATACAGTGATGCTATTGGTAAGGCTATTAACCGCCGTGAAATTGAAGTAAAAAAGACTGTAGAAAAAATGCGTCAAGCAGGAATATCGGATAAAGATATCGAAGCGTTCGAGAAAGCGAAATATCGAGAATTAGATGGGGAAATTAATGAAAAGAGGAATAAACTTAGGGAAGAACTTATCCGAGAAGAACTTCATCTTTATCATAAAGAAGATGTGATTAATCAAGTAGATGCTTTATTCCAAGAGGTCAACCTAGAGCCAGGAGGTAACGAATTACCTTCAAATACAGGAAATCCTTTTCTGAAATCTGCATCAACAAATAAAGCTTATGTTATTAAGTATATAAATTTAAATTTAAAGCAAAAATTGAAGAGAAGTGTAGAAGAATGGGAAACTTATGATTTTGAAGAAGCTAGGAAATTAATTCCTCAGCTGATTGAAAATATTCGGGTGAAAATGGAAGGTAAGGAGTGATAAGGATGAGTGTAGTAATTGAATATGTGGCTAAATTGCTTATGTATAGAGGGCCACAAATAGATGAAATGATAAGGAACGCGGTCGCTAGTGGTAATGAGTATAGTGTTATTGATGAGGTAGATTGCAAAAAATTGCGTATTAAATCAATTGGACCATACAATCTAGTCATTGAGGATGTTTTTTATTATAATTTAGACCAAGAATTAATTAAACAAACTTTATTTTTGAATGGAAGGGAAACGGTGATTTTTGATAAGTTTTACGAGGCTATGGTAGCATTAAAATTATATGAGAATTCCTTTCTAGCTGCCTAAGTGGACATTTATTTTTGATGCTTTTAATAACCAAAATAAAAAGAATGAGTACCACCTTCTTGGCATTAACGCGAGGGTGGTACTTTATGTTATGCTGAAACTATTATAAAAGTATAATTTGTTGCAGCTTAATTCTTCTAACAAACTTCTAACCACGTTCTAACAAAAACATATATTAACATATACAGTTATATAGCTAAATAGGCTTAAAAACTAGGTTTTACTTTTGGTTATATAGCTAAATTAGCCCTAATTCCTAATTCACATTCAAGATCCTACTTACCATCTTAGGGGAGTAATAATGTTATTTTTTATTCGCAATTGGCGCAGCACTGGCGCAATGAATTGCCATGAAAGGATAAAAAATGGCATGAAAAGAAAGGGGTGATTTTCGGCTGAAAAGCTTGAAGTATAAAGGGTTATGGGCTGGCGCAATGGGTGGTGGCTATTGGCGAGAATAGGCTTGCCGGGGTCTTCTAAGCCGTGGGTCGTGAGTTCGAATCTCGCCCAGGACACCAATGAAATCAATAGTTCGCGAGTGTTGCATCTCCAAGATGTAGGTCGAGTGGGTGCAACGTGGGTGCGGAACATTAAAATATGAGCCAGTTTTCCTATTAGGAAGACTGGCTTTTTTCTATTTGTAGGTTATATAATTTTCCAACTTTGTCAGCGATTTTTTGATCGTTTCCAGGGATAGAGTGACCGTATA
>Ga0316604_10000648_pt1 | contig 38973 bp, 38 predicted proteins | sample OWC_soil_day20_C_FD_207650 | JGI IMG/M metagenome (GOLD analysis project Ga0316604, IMG submission 207650) | Wetland soil microbial communities from Old Woman Creek delta, Ohio, United States - OWC_soil_day20_CT | ecosystem: Environmental > Terrestrial > Soil > Wetlands | place: USA: Ohio... | reverse complement strand
AGCATGCCGTGGCTAATCGGTTCAATGGTTTCCAACGGCTGCATTCGCATGCATAATCACAATGCCGAAGAATTATTCACTTTAGTCAATGTCGGTACTCCGGTGTTTATACGGAATTAACCCGCATAGGCTGTTTACGATTGCCTCCGCCAAATCCCTTCGCTTAATAAGAAAGCGGGTAAGAGCCACACGTTCCTCTTGCTGCGGCAGCCATTCCTGAGGAAGCTCTTCAACCAATCCCTGAAGTACCTCATCCGAAAGCTCGTTTACTTTGGCTAAGTAAGGACTAAAATGCGCCGGGCGCAAAAATCGCCTTAGCAATATGCCATAGGACCGGCGTTCATTGATCCGGATTCGCTCTGCTAATTTATTTAACCGTCTTTCCGTCCATAAAGCGCCGCGGAATAAATGGGAGTTGTCAATCGCATATATTTTATGCCCCCCCTCTTCCCGCCTAAGCAGTAGATTGCGCCGGTTCATGGTACGGTCGGCGTTATGAAGCATATGGTCAAATAGCATGACGCCTGCCATTTCCGCCTTATTTACTGCTTTATGCAAATTGCTTTCACAAAGGTAGGAACTATTACTTAGATATTGGCAAGCAAAATGTTTGCCGGGACTAACCCTCGCTGCGGCTAGTCGCCGGCTTCTTTTTACGAGGGTTTCCTCTATTTCAATAATGCCCGCCGGAGGAAAACAAAGCCCCATCATCTGCCCTAGGCGACTCCCCAAAAGTTCATTTGCAAGCACTTTCGGCCCTAACCTGTTATTCTTAAGCTTTACAATATAAATTAGACCGTCGTCTGCCCTAAACAGCTGAGGAGACGTTGCCCCGATACCTACCGGCCGATAATACTCGATTGCAGTAATCACTTTATCAGCCCCCTTTTCTAACGGTAAAGTATATGATACCCCGGAGGATAAGTTACCTTTTTTCCACGGCCCTTACCTAAATACCAAAAGTCTAATCCGTTGCGTCGGGCGATAAAATTACTAAAAGAGACCGTTTAAAAGCAATTACGCTTTTTACGGTCTCTTTCTTTTATCCGGGAAATGTAGACGGCATGTTATCGGAACTTAGAAGCCAGCCCGCTATCCAGCCGACCGTGCCGCCGTCCTGCAAAACAACCTTGTTCCAGCCAAAAGCCTGATCTTTAAGGGTAACCATTTCCCCTCTATTAACCTGAACAATGACCGGAAAATTAGTGCCTGGCCCGCTGCGGACATTCACTTTATTACCCGTAACTACAGCGGTTCCACTTACCCCCATGGGCGTTCCGGCCGTCGGCGTTATGCCGGATACAACAACATTGGCTTCGCCATAATGGGAAGCTGAACCTGGTCCGCCCATATTCTGGGTTCCGGCTGTTTCCATCTCGCCCATCTGCTCTTCCGGCATAAAAGCAAATACATCCATCTCCGTAGTTGTTACCACGCGGGTCCACACTTTAAGTACTATGGTTATATAAACTTGGCGAGGATTATTTACGTCAAAATCATAATTTACATATTCCACTGCCACATCCGCTGTGGCCTTCATGTTTGGACCAGCCCCGTCAATTTCTATATCCCGCGTCCAGCGAACTTTTTTGTTTTCGAACGCATGCACCGGTTGTTTAGGTAAATTGGCCACATACATCACTTTAACGGACAAATCGCCCCGGACAATTACCTTGTTGGAAATAACATCTATTTTGGTTATTTCCAAGCCTTTCACATATACGTCAATAATTTGTTCAATATCCGGCTTAGGGTCGGGAACATCCATATTGAATTCTATTACGCGCTGCGCCATATCCATACCAAGTACTTGTTCTACTTCTATTGTTTCCGGCCTCGGCTCCGGTTGCTGGCACGCCATATTATCGCTCATTTTCTCCCCCCCTTTGTTGAAACTAGGAATCCACCCAGTTATCCTTTAGGATGCGGCGGCATCGGCGGCATTTGTTGCTGCCCTAAATGAACTTCACGATCCGCTAATACCTTCGCTACAACTTTCAACACAATCGACACATCAAAATCGCGGGTTCCCACGGCTTCTGGTTCAGGTTCAGGCTCGGGCTGCGGTTCGGGCTGCGGCGGGGGCGGGGGCGGCGGAGGCGGCGGGGTCGGAGTTACACCGCATTGATAATAGGTTGCCGGTTCTTCTTCTTCTTCTTCACACTCGTCTTCGCACTCTTCGTATTTGCCAAGCGGTCCATACTTATGACGATAGGCTCTCGTGTTTTCCTCTACATCATAGTCAACAAATTCCACAGCTACACTGGCATCGGTATCCATCCCACGACGGGCACCAGGCACATCTACGTCCTGCGTCCATTTAAAATTCTTAACTTCCACAGCATGCACAGACTGATCCGCCGTTCCGGCCACATAGATGGCTTTTACCTCAAGAGCACCGCGAACGATTACTTTGTCTGTGATAACATCGACACTGTTTACCTCAACATTTTTAATAAATACGTCAATGATTTGTTCAATTGGCGGTTTGGCGTCCGGGACGACCACATGAATATCCAATACCTTTTGTCTTTCTTGTTCTCCGACTACTTGTCGTACAATTATAGGGCCGGTCTGGGCCCCCAGCACGCATTGGTTTGGAGAGGCGCCCATTACCGATCCGCTTGCTGAAGCGCTTACTGTCTGGCGTTTTTTATCGTCCACACATATTCCCCCCTTTGTAGGTTCTAGTTATATATATGCCGGGCTTTCGCCTTATGTGACAAAAATACAGCCTTTATGGATTATTACGGAAAATCACTGCCGATCTCACTTAATGAAACTAATAGGGAGATTTAGGCATACCCAATCGGAATTTTCCCCTGGATTCGATACCGCCGACCCCTTCCGCTCCCGTAACCGACGCATTAATGGCATCGGTAACATTTACCGTCTTTCCCACCGGCGTAAACGCCACTTTCTCCGCGATAAACACCGGGTCATAGGCATGAATAAAAATGCGGTTCGGAGAACTGGCAAAATTTGCCCCCGCAGCTAATATTGCCTCAAAATAAGATTGGCAGGCTCCGGCAAAAATAACGAGATCATCCAGAGACGCCTGGTATTCGCGAGCAATTTGGACCGATTTTATAAAATACTTTGACGTCCGGTAATTATTAATATCCTTAAAACTCTTTTTCCCGCCGCCAATCAAAGCATCATGCCCTGTTACCACCAAAATGTCCGGATGAAACTCTTTCAACAAAGCGAGGAGTTGCCCGGATTGCTTCTCTTCGTCAATCCATCGCCCAACAGCCTCTATATTAAGCTGGTTGTACGTCTTTAAACACATTTTTAAATAATCCTCATCACCATCAATATGCAAGACCCTCCCGGGAATTTCAAAAGTAGTATACTTCTTACTGGATTCCGAACGCATCATTCTTCTCCGTTCTTCCTCCAAACTTTGGCGTTCCATCGCCCGCCTTAGAAACCTTTCGGACTTTTCCTTCATCGCGCCGGTTATACATTCCAGTTTATCGGCATCTACTTTTTCAAGATCTGTCGCCGGCGCGTCGGCCAACAAACGCAGATGCAACCCTTTCAACGTAATTTGCTGCTGTCCGCTTTCATCTACCCAAATATCCGTCACCTTGAATAATATATCACCACCGTGCGACTTACGGATAACAAGGTCGCCTACAACTATATCAGACACCCTTATCCCTCCCCATTGACTACTACCCATAATATGAAAGGCTGCCTCCATGTGCCACCATGGACGGCTTTTATTTATCTTCACCATTTCCAAGTAGCCAAGTGTCAAAACAGGATGTCCAAAGATATACTGTAGTAAAGTCATAGTAGGCTTTTCAGCACTCAGTCACCGAGGTGATGGTCCCTTGATTAGTGTGGTTGTTCCCGCAAAGAATGAAGCAGGGCGTATTTCAACAGTCCTGCAAAATTTGGGGACGCTCCCCATCGACCACGTTATTGTAGTTACCAACGGTTCCAAAGATTCGACTATGCAAGAAATACTCCGGTTGCGCATTCCAAAACTCCAAATCATCTACTTTCATGAGTGCTTAGGTATTGATGTTCCTCGGGCAATTGGTGCAAAAGTTGCACTGTCGCTTGGCAGTGATGTCGTTCTTTTCGTTGATGGTGACATGGTGGGTACTTTTAATGAAAACCTTATGGAACTGGTTGACGGAATACTTTTAAAACACCTGGATTTGGCTCTTACTAACTGCTATCCCTTGCCACCTCGCCATATCGAACGCTACAACCCAACCTTCCAGTGGCGACTGAATTTAAACAAAGAACTCGGCCTAGAGAAAAAAGTAAATCTGTCTACACCTGCCCATGGCCCCCACGCCGTCTCCCGCCGCCTACTGGATACTATCGCCACCAGAGAAATTGCAATACCGCCCGTTGTAATGGCTTTAGCACGAGTACACAAATTAAAAATTGACGTAGCTACAACCATCCCGCATTATCGATTAGGGTCTTCTATAAAAAATCAAATTCATACCAACAAAATTATTGACACCATTGTAGGAGACTGTCTGGAAGCCATTGCCGTTTTCCATCAAAAACCCCGGACACGACAATGGCAAAACACAAATTACCTTGGTTATCATATCGATCGCCGCTTCGACTTACTCGATGAGTTTCTAAATGAAAAAAACGTGCGCTCTGAAAAATAGCGCACGTTTTTTTTACTGATATATATCCCATGCATTGGCGACGGCAGCGAACTCCTCCAGCGAGAGGGTTTCTCCCCGACGCATCCCGTCAATGCCTGCCTCAGTTAAAATACTTTGACAAACCTCGCCGCCGATTCCGGCAGCCTTTAGTGAATTGGACAGCGTCTTTCTCCGCTGTGCGAACGAAGCTCGAACCACGCGGAAAAACGTCTTCTCACTCTGAACTTTCACCGGTGGTTCCTTACGCACCCTGCAACGGATAACCGCCGACTCAACCGCCGGTGAAGGAATAAACGAACGGGGCGGTACCAAAAACATAATTTCCGGCAACGTATAATATTGAACCGCGACCGACAAGGCTCCATAATCCTTGCCCCCCGGAGCGGCTACCATTCTTTCGGCAACCTCCTTTTGTACCATAGTCACCAAAAGTTCTATCGGCAGCTTATGCTCCAGCAGGTTCATAATAATAGGCGTAGTAATATAGTAGGGCAAATTAGCCACCACTTTAAAGGTTTTACCCGGTATTTCGGCCACAATATCCAGTTTTAAGATATCATTATGGACTACCCGGACATTTTCATAACCCTCCAAGGTTTTAGCAAGCACCGAAATCAACTTCTGATCCAACTCTACCGCCACAACTTCGGCTTGTGTTTCCGCCAGCCCTTGCGTTAACGTTCCGATTCCCGGCCCCACCTCCAGTACGGTGTCGGATGCTGTAATCTCGGCCGCTTCGACAATTCGCTGGACAACACTTTCGTCTATCAGAAAGTTTTGCCCCAATTTCTTGGCAGTATGGATGCCAAACGTTTTTAAGATGTGAAGAGTTACTTCTCTTTTTGCAATAACCGACTTAAGCATGGGTTACCTCCAATTGCTCTACCGCTTGGACAAATTCCTGCCGTGAAACACCATAATGATTCAGACGCCGTAAAAAGGTTTTTGCATTGGCATAACCAATCCCCAGCGTATCGCCGAGTACGGCCCGGCGCGCTACCGCGTCCGGCGTCCCATTCAGGCGGGCCTGCCAGATATCTTGCATAGTAAATTCATCTTTACCCGCCCATTCATGAAACCGGGTTTTTTCCAAAGCGGACTGTATCGCTTCCGCCGATGCCTGCTCTACGCCTATATCCCCGTTTTTCATCGCCGCATCCCGGGAAACAAACGCATGCTTGGCATCAGGAAACCTCCGCGTGAGATTTGTCCTTATCCGCTCACCGGCACTATCCGGGTCGGTAAGAATAATAATTCCGTTGCGCGTATAAGCAGCGGCAATTCGATTAAGAATACCGGCTGACAATCTAAATCCTTCCGTAGCCAAGCATTCAGCCTCTACCGCTCTTTTTACCGCGGCTATATCGTTTTTGCCTTCCACTACAATAACTTCCTTAATCATTCGCACCCCGCCCCAATTAAGTATCGGATGTTAATAAAACAATAGGTAAACCCTGCGAGAGTAAAGCAGGGTTTACCTGAAAATGAAATACCCAACGCCGAAACTATTCGGCAATTACATAGACTTTTACTGTTTTGCGACCGAAGCTCATAGCTTCGCCACGGCCTTCCATACATAAATCGATGCGGTCCCCCACAATATCTCCGCCGGTATCGGCGGCCAGGGCTAACCCATAGCCGGGTATATACACCCTGCTGCCCAAAGGAATTACAGACGGGTCTACGGCAACGATTCCTCGCCTTGCCGCAATCCCACTGGCAGTAATTCCGGTTTGAGCACCGTCGTAAGGCGTATAAGCGGTTGCTTCCATCATATGCGTGGTTCTGAACCGCATAGCTCCACGTGAGGTCTCTACAGTGTCCCTGGTCCCAACTTTTACTACTTGAGGTTTGGGCGGTGTTACTACTTTTTCTCCTACCACCGTCCGGGAAACTTCATTCCCGTTTTCCAACGAAACTTTTATGCTGACTTCCTTTTGTCCTTCACTGCCTTGGTCAACAGTTTCTTCAAAACCTTTTTCCATACTGCTGTCGGCCTGCCGAACCACCGGCGGCTCAATTGGCATTTGCTGTGTTACCATTCTTTCGGTTAACGCAACAACCTCAATTTCCAGCATCGAAGATAGCCTTGTATCTCCGCTCGGGCTTAGCCGGCTATTTTCTTGGGTGTACCCCAAACTGGCGGCCAATTCGCCCACTGTTGGTTTACCAGTGGTAATAATCTCGGTTTTACCGTTCACTTTTACAACCACAGGGATTGCTCTATATACTTCAATTGTTGTATCGCTAACCACGCTCTGCGTAGATAAACGATATTCGTCTTTGTCTCCGAGATTGATGTTTGCTTGGGCTAAAATATCTTCCGGTTTATTATGAATGGTTCTTACACTAATATTTTTTCCATCTGCGATAATATTTACTCTCTTTTGCGCCCAAACAAACCCGGTAACCACTAGTGATATTATGACAAGCGTCATAATCAGTAATAGCTTACGCTTGCCCATTAAAGCTTCCAAGTTACGTAAATTAAGCTGTTTTATATCACTCATGTAGCCCCCCCTTTCTAGCGCTCAAAAATTATACCATAAGTAGGATATATATGTCAAATTATGCTCCCATTTCATAATTATCTAAATTATGCCCAAAGGCTTTACAGATTATCCCTAATAGCAATTTAAATAAAAAAGAAAGGCAGCCTTCGACTGCCCATAACTATTAAAAACTATCGAAAAGCTGCCCAAAATCAATGCCCGCTATTTTTCGATTGGCATTTTTCCGATACAAGTACACCGAACCTTCTTCCAAATGACGCGAAGTAATTCCATACCTGATTGAAAGCTTTGCCTCAATATAGGCTGCAAGCTCATCACAGCCTTTTATTATTTGGCCGTCAACCGGCGAAAACTCAGGCGCATTAAAGCATTCCGCAATTTCCTCCGCACTCACTTTTTGAATCGTTCCCTTATTTTTTATTTTGTTGGCAAACTCATCTTCCATGAAGTAACGCAGTTCCTCATGCCAACTTTCCGGCAGAAGCGGAAAGATTTTCTCCTCCACCTGTCTTTTTTCAATTTCTTTAATTAAATCACCCAGACCTTCCACCGAACTTTTTACCGGAGAAACAATATCCCGGGTCAACACCTCCGGTAAATCGTGAAACAGTCCTGTCCAATAATTGTTACATAACCTAAGATCACAGGCCTCTATCTCTACCGAGCAGAGATAGGCCAGCATGGCAACAATCAACATGTGTCCCATAACCGAAGTCTCGGGAATCCTCGGTGATTGCGTCCATCGTTGCTGAAATCTCAGTTGGCCGATTAAATCAATAAAATTGCGGGTTTTCGCACTTAACCCGATTTTTTTCATACCTGCTAAATCGGCATATTCCTCGAGCTGATTTTCAATTCTACTCTTTGTTTCTTCCACACCGTAAATATGAGCATTAAGTTGATAAATACTCCTAAATTCCCATTCCGTTGCTAAAAAGTGCGCGGCTTTGAGCAGTTTCTTTTCCTGCCCGCAATAAGCAGGGTCGAATAAATAGCGGGTAAACTTCTCTTGAAAGTCCTGCCCAATTCCGTGGATTTTTTGCTCCAGCTGTTCCAACACCCACGCGTTAAGCTGCGGCCCATGCTTTTCCATAAGCTCGTGGAAAATCGGTGGTTTTATATCCGTAAGCACAATGCGGTGGAGAAGTTCAAAGATTCCCCCTTCAATAAGCTTACGCCAATCTACAACCACGTTGGGTTCATCGGCTTCAAATTTCGCGAGGATATACGCAATCAGCATTTTATGCGCCTGTTTATCAAGTTCAGTAAATCCGCCTTTTGGGCGGATATGGTCATTCCATCGCTGCATATGCGCACTCTCGTATAAAAGCTCCAACATAGCTTTACGAATCATCTTAACGTCCCACTTCCCATCTCTACCTAAAAATTTGCCTAACCAAAAAAATATCCCCATACATAAGCAAACACTACACCCTCGGTAAACAAAACCAAACTGTAGGCCAAGTTCCACCGCAAAGCAATGTCTACAGTCCGGCAATTAATAAACTTAGACAAGGTAAGCACAATCCCCGCAAAAGGGGACGCCATGTAGGATACCGAACCGCCTAACCCCAAACACAGCGCCAAGGTAACAGGAGAAACCGAAAGATGTATCTGCGTCAACACATGCCCGCACAGAACAATCGAAATAAACGGATGTATTCCCACTATGGCGCATCCCACCATAAAGAGCGGCAGCACCACTATGGAGAAAACGCCTAATGAATTGGCCAGCGCCTGCAGCTCCGGCTGAATAAAAAGAAGCAGCCCCGACCTTTCTATCGCTGTCGACAATAAACCCATGGAAATAAACAATGGCGCTAAATCTCCGGCCTTTAACAGGCCGCTATGCCAATAATTAAGTGCTACCGGCTTAATGCCAGGCCTGCGAATATAGGTGGCGGTCCAACCGGCCACCACAAGGATTCCGGCCAGCATAATACGGCCTGTTCCTCCTCCTATTTTAAGCTTATCCAATAACAAGGTAATTCCCATTAAACACAAAACAACCAGTACAACATGTATCACTTTGTTCCTGGCGGTTCGCTGATTCTCCGCTATCCCCGCCCCGCATACTCCGGCGGGAATGGGCCGGGCGGACAGCACCCGTCTAGTTTCCATAATCCAGGACGTCACAATCCCAATACTGCTAAGCACAAGTCCGGGAATACATAGCTGCGGCCAGCTTACGCCGGTCGCCTGCACTACCAGCAGTAAATTAATCGCTCCCGGAGCCCAAAACACAACGAGGGCGTACCCTCTGGCAATGGCGGCAGCCATAAACCGTTCATAATCGGACACACTGCGTTTTATCGTTTCTCCCAGCAAAGAAACCATGACGGGTATTGTCCCAAATAAAAGGAAACTAGCAAAAACATGGGTAGTGACAGTAGCGAAAAGAAACAGCCCGGATTCACTGCGAAACGATTTGGACAGCCAATAGCGGGCGGCTTCACTGTACTTCCCGGCTTCGATGGGGATAGAGAATAATTGCATAACAACTAATATCGAAATAACATTAGTAAGATAATTGACACCGCTCACCCAGGCTGCCAGCGGCTGACGGAAAAAGACCAAAATAGCACCGCTAAGTATAAGAAACACCAACGTTACCTTGCGAAACCCTTTAGCCATAAGAAAAATACCGGAAAGTAAAACAATAGCCGCAGCCCCGCCTGCTACGGCTGAAACATCGATTGACGTAAACTCTCTGACAAGATTCACCACCGCCAAAAACAGCATGGCGAACTTACAAATTACCTCCACTATCGCACCCCTCATTACCAAAATGCCCGCTCTTTCCCGACAATGGCAAGCGGCCTATAAGCCACATTCTTCCATAAGCTTTTTGGCTTCCACATATTGTGCAATCCCGGCCGCAACTTTCTTCGCTTCCCTCATAGCCAGCACCACCGTTGCCGGCGCATGTACCACATCTCCCCCGGCAAAAACTCCCCGCCGGGTAGTCATACCATACGGGCGCTCCTTAGTTATCACGAAGCCTTGCTTATTCACTTCAATCCCTTTCGTTGTGGATACAATACGGGCAGCCGGACGCTGTCCAATCGCTATGATCACTTTATCCGCCGGAAGAGTTTCCGTCCTTCCGGTATCAAGCCGTTCCCCTTCCGCATTCTTTTCTAACAGGGCGCACTCCAGACCGGTTATCCGGTCCGTACCTATGTACCGCACCGGGCTGGCAAGCCATTTAAAGGTTACCCCTTCCTGCTTAGCTTCTTCAAACTCGGATTTAAGCGCCGAAATTTCCGATTCACTGCGATGATATACCACGGTAACCGCTGCCGCTCCCACGCGAAGTGCCGTACGTGCGGCATCCATGGCGACATTGCCCGCGCCCACTACAATAACCCGTTCGCCAGCATTCACCGGAACTTCCGTCCGGTCCACTCCGCCGGTGTTGGCCAGCATGACGATTCGCAGAAAATAAATAGCCTGTACCACTCCCGCCAATTCTTTCCCCGGCAAATCCAGCTCTTTCGGAAGCGCCGTACCCGTTCCCGTAAAAATGGCATCATAGCCGTCCTGGAATAATTCATCTAACGTAATATCGGTACCAATGAGCACATCGGTGCGAAAAACCACACCCAGCCGCTCAATGCTTCGAATTTCCCGCCGTACTACTTCCTTACTGAGGCGAAATTCCGGTATCCCGTACATTAATATTCCTCCCGGCTCAGCCTGCGCCTCAAAAACAGTGACTTCAAAGCCCAGCTTAGCCAAATCGCCCGCCACCGTCAGCCCGGCAGGACCTGACCCAATTACTGCAACCCGGCCTCTATTGATTGGATGCTTTTTCTTCACTGTACTTATTTCCATCTCGGCATCGAAGTCAGCAACGAAGCGTTCCAATTTACCTATTTTAATGCCGCAGTCCTTTTTATCCAGCACGCAAGAGGCTTCGCACTGCTTCTCATGAGGGCAGACCCGCCCGCAGACCGCCGGCAAATTGCTTCGTTCGGCAATAACGGCGCTAGCGCTGCCAATATCTCCTTTTGCCAGTTCCTGAATAAATTTAGGAATCTCATTTTCAATGGGACATCCCTTACGGCAAAGAGGACTGACGCAATTAAGACACCGCTTTGCTTCAGCGATTGCTTCCTTAGTCGTAAACCCTTCATCTATTTCATCAAACGATAGTTCTCGATCGTCAAAATTGCTCTTTTTATCAATTAACATACTATTCCTCCTTACACGTCTTCCTATATTCTGCGTTTGTTATGACAAAATATTAAAAGAAAATTGAGAGTATCTTAACCCATTAAACCAAGTACTTCCGCATAAATAGTAAAAGCCCTGCAAAATTTCCCTGCAGAGCTTTACCATTTTTCACTTTATATAATTCCCCAAAAAATTCGCCAGCAAGGTTCTTCCCCCCTGCGTCAAAATGGATTCCGGATGAAATTGCACGCCCTCTATTCTGTATTCTTTATGCTTCAGCCCCATAATTAAGCCGTCTTCCGTAAATGCTGTTATTTCCAAGCATTCCGGCAAGCTATTTTTTTCAACAATCAACGAATGATACCTTCCGGCGGGGAATGGCGAAGGGAGACCCTCATAGATTCCCTCCCCGTTATGCAATACCGGCGATACTTTTCCGTGTATAGGTTGGGGAGCACGTATGACCTTTCCGCCAAAAGCTTCCCCAATGACCTGATGGCCCAGACAAATCCCCAGAATCGGCATTTTCCCGGCGAACCGTTTCACCGCATCCCGGCTAATCCCGGCATCATCCGGAGTTCCCGGACCCGGAGAAATAACAATCGCCGAATACCCGCCCGCTTCGATTTCCTCCAGAGTAATCCGGTCATTGCGCACCACCCTGACTTCATAACCAAGATCGGCAATATATTGGTACACATTGTACGTAAACGAATCATAATTGTCAATAAGCAATATCATGTTGGTCACGCTCCTTCCAACACGCCGAACATAGCCCCGGCTTTATGCAATATTTCCTGGAACTCCGTCTCCGGAACCGAATCAGCTACAATACCGCCGCCTGATTGGATCACGACATCATCCCCGTCAATCGCCATCGTACGGATGGTTATACAGGTATCCATATTGCCCCTGAAATCGAAATAGCCTACCGCGCCGCCATACGCACCGCGAGGCGCTCCTTCCAGCTCATGAATAATTTCCACCGCCCGGATTTTAGGAGCCCCGCTTAGCGTCCCTGCGGGAAAACAGGCAGCCAGCGCTTCCGTAGCTTTGTACTTGGGGTCAATCGTTCCCGTTACTTCGGACACAATATGCATCACATGCGAGTAGTTCTCAACCTGCATCATTCGGCTGACCTGGACCGTTCCCGGCAGACTAACCCTGCCAATATCGTTACGGCCTAAGTCAACCAGCATAGCATGTTCCGCCCGTTCCTTCTCGTCCGCCAAAAGCTCAGCCGCAAGGCGGGCATCTTCTTCCGGCGTTTTACCACGGGGCCGGGTACCGGCGATTGGACAAGTCATAACTTCCCCGTCCTGAAGCTTAACCAAACGTTCGGGGGAAGCTCCCACCAGCCGACGCCTGCCGAAATTAATATAAAACATATAGGGAGACGGATTAAGCCGCCTTAGACGCCGGTAAAGTTCAAACGGCGGCTGGGTAAGTTTGCGCCGGAAGGGGTGGGACGGCACGACTTGAAAGGCATCGCCTGCGCGAATATACTCTTTGGCCTTTTCAACAAAGCTAATATAACGCTGCTTTATCTCGGGGTTTTCCCCCGCCCGGCTTCCGCCCTTCGGCGTAGGCAGTTCGCTATTAGGAACCTGAGGCATTTCCTGCCCGATTTGTTCAATAAGGGCGGCAATCCGTGCCGCCGCCTGTTCATATACCTCACCGGCCCTGGACGGGTCGGCTACTCGCGCCAGATAAATAAGTTTGGCTGAATGCGTGAGGTGATCCATTGCAACAATAGTCTGGCACAACATATACTCGCCCAGCACCTGTTCTTCCTCAAGCACAAGTCCCCTGATACGCTCCCAGGTTGCAATGGCGTCAAACGTCAGATAACCTACCGCACCACCGCTAAACGGAGGAAGCTGGCGCATCTCAGGCACGGTAAACCCATCCAAAATTTGCTGCAATACCTTGAGCGGCGCTCCCTGTACGGTTTTGCTTTGTCCGTCCGTAACCACCTCCGCCGACTTCGGATACGCCGTTATCGTCAAGAACGGATCTGTGCCAATGAACGAAAACCTCCCAATTGTCTTGCTGGTTTCGGCGCTTTCCAGCATAAATCCGGGTGCGTCTCCCACTAACTTATAATAGAGGGAAACCGGCGTCTCCAAATCAGCCGGTAACTCCGTATACACCGGAATCATATTATACTTTTCCGCCAAGCGGCCAAACTCGGCTTTGTCAGGAAACAACCGCATATTAATCGCCCTCCCGGTCAAGTTCCGCGCGTATGCTCCGTACCAGTTTCCTTACCCCTTCCACGCCGCTAGTGCCAAGCGTGCTCACTACCGCACTGCCGACAATGACCGCGTCGGCATACCGGGCGGCCTGGCGTGCCGCCGCCGGACTGCCGATACCAAATCCGATTGCAGCCGGAATACGGGTTTTTGTCCGAACCGTCTCGATAGCTGCCGCAATCGGTCGGTAATCAACCTCTTGCACACCAGTGACTCCGGTGGTGGAAATGCAATACAAAAATCCACTTGCCACTTGGGTAACCGCCTGAATACGTTCCGGCGTGCTGGTAGGAGCAACAAACTGAATCAGGTCAATGGCGTGTTCCTTACAAGTTTCTAATAATAAATCCGTTTCTTCCAGCGGCAGATCCGGCACAATTACACCGTTCATTCCCGCCGCCCCAAAATCGCTCATAAATGCTTTTATCCCATAATGCAGAATCGTATTACAATACGTCATGGCCGCAATCGGAACACCAGTGTGCTCCCGGATCTTTCTAATCAACTCCAGGGCCTTTTCTGTAGTCGCCCCCGCCCGAATCGCCTCAGTTGCCGCCTTTTGAATTACCGGGCCATCTGCAATCGGATCGGAAAATGGAATACCGATCTCAATCAAATCCGCTCCGGCCTCGGCTGCCGCCAGCACCGCCTGAAAAGTTGTTTCCATATCCGGATAACCGGCGGTCAAATATACGATAAGTCCTTTTTGTCCATGATGTATCCGTTCCTGTAACGGTTTAGCCAAAACTGACATTATAATCCCTCCATTATCTGGGCTACTTGTTGCACATCTTTATCGCCCCGCCCGGAAAGGCATACAACCACCGCTTCATCCTGCTTGGTAAGCGGCATAAGCTTCTCTAAGTAAGCCACCGCATGCGAACTTTCAAGTGCAGGTATAATTCCTTCAATAATCGCCAGCCGTTTAAACGCCGCCAGCGCCTCCCCATCAGTAACCGTAACATATTCTGCGACACCGGTATCCTTAAACGCGGAGTGTTCAGGCCCAACCCCCGGATAATCCAGACCGGCCGAAACCGAATAGGCTTCAATAACCTGACCATCTTCATTCTGCAGCAGATAACTTAAAGCGCCATGCAGAACACCGGGCTTACCCTTCGAAATAGAGGCAGCGTGTTCCGTGGTATCCACCCCTCGTCCGGCGGCCTCAACCCCGATCTTCTTCACCTCGATGTCATCTTTGTATGGATGGAAAATCCCCATTGAATTACTGCCTCCACCCACACAGGCTACAATATATTTGATATTAGTAATGTTGTTTTGTTTCGCCTGCTGTTTCACTTCCTGACCAATTACCGATTGAAAATCACGAACAATCATCGGATAGGGATGCGGTCCTACTACCGATCCAATGATATAGTGCGTATCCCGGACATTCGTTACCCAGTAACGCAACGCCTCGCTTGTCGCATCCTTTAAGGTTCCCGTGCCGCTGGTTACCGGCACGACTTCCGTACCTAAGAGGCGCATTCTAAACACATTGAGCGCTTGCCTTTCCATATCCTCTTTTCCCATAAACACCCGGCACTCCATACCAAATAGCGCAGCTACCGTCGCGCAGGCAACCCCGTGCTGCCCCGCCCCGGTTTCAGCAACAATACGCTTTTTCCCCATCCGGCGAGCTAAAAGCGCCTGTCCCAGCGCATTATTAATTTTATGAGAACCGGTATGCATTAAATCTTCCCGTTTGAGATAAATGCGCCCCCGTCCGTAATGCTCGGTAAGCTTTTTGGCATAATACAGTAACGTCGGCCTTCCGGCATACTCTGCCAGATACCCGGCATACTCCGCTTGAAATTCCGGATCTTCCTTAAGCTTATTATAAAAAGACTCCAGTTCTACCAGCGCGGGCATTACCGTCTCCGGTACAAACTGACCTCCATATCCGTGAAAACGTCCTCTTTTATCTGGCATAATATGTCCCTCCAATAGTTGAATTAAAATTTCCGTAGCTTTCTCTCACTACACCCGGATTTGCAAGCTCCCGGGTACGGGCGGCAATATCCCCCGCCTTCACCAAACTCTCGCCTACGAGCACGCCTCTTAGTCCCGCCTTCTTTAACCGGAAAGCATCCTGCCCGGTGCTTATACCGCTTTCACTGATAAAAATTCGATCCTTATCGGCATACTGCAGGAGAGAAAAGGTATTTTCCATATCTGTGACAAACGTTTTTAAATTCCGGTTGTTAATGCCGATGATTTGTGCCGGCGTCTCCTGCACCCGGCGAAGTTCCTCCGCATCATGCACTTCTAACAGGCAATCCAGCCCCAACTGATACGCTACCTTCTGAAACCGAACCAATTCCTCGTCCTCTAGTATCGCCGCAATGAGCAACACGGCATCGGCACCCGCCCGGCGGGCCTCATACAGTTGATATTCATCTATGATAAAATCCTTACGAAGAATGGGCAGGCGACTAACCGCCCGAACTTTTTCTATATCCCCCAAGGCCCCGCAAAAATGCGGGCTGGTATGCACCGAGAGGGCCGCTGCCCCATTCGTGGAATAGATTTGTGCCAGTTCCGGCACACTGTGAGTCTGGCACAGCCTGCCTTTTGCCGGAGAGGCCAGCTTGCATTCCGCAATCAATAACCAGCCCAACTCGGCAATAGCTTTACTAAAAATAAAGTGTCCCGGGCTTATATCCCGCTCTAATTCTTTTAACGGCATTTGCCTTTTACTTAGCTCTACCGCCGGTCGGCGTTCAGCTACTATTTTGTTCAGCACGTCCTAGCCTCCTTAGCCATGTTTAACCGTCTCTATAAACAGCCTGATTTTTTCCACATCCTTTTCCCCTTGGGTTTCCACACCCCCAGAGACATCCACTCCTTCGGGGTGCAGCAGGCGGATCGCCTCCTGTACATTTCCCGAGTTCAGGCCGCCTGCCACGAAAAAAGGCCGCTTTATATCCCCGATAACCTCTTTAGCCTTTTGCCAATCAAAGCTAGCCCCGGTTCCACCGCTTTGACCAGCCATATAAGTATCCAGAAGTACATATTCCACCTGATACCGGTTTACTTCGCCAGCGTCAAAACCGTCCCCCACACTGACTCCTTTTATTACCGGAACTCCCACCTGACAGCAATATTCCGGACTTTCTTCGCCATGGAGCTGTACATAACTCAGACAGCACTTCTCGGCGATTTCCTTAACCTCAGCCAGCGGCTGATTCACAAACACTCCCACCTTACCGATGTCCGGGACCTGTGCGGCAATCAGTGCCGCCTGATCTACCTCTATTCTCCGGCGGCTGGGGGCGAATACAAAGCCAATGAAATCAGCCCCGTATTCCTTGGCCGCCATCGCCGCCCCAACCGACTTAATGCCGCATATTTTTATTAAAATAACTACGCCCCCTTGTACTTCTGGCTGTAGGCTTTCAGTTCCTCGAGTTTCGCCAGGGCAGCCCCGCTATCAATGCTTTCGGCTGCCAGAATCAAGCCCTCTTTCAGCGTTTCCGCTTTATCGGCTACCATTAACGCCGCGGCGGCATTGACTAAGACAATATCCCTTTTCGCATCTACCTTGCCTTGCAGAATACTTAACAACGTTACGGCATTAGACTGAGGCGTACTCCCCTGATAATCCTCCATGGTTCCTGCCTTAATCCCATATTTCTCCGGCTCCAGGAGATACGTCCGGATGCTGCCGTTCACTACTTCCGAAACCTGGGTAGGTGCGGCGGTAGATATTTCATCCATACCATCCAGACCATGCACCACCATGGCCCGCTTTACCCCTAATCGCAGTAACACGTCGGCTATTTTCTCCGTCAGCTCCCTTGCATATACCCCCAACAACTGACACTGTGTCCCTACCGGATTGGTAAGTGGCCCCAGCACATTAAAAACGGTGCGGAAACCCAATTCCCGCCTCGGCTTCCCGGCATACTTCATCGCCGGATGAAAACTCGGCGCATACAAGAACGCTACCTTTACGGTATCCAGTGCCGTACCTACCGCCTGAGGCGAAAGTTCCAGGGAAACACCCAACTCTTTAAGCACATCCGCACTGCCGCAGGAACTGGATACTCCATGATTGCCATGTTTTGCTACCGCTACACCGGCACCGGCCACAACAAACGCCGTGGCTGTTGAGACATTAAATGTTCCCTTGCGATCACCGCCGGTGCCGCAGGTATCAAGCGCCTCACTCCCCTTGCAGTTCACCTTGACAGTAAAACTGCGCATACTTTCGGCAAAACCGGCAATCTCCTCACTGGTTTCTCCCTTCATCCTAAGAGCCGCCAGCAGCGCCCCAATTTGGGCCTCGGTAGCCTTTCCTGACATAATCGTAAACATAACCTGGCGGGCCTCCTGCCGGGAAAGGTCTTCCCCCGCTAACACTTGATTCAGAAACTCCTTTAACACAGCCATCTGCCTCCTTGATTTTTATTTAAATACGCTTACCAATGGATCGTACAATGCTTTTTGGGTAAATAAAAAAACCATTCCACCCGTAAGGGGCGAAATGGTTCGCGGTACCACCCTTGTTTGAAAAGCACTTTGCTTTTCCTCTCTTCAGATACAGGTCTTTGCCGATATCCTAGCCTGTTAACGGTGGCGTCCGGCCCTCCCTACTTGCCTAAGCGTTCGTCGGGCAGCTCCCAGGTCCATTCGCTATGTCCTTCAGTCCGGTCCTCTCACCTCCGGTTTCCCGGTCACCGGCTCGCTTTGCTGAAGCTCACATAGGTACTCATCCTGCTCGTTGCTGTTGAAATGTTGATTTTGTTTTTATATACAAAAAAACCATTCCACCCCGTAAGGGGCGAAATGGTTCGCGATACCACCCTTGTTCGAAAAGCACTTTGCTTTTCCTCTCTTCAGATACAGGTCTTTGCCGATATCCTAGCCTGTTAACGGTGGCGTCCGGCCCTCCCTACTTGCCTAAGCGTTCGTCGGGCAGCTCCCAGGTCCATTCGCTATGTCCTTCAGTCCGGTCCTCTCACCTCCGGTTTCCCGGTCACCGGCTCGCTTTGCTGAAGCTCACATAGGTACTCATCCTGCTCGTTGCTGTTGAAATGTTGATTTACTGATATTCTAGCATTTGTGTAAAAATTGTCAAGGACTTTCTTGAAAATTATTCAACAATCTCTTGCACCCGTCCGACAATACCATTATCCAAACGCACTTTAATGCCCCGGGGATGCACAGCGCTACTGGTTAATATATCTTTAACTACGCCTTCGGTTAGTTGCCCGGTTCGCTGATGCGGCTTCTGCACGACTTTGACCCGTACTCCGGGCCGGATATTTTTACGCTCCGTACCATTCATAGTATTAACCTCCGCTACAGGGCAGCCCTCTTTACAGCTACCTTCTTTTATACTTTTCCTTGACTAACTTCCGGGCGTTCTTTATTCCACCGACTTCTTTGAACATAGCCGCCAGCTTTTCCGCCTCTCGCTGCGTAGGACTCAGGCTTTCATAAGCCATTTCCTTTTTAAGCTTCACATAACTGGAAAACCGCTCTTTAGATAACAAGTTATCTTCTATAGCCTTTTGGACGGCACAGTTTGGTTCCCGTGTATGAGTACAATCCCGAAATTTGCACTTTTTCGCCAACTCATCTATATCAGCAAACGTTTTTGATAAATCCGCACTGTCTATCCCGAGTTCTCGCATACCCGGAGTATCAATAACGGCTCCGCCGCCCGGAAGAACAAGAAGCTCTCTCCTGGTAGTAGTATGCCTGCCCTTATCATCGTTCCTTATGGTTTGGGTTTCCAAAGCCTCTTGCCCCAAAAGACAGTTAATCAACGTAGATTTGCCGACACCGGATGAACCCATAAGGGCAACCGTCCTGCCTCTTCCCAGGTACTCTTTAACAGCTTCATAGCCCGTTCCCTGCAAACTAGAAGTAACGATCACATCCACGCCACAGGCAGCCACACCCACCTCAGCCAATTTATCAGCAAGATCCTCGCATACATCGGCTTTCGTAAGCACAATAACCGGAACCGCCCGGCTTTCCCACACAATGCCAAGATAACGCTCTACCCGCCGGACATTAAAATCCTGATTCAGCGACATACAGATAAAAACCGTGTCAATATTGGCAGCAATCAATTGCCCCTCCACCGCTGTTCCGGCCGCCTTACGGGTTACCGCGCTTTTTCTTGTCAGAATATGATGAATAATACCGATACCCTCATCGTCCTGAAGCCGGTCAACCATTACAAAGTCGCCCACTGCAGGATAATCCAGAAACGTTTTTACCGTATAACGAAACTTTCCGGAAACTTTTGCAGTTAACTCACCCTTTTCTGTTACAACTTTGTACAAGTCTTTGTATTGAGAAACCACCCGCCCAACAAAAAGCCCTTCATAACAAGAAGCTTCCGCAAAAACGGCCTGGCTAAGTCCTATATTTTCTAAATTACTATAACTCAATTTATTTGCCTCCAAAAAAGTGTTTTTAAAAGGACTTTTTGGGAGGTTATACACTACCTTATTTTGTGCAGACCTCCCGCTTTACTACAATATCCACTGCACTTTGAAACATAAAACAACAACTCCTTTCCTACACACTCTGAAAAACAGCCTGCATCCACTAATTGGCTGGCCGCAGTAACAGTGTACCACTATTCACAAGGGATTGCCAATGAACTTATCCATGTATCGTATCACGGCCTTCCCACACCACCCATCTATTGCCAATTCGCCTTGCGTATAGTAGACTGAGTATTATGAATATTTTTCATGGAGGCGATACGATTGAAGAGATTTCTACCGGCTTTATTTTCTGTATGGATTACGGTCTTTTTGCTTAGCGGCGCTGCTCAAGCTATGGAGCTAAGCCTTAACGTACATACCGGCGAAAAATATACTATGCACATACAAGAAGCATTTCAGATGAATATGCTTACGGCTAATAGAACTATAGAAATTAAGAGCTTTTCCGATTTAAACCTGCATATGAATGTACTAGGCGTGGATAAGGATCAAAACGCAACCATACAATTCCGTTTTGATTCCATTCAACTTGCCGACACCGCCCCTGGAACTGAACTAGCGTATGATTCCGTCCAGAGTACGCCCTCCGGTCCCTACCACGCTATTCTTACTAATTTTATCGGCAAATCATTTACAGCTAAAATAGATAAAAAAGGCCATATACTGGAACTGCACGGGGTAGATGCTATTCTTAACGGCATTATGGATAGCCAGCCGAGCGACGAGCAGCAAAAACAAGCATTACAAAAAATAATAGCGGAAGAGCTTAGTGATAAAGCTTTAAAAAGTATGTTGAAAAACTCGCTGGACTACTTTCCTGATAAAAGCATTCGTAGCGGAGATACTTGGGAAAGCAAAGAAACCTCAATAAAGCTAGGCCCCACGACAACAACAAATACGAAAAAACTGATCGGCGAGCAGAACGGCATTTTGCGGGTCGAAGTAAGTGAAAACACCGAGAGCACTCCAGACGTAGGGTCTACGAAACTGAAATTATTAAACGCCAATGGTTCGGGAAGTTTAGCCGTTAATAAACATACCGGTTTAGTACAGTCAGGGAATGAAGTCGTAAATATAGACGGTGAAATGGAAATAAACGACCCCCAAAAAGCGGAAAAGATAATAATTCCAATAAGGGTCACGGGAAAAGCTACCTGGGAATTTAAAAAGCTATAGCAAGAAATACTAAAAGTGGAGTCCAACCTAACTGCAAACCCGCTGAAAGCGATACTTTCAGCGGGTTTTTCCATGCTTAGGCGAAAAAACCAGGAGAAACCTTACTTTCCCATAAGAAAAGGGGCCATGTCGAAACTAATAGTTTCAGCACGGCCCTTCATAATATAAGCTATTTCTCCACTCATCTCGGGATACTGAGAAAATAACCCCTAAACAATCTTTGTCGTCCAGTCCTCTACATTCCAAATATCGGTTACCCAGTCCTCATAGAAATCAGGCTCATGGGACACCAGGAGGATTGTGCCTTTGAACTCTTTAAGCGCCCGTTTCAGTTCCTCTTTCGCCTCAACATCCAAATGGTTGGTCGGCTCGTCAAGCACCAGCCAGTTTACATCCTTTTGCATAAGCTTGCATAACCGCACCTTGGCATTCTCGCCGCCGCTCAGCACCATCATCTGGCTGGTAATATGCTCATTCGTCAACCCGCATTTGGCTAACGCCGCCCTCACCTCGAAATTACTCATGCCCGGGTATTCATTCCATACTTCTTCCAAAGCAGTATTGGTATTGTTGCGACTGGATTCCTGCTCAAAATACCCCGGAAAAAGATACTCCCCCAAGGTGACTTTACCTTCCAAAGGCGGAATAAGCCCCAATATGGTTTTCAGCAGCGTGGATTTCCCTAACCCATTGACCCCTCGAATGGCAACCTTCTGGTTACGTTCCAGAACGATATCCACCGGACGGGTCAACGCTTCATCATACCCCAGCACCAAGCCCTTCGCCTCTACCACATACCGCCCCGGCGTTCTCGCTTCCCGGAACTGAAACGTCGGTTTTGGTTTTTCCCTGGGCTTCTCCAGCACTTCCATCTTATCCAGCCGCTTTTGCCGGCTGTTAGCCATCCCCCGCGTTGCCACCCGGGCTTTATTACGGGCGATAAAATCCTCCAGCCGTTCCACTTCCTGCTTTTGCCGCTCGTAGGCCTTAAGCTCCTGGCTTTTCCGCATAGCATACATTTCCTGGAACTGGTCATAGTCGCCGGTATACCGCGTGAGTACGGTATTTTCCACATGATAAATCACATTGACCACATCATTAAGGAAAGGTATATCATGCGATACTAAAATAAAACTGTTTTCATAGTTTTTCAAAAAACGTTTGAGCCACTCAATATGTTCTACATCCAAATAGTTGGTCGGTTCGTCCAGAATAAGGATAGTGGGATTTTCCAAAAGCAACTTGGTGAGTAACACTTTCGTCCGCTGCCCACCACTTAAATCAGCGACATCGCGATCCAGGCCTATCTCCCCTAAACCTAGGCCGTTGGCAACTTCCTCAATCTTCGCATCAATCGTGTAGAAGCCGCTTTGCTCCAGCATATCTTGAATTTCGCCGACGTCCTCCATCAGCTTGTCCATTTCTTCCGGCCCGGCTTCGCTCATCCGGTCATAAAGAGCCAATATCTCAGCTTCCATCTCGAACATTTTCTTGAAAGCTTCCCGCAGAATATCCCTGATAGTCTTGCCTCTTGTCAGCACCGCATGTTGGTCAAGATACCCGGCGGTAACCCGGCTGGACCACTCGACCTTTCCTTCATCGGGTTGAAGCTGTCCGGTAATAATACTTAAAAAAGTTGACTTGCCTTCGCCGTTAGCGCCGACTAAACCAACATGTTCCCCTTTTAGCAAGCGGAACGAAACATCCTCTAATATTCTACGGGCGCCAAACCCGTGGGTAACGTTTTCAACGTTCAAAACACTCATATTCTTTCTCCTGTATTGATTTTTTGCACATACCCTTTTATTTTATCTTAGAGCCGCTAGGCTGTCAAAAGACTATCACAGTAAAAAATTTTCGAAATTTGCTTTACATTCTTCTAGATTTGGAGTATAGTAGTAACTAGCCCAAAATAATAGGCCCTTGGAGTTGTCAATTGTCCTTCTCAAACTGTACTTGGTAGGGGAAGTCCCAAACAACGATTCCTGTATTCACTATTTGGGTAATAGATTTGAGGAGGCTATCTATAATGGCTCAAGACAAAACTTTAACCTGTCGCGATTGCGGCGCTGACTTCGTATTCACTGCTTCGGAACAAGATTTCTTTGCAGAAAAAGGTTTCACCAACGAACCAGGCCGTTGTCCTTCATGCCGTGCAGCACGCAAACAAAACAATGGTCGTGGCGGCTACCAACAACGCGAAATGCATCCTGCAACTTGCGCAGCTTGCGGCGTTGAAACCCAAGTTCCTTTCCGTCCGAGCAATGACCGTCCGGTATATTGCCGCGATTGCTTCAGCCAGAACAATCGTCGTTACTAGTAGGAACAAAAAGACTGTCTTTTTAGACAGTCTTTTTTTGTTGGATTGTTTAGGGACGTGCTTACATGTAAGCACGTCCCTAAACAATCTATTTGGCAAGTTGAATCTTAATATAATATCCAATCCGTATTTCCAATAGTCAACTTCCTAGGGAAGGACGAAGGCAGCGTCCTATAACAAACGGCTATGTTTACTTTTTATTCCATCTTAATAAGGAATTTTTAAAGCTCTTTGATATAAATACAATTATAACTAAACATATAAAAATAAATATTGGTCCACCAATTTGAGTAATAAACGTACCAAGCATCTCGAACATTTATTTAATTCTCCTTTTATAACTGTGTTTGATTGCTCTAGAATAAAAAATTCACGTATAAAAGTACTCCTTTGTTACTATAGTAAAATCGATTACATTCATCTATTGTTCTTTCACTATACTCTTGCTAAACTCATTAAATATGTATATACCGGAAAATAGTTTCTTTTAGTTTTTCACGAGTATAAGGTTTAACAATAAAGTCATCCATACCAAGATCAATTAAATCCCGTACTGTCTTACTTTTGCTACACGTACTGCACATAACAACCTTTGCCGCAGGTTGAACTTTTTTAATTTCTTTTAAAACTGCAATTCCATCAACCCCGTCCATTACTATATCTAATATAACCAAATTAAACGTATTTGAATTCACCAGCCTAATTGCTTCCACACCGCTAGCAGCTTCGGTTATCACAGCCTTTGGAAACCCGATTTCAATCAAACACTTAACTAAAACATTGCGCATAATATTTGAATCATCCAAAACTAATATTTGCACCTCAAAGTGCCTCCTGTTTTATCATTTTTCTTATTTACCAATAAAAAAGCCGACAAAAACCCAGATTTGAGTTTTCGCCGGCTATAGATAGTGTCCCCAGATTAGGTGCTTTTCTACTTAACCCGCTTGTAGAATAAATTATACAGCTTTGTCCTGATAAATCAGCTCTGATCACTTATGTCTCTGAAGTATCTTTTTGTACGATTCCTTATATATATCGAAAAACTTTATTGTAAAATTATTTGATTTCATTGATGTCATCCTCTAAAACATGCTCATTTACCTAATGCAGACTCAATTGTAGTATACAACCGAATTTACCCCTTTATTTAACCCCTTCCCTAGCGGACGGCACCTCAAAGGCATGGACCGCACAACTAAAACAAGGGTCGAAGGAACGAATTACCCGGCCAATCTCAACCAGATTTTCCGGATCCTTTACCGGTATGCCGATCAGCGCCTCTTCCACCGGTCCGCGCAAGCCCTTTTCGTCCCTAGGAGAAAAATTCCAGCCTGTCGGGGTTATAATTTGGTAGCGAGTGATTCGCCCGTTCTCATACGCCAGCCAGTGCCCTAATGCGCCCCTCATAGAGTCAGTCAGCCCAATCCCTTCGCCCCGCTCCGGCGGTGTATATACCTGAAAGGCCGGTGCTCCCGGCGCCAGTTTGCCCAACCACTTTTCGGCCAACGCCGCAATTTTTAAACTTTCTTTCGCCCTGGCCACCAACCGGTCCATCACCGAAACACCCCGGTGATACTCCCCACTTATCCACCCCCTGGCCAGCGGCCCGCCTTCCACCGCTAAGCCCTGATACCGCGGTGCTTTTACCCAGCTATACGCCCCTTCCTTATCCGGGTTAAGCTGCATTTCTCCACTTCCTGTCTGGTCGCCATACCAGCTTGCGTGAGTTGACTCCGTAATATCCGAAAGGCTCAAACCCGCCACCGCCCCCTTGCCGATAGCAACCCCTGCAGGAAAAATTCTCTCACCCGCCTCTAAAAACATTCCATAAGAGAGAAGATTGCCATAGCCTGCGCCTAACTCATAATAATCCGGATAGTATTGGGCGATTGTCAGTACATCGGCTATATACGCTTCCTCAATAAAAGCCAGCACCTCTTTCAGCATACTGCTATAGGCCATAATGCGGTCACTTTCAATAATATGGCTTACCCCGGTAGGTATAATCGTCTGCTGCATCGGCGCTTTCCCGCCAAAAAGCGCAAACATCGAATGAGCCTTCGCCGATACCTGCACCGCCTTTTTGGCATGATCTACAAGAGTATCACTGACTGCCTTCGGCAAGCGGAGATCCCAATTTTTCTGCGGGGCAAAAGGCGGCATGCCATCAACCGTAACATAGTCCAGCATAGCCAATAAGTAAAAATGCCGCAAGTGATTCTGTAAAAAATCAGCGGCTAATATTAAATTGATTAAAAGCTGTCCGTCAGGCGTAGGCTGAACACCAAAGGCTTGTTCAAGGGCCAGTCCCCCGGCAACCGCATGGGCGCTGGAGCAAATACCGCAAATGCGCTGGGTAAACAGCACGGCATCTCTCGGGTCACGACCTACCATCATGAACTCAAAGCCGCGAAACATAGTTCCACTTATCCAGGCATCCGCCACCCGTCCGTTTTGTACTTCCACCTCTACACGAAGTGGTTCATGCATTCTGGTAACAGGGAAAACTACCTGCCTGGTCATTTATTTCCCATCCTTGTCCTCGGTTCTCCAAAAGTCAGCTACCCGTCTTGCCCAGCTCTTCTTTTCTTTTGCTGCAACAGTCTCAAGCTGCTTGGTTTCACTTAATAAGGCATTTTGCCTCCGGATAAGATCATCCAGTTCCTGTTTTACCTCCGCCAAATTTTCCGGCGGTGTCGGATCACTGGGTTTTGTTCCGTCCAAAAAATGCTGATGAATGCGCCGGGAAAATACGCCGGCTGCTAAATGAGTTCCCACGACACCGACCCCCAATGCCACAAACGCCGCACTAATTTTTTTAACGCTCACCCGCGTCGAAGGAGTGGAGATATCGGGAAAATGCTCGTAAAACGGCATACTACTGTCAGGAAATTTGGGACTAGTGCAGCCAATACAAGGGGCTCCGGCTTTAACCGGCCAGCTTATATGGTTGTTCCACTGACGAAGCGGACAATCGGCATAGGTTGTCGGCCCCTTGCAGCCTACTTTGTACAAACAGCCTGCTTCACCGGGAAAGCTGGCAAAGATTCCGTCTTCAAACAACTGCCGCCGCTGGCACAATTGATGAATGGTTCTTCCGTAAAAAAGTTTCGGACGGTGGAGACTATCTAGCTCTGGAATTCCGTAAAGCATAAGATGGCTCATAGTTCCCGTAATCCAATCGGAATTGGCCGGGCAGCCCGGAATATTAATCACCGGCTTATCCCTTACCACTTTTTCAACACCCACAGCACCCCCAGGATTGGGATAGGCGGCGGACGGACCGCCAAAGGCCGCACAACTGCCAACGGCAAGCACATATTTTGCCTTGGCCGCAAACTCTTCTATTGCTTGCAGCCCGGTAACCATTTTGTCCTGATTACTAAAAACATAATTTACTCGTCCGTTCGCCGCCGTCATAACTGCGCCTTCGATAACCAGCCAAAATCGTCCTGCCTCTTTATGTACAGTATCGAGCAGAATATCCACCGCATCCTGCCCTTGAACGGTATTGAGAAGCCAATGATACTTAAGATCGATTGCCTGAGATAGAAACTCATCCAGCCCCGGATCTACCGCATTCTGAAGAGAAATGGAATTGCCGGTACACGAACCCAGTTCCAGCCAAATCACCGGCGGCTTCTCCGCCTGCTTTTCTGCCTGTGCTTGCCGCAGTACCGGCAGTATACTTTCGCTAAGACTCGCCGCCAAAGTTGCCGACATGCATAATTTTATAAAATTCCGCCGGGTAAGCATGGGTTATTCCTTCTTAGACTTAATTTCATCATTAAGCCAAATATATAGCAGCGAGTATAAAAGATAGCCCACTAAACCCAATAGTATCCAGGCGTACCCTCCAATGACCAAATAGAAAGTCCAGTCATTCCCCTCCCAGGCCCTTAGTAAGCCTCCCAGTGCCAACAACCCGCCTCCGCCGACAATAAGCAGCGCAAAAATACGCTTAACGCTTTCACGAATGGTCAGCTTAGGAGCTAGCCATAAAGCCAAACCAGCCGCTGCGCCCGCTAATACTAAAAACTGCTGCACACGCGCTTGCCTGTCTTTTTGCTCGCTATTTGCCACAAACTGCTTAGCGAACCTCCCTGCAAGAACCGGATCCCCTTGAACCGCCTTATTTAATGCCATATCCAGGTTATACCTCATCTCTTGGTAGCGCTCTTCCATAATTATGCCGTCGTATAAAACCCCATAGCCCGCACTAAGTAATAACAAAAGCAGGCCTCCTACCACCAGAATACGCTGACTTGTCACAACAGCCTCCTACATTGACTCTTGTTTATTACCATTTCCCTTCACTTCTATTTTATGTATATTAATTTATTAATCCTATGGTTTGATCACCGCACCGCCGCTTGCGATTAGGAAATCGCTAATGGGATTGCTGCCACCGTGACAAACTCCCCAAAATGCCGAAACGCACGCCAGATTAATCCCTTTAATTTTCTTAAGATGAAAAAGCCGCCAGAATTATCTGCGCGGCAATTAACCCTTTTAATTTTTAACAGGATATCGTGATATTTTTCCATCTTACCACTCAAAAACAGCGTGATATCATTCCTTTGTTGTAGTGTTTTATCAAATACATGTATACTTCAAAGTACAAAATAATGAAACGCAAAGGAGCTCAAAGATGGATAATATCACGGAAGCAGTTATACATACACCTTGGTGGGTATTTATTTTATTAGGCTATCTAATTCTTGTTGGTATTAGCGCACTACAAACAAGAATCATCCCTTTATATAAGATTTTCACGATACCGCTACTATTTATATTTTGGGCAGTCTATACTCTTTTACATACAACATCCGATAATACTGTGATAATCAGTTGGGCGACAACATTACTCTTAGGAGGATTGGCGGGTTTTTATCATATCTTTCGCTTGGATATAAAGGTAGATAGAAAAAACTTTTGCATACAAATACCCGGTAGTTGGCATACGCTGGTTATTATGCAACTTATTTTTTCTTCGAAATACTATTTTAGCTATGACCAAGCAGTACATCCACAACATGCCAAACTTTTAATATATATGCTCTGTATGTTTTCGATTGGCGGATTACTTACGGGTTTTTTACAAGGAAGATTAATAGGCTATCTTTACCATTATAAAGAAACCCGCTAACGCGGGCTTCGGGATTGTACCTATACCATTAGTTTAACGAACACTAAAATACTTTCGGTCCATGATGCACTATAAGGTTTCGGTGAAGGGGAATTCCTCCGCTACGGATGATATCCTACGCCGTTACCGGCAGTAAAACTGCCGACGGCTGTGGCTAAAATCCCGCTCCGGCAACCCCTCCCCCTGCATAATAAATTAGCCTACTTACACTAACAGTAGGGCATACTTAGGTACCACCTTATCTTTCTACACGAAAGCGTAGGCGATTCAGGGCGTCCGCCTTTCGCGGAAATTACAGTCGCACTTAGCGACAGAGCCGGTAACTGCACCGTATGCAAGGTCACGGCCGACCTTGCAAGCCCAGCCTTGAGCTGGATGCGAATGCTGGGCGGTACGGTGCTGTCGGCGACGAGCTTAGTAAGACCATAATTGTAGCGCGGCGGTAAGCCCTGAACTGCCTACGCTTGACACATTATTGCTAGCGTACGCCACCGGTCTCCTTTGTTTCTCCGGCTTCGGCATCTGCCCTGCACCATCCCCTCCCAAACGTCATATAATACACCAGATTTAGAGTAGGAGGGTAAACTATGTCCTTGCAAAGTGGAATTAAAACACATAAAAAAAGGTCTCCCTATGATAAAATAATAAAACAAGCCGTTCAAGTATTACGGGATGAATTAGAACCATTAAAAACTGCGGCCGCAAATCAACAATCCCAATTAGAGAAGAACTCCCGGATTCTCCATCGCCTGCAGGAAATACTTGAAGGACGCGAAAGCCTTCGCCCCGACAGCGAACCGTCTGAAGAGGAATGATTTCAACCCGTACAGGCAAAAATGGACTGGCATTGAAAGCTCAACGCCAGTCCATTTTTTAGTTTTCCGCATTTCCGTTTTTCTCTTACTTCTGGGGAAGAACCTCGTCCTTCAGTTCTTCCCATATCATGATAGGCGCTTTGGCAAAACCGTTAAATACCGTCGCCGAGGCAGAAGTATAAGCCCCGCACGCAGGTACCCGAATCAAAGCCCCTACGTCAAGAGGCTGAGTCAGTTTATCCCTGAACATCACATCCAGCGAGTCACAGCTGGGACCGGCAAATGTTGCCGCAATAGTTTCTCCAGTTTTGAAAGTTTCCAATTCAAAATCCCAATGATCAAAAATAACTCCTGAAAACGTTCCGTACAAGCCTTCGTCCAGGAAGTACCACTGCTGATGATTTCGAACTTGTTTTCCAATAACCTTGGTTATCAAATTAACTGCCGTCCCGCAAATAAACCGTCCTGGTTCGGCCCAAATTTCAGTTTCAGGGAAGTATTGCTGCAGGGCTTCCCGTATTTCCGTCGTCATAGCTGCAACATCAAAGCTTTCCTGCAGCGTAGGAATGGGGAAACCGCCGCCGATATCGAGTATTCGAAGTTCCATGCCTTCGGCCTTGGCTTCGGCGAATAACCGGGCACACACTTTAATTGCATCCACATACGCTTTAGCACTCGTCGATTGGCTGCCAACATGAAAACACAAACCAGCCGCATCAAGACCTTGTTCTTTAGCAGCCTTGAGCAAGGGAATCGCCTCGTCCGCTTTAGCTCCAAACTTAGTATTTAAGTCCACCAATGCCAACGGGTTGTCTACCCGAATTCTAAGCAGCACCGACCCGCCCGGAACCAGCTCACTCATCCGCCCAATCTCCGCGGCACTATCGAACGTGAATTTTCTTACTCCGGTTCGAAGAGCGATTTTTAATCCATTCGTTGTCTTAACCGGGTTTGCATATACCATCCGCTCAGGTTCAATCCCCAAAGCTGTAAGTTCCAGCATTTCACCGTCCGAGGCTACATCGAAAAAGGAGCCACTATCCATTAAGGCTTTTATTAACCGCCGTTCGGGGTTGGCCTTGACGGCATAATGAATTTTTACACCAGGCAACGCATTCGCTAAGAATTGATAGTTCTTTATTACCTGTTCGAGCGACATGACCAGTAACGGCGTACCATATTTTTCAGCCAGCACTTCCGTCGCTGCCTGATCTAACTTGAAAATTTCCTGCATGCCAACCACCTACCTTTCATCACACCTAAAAAACACATGATATGATTTTATCACAATGTGCCAAAAGTGCAATAGAAAATATTTCGAGCCGCAGGGTATATTTTTACAACCGCCTCACGTTGCACCGGCTTATGGGAAAAAAAGGACTTGGCTAAGCCAAATCCTTTTTCCCTATAAGCTTTTTGCCACCTCTTCACCCATACGCTTACATGCTTCAATCGCCGCATCGTCGGGATTCCACATGGCCTTTAAACCCTCGTGAATCACTGTCAAACCGCTCGCCGCAAGTCTTTCCGTGATAATCTTAACCGACTCGCCGCTCCAACCATACGTGCCAAAGGCCACCGCTTTTTTATTTTTGTAGCTCATACCGTGAATTTCTTCCAGCATTCCGGCAATCGAAGTTAAAATTCCCTTGTTCACTGTCGCCGAACCCACAACAATGGCTTTGGACTTAAACACCTCGGCCATGACATCGGTATGATCCGACCGGCCCATATTATATAATTTGACAACAACCGCCGGATCGGTCTCACGGATACCCTCGGCAATCGCCTCGGCCATACGCCGTGTTCCGTTCCACATAGTATCATAAAGAATCGTTACCTGATCTTCCTGATAATTATTAGCCCACTTCGCATAGGTTTCAACAATCTGCATCGGATTATCACGCCAAATGATACCGTGACTGGGGCAGATCATCTGAATCGGGAGATTCATTTTAGCTATTTCTTTTAGCTTACTATCAGCAATTTTACTAAACGGAGTGATAATATTAGCGTAATATTTGAGGGCTTCCTGGTACAATTCTCCCTCATCCACTAAGTCATTGTACATCACTTCCGAGGCATAATGCTGTCCAAAGACATCATTACTGAATAAAATATTGTCTCCCGTCAGAAAGCACCCCATAGTATCAGGCCAATGCATCATAGCCATTTCAACAAAAATTAATTCTTTATTCCCCAAACTAAGCCGATCACCGGTTTTCACCGTCTTAAAATTCCAGTCCTGGTGGTAATGCCCTTTAAGCGATTTCACCGCATTAGCAGTGCAATAAATGGGAGTATCCGGAATTTCCTTTAACAGTTCAGGAAGCGCCCCGCTATGGTCAATCTCCCCATGGTTTACAACAATATAGTCAATTTCTTTCAAGTCGATTTCTAGCTTCAATTTTTCCACGAATTCCTTAGCGTAAGGAGCCCAAACCGTATCAATTAATACGGTTTTTTCGTCTCTCACTAAATAGGAATTATAACTTGAACCCCGATGGGTAGAATATTCTTCGCCGTGGAAATTCCGAAGTTCCCAGTCGATTTTACCGACATATGTAACATGATCATTTAATTGAAATGCCATTTTTTCTTCCCTCCAAAATTTCATAGAAATAGGTTATTAATTAATATTTATTTTCTACAAAACTTTCCCGAATCCTTCCTTTCTGACAAAGTTGTAATATTCCGACATGTCCTATATGTATTATTATTGCTTTTTTTCTACAAAAAACAAGTCAGGCTAACCGGAAATTCCGGTTAGCCTGACTTTTAGTGACTATGATATATATAATCAAACGTTATGGGAACGTCATTATTTATGCCCTTAGAAAATAATAGCTGATAAACATTTAACCCGGTCACCCGGAAGGTAGCGGCACAGCCCCGAAGATACAGGCTCCACATTCTGATAAACCGTTCATCAAATTTTTGACGAACTTCTTCTATATGATCGCTGAAATTTTTATACCAGCAATCCAGCGTTTTGGCATAGTGCAGTCGCAGGCCTTCCGCGTGCAAAAGGTGGAAATTGTATTCCGGTAGCAGCCAGACGGTTTCCCTCATAGACGGAGCATAGCCTCCGGGGAAAATGTACTTTTTCATCCAGGAGTTAGTCGGAATATCCTCGGTGGTTCCGGTTATCGTATGCAGGAGCGACAAACCACCGGAGACAAGCAGACGGTTAACCTTATCCATATACAAGGGCAAATTTTTCTTTCCTACATGTTCAAACATTCCCACACTGACAATCTTATCGAATTGGTATTCCTTTTCATCCAGGTCCAGGTAATTTGCTAGTTTAACCTCCACCTGGTCTTCCAGCCCCAGTTTAGCAATACGTTCCTTATCACCGCGATACTGTTCCTCACTTAATGTTATGCCCAGCGCTTTAACCCCGAACTGCTGCGCGGCCTTAATAATAAGCCAGCCCCAGCCACAGCCGATATCCAATAAGCGTTCCCCCTGTTTGAGATTCAGCTTTTTCAAAATATGATCTATTTTTGCTATTTGGGCCTCATGCAGGGAATATTCCGGTTTTTCAAAATAAGCACAGGAGTAACACATGGTTTCATCAAGCCAAAGCGCAAAAAAGTCATTTCCCAAATCATAATGGTGCGCAATATTGTTTTTCTGCTGCAACTTATCGGCTGCACTGTTTAGTATTTTCAGCACTTTAGACCCGGTTGAATTGCTTAAAAAAGCATCCCGGTTTTTCTCCATCAGGAGTATCATGCTTTCGATAGTTCCCTGAAAATCAATAATTCCATCCATGTACGCTTCGCCAAAACCCACCATCGGGTCATCAATATTAAAATTGAGCGGCGGCGGCTGATTGAAAATCAGGTGAAATTCCGGCGACTGATCACCATACAACACTTCTTCGCCATCCCAGTAAACTACTCGCAAGCCGCCATACTTTATCCTTTCGAATATTGATTTGATCAGCGCTTTCTTCACGCGCCACACCCCCCTTAATCAGTTGGATAAATTAACCACTACTAATATATTCAACCCGTTGCTCATTATTTGTCAATGTATTAATTTATTTTCCAACATTTTAAAAGTTGGTTTTCGGGTAACCATTTCGCCGTTTTTTACCAAAAAAAGCCATAAAACCGACATTCCCCCGATTTTGTGACTTTCCTCATTTTCCATTATTTTTACCATTAGCCACTGTATTGTAAATTATGAATATCGAGATTAGTGTGTTGAAATTGAGTTACCGTAATTTTATTGAAATCCCAATACCACGGAAGTGAACCCGACAACTATTGTCTTTTTGGCAGGGTTCCTGATTAAAACGCCCCAAAGCGCACAAACTACAGCTAAACATTTATGGGGGGTAAACTATGCAAGAAAACACTACATCTCAGGTATATACCACACCGCAGGCCAGCCCTGTGCAACAGGAATTCAAGACCCATCTCACTGCCAATGCCATCGGCATGCTGTGGATGCAGTACATGAATGCCACGCTCTCCGATTGTATGTTCCAATATTCCCTATCCAAAGATGAAGATCAGGAAATACGCCAGGTTATAAGTTTCGCCCAGCAGGTAACACGGAACCAAATCGAGCGAATCAAGCAAATCCTCCGCAGCGACGATTACCCAATACCAATAGGATTCACGGACAGTGATGTGAACGCGGACGCGCCACGACTCTACTCCGACCCGTTCTTCCTGGCCTACATCCGTAACCTGGCCCGCTTGGGGTTAAACGGCTACGGAATAGCGCTTACCCTATCCGCTCGGGAAGATGTTCGACAGCATTTCCAACAAAGTATTGCCGAGATGGTTGAGGTCGAGGATAAGGCCGTAAAGACGGAGCAATCGAAAGGTCTTTATATTCGAGGTCCTTACATCTCGGCTCCGGAAAAACCGGAGTTCGTACAGAGCAGCGATTACATGGGCAGTCTATTTGGAACCAAGCGCCCGCTCAATGCGGTGGAGATTGGAAATATCTTCGTTGGATGCCAAAACAATATTATGGGCAAGCCGCTCTTGATGGGCTTTGCCCAAACCGCCGAATCGAAGGAACTGCGGGAGTTCTTTCTGAGGGGAAAGCAGATTGCCCACAAGCATATCGAAGTATTGAGCGCCCTTCTCATTAATAACGACCTGCCTGCACCCATGGCTCTCGACTCCTATGTCACCAACTCCACGGTTGCGCCCTATTCGGACAAGCTGATGCTGCAACACACCGCGCTCATCATTCAGTCTGGCATAATGTACTACGGTATGGCGCTAGCCAGCACCGCTAGGATGGACATCTCCGGCAACTACCTGCGGCTAATGACGGAAGCTTCCGCGTACCTGGAAGATGCAGCGCAGCTCATGATTAGGCACAAATGGATGGAGCAGCCGCCGTTGGCTGTGGATAGACATGCGCTAGTGATGCATTAGCAACAAGCAGACGGAGGACGCCACAAGACCAATACTATTGCAAATTGCAAAACCAGCAATTCTAAGGAGTTGCTGGTTTTACTCATCAGTGAACAATATAGATTTATGCAAGGTATCAGCCTGAAATGACTCTATTACCTAAAAGAAAAAACATTATTTAACTCCCTTAGGGTTTTCAACACACTAATCCGTATACCCTAAATTATTAATTTTGACTACTATTTCATTAGGCGAAATTCGTTCCGTAGTGTAACTATATACTTGCTTATCTAATTGCATTTCCATCCAGGGAGGCAGGTGGTTGCATACTACCTCCAACACTCGGAATTTCTGTCGGGTAATAAACGGCAACAGGATTTGCTTGGAGGTTACCCCGGCGTTTTTCTGCTGAATTTCTTTGAGTGATATTGTAAAATGTCCCGGTGACTTTTCTGTCGGAGTAGCAAGCACAGGCACCACGCCGGTCGATCTTCTCTTTTCCATTGCATCCTGCTCTTCCCGCGCCCATACTTCATCCAGATAATCAAAGGGCATACCCGCATACTCCCAAACGTTATAACCTGCCTTTTCCAACTCATAATAGGGTACACCCGTAACCGCCGCCGCTACAAAAATACGGCATTCACCGAGAAACTCCAACATCTCCTCAATTTGCAGACGCATTCGGCGAAGTCCGGCCTGGGCATCAAGGAAAAATTCCTTTTCTCTAACCACTTGCCAATCGCCCTGCCACCGGTGATATACCACCAATTTTCCTTCTTCCCCCAGTCTGGCATTAACGCCGCTGGCATCACAAAATATCGCAATTTCTTTAGCCACTCCGGCTCACCTCCTCCTTGTACTTGCCTTCCCCTATATTTCCAACCGTGCTACAGGGCTACCGCCTTCTATATGTTTCTCCATGATTTCTTCAACATCATCTACCGTAACGGATCCATACCAAACATTATCCGGATACACAACTACAATAGGGCCCTTTTCACAAATACTAAAGCATCCGGTATTGGTTACGAAGACTTCCCCGCCTAAATCCCGCTCTTCAATTTCTTCCATAAACTTTGCCATAATCTCGACAGCGCCTTTTGTATGGCAAAAGCCCTTTTGCTGTCCCCCAATTCTCGAACTGGTACATACGAAAATATGAGTCTTAGGTTTTTGCATGACCGATCTCCTTTCTCAAGCTGTCTGTTTTTCCAGTTCAACAACGGCCATCTTTATACCATGTTCCACGGTATAACAGCATTCAATACTCTTTACGCCCCGCTTAGTAAGGTTTTGCTGGGCATGATATCCGATACGCATGGTTACACAAGCATCACAGTCACTGAGGGCGTTTATCACCGCCGTTTTGTTATCTTCCGGCGTCTGGCACTCATCGGCCCCTATACAGTATTGCCCCACCTCTCTCACCTCGAGAATCTGGTAGGAGTCGCCTTCCACTTGATAAATAATAAACCGGGTGGCATGCCCAAAGTGTAAATCTACCAGTTTACCATGCTTCGAAGCCACCGCAATTTTATATGTTTTGGCAGCAGGCTTGCCTTTCTGCGGTTTTGCATGACAGCCGCTGAATTCCGCAGACCGGTCATCCCCCAAAAGCCCTACCGCGTCCGCCCGACATTGGCGGCAATGCCGCATTTGCCGTATATCTAACTGGCAGAGATCCCGCATCGCATTAACCTCTTTCATGCTGGTAGGAGCTATATGTTCGAACGCGCACCCGGGAGCAGCAATCATCGGCATAATATTAGTAACAAAGACACCCAGTTCCTTAACCTTCTTTACCACCTCAGGAATATGTCTGTCGTTTATACCCGTTACCATAACGATATTTATTTTTACCAGTACCCCTGCCCGGACCAGCTGCGCTATACCCTCCAGCTGGTTTTTCAAAAGCAAGGATGCCCCTTCCACGCCCGTATAGGTTACTCCCTCGAAACTCACCTGCCGGTATAGCCTGGCACCGATAACCGGATCAATCGTATTCAGCGTTACCGTAACATGACGCACCCCTAGATCAACAATATCTTTGGCATAGCGAGGGAGCATCAGACCATTGGTGGACAAACAAAAAATAATATCCTTGTTGTCTTCCCTAATGCGCAGAATGGTTTCACAGGTTTCTTCCCAGTTTGCCAGCGCATCTCCCGGTCCGGCAATGCCAACCACCGCGAGATTTTCCACTTCCGATTTTACCCAGTCAAATTTTTTCTTAGCGGCTAACGGGCTAAGTACCTCACTGGTTACTCCCGGACGGCTTTCATTTACACAATCATACTTACGATTGCAATAATTACAGCTGATATTACACCTCGGCGCTACCGGCAAGTGAAGCCTGGCAAATTTGTGCTGCGCCTCGGACGAATAACAAGGATGCCGGGTTGTATCTACAGCTGTACTACTAGGACAGGAACAGCTCATCATGCTTCACCTCATCTTCCTCCGCCGCAAGATCATTTTCTTCCTTATAATATAGGTTATACATATCGGTCCGGTAGGTTTCGAGCTTCCGTTCCAAAAGCGTATTGGTTATGCGGTCCAAAAACAAGGTTGTTCCTGTGTAACCCACCGACAGAAGACGATGGCCTCCCACCCGGTCATGTATGGGGAACCCGATACGCACCAACGGAATATTCTCATGCTCGGTAAGATACCGGCCTTCGGAATGCCCAATCGCAATATTGACGTTACGCAGTCTGCTTTTTTCCCTGATTTCGCAAAAATCCGATTCAAGGAGTACCTCTACCAGTTCGGGACACTCCGCCACCACCCCTTGAAGCAGTTCCCTCAGCTTGCCGCCCGGTCCTCCAGTTGCAATAACCTTAGGATACACGCCGTTCTCCATACATAACTGGCTGACCGCATACACGAGCTCCGGTTCACCGAAAATAACGCTGTTCCCGGCAAAATTATATTTATGACTATCTACCATAGCATCCAAGAGCCGTCCTCGTTCACTCAAGATAGCCTCAGGCACTTTTTTCCCGCTGATCTTGCTCACCGCCTCGAATAAGGCGTCACAGTTCTTTACACCTATAGGCATCGGCAGCGTATACAGCGGAACGCCAAACTTCTCTTTCAGAAATTGCCCCGGTGAATATTTCTCCTCAACAGTCACCCCTATTTCTATAGTAGCAACCGCCCCGGTCATGGCCTTAATATCGTCTATCCGGGTGCCGCCGGGAGCCATTTTGCTGTAGGTTTCCAGATACGGACGGTCCAGGGTATCAGAAAAGTCCGGACATAAGGTATATTCCACCCCTGTCACCTCCAGCATCCGCTTTAATTCGCGAATATCGGCGGGACTCATATTAGGAACAAAAACATTAATCTTGTTATGCTTAGGCGCCGGCTCAGCAAGATGAGCCACAATTTCCCGCAGCGCTAAAAAGTATCCCTCCGCCTGCGTACCCCCATAACCGGGAGTAGAAACCGGCACGATGGCAAGATCATGTATCTGCCTTTCAATCAAGTACTCTTCCGTAATGCGGTCAATGTCTTCCCCGATGGTTTCCGCCAGACAGGTGGTCAATATCCCGATCAATTTGGGATTATATACTCTACGAATATTATCCAGTGCCTGTTTGAGATTCTTTTCCCCGCCGTACACCGTTCCCTTTTCATTAAGTGACGAGGAACCCACATCAATAGGCTCACTGAAATGCTCGGAAATATAACGGCGCATGTAAGTACTGCACCCTTGCGACCCATGAATGACCACCATTCCACCTTCAATGCCTTTAACCGGTAATATACCGCCCATCGGCATACACATATGGCAAGGATTTTCGTTTACATCACGGAAACTGCTTTTCTCACTCATGGGTTACACCTCCCGGCCTCACATATTTCCATACCGGAGAACACACCGTCGTATATACTTCTTTGGCAAAATTCACGGCTCCGACATAACCGCTCAGCGGATGCTTCCGGTCGTGATTATGATCAATAAAGGCCTTGCCGAGCTTATAGGCCAACGGTCGTTCCTTAACACCGCCAACCAGAAGATCAGCCTGCTGCACCG
>Ga0316604_10000647_pt1 | contig 39041 bp, 36 predicted proteins | sample OWC_soil_day20_C_FD_207650 | JGI IMG/M metagenome (GOLD analysis project Ga0316604, IMG submission 207650) | Wetland soil microbial communities from Old Woman Creek delta, Ohio, United States - OWC_soil_day20_CT | ecosystem: Environmental > Terrestrial > Soil > Wetlands | place: USA: Ohio... | reverse complement strand
GTAACGTGGTAAAGGCCATCCGGGGGTTGTTTACCCGGATAGCCGGTTTAGGAAACTCTTCGATTGTATCAGGAATAATTACCGCTACGGCGGCGCACTTAGCGGCTTTATCAAGATGGGGAGGCACTGCAAAGGTAATATCCCCAGAACCGGCATCATCAATGTTTGTTATGCCGGTAACCTCCCTATCAACGTCGCCAATGACTGTTCCGTTAATCAAGGCGGCAATCTCAGCTAATGTTTTTTTCACTGGATGCCTCCGCTTATTGCATTTTCTGAATAACGGCATCTGTTATATCGGTACCGCCTGTAGCAACACTATTTTTGTAAAGTACAACACCCATTTTTTTCTCTTGGCTTACTTGCTCAATGGCCTGTTTGATATTAGTATCAATTTGGGTTTCTAACTCTTGTTTGGTCTTTAAAAAGTCACCATATGCAGTTTCCTGGCGTTTTTGAAATTCTTCCGCACTAATACTGGCTTTGTCTTTTTCTAGCTGATCGCTCAATTCTTTGCCTTTAACATTAAGCTGATCTTGAAACTGCTTTATTTTCGGGCTGTCAGACATGACTTTGTTTACGTCAAGAACACCAATGGCCGCCTGAGAGCTATTACAGCCTGTAAGTGCCAAACCAGCAATAAAAACGAGTACTACTACCAGTGCCATTCTACTTTGTTTATTCATGATAAACTCCTCCTTTGGAACCCTCATAACTTAGTTATAGTATGTGCATGCAAATTATTTCTTAAACGCGGCAATCACCGCATTAGTAATATCAACAGCCGTAATATTGACTTGATATCCTGTCAGTACGGTATCAAGGCGACGTTCTGTTGCCACTTTGGCGGTTTTATCACGGATATCATTTAAAATAGTTTCTTCAAGCACATTGATTTCTTGCTGTTTCATGCCCAGCTGCTGCTCTAACTGCGTATTCGCAGTAGTTGTAGCAGAGGGAATAATCGGCTGGGCTATTTGGGCCGACATATTGGCCGTTTGGGATGATGTTTTGGCATTGAGCTCCGCGTTTACCTTTTGGGCATAAGCAGCAAGTTCTTGTTCCTTAGCCTCTTTTTCAGGAGCCATTAGTACATCTACACTTTGGCTTAACTCTTTTTCTTTTGCTGCCATTTTCTCGGCTTGCTCTGCTTTCAAAGCGTCAAGGGTCTTTTTTACTTCAGTTGCTTGTTTTTCATCAAGTCGAACCGTTTGCAATTTTAGCTGTTGGTTAAAAATCTGTGGCTGATACTCTTTATCCAGCTCTTGAGCATAGGCCTTGAGCTGGCTTGACAGTTCACCATGGACTTCAGCAGCCTTTTCGGCAAGTGCAACCTGTAATTCTTGTTGCTTTGCAGCCATTTTTGCATTGAATTCTTGTGCAGCTGCTGCTTGTAATCCAGCTGCCGCACTCCCTTGGAGATCCAAAGCTGGCGCCGCTGCAGTGCTAGGTGTTGGATTACCTTGCCCGCTTAGCTGCTGGCGAAGGGTAGCTGCCTGCTGTTTGAGCTTTTGCCACTCTTGGTATTTAGGATGAGCATTTATGGCCTTATCCATATCGATTACACCGACTTGCGGCACTTCAGGGGGATTGGTTTCAGGTGTCTTCGAACGAGAGCAGCCTGTAAATAGGACAGCACTAAGAAGTAGGATTGCCAGAAACCATATTGGTGTTGTTTGTTTTTTCGTTGTAAACACCAAATCACCCTCTCTAGTCTTACGATTACCAAAATTAAATTCACATATAATAAGGTTAAAGCCGAGCGCAGACTTAACCGGCTCGGCTCATTGGTACCGGATTATTATTTGCCGGTGATTTTTTTCATAACATCATCTGTCAAATCCTGCGCGCCATAAACTACATTGTTGACATCAAATACGACAGCAATACCTCTGGCATCAGCTACTCCTTTGATGGCTGCATCTACTTTGTCCTGAATTGGTGCAAATAACTCTTGCCGTTTCAATTCAAGGCGCTGCATGGTTTGATTGTAATATTCCTGTTTTTCTTTTTCAGCCATGTTAGCTGACTTGGATTCAAAATCCGTTTTTGCTTGTTCTACTTCGGTTTTCATGGTTTCTTCCGCTTTAGCTAGATCCGGATGCTGTTGAATGAGCAGCGATCTGTTTACTTTACCAACATTAGATGCAGTACCGGCACTAGCCGCATGACCTGTACCAGTTTGCGAAAGCGCCAAACCAAAGACACCCAGCAAGAATACTGCAGCTATAGTAACAGCAACCATTTTAGCCATTTTTTTGTTTTTAAACATTTTTTACCCTTCTTTCCTGCCACTAGGCAATAAAATTTCTCCTCCACTTACCAATTATAACAGGCCCTACTCTATTCAGCAAGCCCTACAAATTCGCTATCAGTCTAAGCCAGTTTTCTTTTTCAGTAATAACATATTCGGCGCTCAGGAATTCATGCAGCTTATATCTGACTCCAAATTCGTAGTAATCTGCTTTGGGCGTGTCTTCCAGACGGAGCGTCCAATTGGGGCCAAGGGAGTGATCAAGCCATAGGATACTTTCGCGGTCTGAGATATTGTACTTTACGCCGGCTACGGTATTTTCAGCGAACTTATGGCCCCAGCCTGGTTCAAACTCCCATTCCATGTTAGTAGGAATAAATTTAATTTCCATAAAAAACTCATCCCGGCTGCCTGCAAATTTACCAACATGAAGTTTACCTGATGTATTATCATGCTGTCGCCCCATATCCAAATTACCTTCGAGAATTACCCGATATTTGGTGGTTTCGGCCTGGAGTGTTATTTCAGTGTCAACCCCAGGACTTACAACCGGAGTTAGTATCAACCCATATGTCTTGACCAGGGGATGATTCGCCGCCGTTTTTTGTACCTTATTTGAAAAATACTCTTTATGCCGCTCTACAAATGCTACCGGCAAGCCACGCAGCATTTCGGCTGCTTCTCGGACAGGGGGTCTGGCCTCAGCCAGCAGGATATTGGGAATGGTACGGGAGCGCAGGGACAATTGGACATTATTAATTATTGGACCTGTGGGAATTAGCGAAAGTTTAACGATAGTATGCTGCCCGGCGGTAATTTCAAGATTACTGCGAAATTCCGGCAGTTGGTCTGCTAATAATTCGCGAATAACAGTCTTAGATATGCCGCCTGCCCATTCTACCGAGTCAACAGGTAAACCGATCAAGACGTCGGCTACTTGATCTTCTACTTTGCCCATATCCTGTTTGATTAACGCCATTACATCCGGAGACAGACCACCTATATCAATTTCAACAGAAACATCGCGTACGACATCTCCCCAGGGCCTCATGTTCACTACAATACCAGTGCTAGTACCTGGACTTAAACTGACTTGCTCGACTGTATAACCAACAAGTACTCTGTTGAATATATCCCGGACAAGATTTTCATATTTGGCTTGATTGGTCTCTACATCAACTATGGTTCGCCCAACAAGCATCTGCTCTCCGACTGCCATAATACTTGCTGTCATCCGTTTGACAATTCTATCAGTCGGCAACTCAGCTGCTGCAACGTTCACCACAATTTTATCCACCGTCTCAGTTGCAGCTGAGCCTGTTCCCGACCATGCACTGAGCAGCAAAACAATCGTGCTGAGAACTAGCATCACCTGACGTAGGTATTTTTTGCAAATAGCGCATACCGCCCCTCTTAGTAAATAAGTCAGGCCGTAGGCCTGACTTATTTACTAAATTTTATTAGAACTGACCGCCAAAGCTAAAGTGAGTACGTCCACCCTCATCGCCTTGCGCATAGTCGATACGGACTGGCCCAATTGGGGTTGTCATGCGGATACCAACACCAACGCTGGTTTTAAGGTCATTGAGCTTGTAACCGCCACCGGTCCAGGCATTACCAATATCAGTAAATACTACACCCTGAATTTTATTAATGACCGGGAAGCGATATTCGACGGAACCGGCAAGCATTTTGTCGCCTTTATATTGTTCATCCTCATAACCGCGGAGTGTATCGGCACCGCCGACTTCAAACCGGTTTGCATCCGAAATATTACCGTCAGCATAACCGGCTGTGAGGCGAGTAGCGATTACGTGGTTAGGACCGACTTTGAAATATTTACGTCCTTCGAGAGTATATTTGTTGAAATTAAAGTCGCCGCCCAAACCGGCAAATTCGGCTGATAAGGAGTACCGTGCTCCCTCAGATGGAGCAAAAACGTTATCACGCGAGTCAAACACTCGCATTAACGTAACGCTGCGGGTCAGACCATAGTTATCTTTAAGATATTGATTATGTTCTGTAGTCCCGTCTAAATAGTTTACAGGTCCATCTTCATATTCTTCATATGTGTCTGTACGGTTTTTGAAGGTGATATAATTCTGGATATACTCACCTGACGGACGGCCCAAAGTAATGTCAACACCTTTACGATTTTTATCGTACGTTGACTTCTCATCATCGGTGCCGTCATAGTAATCAGTATACTCATTGGTCAGATCGTATAAGCTGATACTCAGCGAGGTTTGCTTACTGTCCAGCCACGGGCGAGTAAAGCTCACTTCATAGTTTTTGTCACTGGCACCACCAAACTCCCAGTGAAATTTGACTTTATCGCCACTACCCTTGAAGTTGTTGTCGCCTACTTCAATAATACCAATCATCCCGTCAGACTTGCTGTAACCGCCGCCAATGGAGAAAGTACCTGTTTTTTGCTCAACAACATTGGTCTCAAGCACAACAGCATTAGGTTCTTTACCTGGATTAAGCTTCATGTTAACATCTTCAAAATAACCCAAGTTGTTCACCTTTTGCATACTGCGGCGGGCATCCTTTACGTTGAAAGGTTCGCCTGGTTTAACTTTCATTTCGCGGGTGATAACATTGGTTTTAGTTTTCTCATTGCCTTTAACAACAATGCCTTCCAATGAACCCTCACTAATAGTCAAGGTCAGTACGCCAGCTGGGCTCATAGCCACATCACTTACTTTTGCCAGGATATAGCCCTGATCATGGTAGTATTGTTCGATAGCCCGAACATTAGCATTTAGCGTTCTGGTGTTCAAGATACTATCTTTACTGGTTGTCACTAGTTCTTTAATTTTGTCCGCAGGCACTTTAGTATTGCCTTTGACAATAATGTCTGCCAATTTTGGGTTTTCCATAACGGTGTATACCACATTGACGCCTTCAGGCACTTCAGTGAAGTTAGCTACAACATCAAAAAAATAGCCTAAATCGTAGATGGCCTGCATATCTTGTTTGATTTTCTCAGCGGTTACGATATCACCTGGCTGAATTTTTACCACACCGCGAACAGTGCTTTCGGCAACTTTATTAATACCGGTAACTGTTATGGCTGTAACTGTCTTGCCTTCCATATTTGCTGCATAAGCTGGCAGGATTAAACCTGCGGTCATGCTTAAAACAAGCGCGGCAATAACAAAAAGTTTGCAGCGTAGATCGTTCTTCATCTATTACCTCCTTATTTATTGTTATTGACCTCGCAATGATTGTCCAGCTGTACGGACCAGTTTGTTAATCTCATCCGTTGTCAGGGGAACTTCTTTGCTTTGGCCAGCATCGGAAGCGGATTTTTTTTGTTCTGTTGACTCCGGAACCTCATAGGGTTGTACAGTCTGCTTATAACCAGCAGGCTGTGCCTGAGTCGTCCCAGGCTGACCAATTACTGATGAAGCTGCTGGCAATGCTGGGGACGAAGCCGGAGTTACGGTTTTAGCAGCAGGCGGAACCTGCATAGAACTTTTTTCCACAACTGCAACTGACTGATGAGTCTCAGCTACTGGCTGAGACTGGTGATGACTCCCCCCCCACCAGTAACTAGCACCTACTCCACTAATGGCTACAGCTACAGCCAAGCCAAACGCCAAACTATGCCGCAGCATAGGGTATTTGTAGCGCCACTGCTGGGAACGGTTAACTTCCCTAGCATGGGTAAGTTCAGCCTGAGCTAAAAACAAGTTAAGCTCGCCGCGAATGGTTTTGTCTTTGTCAAAGGCCTGTTCAGCCTCCGAAAGCCATTGCTGCGCTGAGTTTAAATGCCGGTTAACATTTTGTTTGCAATCCGCCACATTCACCACCCCTATTATAAACATTATATATACTCCTGTGAAGAGGCCAGATTCTGGTCATTAGTAAACAAGCAAAAACGAGCAAATAGATCAATTAGCTTGTTGATAATCGGTATTTCGAGTAGTTTTGACGTATTTACTGTCTTTTTCGAAGTTGGTACGGAAGTGAGATTACCACGCTATCAAGTAGGGCAACCCCTTCTTCGGCGTGTTTGATAAAACACGCTACCTTAATTTCCGGAAACTGGCGAGAAATGTTCCGCTGCGAGGCGTACACGACCTACGCAAGCAAGCGTTTTGAGGAGCAACGAAGCAGATGGGCATTTATCCGATGACTAAGTTGCTCTAAGACTCCCGTCTCTACAAGCGGGAGTTAAGAGCAACTTAGTCCCTGGATGAGTTCGACAAGTCTCACTTTATCGCCAGTTTCCCATTAGCTTGGACATCATCCCCCGCAAGCGCCGAATTCCTTGTTTTTGCAGACGATAGATATGTGATAGGCTTACTTCCATTGCAGCCGCCAGCTCTTTGGGCTGACAGTCATCAAGAAATACCCCCTGCAAGACCTGCTGTTCTTTGGCAGGCAACCGCTCCATAGCTGTTTTAAGTTGCTCGACAAGGTAGTTCTGCTCTACTTGTGCAGACACCTCAGCTTGAGCATCTATTAATAAATCAGCGATTGTCGACTTGCCGGCACTCTCAGTTAGCGGGCTATCAATATGCAGCAGGCTGCTATCTTCACCTTTCAGGTGATTAATAATCCGGCCTTTGATGCGGTGCACCGCAAACAAGCTGAAGGCTACTCCACGGGTGTGGTCATATTTTTCAACAGCTTCAATAAGTCCCACTGTTCCTTCCTGAATACTATCCAGCATAGCTGGTTCAGACAGACGCCAGCGCATGGCGGTTTTAAAGACTAACGGCTGATAGCTTTCGATAAGGCAGCGACGGCTTTCAAGGTCACCATCCACCTTATAACTCTGCCACAAACTACGCTCTTCTTCAGGCAGCAACATTTCAATTTTATTCAGTTCTGACAAATACTGACTGAGAATCATGGTATCCACCCTTTTTAAAAATTAACTTTGGTCTCAATTATGAATAGCCCATTATTAGTTCCACCAAAAGTGCCCCCAACAGCAATACGCTTGTTCAAGTCATACCTGAGGCTTACACTATCTTTTTGCTGATCAAGATCCATGGTATAGCTTAGCAGCAGTTTATCTGTCAGATATTTGCCAATTTCCAAGTTGTAGCCCTGGAAACTGCTGTCATTATTATCTTGACCTGCTCGATTACTATAGGCATCAAATACTGATGATTTTACTAAACGAAACTCATCGACCCCTAGCGCATTTTGCATGGTATTCTCTATCTCAGCAATAAAGCGCATCTGCAAACCCGCCTCTAGTAGGCTAACTAACTGGTCATGTCCTAACACGCTATCATATTTGGACTGACTATTGGAAAAATCACCGCCACGCAATGTCAGAATTGAGATAATTTCCTGTTGACTCATGGCTGGGTCAGAGGTCAAGGTAAGTTCCATCGCCGTCGCCGGGCCATTGATTGCCAGGTTGACGCGTGTTTGTTGCAGTTTAGCACTGGCTTTTAACTTAATTATCGGTACGATCGAGCGATGCTGGGTGAATTCGGCGCTGCCACTCTCAATGGTAAAGCGGTTTGTCAGATATTTTACCGTACCGCGCCGCGCCTCTATGCGGCCAGAAGTCCGCGGTTTTTGCAGCGTTCCAGAAAACTTAACTTTACCCTCGGCCAGGAAATCATAGAGATAGGGATTATACATCCGGACTTTATTGCCCATAACAAGCTCAACATCAAGTCCAGTATCCCAATCAAACTCTCCACCTTCAGGCACAGCCGGAATATTAACGGTAGCATTTGTAACATTCAGCCTCCCGTATAGCAGCGGTTTTCCCTTTTCACTTGTCAATGATACCACACCATCTAGCGGTCCGGCAAAGTATTTATGTTTAATTCCCAGATGATTTAGGTTTAGCATTATATTATAATCATCCAGCGCTAAACCGTTTAAGCGGGCAGAACCACTTAAAGCATAAGAACCGCCACCCATTTGTCCACCAAAGTCGTTAATAGTAATTGTATCATCTTGAAACCGAATATCAACCCCTACATTTTGGATGGGTTCACTAATATCTGCCAGTTTAATGGTACCATTGACTACTGTTAGCTGACCATTCAAGGTTGGTTGAGCCAGTGTACCGCCAACGCTGATTTCACCGGCGGTTGGACCTGCGGCCCACGCCACTTCTTTTGTCAGCATCGGCAGTATACTTAGATCAGCGTTATCAAGGCGCAATTTTAGATCCATTCTATCAGTCATATCTGCCTTGCTGCGTCCTTGACTATTGAGGGCTTTTAACGGCACGATGCCATAGGCGCTTGCTTTGTAGGGGCCTCGCGCTAAAAATAGCTGATTGACATGAATACTGCCTTGCTTGTAGACAAACAGTCCATAGAGGTTATCAAATTCAGCATTAGCAACACTACCTTTTTGCATATCCAATGACACTGCCACATTAGGATCAGCAGCTAAGCCTGTTGCCTGAACATTGAAACTGAATTTGCCTGTGGTCGCAATAGTTGTATCAAACAACACTGGTAAAATTCCGGTCTCAATGTTGCGGCCACCAACTTCCATATCAATGGCCCCATTTAGATCAGCCTGACCTTTGGCAACCAGTATCCCTTCAGCCCCTTGTTTACCCATAAATTTATTAATGGTAATAATCTTGTTAGTAAGCTCAGCATCAATGTCAATGCTATCAAGTGAATAGTTTTTAATTTGCCCGTTGGTGATAGCGCCGCGTAATAGCACGTTGGGGTTGGTGATGCTGCCACTTAAGGCAATTTCGCCGTTAAGCCGGCCGCTAATATCCCTATCCGGTATATTAGCAATAGCCAGGATACCAGATAGTTCGCCATCTTCAACTCTGAGCACACCATCTATAGCCTTTGTATTTAGATCAGCAGCCCCTGCGAAAACATAGCTGCCAGTTCCTTGAGCAAAATGTAGTTCCTGGATATTGGCGTATCCGTCTTGATAACTTAAGTGAGAGAAAATATTTCTAAGCTCCTGACCGTTTAATAAGAGCAGTGGCGCTTCTAGCTGCCCCTCCAGCCGCGGCTTAGCAATCGTGCCTGTCACTTGACCACTAATGTTTACCTTACCGGCAACTGGGTAGGGATAATTTAGTCGCAGTCGACTAAGCTTCATATTTTGGGCCTTTACAGCAAAGTTTAAACTATTGTCAGCCCCCACCTTTCCTGCTAATTTTATACTAGTACCCAGTGATACTAGTTCAAGATTATCGACAATAATGGCACCATCCTGATACTCATACGAGCCTTCCGCTTTGGCAACAAGCTGGCCGTACAAGCTGCCTTGTGTCAGTTTAATTTTTCCTTGAAGGGTTGGATTACTCAGCGGCCCTGTCAGGTGTAGTTCATGATCCACATTGCCTGTTAGTTTAAAGTCCGGCATAACTATTCGAGTAAAGGTCTCAGCCCGGGCAGCGTGAGTAATTGCCACAAGATTGAGTTCAGGTTCAGGACCTGCCAACAAGATCTTACCAGCAACTTCATGGTTAGCAGTACCATCGGTAAGCAGAACCTGAGGCAAAGTCACCTGCTGGGAATCAGCAGTGAGGCTGCCGGTGGCTGTACCCAACAATTGCTCATTGATTTTTAGGTTAGCAACGTCAAAATCAAGAACAATATTCGGGGCAGTTATTGTCCCGGTAATTTGCCCCGCAAATGACGCTGTCCCGGCAAAATTATTATTTTTCACAGCAGCAGCGGGAATATCTTGCAGCCCAATACCCTGGCCGCTGACCTTCATTGTCAGCTGATCACCTTGCAACAGGCCATTAGCAGCAACATATCCGGTTGGCAGCGCTGCATTGAAATATTCTACGGTTGTCTTGTTGCCACTGCGTTCTATCAAGGTTGATATCGTGTTATAGGGTATCCCTTTGACATTCCCATCGGTCAAGGTGACCACAGCCATACCAGCCACTGACTGCCAATCACACCCTTGTCCACTGACAGAAAGATTGATTTGTCCCCGTCCACTTAGTTCCAGCGGTAACTCTGGGACAGCAGCTGCCTCCAGATTTTCACCAGCAAGCTGTAGTTGATAGCGATTGCTGACAATATCAAATTCACCCTGCCCTTGTACCTGCCCCCCCAGTATACTGACAGAAAAATCGTCAATAGTAAGGATATTGTTGGCAAACTTAAGGTTGGCTTTTGCCGTTTGCAGGGAATAGTTGGCAACCGAACCCTGGGCTACGGCAATTTTTGCAGCGACAATCGGGCTGTTAAGCGTCCCGGCAACGGTAGCATCAAACTTGACTATCCCATTAACAGGCAAGTCATTACTAATGGCCGCAGGATCAAAACCAGGAGAGCCTACCCTCAGGTCAAACACTGGTTGATCACCCGCTATACCGATTTTTCCGAGCACGGTTACTGGCTGACTGGCAACAAGCGCATGGCTACTCAATATGTAAACATTTTCATTAGTAAACGAGATATCACCATAGGCCTGTTCAACAGATATCCCTGACACCTGTGCCGCAAGGTTATCTAGTCCAAATTTCCCCGCATAGCGCAAACCTGTCGGACTATTCGTAACCGTAACCTCTACTTGTTTGAGCAAACCAGCGGTAAATTTGAGTTCTGTACCAGCAGGCACTATGGCCTGATAGTCGACCGGGTTCAGGTGTTCTGCTTTGATGGTTAACCACAGTCTGTTTTTAGAATTGTTCAGTGACCCTTGTATTTTCAGCGGCGAAGCGTTGTGGCTGCCAGTTAGACTTGCATCAACGGTTTGACTCCCATTGACAGTAACCTGACCATCAATCTTTTCCAAATCCCATTGGCCTTTGGATGATCGGACTTGAATACTAGCTTGTTCCAAAAACACGTTACCACTAAATTCCGGGCTGTCAGGCTTAGCTTCCTGTTTTAAGCAAGCCGCATTCCAAGTACCATCTGTTTCTTCTACCAATAGAATCTTCGCCTGTGTGAGCGTGAATTGTTTGAGAGCATCCATCGCCGTCTGACCGTGGAGCAAAGCCAGCAGGTTATAGTGAATCGTGACCTGTTTGACAGCCGCCATTTCCCGGCCATGTTTATCAAATATCATTACATCATCCACGGCAGCTGAGGTTAGTCCGGTCGGATGCAGTTGACCGATCGTTACCTTGGTTCCCAACGACTCAGTCAATTGGGCAGCTAATGTGCCTTCCATTTGGGCAAATACAGTCTGACTGTGGCTAGACCACCAGCCAACTGCAGCCAGTCCAACCATAAGTACTATACTAAGTAAAGCAATCACTTTGGTTCGCATTATGTGCCTCCTCGGCTTGTTCGGTACTGCTTACTTCGACAGACTAGTTGCTTCTTCCTGTAAGACCCGCCTGGGAATTTTACGCTTCCAATGCAAAAGAGTTGTTTTGACATAACTGCCAAAACAACTCTTTTTATTTCAGATCAAACCTATTTTACTGCTATACCCATGGCTTTATCTAGGTTGGCACGGCTAGTATTGTAGTCATACAAGGCTTGTACATAATCAGTCTTGGCTGAGGTTAAGGCAACCTGAGAATCAATAACATCAAGGTTGGTACCAACCCCGGCACTATACCGCACTTGGGCGATTTTATAGTCTTCTTCGCCCTTAACGACAGCTACCTTACTGGTATCAATGCGTTTTTCAGCTTCCAGCATATTGAGATATGCCTGGCGGACTTCCAGCTGCACACTGTCTTTGACCTGACGCAACTGCTCTGTAGCTTTGGTGAGTTCAGCCCCAGCACCTTTGACTTGTGCTTTGGTTAAGCCAGCATCAAACAGATTGTAATTGGCACTGATGCCGATCGTCCAGGTGTTATTTTCGGTACCTGGAAAATCACTGTCATGCCACTTTTCAGAGGCCGTCGCAGCTATAGTCAGCTTATTACCGCTCTCGGCTACTTTAATATTTGTTTTAGCAATCTCCACATTGGTCTTTGACTGGGCTAAATCAGGCCGGTTGTTCAAGGAAACCGCAATACATTCTTCCATCGTTTTATCATATTTTTGGTATTTCAGCTCATCTTTAACGCTAAGCTCAGTTGCAAGCGGCAAACTGATAATATTATTTAAGTTGGATACCGCAAGTTCATACGAATTCTTGGCAATAATTAGATTTTGTTCCGCATCGGCTTTTTCTACCTCTGAACGCAATACGTCAGTTTTCGCCACAGTACCGGCGTTATATTGGGCCTCTACATTCTTCAGATGCTCGGTAAGACGGTCCAGCGATTCTCCGTTAAGAATGACCAAATTACGAGTTTGTAAAATTTTGTAATATCCGGTTGTGGCATTCAATTTGATTTGCTGTTGAGTATCGGTTACACCTAAATCAGCAACTTTCACTGCTAGTTTAGCATTATCAATAGTACCTTCAAGCTTGCCGCCAGTGTATAAGGGCAGTGTCATATCAATACTATTGGCATAGAGAGTGGTTAAGTACGCCGGAACAGGGTATTTAAACAGGGAATTTGAAGTTTCGTTGTAAACATATGTACTCGATGCTGCCGTCTTGTAACGACTTGCATTATGTGAAAAGGTGACCGACGGCGCTTTGCCAGCTTTGGCAACGCTGACATCCCAGTTGGCCTTTTCCAGCTCGGATTCCGATATTTTTACGGCAGGGTTACTTTTGAGTGCCATTGCCACAGCTTCCTCAAGCGTAAGTTCGACTGGGGCAGCTAAGCCTGGAAGCGCTGCCGCCATGAGCATCGTCCCTGTAAGTAGAGCTGTTGCCTGTTTAGCTCCGCGACTACATAATTTAAATTTTACCATAAATATATATGACCTCCTTGAAATTACACTTGTTGCGAGTTGACTGTTTAGTCAAGCACTTATTATTATAGGTTCACCGCTTGATGGTGTCAATGCGAAATACCGCTAAAATGACCGTCGTATCCCCCAATAAGACGTTTTTTCATCCTGCTTATTCAGACTATCGGTCTGCCCCACCAGAAAAGTATCTGGTGCTACCTGATACTGTGTCCGCAGTTTAACCCGGACATCATTAGGATCATAGGCATCCAGCGACATTCGCAGTTCTTTACCCAGCTTGGCATCCACACCAATGCCGACCTTGTTATCAATAATACCTACCCGCTGACTTACAACCGGACCGCTTTTGCCTAGTTGCAAGTTCACTTTATCATCTTCACCAATATCGTTAACACCAATAACCGCAAAATCACTAGGTGAGGTATTGATGGTAATATTGGCATTGCTTTGATACTTATGATTATCAGGATCATAGAGCGCTTCGATACTTGCCTCTGTTTTGATATTCGCTACCTTATTGAGCATTTGATTAGCCTTGGCCGAAGCATCACGAGCATTTTTCAGGGTTTCCTTGAGGTTTTTGGATGTCTCGGGATCGGTTACAACCCCTTCTAGGGCAGTAGCCATCTTTTCAACCCGGCTGCTGGTTTGGCGAAGAGCCGCTATGGTTTCCCGCAAATTTTGGGCTGTCTGCCCGTTGTTATCCACATCGGCAAGCATGGTATCTACCCTACCCGCCGTAGCCTTGAGGCTGACTGACATGTCCTTTAGGTTACTAACCATAGATGTTAGGTCACCATGACTCGCATCAGCCAATGTGGCCAACGTAGCTGTCAAACGATTCAGGTTGTCAGTTATATCCCTGGTATTTAGGGCTGTGGCTTTAAGTGCAGCTCGGACTTTTTCGTCGCCAATAATATCGTTGAGCGCCTTAACCAAAGTTTTAACTTCATCAAGTACCTGATTGGCTGATACCATGAGTTCATCCATTCCCTGCGGGTTCTCGCCATACACCTTGTCATTAGGAACTAAAAAACCTTTCACATCCCGTGGCGGTACAATATTGATGAATTTTTCCCCCAGTAAGCCATCTGAGCCGATGGTAAATTTCGAGCCAATAGGAACCTTAACTCCAGGATTCAGCATAATATCAGCAACAACCGCTTCAGGTAACACCCGTACATCAGCCACCTTACCGACCTCTACACCGGCATAACGCACAAGGTTACCAGGCTTCAAGCCACTTACCTGCCCAAACATGGCCTGTACCGGATATCCTTTATCGCTAAAACTCATACCACTTAAATAAATAATCATTCCAACAAGTAAAGCAAGACCAGCCAGCGTTATGGCTCCGACTTTTGCTTCTGTATTCATGCTCTGGACCTCCCTTTACTTTCTGGGAACGCAATTCCTCCCCGAATGAATTTAATCATAATCGGGTTTTCGGATTGTCTTATCTTGTCAGGCGTACCAGTTTCAATAATGCTGCCGCCATAGATCATCGCAATCCGGTCAGCAATATGGAAAACGCTCGACATGTCATGGGTAACAACAACCGAAGTAGCATCAATCATCCGTCTGGTACTAACAATCAGCCTGTCAATTGTATTTGACATAATAGGATCAAGACCCGCGGTAGGCTCATCATACAGCACAATGTGCGGATCAATCGCTATCGCCCGAGCCAAGCTAACCCGTTTTTTCATCCCACCAGACAATTCGTTAGGCATAGCCGTTTCCTGGCCCCGCAGCCCGACCATTCGCAGCTTACGCCGCACGGTTCGGGCAATTTCTTCTTCTGTCATATCGGTATGCTGATGTAAACCGAAGGCCACATTCTGCCCCACTGACATGGAGTCAAACAAGGCTGAATACTGAAAAACCATACCCATTTCTAACCTGATTTTGTTAAGCTCATCTTCTGTCATTGCGGTAATTTCCCGGCCATTAACCCAAATCTCGCCACTTGTTGGTTTCAATAAACCGATAATCAATCTGAGCAGGGTGCTTTTTCCCGAACCACTTGGCCCGATAATGACCATGATTTCCCCTTGTTCAATTGTCAGGTTAATGTCTTTAAGGACTTGTTTTCCCCGAAAATTCATATTGACATTAACTAGCTTGATCATGGTTGAACCTCACATTTCTATATACAACAATGGTTGCAGACGGTGGTGTGTTTATCATTACTGATATAGCGCTACAGATAAAAAATAGTTACTAATAAAAATTAGAATAATAGACAATACTACTGAACCAGTTGTTGCTTGGCCCACGCCTTCCGCACCTTGCGCAGTTGTTAACCCTTTATGGCAGCCGATAATGGCAACAATAACCCCAAAAACCATGGCTTTAATCAGTCCACCAAGAATATCATGTGGCACCGCAAACACTTTAATCGAGTTAAAAAAGGTAAACGGAGTAATGCTGGCAGAGAATGTTGCAATTAGATAACTACCAATAGTACCAATAACATCAGCAAAAATGACCAATATTGGCAACATGACCATACAGGCAAGCAATCGGGGCACTACCAGGTAAGCAATAGGATTTACTGCCATAACCCGCAAGGCATCAATTTGCTCGGTTACCTTCATTGAGCCAATCTCAGCAGTAATGGCCGCCCCCACCCGTCCGGCAAATACTACCCCTGCCAACACTGGTGATAATTCACGGCCCATAGCCACCGCTACTAAACCGCCAACTGAGGACTGTGCCCCATATTTTACAAATTCATGAGCCGTTTGCACTGTCATAACCATACCTGTAAACAACATGGTCAGTAGTACAATTGGTAACGAGTCGGCCCCTAGATGTGCCATTTGCCGGAGCAGCAGCCTACTGTTTACGTGACGTAAATGATAGACCGTTTGACCAAACAAAATCAATACTTCCCCTATATCTTCCAAAATGCCAATAACCACTCTACCGGTACGGGCAAAAAATTCAATAAGCATAACCAGACTCCTTACCCTGTATTCGGTTCAGATAATGTGTAATAGTATTCAATATTTATTTCTAATTCCCTGCTGCTTCCCTGTTAATTAAATTTTTCAAAGCAAGGAAGTAAGTGTCTTTACTTTTGGCATTGCCCCAAAAGTAACAAAAGGTCTAGGCCCTAAGCCTCCAAAAGCTGAAAAGCCGGGCGGTATTCCTAAAATCCGTACACTCGCTACGCTCAAACAGTACGGATTTTTTTACGGAATACCGCCCGGCTTTTCTCCTGCGGATCGCTTTTTCCGGCAATGGCCGTGGGGTTACGTGGGTGCCGGGATAACCGCCTTGGAGACACAATTCTGAAATTACAAGGCCTGCCCCCTTGCAATTACGCTACCGTTAACCCTTTGAACACTTTGCGTACTTTGCGGTTACAATCCTTAAAATAGGTTTGGTTTTGGGCTATGAGGGGTAGGTTTGTTGAACCACAAAGGTCACAAAGAGCGCAAAGGGGTATGAAAGTAACGGGGGTTTTACTTTTGGCATTGCCCCAAAAGTAACAAAAAGTCTAGGCCCTAAGCCTCCAAAAGCTGAAAAGCCGGGCGGTATTCCTAAAATCCGTAAACTCGCTACGCTCAGACAGTACGGATTTTTTTACGGAATACCGCCCGGCTTTTCTCCTGCGGATCGCTTTTTCCGGCAATGGCCGGGAGGTTACGTGGGTGCCGGGATAACCGCCTTGGAGACACAATTTCTGAAATTACAAGGCCTGCCCCCTTGCAATTACGCTACCGTTAACCCTTTGAACACTTTGCGTACTTTGTGTACTTTGCGGTTACAATCCTTAAAATAGGTTTGGTTTTGGGCTATAAGGGGTAGGTTTGTTGAACCACAAAGGTCACAAAGAGCGCAAAGGGGTATGAAAGTAACGGGGTCTTTACTTTTGGCATTGCCCCAAAAGTAACAAAAGGTCTAGGCCCTGAGCCTCCAAAAGCTGAAAAGCCGAGCGGTATTCCTAAAATCCGTAAACTCGCTACGCTCAGACAGTACGGATTTTTTTACGGAATACCACCCGGCTTTTCTCCTGCGGAACGCTTTTTCCGGCAATGGCCGTGGGGTTACGGGAGTTGCCAGTCGCCTGTGACGGGTTTTGTACTTGACAACCCTTGTCTTATAAGGACTCCGCCACTCCCAATACTTCTGCTTTCTTTTTCAGTAGTTTATTTTTTTACGTTGAGTATAAGCTGAGTATCGCCGTCAATAATATAGTCGGTGGTGATATATACTTTACGTTGGCTGTTGTCACCTTTAGTAACCTTGGTAGATGCATTGCCATCTCCGGTTCCTGCTTTAGGAGTAGTAGTATGCAACGCCGGGCTGGGACTGGTTTCGAATTTTTCAGCTATCGTTTTTGGGGCTTTCCCTTCGCCATTTTGTGTAGGTTCCGGAACATTCATATCAATTACTTCTACCACAAGGTCATTATTACGATCACGATTAACCAGCTCATTGACTGCTTCCTCCAGGGACTTAGGACGGGCTTTTATAAATAGCTTAGTTAAATCTTCTTCTCCATTTTGGCGCTTGCCAAGCAATTGCGCCATTGAGACCATACCACCGCCGCGCACTGCCAGCATAAGTGTGCCTGCTTGCTGATCTTTAGGCACTGTATAGGTAATATGGCGAGTAATGGGCTCACTGCGATAAGGTTTTAGTTTTACTGCAATGTCCACTTTATCACCTGGCTTGACAGGATCGGTAGCAGCCTTGGCCTCGATAATAGTGGCTGTCCGTCGTTCAGTGTCAATTGCAACATTTACTTTAACATCCATGATATCAACAGCAGAAAACTGGTTGCCAGTCAACAGCGCCAATGCCTCATGTATTTCAGCGATTGCCAATTCACCAATGTTTCCCTGGGTATAAAACATATTTTCACGTTTTAAGACTTGGCCAGGAATACCGTTAGCGCTAATTTCAAAGCTGATTTTAGCTGTTCCTGAGCCAACACGATCTGTGGTTTTCTCAATGGCATTAAAAACACTGACTGCCGCCAGGGTAGGCGCTAATTCTTCATCCTGGATTACCTGCGCCCACATGTCATTAGTCTGCCCTAGATTCTTATCAGTAACACTGATCCGAAGTGGCACAATGCCAGGAAATTTTCCCAGCTTACCGGCAACACCAGCACCTCTATCCTGGTTGATTACGCCAATGGCTTCCGTGGATGTTCCCACTTTGAAGGAGTTTTCCAAACCACTGATTGTTGTAAAAACATCGGCGTCGGTGAGAAAATAGTTGGCTTTACCGCGTTTTAGAAAAGGATGGCCAAAGGCCAGAATTTTATCCCCTTCCACATAGGTTACCGTTCCTAATGCTCCTACACTGACATCGCCGCGAACTAATTGTACGCCGATAGTGCTGCCAGGTTCCACTGTTTTGTAAGCAATTCCATTATTTGCATCATCAATACTACCACTTACAGCGTAGGGTGTAAGGTTATAGGGCTTAAGCTTATCTGCCAACATTTTTAAAGCTTGTTCACCAAAGCCTGAAACCATCAGTGGGGTAGCTGCCGGCATAGCTGCCAACTCTTGCTCTGACACCTTCTGTTCAGCTTGTCCATCCGCAATTTCCCATAACTTCAGCATGTCGGCAATCGGTGTTACCATACCAATTTTATGGTCGGTTAGCGACCAGCCATAAGCAATAGCGCCTACTAGCTTGCCATTAATATATACTGGACTGCCGCTCATTCCCTGGGCAATACCACCAGTACGTTCAATCACATCACCATATGTGCGAACTAAAATGAGGTCTCCTGCTGGACCTTTTTGTTTCATAACTTCCAGAACTTCAACACCAAACTCCTCAATAGTATTACCGGCAACAACAGTTTTTGCAATACCCTGCATACCTTTAGTAATTTGGTCTACAGGCAAAAATTCAGGCGCAGCCTGGACGTAAGTAATTGGCAGCACGAAAAACACAGCTACCAGCGCTGCCAGGCAGCGTCTCATAAATATCGACAAAATGTTCATCCTTCCCCAAATTACCTTTTAGCTGGTTCAATTCGGACTACTATATCGCCTGTTTTGACTTTGTCACCTGGTCTGACCGCTACTTCGCGGACAACGCCGTCGACATTAGCACGTACTGCGGCAGCTGGGCCAGTAATGGTTTCAACATATACCAGAATATCTCCCTCACGCGCCATAGCACCAGCAGCAACAAGACCATTTGGTAAAACATTGCCTGACAGTACACTGCGCTGATCAACGGTTTGACCAGCCGCCAGCGACCAAGCGACCACACCAATCACCAGTAATATAGTAATGGCAATACTGCTTTTTTTATGAGTCATAACATAACACCTACCTTTACTTTAGTGAAAAGGCTCCTCTTACTTTCATTATAACGTATTTTTTTTAATTGGCAACATGGTCTTGTACAATTACTAACGCGTCACCTACTCGCCGCTCACGGCCATCAGACGGCTTATTGACAATCTTACCTTTTACTACCATCTCACTTGAGCCGCCTCCATCCAAGTTCATGGCATCCTGGGCTCCTAATTCTTGCATAAATAAGGCTAGTTCCAAAAGTGTCATGCCTATACTGTTATCTTGGCGGCCATCAACAACCACTGCCAGAATATGACCATCGGCCTTAAGACCAAGAGCTGTTCTCGGAGCACGGCCACCAGCTACGTCGGAGCCAAATTCTTCAATTTTAGTAGTCAAAAATACGCTGTTATTCTTAACTAACATCGGACCAGCGCCTAGTACATGCGCCGTGTTATCCCATACCGGCCCTAGTGTTTGCTGCACCTTAACGGTATCACCTACTTTGAGGGAGGACATCAGCTTAGCAGCATCACCATGAGCTGACAATACTACCCCGTTAGGCGGTATTTGTGAATTGCTGAGGTTAATAGCAGTTACTATGTCATTTACTACAACATATTCCTGCCCATAGTTGTTGCTACCAGTAGTAGGAGCATACAATCGATTATATACTACAAGCTCATTTTCACCACGTTCCCGGTTAACTGCACTAATTAGCACTGTCTGTCCATCAGGCAGCGCAACTTTACCGTCATATTCTACTTGATCAATCAGTATTTTTCCATCAGGCATAATGCCCAGAGCAGTCCGTGGTAATTCCGGCGTGCTGACGATTTCGCCACCAATTTTGAGTAATCCGATAATGGAACCATCAAGTCCAAAATAGGAACCATTAACAGCAGCTAACGCCTGCGTACGTTCAACTATTGGCAATAGTGGCTCAAGACCCTGAATAGCGCCATTGGAGAGCGCTGGTTTTAGCATAAAGCCAGCTTGCGGGGCAATATCAAGAATATGGGCCAACACCGGACCACTAGCTGCACTTCTCAACCACGAAGTATAGGTAATACCTGGCGCTACTTCATCGACAAACTTTCGATCATATTTCTTAATAATATCAACAACTACGCGGTTAGGGTTTTTCAGGGTAAATACTTTATACGTGTACGCGGTCTTAAGATCAAGCACAGCTCTAACCTTAGCACCTTCGTCAGTAGATAAGCGCAGCTTATCTACTGTTACATCATTAAAAACATATTGATTGGCCGCTTTATTTACAACACCTGGCATATCAATAACCAACCGCATTGGGTTTTCCAGGGTTGATACAGAATACTCAGGCAAGGTCGTAACATCAAAAACAATTCGCACTATATCAGCGGTCTGGCTTGTCCGGACTTTGCTCAAAACAGCACTAGGTGCTGCCCAAACTACACTTTGCATAGCAAAGATAGCTATAACTGTGATTACGGCATAAAACAATACTCGCTGCCGAAATTGATTGCCCATACTATATATCACGCTCCTTGAGAGTCTAATAAAATTGCTACATGTACCTGCCTACATAGTAAGGGGAAAGCCAGGCTAACGAGTAGCCTGGCTTTTAACAGTAGTTTTACTCAACTGACGGTAAAGCATATCGGCTAAGCCCATCCCACCGGCTTTCGCCATATTTTTGGTTAACTCGGTGTCTAACATTGAGGTCAGCATTTGTTCCGCTTGGCTATTGCCTAGCAAACCATCTTTGGGAACAGTAGCCCGCATACGTGTCATCATCATATTAAGGAAGACAGCTTCCATATCCTGGCAAGTAGCTTTGAGTTTTTCCTCTTCGGCTGCAGACATTGTCGCTGTTGCAGCCGCTGTGGTTTTGCCTTGTTCGGAAGCCTGAACAGCTTTTCCCAGACGATCAGCAAAGGACGCGCCTTGGTCAGGCATGGCCATCGCACCACTATCACCAGATAGTGTACTGGGCTGAATCAAATTATTAGCGTTAATTCGCATTCAATCACCACCTAAAGAGATGAACTTTGTTTTATCATTTTTTTACCCTAACAGAAAGTATAAAACTTTCTTAAAAGCAGGATAAGGGCAACATCGACTTCCGCTGTCGCCAAAGGCTCGGCGCAAGCCGTGTTTTCTTTACATTATTTGTAGCTCAGCATGCAAGGCTCCTGCTGCTTTTATGGCTTGCAGAATAGAGATAACATCACGTGGAGTTGCACCTACCGCATTAAGAGCTGCAACTACATCACTAACACTGGACGAAGCAGGTAATTCAACAAGTCCGGCAGGCTCTTCTTTTACTTGAACAGTAGTATCTGTTGTTACCACTGTACTACCGCCTGAAAAGGATGGTGGCTGAGAAACATTATTCGTCTGGCCAATCTTTACAGTAAGGCCGCCTTGGGCGACAGCTATCTGATCAATTGTCACATTGCCACCAACAACCACCGTACCGTTACGTTCATTAATGACAACTTTCGCAGCATTATCCGGCGTGATGGGTAATTCTTCAATAGCCGCAATAAAAGCTATTACATTGTTACTGTAATAAGAAGGTATCTCAACAATCACTGTACCAGGATCTTGGGACAACGCTATTTGACCAAAATTTCGGCTAATCACTTCACTAATTCTGTTAGCGGTAGTAAAGTCTGGCTGACTGAGCGACAATGTAATTTTCTCTTTGTCGGTAAAGGCCATAGGTACTTCCCGTTCCACCAACGCTCCGTTCGGGACATTGCCAGCGGTAGGGAAATTTTTACGTTGGCTATTGCCACCAGTGCCAGCCACAAAACCACCTGTCGATATTGCTCCCTGGCCAACAGCATATACCTGTCCATTGGCTGCCCGCAGTGGTGTCTGTAGTAATGTTCCTCCCTGCAAATTTTTGGCATTCCCCATAGAAGAAACAGTAACATCAATAGCATCGCCCGCTTTAGCAAAAGGTGGTAAATTAGCCGTTACCATAACAGCAGCCACATTTTTGGGTTTGAAATTCGATGAATTAGATGTATCAATCATAATACCGAAGGATTTAAGCATATTACCTACCGACTGGATAGTAAATATACTTTTAGTGCTGTCGTCGCCTGTGCCATTCAGACCGACTACCAATCCATAGCCTACCAATTGATTACTGCGTACGCCCTGCACCTTGGCAACGTCTTTAATCCGGGTGCTGACTTGGGCGTCAGCTATTGACGGAAACATCATACTTACAACCAGCACAGCGGCTAGAATGATTGCTGTTACTTTGCGCATATGTCCTCCAATACTATTTCTAGAGAAATTAAAATATTTGTTTACTTTAGGATTGCTCTAGAATAAAAAGTTAAATGCTTGTGTTAATATTCCCTGCCGCTGTTTACCAGTCAGCGGACCTTTTCCTTCGATTTTAAGCTGTGCATCAGCTACATTGCTTGATAGCACCGTGTTGTTAGCAGTCACATCATCAGACCTGATTATGCCAGTAATGGTTATTGTCTGTACATCGGTATTTTGTCTAATAGTTTGCGTGCCTTTTACAACTAATTGACCGTTGGGTTGAACTTCCATTACCTTGACGGTAATCCGACCAGTTACTTTGTTGGTGTTAGATAAAGAACCGTCGGCAGCAAAGCTGTCAGAACTTGAGCCACTAAGTGCGCTAATAAAAGTAAACAACCCTGTACCACTCTCCAGGCTAGCACTGGCATCTTTTGTGTTAGACGCACTACCAGCACGCTTGGCACTGGAAGACTCGCTGATAATAATGGTAATAACATCACCAACAGCATGGGCCCGATGATCATAAAACAAGTTAGCAGCCGGCCCGCTATCTACCCAAAGGGAATTGGCCTTCGCATAAAGCGCAGGCACCATGATCAATGTACATATCAGTAAAAAACCTATAAGCTTGCGCATAATATCACCTTACTTTTATATATTTGTCTGAACAGTTGTGTCATTTATTACCTGCCCGACAATTACTTTTTGAGAATTACTATTTTTCACGCGAATAAACTCACCTTTACTGCCGTCTTGCAAGGCAGTGCCTGACACTATTACCTCAATGCCGCCGGCTTTAGCAATAATGCTAACTGGTTGACCTCGTCTGATAAATACAGGTTCCCCCAGCATATTTTTAGTGATAACTACCCCGGGAGCCAATTGTCGTTTTACCGATAATCCTAGTATTTTATCAAGCTCGGTAAAATATCCAGGTGGTAACCGCCCCATATCGCGCCGCTCAAAAATAATACTATCAGTCGTTATGGGTTCACCGGCATTTAGTGCCTGGCTGGCAATGGCAACTGGTTGGTATTTTTTTATATCAAATCGCAGTATAACTGTAGTAACCGGCTGGCCATTTACTTGAACACTAACACGGATGTTAGTGGGAACATTATAGCGAATGCCCTGTGGCACCACCATGTTAAAAGCTATGTCGCCTGGCGGCACCAAAATATCCTGGGGTTGCCCAGCCGCGGTAATCATAACCTCGCCGGTTACACTAGCTTTTAGATACTTTTCAGCTTGATTAACAAGGTGCAGCCCACTAATTGACTGTGATAATGCTGTTACCTTTAGCTGCTGCGGCATCTGCCAAGTTATCCCCGATAAATCAATATTTCCCGCCCTAATTCGGGCCATTAAAATATCTCCAGCAATTGCAAAGCTTTGCCCTGGCGCAGGTGTATGACCTAGCCGAATTTGCCGTAACCTCTCAATGCGCTCAACATCATCACCATTAATAGTCGCGATGTCTCCCAAAACAAAATATCGTCCGGTAATGGTGGCTTCCGCAGGAATAACAATGGTCAGCTCCTGGGCCTGAACAACACGCTGTCCGGTAAAGAATATACCGGCAACACACAGAAGCACCATGGTAAGCCGGTATAGAGTAGTTTTCATAAGTTATTTCCTACCGTTTAAGAGAAGCAGCTGTTTCTAGCATAGAATCAGCCGTCGTGATGGCTTTAGAGTTAATTTCATAGGCCCGCTGGGCCACAATCATGTTAACCATTTCTTCCACTACCTGAACATTCGACATTTCTACATATTCTTGCACCAATGTACCAGCGCCTTCTTCTCCAGGATTGTTGACAAGCGGCGCACCGGAAGCAACAGTTTCTTTAAGCAGGTTGCCACCCAAACTCTCCAAACCTGCATTATTTATAAACCGGGCAAGGGTTATCTGACCCAACTCTTCCGTCCCCGTAGGTATGGTAGCTGTAACGATACCTTCCGATGAGATGGTAATTGCAGTAGCATTATCAGGAATAGTAATTGCTGGTTCCAGCGGATAACCCTCAGAAGTTACCACCCGTCCCTGGGAATCTTTTTGAAACGAACCGTCGCGGGTATAAGCCAGCGTCCCATCAGGCATCGTTATTTGAAAGAAACCATCATTTTGAATGGCAATATCCAAATCGTTGCCAGTACTCTGAAGACTACCTTGTGTGTATATTTTTTGAGTAGCCACTAAACGTGTACCATGCCCCATTTGAATACCACTTGGCAGTTCACTATCATCGCCGGTAGAAGCACCAGCCTGCCGCATATTCTGATACATAAGATCGGCAAAATCAGCCCGGCTTTTTTTGAAGCCGGAAGTATTTACGTTTGATAAGTTATTGGAAATAACATCAAGGTTGGTTTGTTGAGCAGCCATGCCTGTTCCAGCAGTCCACAAAGCTCGAATCATCAGTATTACCTCCGTATTTTATTAGATCTTCCCTACTTCATTTACAGCTTTATCAAGCAGTTGGTCGTGCGTTTGCACAGTTTTTGCATTAAGTTCATAAGCTCGATAACCACTTATAAGGTTTACCATCTCCGAAACAACGTTAACGTTGGATTGTTCCAGAAAGCCCTGAGCCACTTTTCCAGTTGCCTGACGTCCATTATTCGGTGCCTGATACAGAGTGGCACCTTCCTTTACTAATTCACGTTCATTATTAAATTCAACCACTCTAAGTTGTCCCACATTAGCACCATCAACTAACACATTGCCAGTGCTATCAATAGTTACTTTGCCGTCATCCGGTAAAGTTATTGGACCGTTTTGCCCCAAAACTTCTTGACCATCAGCCGTTACCAGTTGACCTCTTGCATTGCGGGTAAATGTACCATTTCTGGTATAACGTATTCCCGCCGCAGTCTGAACAGCAAAAAAGCCTTTACCATCAATAGCACAATCCAATGGATTACCGCTATAGCGCATAGCACCAGTGGACTGAATAGTAGCTATTTCATCAATCACAGTACCGACACCCACGCTGCCAATAACCGGCGCCTCCGGACCGTCGTTGATCCGTCGGATTAACACACTGGCAAAATCTTTAGATATAGCCACATCTTTCTTATAGCCAGCCGTATTGCCATTAGCCAGATTATTGGCAATCGTATCGGCTCTGGTGGTTTCGGCAAGCATACCAGAAGCTGCTGTATAAATACCCCGAATCAATGGTATCACCTCTTTGATAGTATCGTAATTTTTTTCTAATTTCTTAATACCACGATTTGGCTACTGCTGTTTTTTATCCGGCTAAATTACCTTTTTTTAGTGTTGTCAATGTATCTTCCAGGCTCTCCAGTGAATCCAGTGCCTTACCGGTCCCGAGCGCCACACAAGACAAGGGATCTTCCGCTAAATAAGTAGGAATACCCGTCTCCTGATTGATAAGCTTGTCCAGACCATGAATAAGCGAACCGCCGCCAGTCATTACGATTCCGCGATCAACAATATCTGCCGCCAATTCAGGTGGTGTCTTTTCTAATACAGATTTTACACACTCGACAATAAGTGATACAGGCTCACTCAAGGCTTCCCGTGTCTCAGCCGAGTTAACTCGCAGAGTTTTCGGTAAACCAGACACCAAATCCCGGCCACGAATCTCCAGGGTTTCGTTACGGCCATTAGGATAAGCAGTAGCAATAGCAACCTTTATCTCTTCCGCTGTACGTTCACCAATCAAAATATTGTATTCTTTTTTTACATGACGAATCAGTGCTTCATCAAATTTATCGCCGCCGATACGCAGTGACTCACTAACAACAATACCGCCTAGACTAAGTACCGCTACATCAGTCGTGCCGCCGCCGATATCAACAACCATAGCGCCACACGGTTCGGCGATTTCAAGACCGGCACCCAGAGCGGCTGCCAGTGGTTCCTCAATAAGATAGGTCTTACTGGCACCTGCTTGCATAGCAGCTTCTAATACAGCCCGTTTTTCTACAGTAGTCACTCCTGACGGAATGCAAACCATAATTCGAGGCTTAAAAAAGAATTTCTTGCCAGCTACTTTTTGAATAAAGTGTCTGAGCATGCTTTCGGTAGTGTCATAATCGGCTATTACCCCTTCACGCAAAGGACGAGTGGCAATAATGTTGCCTGGCGTCCGCCCCAGCATCCGGCGAGCCTCTTCGCCGATTGCCAAAATGCGGTTACTATCGCGATCAATAGCGACCACCGAAGGCTCCCGTAATACAATACCTTTTCCCTTTATGTATACTAAAACGTTGGCTGTTCCCAAATCGACGCCAATATCCATAGTTCCAAACATGTAAAATTTCAATCCCCTTTCAAGTTATCTATGCCTACCTCTAACTTGTCCTCGTATTTTTCTAAAAGAAAAAAGAGGTGGCAGTAAGATAATCACAAGTGAGTTAGATATTCTACAAATAATTTAAAAGTCCTCTATTTTTCGTCATCGTTCCAGACATCTATCCTCTTTATTTACACATATTATCCTTGTTTTTCTTCTTTATATTTTTTTCTAGTAGCCTCACCACCGCGAATATGCCGTTCGGCTTTATTCATCTCAAGAATATTTTTCACCTTTACAGCCAGTCGTTTATTTATTTCCGGGAGACGTTCAATCATATCTTTGTGGACTGTGCTCTTGCTTACCCCAAATACTGATGCGGTCTGCCGTACTGTATGCTTGGTTTCCATGATGTGATTGCATATATCCAGAACCCGCTTGCGAATGTATTCTTTCATCCATTCTCTTCCCCCTCGCGCCCGTCCTTTTAACTCTTTGATACCATGTATATGCGGTGGACGGGGGAAGAAGAACAAAAAACAGCCCTCCGGTTAAGCCAAGCACTCGTAAATCGCTACGACTAGCTTTGCTGCATACCGAGGGACTGTGACAGTATTTTTGTTATTTCATCTTAATCGCTGAGTCAAGATTCCCGCCTCTACAGGCGGCGTCAGTTCAGGTGGAGTAGACTCTCCACCTGAACCCCCGATGTTTCAGCTCTGCTGAAACGAGTTCACTCCGGAATGTTGAGAAAATACTTCATACGGGTCAAGGTATTGTTCCTTATCTGGCGTCTGAACAGCCAAGTGCAAGTGTGGCTCAGGCTCAGATAGGGTAATTCCCATAGATCCGATCGGTCTCCCTAGATTTATTATTGTATTTTCTTGCACAGCAGCACTGGCAAGCGAGCTATAAGATATTAGGTATCTATCACTTTTAACAACTACCGTCAAACCATATTGTTTGTCAGTATATATGTCAATTACTTTACCGCTTACTAAGGCTGGCACGATCTGTCCTTCTTCACCAGCAATATCAACACCATTATGATATCGCCAATCCTGGTATAGGGGATGAAGCTGCCAGCCAAATTTCTGCGTGATTATACCGCTCCATAACGCACGAATAGCTTGACTATTTGTAACTGTACGACTATCATCGGCAACTGCTTCCTCTGACGCAGTAACGCTAGGCGATGCTGTTGAAGGTTGGATAGTGACAACAGGGTCTGTTAACAGGGAATTAGAAGCTGCGGTCTGGTCTGGCTGCACAGCTTCTGATACCGGCGCCGTTTTCGCTGCTGGTGGCTTTGCAACCGGTTCTAGCGTACTAATAACGGCAAACATGAGCAGCGCCGCTATTGTCAACAATAGTCCGGCTGTTAACACCTGACCCAAATAACCAGCATGTACTATCTTAGCAAAAATTTTTCTAGGCATATAATCACCTCATGGATAGTATGCCCAGTTATGGCAGGTATTAAAACCCGCGTTTCTTTAGAAGCCATGAATATTTTTTATAGCTGTCCCAGTATAATAATATGTTAGAATTTGTCGGAAATTACGGTTTTGCTTTGCCTGACCATTAGCCCCATACTGACATAAACCAACACCATGACCATAGCCGATGGTTTTAAATATTAACTTATCGCTGGCTGCCTCCACAATAAAATTGGCTGAACGCAATTCCAATTGCTGGCGAACTTCAAGTCCTGTTAACGTTTTTGAGCCAATTCTCACTCTATTGACCCTGCCTGAATTGGTATAATCAATAATGCTAACAACATCAGCACTTCTGCCCCCCTGAGCAGCTGCCATAATACCAGCATCTGTGCCTAAGCGGGCTTCTAGTTCGACAAGCGATATCGCTTTAGTATCCTGATACCGTGGCGACAACTGATCCCAACTGCAGGCTACACTTTGAAGATAGGGATATTCGAATCCCCATACCTCCTTGGCACTTGCAGTGCGTTCCCCGCTAGTGGAATGAAATACCGCATTAATGGGTTCTCCTTGATAGGTAATTATCAGGCCTTGAGTCTGATTTACTGCCCGGCTGATTTTATTCCAATATTTTACATAATTTGCTCCCCATTTTTCTTTTAACTTGGTTTCATTATGCCAGGCCTGACTGTCTTTATGGTCGGTAGTGACGTCAGCGCCAGGATGTTCTTGGCTACCTGCGCCACCGAATATTGCCATATGCTTTACCGCATAGGTTCGTGCCGCCACCGCTTGTGCCTTGAGTGCTTCTAATTCAAACTCAGCAGGCATTTCAGCAGCGACTACTCCTTTGACATAATCCTCGAGATTCATCGCAACAACCTGATTGATTTCATGCATATATACTTTTATGGTAACATCCTCACCCCGCATAACAGCAGACTTGTTGACCGCCATTTCCCTGTTTGTATTTGATACACTTAGCACTACGATTGACGGAATAGCAATAACTGCGACAATCACAAGCAATACACTGTAGATGGCTATATAATACCGCACCCTCTCACCTTCTTTACAGCAACTCAACTACACCTGTTTCTATCCCTATATTCATACTATGCAAACAAGCTCCACGCTATGAGTCAATCGAGGAGCTATATGAAAAATATAAAGCGAGATTGCTTCCACTACGCCCGCAATGACCGTTGAATTTCTCCTCAAAGGTCATTGCGGGTAATAGCGAAGCAATCTCGCTTGCGTTTACTGTATAATTATATAATTAGTTCAGCTATGTGACTAGCAATCTATACGTTCAATATTAGCACCAATGCTCCGAAATTTCTCCACTAAATTGTCATAGCCACGGTCAATATGATGAATATAGCCAATCTCGGTTTGGCCTTCAGCAACCAGACCTGCCAACACAAGCGCCGCACCTGCTCTAAGATCAGTAGCCTTCACTGGACAACCAGTAAGGGCTCTCACACCCTCTACCACAGCGCTCCGACCATCAATTTTAATCGACGCCCCCATCCGTTTCAGTTCGTCAACATGCATGAATCGATTTTCAAAGACGGTTTCGGTTACAATACTGGTTCCTTGTGCCACCGTCATAAGCGCCATAAATTGAGCCTGCATATCTGTTGGGAAACCAGGATAAGGCAAGGTTTTAATGTCAACTGAACGAATACTACCATTACTGCAAACCCTTACGCCATTTACGTCTTCTTCAATGGTAACGCCAGCTTCTTTTAGTTTAGCAATCACTGGTTTTAGGTGCTCTATTAACGCATTTTCCACATAAACATCACCACCGGTGATCGCTGCAGCTACCATATAAGTGCCGGCTTCAATTCGGTCAGGAATAACACAGTGACAAGCACCTTTTAGTTCACTGACACCTTCAATTCTTATCATCTTGGTGCCAGCGCCACGGATATTAGCGCCCATATGATTAAGCATATTGGCCAAATCCACAATCTCTGGCTCTTCTGCCGGGTTCTCAATAATGGTCTTACCTTTGGCCATACTTGCTGCCATCATAATATTCTCAGTAGCACCAACACTAGGAAAGTCCAGGTAAATCCTGGCCCCTTTTAAGCCATTTGGCGCTTTGGCTTCGATAAAGCCATGACCCATTACAATTTCAGCGCCTAATGCTTCAAACCCTTTTAAGTGTAAATCAATTGGCCTAGTGCCAATCGCGCAGCCACCAGGCAACGAAATTTTAGCGCAACCTTCCCGTGCTAACAGCGGCCCCATAACCAGAAAAGAAGCTCGCATTTTTCTTACAAGCTCATAGGGTGCTTCGCAGGTTGCTATAGTAGTGCTGTCAACATAGAACGCACCTGGTTCAATTTTAACCGCCGCGCCCAAGTGTGTGAGCACCTCGGCAATTGTGCGGACATCTTCTAAGTCTGGTATTTCTTCCAGGGTGCTAGGACTTGTCCCTAGTAGTGTTGCCGCAATTACCGGCAGCACTGCGTTTTTAGCTCCGCTGACTTTTACAGTGCCAGAAAGCCTATTGCCCCCTCGAATAATTAATTTTTCCACAAAATTTCCTCCCACCACAGCGGTAAGTACAATGCATAAATTCCCTAACCTAGTTTATCATTACCGTGGTAGCTAACGCAAGAGCTCCTAGTCCTATAATTACTTTAAATATAGCCGTTACTTTCATTTTTGCCAGTATTTAGGTCCGTTATTCCATGTAAATTATGGTGAGCAAAGAAAAAGATTGCGACGATAACGTCGCAATCCGTTTTTTTACCAGCACGATTATTTTTTTTCTGCGACCTTAAGACGCACTATAGCACGTTTTAGCGCTACTTCAGCCCGCCGAACATCAATACCTGACGCAGCTTCGGCTTCCTTTAAGCGCCTCTCGGCACGTTCTTTGGCAGATTCGGCACGGTCAATATCAATTTCTTCTGGTAACTCAGCGCAGCCTGCCAACACAGTTATCTTTTGGGGGCGAACTTCAATAAAGCCACCACACACGGAAAACAGGCTCTCGCCTTCATCTGTCTGAATTCTCAGCGGCCATATCTCAAGACCGGCAATTAAAGGTGCGTGACCGGGAAGAATACCCAGATCACCGTCAGTGGCTCTGGCAATAACCATATTGACGTCTGCGGAATAGACCATCCGATCAGGAGTAACAATATCCAGCCGAATTTTATTGGCCATGTATTATTCCCCCTTCATCTTCTGAGCCTTTTCCACTGCTTCCTCAATAGTTCCTACCATATAGAAGGCCGTTTCCGGCAAATCATCATACTTACCGCTCAAAATTTCTTTAAAACCACGAATGGTTTCTTTAAGCGGTACATATTTACCTGGAGTGCCTGTAAAGGCTTCAGCTACGAAGAACGGCTGGCTTAGGAATCTTTGAATTTTTCTTGCCCGGGAAACAGTCAGTCTGTCTTCATCAGACAATTCTTCCATACCCAAAATAGCAATAATATCTTGCAGTTCTTTATAGCGCTGCAGAACTTCCTGAACACCGCGAGCAACCTGGTAGTGATCTTCACCCAGTACATGCGGATCCATAATCCGGGATGTAGAATCCAGCGGATCAACAGCAGGGTAAATACCCAGCTCAGCAATTTGGCGTGACAGTACTGTAGTGGCGTCCAGATGGGCGAAAGTCGCCGCAGGCGCCGGGTCAGTCAAATCGTCAGCAGGCACATATACGGCCTGTACTGAGGTAATAGAGCCTTTTTTGGTAGAGGTAATCCGTTCCTGCAATGCACCAACGTCTGTGCTCAAGGTAGGCTGATATCCTACCGCCGATGGCATCCGGCCTAAGAGCGCCGAAACTTCGGAGCCAGCCTGGATAAAGCGGAAGATATTATCAACAAACAGCAACACGTTCTGCCCAGCAACATCGCGGAAATATTCGGCCATAGTAAGACCGGTAAGCCCTACCCGCATTCTAGCTCCAGGCGGTTCATTCATCTGACCGTAAACAAGCGCCGTCTTATCAATAACGCCTGATTCAATCATTTCATTCCAAAGGTCATTACCCTCACGGGTACGTTCACCTACACCGGCAAATACGGAGTAGCCGCCATGCTCTGTGGCAATGTTGCGGATAAGTTCCATAATGAGTACTGTTTTACCTACACCAGCACCGCCAAACAGGCCAATTTTGCCGCCAAGTGAATAGGGAGCTATGAGGTCAACAACCTTGATGCCTGTTTCCAGTATTTGCGTCGAGGTTTCCTGATCTTCAAACTTCGGTGCCGGCCTGTGAATAGGCCAATACTCATCAGCAACCACTGGTTCTGGATTTTTATCCACTGTTTCACCAAGTACGTTAAATACCCGGCCTAATGTACCTTTACCAACTGGAATTTTAATTGGTGCCCCGGTATCTACCGCCTTCATGCCGCGAGTAAGACCGTCAGTAGAAGACATAGCTACGCAGCGGACGGTATTGTCGCCCAGGTGCTGCATTACTTCCGCAGTCAGCTTAACTTGAACATCGCCAACTGTTTCGTCAATTGTGACAGCGTTATATATGGCAGGCAGTTTTTCCGGGGGGAACTCAGCGTCAATAACAGGACCGATAACTTGTATAATTCTACCGATATTCACGGGGTTTCCCCTCCTTAACTTCTTAGAACCATCTACTTAAGTGCCTCGGCACCGCCCACGATCTCGGAAATTTCCCGGGTAATGGTGGCCTGACGAACTTTGTTGTAGTTTAAGGTCAGTTTGGAAATGAGTTCTTGCGCGTTATCAGTAGCCGATCCCATAGCAGTCATACGAGAACCCAGCTCGCTAGCAGCAGATTGTAAAAGTGCTCCATAAATGACTGTTTCCAGGTAACGCGGTAAGAGTAAATTAAGAACCTCATTAGCTGACGGTTCAAAAATGTACTCAGTCTGGGGCATTTCCTCCCCCTCGCCAACTTCAGCTACCGGCAAAAGCTTAATTGTTGTAGGCTTCTGATTAATTGGTGAATAAAAATGAGTATATGTCAGATAAATTTCGTCATATTCACCTGTTGCGAATTTATCAGCCATGAGCTCAGCCAGCTTGGCAGCATCCTGATAGGATGGTCTTTCCGAAAAGCCGGTGTACTCGCCATCAATGGTATAACCCCGCCGCTTAAAATAGTCACGGGCCTTACGACCTACAGTAACCAGTCTGGCGTTATCTTTACCGCGTACTTGCGGCAAAACCTCTTTAATCAGGTTAGACGAATACGCCCCAGCCAAGCCTTTGTCAGCACTTAATACCAAATATCCAATGTGCTTTATTTCCCGCACCGCCAAGAGCGGATGGGAAGCATCACGGGCATTGGCCGCCACACTGGCCAATACTTCTCTAACCTTGTGGGTATAAGGCTTACTGGCAATAGCCCTTTCCTGCGCCCGACGCAGCCGGGCTGCAGCCACCATTTTCATGGCTTTGGTTATCTGTTGAATATTCTTTACGCTCTTGATGCGGCGGCGAATATCTCTGGCGCTAGCCATGTATTATCACCTCGCCGCTTCAACTTTGACAAAAGTGTCTTTAAACTCTTTAACAGCTTTTTTAAGAGCTGCCTCAGTCTCAGTGTCAAGATTCTTCTTGTCTCTAATAGTTTTAGGCACTTCCGCGTAGTTGCTGCGCATGAATTTGAGGAGGTCTTGTTCAAACTTAGTTACATCCTCAATTGGCACGTCATCAAGGTAGCCATTAATACCACAATAAATAGATAAAACCTGTTCTTCAACCGCCAACGGCGCATATTGTGGCTGCTTCAAAATTTCCATCATCCGTTGACCGCGATCTAGTTGTGCCTTAGTAGACTTATCAAGGTCAGAACCGAATTGAGCAAATGCCGCCAATTCGCGGTATTGCGCCAGGTCTAGACGCAAGCGTCCTGCAACCTGTTTCATGGCTTTAATCTGAGCGGAACCACCGACACGGGATACCGACAGGCCTGCATTAATGGCCGGACGAATACCGGAATAGAACAGCTCGCCTTCCAGGAATATCTGGCCATCAGTAATGGAGATTACATTTGTTGGTATATAGGCCGATACGTCACCTGCCAAGGTTTCAATAACCGGCAGAGCCGTAATAGAGCCGCCGCCTAACTCGCTCGACAACTTGGCCGCCCGTTCTAAGAGACGGGAGTGTAAGTAAAATACATCGCCTGGGTACGCTTCGCGTCCGGGAGGACGACGAAGTAAGAGCGACATAGCACGATATGCTGTAGCATGTTTGGATAAATCGTCATACACGCAAAGAACTGCTCCGCCTTTATACATAAAGTACTCGCCCATAGAAACACCGGCATAAGGTGCCAGGTACTGAAGCGGTGCACTGTCAGAGGCAGTAGCGACTACAATAATGGTATATTCCAAGGCACCAGCCTCTTCCAAGGTTTTTACAACCCTGGCAACGGTCGATGCTTTTTGGCCTATAGCGACGTAAATGCAAATTACGCCGTGGCCTTTTTGGTTAATAATGGTATCAACCGCAATGGCTGTTTTACCTGTACCACGGTCACCGATAATGAGCTCGCGCTGGCCGCGACCAATAGGTACCATGGAGTCAATTGCCTTAATACCTGTTTGCAATGGTTCTTTAACAGACTGCCGGTCAGCAATACCAGGCGCACGGTATTCAACTGGACGAAACTCAGTAGTATTAATTGGACCTTTACCATCAATAGGCTGACCAAGTGCATTGACAACCCGGCCAACCATGGCTTCCCCTACAGGAACCTGCATGATGCGTCCGGTACGGCGCACGGTGTCGCCTTCTTTAATCTCAATTTCACCGCCTAAAAGTACAGCGCCGACATTGTCCTCCTCCAAGTTGAGAACCATGCCAAATACTTCATGCGGAAATTCTAATAATTCGCCGGCCATAGCCTTTTCCAGGCCGTGAATCCGGGCGATACCATCGCCTACTTCGATAACTGTGCCAACATCATCAACATTGAGGTCTACCTGATAATTCTCAATCTGTTGTTTAATGATAGCCGTTATTTCTTCTGGCCTCATTTTCATATCTCGTATGTCACCCCAATCATAAAGTCTACAGCAAGCGGCTCAAGACGTAAGCAGTCTTATTCATCAGATACTATCACTACACTGCAACGGCTTGATTCGTGAGTAGCGCTGCTTTCATCGCTTTAAGCTGGCGCTCTACACTGCCATCAATCAGTTTATCACCGATTTTGACAATAATTCCACCGATCAGTGTCTGGTCCAGGGTTGTCTTGAGCACAATATTTTTGCCGGTAACTTTGCTAAGTTTAGCCGCTAACGCCTCAAGCTGCTCTGCGCTGAGTTCTTTGGCTGTAAAGACTTCGGCCTCGGCAATATTTCTGGCTTCATTGGCCAAGCGAATGTATTCGCTAATAATGGCCGGTAACGCTGGTTCACGTCGTTTATCAATTAAGAGCAATAAAAAGTTTTGGACAAAACCGTCCAGATCTCCGGCAAAAATTCGGTTAATTGTTTCCTTTTTAGCCGGAGCCGGTACCAGTGGATGATACATAAGCGTAGTCAAATCATCATGTCCGGCAATGGTGGCTTGCACCAACTTAAGCTGTTTTTCCACTACATCCAGCATAGCCTTTTCGTTTGCAATTTCATACACAGCTTGTGCGTATTTAAGTGCTAACTTATTGGTTAGCATGGCAGACCACCAATTTTCTTGCCATCAAGATTATTGATAAAATCATCAACAATTCTGGCGTTAGCTTGTTCGTCCATATTCTGGGCAATAATTTTGGAAGCAGCAGCAACAGCAAGCGTCACAACCTCGCCTTTAAGTTCGGCAATAGCTTGTTCTCGTTCGCGGGCAATTTCTTCCTGGGTGGCCTTTAAGAGCCGTGAACTTTCTTCACGGGCCTCTTTAAGAATTTCTTCTTTGGTCTGTTCAGCCAGCTTGGCGGCCTTTTCAACAATAGTCTGTGCCTGAGTACGTGCTTCAGCCAGTTGAGCAAGATACTCCTGCTTGAGTTTCTCAGCAGCTTGCTTTTCCTGTTCAGCCGTTTCCAGACTATCAGCAATTTTGGCCTGCCGGTCAGCCAGCGCCTGCATTAGCGGTTTATATGCCACTTTTGTTAAAATAGCAACAAGTATAAGAAAATTTATAATTTGCGCTATAAGCGTCGCATTCAAATCAACCAATTGAGGGCCCCTCCTCTTTCCGGCGTATAAGGGGAGCGCTAGCAGAAGGCATAATGCGTCCTGCCAGTCGCCCGATAACGCTTAGATTACTTAATGAATGGATTGGCAAATACTAGTACAATCGCAATAACGGCAGCAATAATAGGAATAGACTCGATCAAACCTACAGAAATCAACATGTTTACGAGAATAGTTCCTTTTGCTTCTGGTTGTCTTGCCATACCCTCAATTGCCTTGGCGGTTACTGCACCGTCACCAATACCGGCACCAATGGCGGCAAGACCAATAGCTAAACCAGCACCAATAGCAGAAGCCGCAATAATAATAGCTTGTTCCACAGAAAATTCCTCCTTTTTGTTTGTTCAGTTATAGACTTTCAGAGTAAGCTAAAAACTAGTGTTCATTTTTCAATGAGTTGGACAGATACGACATGGACAACATGGTAAAAATAAATGCCTGAACAACGCCAACAAACACGCTAAAGGCCAACCACGCTGTCGGAATAACATATGGCACTAACATACCCAAAATAATGAGCAGAATCTCGCCTGCCAGAATGTTGCCAAATAGACGAAAGGATAGGGTAATCGGTTTCGCCAGTTCTTCAATAATGTTGATAATAACAAAGGGGATATAGGGTTCAAAAAAATGTTTAATGTACCTACCGGCTCCCTTTTCCCTGATACCGATAATATGTACCAAGATAACAACCATCAAGGCCAATCCTAATGTTGTATTGATATCATTGGTTGGTGAGGTAAATCCTGGCACCAAACCTAATTCATTGCCAACAACAAGGAACAAGAACAATGTGATAATGAGCGGTGCCATTTTTCTGCCTTTTGGCCCCATTGTGTTATCAATTTGGTCTAGCAAGGCGGTAACAGCCATTTCCAGGAAATTTTGCCAACCCCGAGGAACAAGCGCTGCCCGGCGGGTGGCGATCACTGCGAAGATAATGACAATTGCCATAGTCAGCCATGTCATAGTTAAGGTGTCCATATTAAAAGTAAGTCCGGCAAAATGTGCCAGCTTATGACTGCCAATCTCATGGCCTCCTCCACCATGTCCCATATTCATTTTCACTCCTTTCTACGAGTTTATTTTGGACTTTCCTAAATTTGTTATAAGCCCAGAAACCACAATACCTACGGCATTCAGAAAAAGCACTATATGAAGTGAGAATAACCCCACTACTGCCGCCCAAAAATCAATACCTGGTAGATGGACTGATAAAACAAGCATCGAAATCATAAAGCCATACCTGAGCAACCAGCCTGTACGCATTGATGCCACTGCTTGTCCGGAAGGTAATTCGGCACTTTTTTTTATCCGGCGGCACATGAGCAAAAAATAAAACAGACTGCTTGTCCAACCAGTCAACAAACCCAATAAAATGCCAACTCTACCTGATACCAAAGTGCTAACAGTTATAAATAAACCCCAAGCCAAAAGGTGCAGCAATACTCGCCGCACGTGACTAGTATAGTTGTTGGAAAACTCCATTTTGAGCAAAAATAACACCCTTTATGACTTGACAATTTTTTTGTAGGTAGCCCATAATCCGGCCAGCATGCCTAGTACAATTCCTGACACAGTAAACCAGGGGGAAACACCACAGTAGTCATCAGCCCAGCGCCCTAAAAACAGCCCTACCGCGACTGTTGCCACCGTAGTAAGACCTATGTTCGCTGCCACGCTAAGCGCCGACCATGTCCCATCAGGTTTTCCCGGCATAGCTTCACCTCTTATAAACCTGTTAGCTATTCGTTGCTTATTATAACCAAATAGCAACAAGTTATCATTTTAAGCAATAAAACGTCAAAAGGCTAACATCCATTTTATGTGTTCTATACTGTACACAATAAATCCTGCAATTATGTTACAGAAAACAGTAAAAATTTCATTAATTTGAATAATTTAAAACAATTTTGTTACTTACTGCTGGCCACAAATTCATTTGGCAGAGTCGAAATCAGGTTATGCCTATATAAAATAGCGTTCACAATCCGACTGGAAGCCTTGCCATCTCCATAGGGATTTACGGCACTTGTCATACGCTGATATTCTTTATCATTCACAAGCAATTCGCGGGTCTCGCTATATACCCGTTCCTTGTCTGTGCCGATAAGCTTAACCGTGCCAGCGGTTACTGCCTCTGGGCGTTCGGTGGTATCACGTAAGACTAGCACTGGTTTACCAAGGGCTGGTGCTTCCTCCTGGATTCCACCCGAATCAGTAAGGATCAAGTAGGATCTGGCCATAAGGTTAGCAAACGGCTGGTAATCAAGCGGGTCAATTAAATGTACGCGACTAAGCCCGCCTAGTTCCTCCTGAACAACCTGCCGTACCAGCGGATTTTTATGTACAGGAAAAACAATTTCAACATCGTCAAAACCATCAACAATATCTTTTAATGCCTGATAGACATGTCGCATGGGTTCACCTAGGTTTTCCCGGCGATGGGTAGTAACTAGAATAACTTTCCGGCTAGCATAGTCAATACTTTGCAATAACGGGTCAGTAAAGGTATACGTCGCGTCAATGGTAGCTTTCAGCGCATCAATAACGGTATTGCCTGTCACGAATACTGTTTGGGGATCTACGTTTTCCTGCAGCAGATTTTGTCTGGCTGTACTTGTCGGCGCAAAATGAATATCGGTT
>Ga0316604_10000646_pt1 | contig 39078 bp, 35 predicted proteins | sample OWC_soil_day20_C_FD_207650 | JGI IMG/M metagenome (GOLD analysis project Ga0316604, IMG submission 207650) | Wetland soil microbial communities from Old Woman Creek delta, Ohio, United States - OWC_soil_day20_CT | ecosystem: Environmental > Terrestrial > Soil > Wetlands | place: USA: Ohio... | reverse complement strand
CCGGGCCAGCGCTCCGAGCGGGCGCTGTTCCTGCGCCTTGGTTCCCAGATAGATCAGCCGAAAACCCAGCGAATAACCTTGGTAGGGGATGTGATGCAGATAGCCCTCGCTCACCAGGCTGCTGAGCATGCGGTGCGTGGTACTGCGAGGCGTTCCCAACTGCGCGGCAATGCCTTTCACATCGGTAATGCCCTGTGCCACCAATTCCAGCAAAGCCAATCCGCGCAACAGCGTTTGGGTGCCTTGCGGCCTCTCTTCCCTACCTGTTGCCGCTTCCGCCTTCGTGGCTGGCAAACCGGACTGGGAATGCTTTATTGTTTCGACAGGTGTTTTCAATTTGCCACTCGCCTATTAATTGGATGATTTGAAAAAAATCATTAAAATTTCCAATGAAAAAATTGAAACCAACCGTCCGATCTATTCGCACATCAATATCAATTAGAAATACCGGCTTCAAAGAATCGCAACCCAGACGTGTATTTCGCCAATTCCGGGTGTACCTCCTCCCAAAGGCACACCCGGACAGTGACACCCTTACTTGGCATTCACCAGTTCTTGAACCAGTGCCTTCAATTCCGGCGTACTGGCGTATTTATCCCAGACCGGCTTCATTGCTTTGGAAAATTCTGCCCGATCCACATTCGATACAAACTTCGTTCCGCCGGAGGTCACCATCTTTTTCGAATTGGTTTCTTCCGCTTCCCAAAGACCCACGTAATACGGCACGGACTTCTTGGCCGCTGCACGCAAGGTCGCTTGCTCTTCCTTGGTCATGGTATCCCAGACCTTTTTCGAGAAGACCAGCACTTCCGGTGCCATCACGTGCATGGTTTCATTGAAATACTGCGCACTTTCGAAATGCTTGGCGGTGTAATAGGCATTGATATTGTTTTCGGAGGCGTCGATCAGGTTGGTTTTCAGGCCGGTATAGATTTCCGCATATGGAATTGGAATCGGGCTCGCCCCCATCGCCTTGATCAGGTCGACCCACATATCCGATTGCTGGATACGAATTTTCATACCGCGGACATCGGCCAGCGTGCGAATCGGTTTCTTGGAATAAATGGAGCGAACACCGCTTTCATAGAAAGCCAGGCCGATATATCCGGCTTTTTCAAAAGACGCCAGCACCTTGTCACCCACCGGGCCATATACCGCATTGCGGAAATGATTGATATCGCGGAACAGGAATGGCAGCGACAGGATCATGGATTCGGGCACGATGCTGTGAAATGCCGCGGTATTGACCCGCACCATATCGATCGCACCGATCTTGACCTGCTCGACGGTATCTTTTTCCGAGCCGAGCGAACTATTGCCGAAGACCTTCACGTCCCATTTGCCCGAGGTCGCCTTGGACAACTCATCGCCCAGATGGCGGACCGCCATCACGGTCGGATACGCCTTGTCATGTACATCAGCCGAACGCAAGGTTTTCGCCATCGCCCCGCTACTGCCGACGCCCATCAGAGCTGCCATCACCAAGCCGCACACCATATTTTTTTTGAACATTTCAACTTCCCCCATTAAGCACTGCGATATGGATAAAACACCCTGAACCCAGGCAACACCACCTTCCAGCCTGTTCGTAGAGCCCGGCTCCGGGGAAATCGCGTTCGCTGCACACCAGACCAACAAACCGTATCCCGCAATCGGCCTTGCTCACACTTCGGATCAGTACATTCAAAAATGTCTCACATATTTTTGATGTTGACCAAATAGTAGTTACACACTTAACATTGTGTCAAATAGTTTTTACGCGTCCATATAGTGAGATATTCTCAAAAGGACAAACCCTCAGGCCTTTACCGGCTGTTCACCGCAAGGAGCAAAAAATGTTCAATGATTTGAAAGACAAGCGCGTACTGATCACTGGATCGACACAAGGCATCGGGTTGGCCACCGCCCGCACCTTTGCGCGCTATGGCGCCAAGGTGGGGATCACCTCGCACGTGGTGACCGAAGGCATCGAGCAATCACTGGAAGAGCTGCGGCAATTGGGCGGCGAAGGCGCGTTCTTTCAAGGCAACCTGTGCGATTCCAAGGCCTGCGAACAACTGATCGAACAGTTCGTTGCCAAGTTTGGCGGGATCGATGTGGTGATCAACAACGTGGGGGGCCTCGTCGGGCGCAAGCCGATCAGCGAGATCGACGACGATTTCTTTGACCAGGTCTTCGATCTGAATGCCCGCTCGGCCCACATGGTGACCAAGTATGCGATGCCACATCTGAAGGCAGCAGCACAAGCCAGCGGCAAGACTTCCTCGGTCGTGCTGGTCGGCTCGTTTGCCAGTTACATGGGGGGCGGACCGGGCGCATCGTTGTACGCCGCCGCCAAGGCCTGGATTCACACGATCCAGAAGAACTGGGTCACCTCGTATACCAAGGATGGCGTGCGCTTCAATGTGGTCGCTCCGGGCACGGTGGATACGGCTTTCCATGCCGACAAGAATGACGCAGTGCGCGCACAGATCAACGCCACGATTCCGATGGGGCGCTTTGCCACCGCGGAAGAAGTTGCGCCTTCCTTCCTGTTCCTGGCTTCGCATGCCTGCAGCGGCTATATCACCGGCCAGATCATCAACGTGAATGGCGGCCAGTACATGCCCTGATCGCCGAGTACGTACTTGGGGTTCATGGCGGCGAAGGCGGAACCTTCGTCGCCAGCCAGAATCGACCGCCACCTTCGTGCAATACCCGGCCAACGGGCCTGAGCGGGCCAAGCCCGGCCCTGCAAGGGCTTGCCATCCTTTACAATGCAAGGAGAATGACTAACGCAATCCGAATGCGATCAAAGACTGAAAACGGGAAAAGCATGAATGCCGGGATAGAAAAAAATCAATCTCCTGCCACCGAAATGCAGGAAATGAATGAGGGACAAGCCGGGAAAACTCCGATCGCAGGCACGCAAACCCTGTTACGGGGGCTGACACTGCTCGAACTGGTTGCCGAAGGAACCAGTGATGTGAAAAGCATCGCGGCGCATCTGGGCACCCCGCGCAGTACCACCCACCGCATGCTCAACAGCCTCGTCAACGAAGGCTATCTGCATCACATCCCCTACCGCGGCTATTTATTGGGCCCCAAACTTATCCAGCTGGGCATGACCGCCCTGGCGCAACGCCCGCTTGTTCCCATTGCGCGACCTCACCTGGAAGCGCTCGCAGCCAGCACCGGCGATACCGTTCACCTCGGCCAGGAGGATGGCGATTACGTTTTGTACCTCGACAAGATCGCCGGCACGCGCGGTCTTGAAATGCGCTCGCAGATCGGGCAGCGCAAGCCGATTGCATCCACCGGCGTAGGCAAGGCCCTGATGCTGGGGATATCCCCGGAGCGATGGCAACATCTTTACCAGGCCGCCTGGGCAGACCAGCAGCAGAAAGGGGCATCACCCATGCTCCCACCCTGGCCGCAATACCGAGATGCCCTGTATGCCTATGTGCAACAAGGTTGGGTATATGACCTTGAAGAACATGAGCTGGGAATCCGCTGCATCGGCTCCGCCATCCGGGATGTCAGCGGCAAAGTCGTGGCGTCGGTGAGCGTGGCCAGCGCGGTTCCCTACATGACTGAAGAGCGGATGTCTCAGCTCGGGCCGGTCGTCCTGGAGACAGCCAGGGCAATCTCGCGCGATCTCGGCTGGAAGGATGCCATCACGCGCTCCCTGTAACCGGTTTTCGACCTGCACAAGAAAAGCATCGGGAAGACATGGCGCGGCGGCGACATCCCTCAGGCAGCCCTGCTCTCCGTTGTAATTTGACGAGCATCCCGGCCGACCACCATGCGGCGCTCGACAAACAGGCTGGAGCCCGCCTGCTGCTTGGCCATTTTCTTGGCCGCCGCTGCGGCAACGGCAATTTCGTGGTGGCTGCAATAGCTTCCGGGCTCCACCGCCACCGCCCCCAGCGACAGGCTGATCAGCGGGTGCCACTGGCTGTTGCCCTGCCGATCCAGCGCGCTATAACCGCCGGCCTTGAGGTGTTCGGGCAGGAAGAATTCAGGGATGCGGGCATCGAACTGACTCAGCACCTCGACACAGCGTTCGCGCCAATCCTGCGCAAGAAACAGCATCAGAAAATCGTCACCGCCGATGTGGCCGACAAAATCGAGATTGGGATCGGCCGCATTCTGCAAGATGGCGCCCAGCGCCTGGATGACCTCGTCGCCCTTGTCGTAGCCATAAATATCGTTGTAGGGCTTGAAGAAATCCAGATCGGCGTAGACCGCCACGAAATGCTTGTCGGAGGCCAGCAGCCGGTGGATTTCCTCCTGGATCGGCACATTGCCCGGCAGCAGCGTCAGCGGATTGGCATGGCGTGCAGCCCGAATCTGCATATCGGTAATCATCCGCATCAGGTCATGGCCGGCGCCCATGCCCAGATAGCGTCCGCCCTCGGTGATGATGAAGCCATCGGCCAGATAGCGCCGGTCACAGGAAGTCACCAGGCGGGAGAGCTCTTCCAGGCTGATGCCGTGTTCAACGATCAGCGGTGTCGGATCCATCAGCATCGTGCACTGGCGCTGGCCGTAAAGTTCACGGTTGAACGGCCGGGCAAAACGTTCCAGCACTTCATGCCGCTTCAGCAGGCCCAATGGCGCCTCCTGTGCATCCAGCACCGGCAAGGCGTGCAATTCCGGCGTATCACTGAACAGCTTGTAAATCTGGTCATTCACCTGTGTTTCCGGCACGGTCGGCGTCTCGATCAGCAGGCTGCGCGCCGTATACTGGCCGCCACCTTCATGCCGGCCGGCAGCATGCAGTGCCGCCAGTTCCAGCTTGCGTGGCGGGTTGGCCTGAGGCCGGGCCAGATGGTAGCCCTGCACCAGATCGATGCCGAGACGGCGCACCGATTCCAGCTCATGCGGGGTTTCGATCCCCTCGGCGATCACCCGCGCGCCGGTGTTGAGCGCGATATGGTGGATCGAGCGGACGAACTGGCGCTTTTGCGGATCGCCGGCAATGCCCTGGATGAAATACTTGTCGATCTTGACGAAATCCGGCTGCAGCTCGGACCACAGGCGCAGGCCGGAAAACCCCTCGCCCAGATCGTCCAGCGCGATGCGAAAGCCCATGTCCCGGTAATGCAACAACGCTTCGCGCAGTTGCCCAAAATTGTCGGTCGGATGGATTTCCGTCAGTTCGATCACCACGCGGCGCGGCGACAAACCCGACTCGCGCAGGATTTCCAGCGTGGCGCCGGAGCGGAACGAGGGCAAGGTGATGCAGGCGGGGGAAATGTTCAGGAACAGGCGTCCGGGCAGCCCGGTTTTCACAAAGCCGCGGATCACCGCGCGCCGGCAGGCAAAATCGAGTTCGGGCAGCAGACCGCAGCGGTCAGCGGCCGCAAACAGGTTCAGCGGCGAATGCAGATAACTGCTGGAAGGGCCGCGAATCAGCCCTTCATAGCCGAAAATTTCACCCGCACCCAGTGCGGCAATCGGCTGAAACAGCGGGGTCAGCAGATCCTCCTGCAACAGGCGTTCGAGTTCACTTTTTTGCAGCTCCGAAGATATTGGCGCCATCGTCCCATTCCCAAGAATACAGGCCGAGAATAAGTCGATCGTGTGACAGTGAAGTGAAAAAAAGCCTACGCAGCCTGTAACTATTTGATCCAAGCAGCCACGCTATCCAATTTCAGCCCCGGCAAAGTTGCTTTCTTCACCGGGGCAACAGCTTGATGATCAGCGGTTCACATCCACCACCACCCGTCCGCGCACCTTGCCTTCCAGCAATTCGGCCGCCACGGCAATCGCCTCGGCCAGCCCGATTTCGCGGGTCAACGCAGCAAGTTTGGTCAGATCGATATCGCGCGCCAGCCGTTGCCAGGCGGCCTCGCGCACGCTCAACGGGGCCATCACGCTATCAATGCCGTACAGAGAAATGCCGCGCAGGATGAAAGGCATCACCGTGGAAGGGAAATCCATGCCTTGCGCCAGACCGCAGGCCGCCACCGCACCGTTATAGCGCGTCATGGCGCAGGCATTGGCCAGCGTATGGCTGCCCACGGTATCGATCACGCCAACCCAGCGCTCCCGGCCCAACGGCTTGCCGGGCGAGGCAAGTTCGTTGCGGTCGATGACTTCGGCCGCACCCAAAGCCTTCAGGTGCTCCGCATCGTCCATCCGACCGGTCGAAGCAATGATCGAGTAACCCAGCTTGGCCAGCAAGGCAATGGCCACGCTGCCAACGCCACCATTCGCGCCGGTCACCAGAATGGCGCCATCGGTGGGTTTAAGACCATGTTTTTCCAGCGCCATCACGCACAGCATCGCGGTATAACCCGCGGTGCCGATCGCCATGGCCTGGCGGGCAGTGAAATCCTCCGGCAGCGCAACCAGCCATTCGCTTTTGACCCGCGCCACCTGCGCCAGCCCGCCGCAGTGCGTTTCGCCCACGCCCCAGCCATTCAGCAACACGCGGTCGCCCGCCTTCCAACGAGGATTACCGCTTTCGATCACCGTGCCGGCGAAGTCGATGCCCGGCACCATCGGGAAGCGGCGCACCACCGGCGCCTTGCCGGTCATGGCCAGACCATCCTTGTAGTTGAGCGTCGACCACTCGACCCGGACGGTCACGTCGCCTTCCTGCAACACGGATTCATCGATTTCCTGGCAGCTTGCCCGGTAACCGGCGTCGTCCTTGGTAATCAGAATGCCTTTGAACATAGTAAAAACTTCCTTTCAAAAAATTAGACCAACTGAATAAAAATACACCAACAAAAATCAGGGCCGCGGCAAGGCCAGTAAAAACAGCGTCAAGAATGCCCGCATCGGACCGGTAGATCTGGCCAGGCGGGCGCGCAGCACGGCGCCTTCCCAGCCTATCCAGAAAGCATGGGCCAGTGCCGCGCAATCGGCATTTTTCGCCAACTCGCCCGCAGCCACGGCCGCTTCCAGGCATTGCGCCAGACGCCGTTCCCAATCCATGAAAATCGCTTCCAGACGGACCCGCAACGCGGGATCCAGACAGCTGACTTCCTGGCCCAGATTGCCGACCAGGCATCCGCGCGTGAAATCATGGCGCTCGACACCGCTACAGGCGTCGTCGACAAAAGCAGCCAAGCGCGCCAGAGGCAGCAGGGCATCATTGGAAAATTGCCGGTCAAGCTTGCGGGCAAAGTAATCGGCATAGGCATCGAGAACGGCGCTGACAAACGCATCCTTGCTCTCGAAATAGTGATAGAACGAGCCCTTGGGCACATCGACGCGCTTGAGTACATCGTCGATCACCGTCGCGCTCACACCCTGCTGGGTGAAGAGTTCGATCCCGCAGCGAATCAGCAAGGCGCGCGTATCGGCGTACTCCAGCCCGTTGCGGGCCGGGCGACCGCGCGGGCGGCGGGGAAGTGAGGGGTTCGTGGACATGGCGAAATATTAGACCAATCACTTATAAATTGATAGAAAAATGGCTCGCGTATCCACGAGCCAAGGTTCTGCTTTACTTTTTGAACCGGGAAACAGCCGATTCCACAGCTTCGCTGATCGCGCCCCAAGCCATATCCATCCCGGCGCGCATGTCTTCCCAGGCATTTCCGCTCGCATTTTGCAGCGCTTCAAGCTTTACTCGGGCCTCGATCTGCTTGTTGCGCAGCATCTCGATTTCTTCGCTGTATTTTGTCTTGAGCTCCGCTTCGGCCAAGGCCGATTGCACCACCAGCCGGTCGATTTCGGCATTCCATTCATCCAGCTTGGCCTGCAATTTTTGAATATATTCTTCACGCGTACCCATGGTTGCACTCCTCAAAAGGGTTAAACGTTCGGCTCTGTTAACAGACACCCTCTTTATCACAGTAGTTCATGGAACTGCATGGCAGCAATGACAAAATCCGCCGATCGTGAAACCCTGCGAATCAGGGGATGCATTTGCCTATTTACGTTTTATTTACACTCCAGGCCAGAGTCTCTACGCCATTTTTGCCTGTTACCACCTACTGTTACACCATGCAGACAACCCGGAGCGGATCATGTCCGATGCCTCACTAGAAATCGTCCGTCCAGCACTGCCCAAGGCAGCACGCTATGCCTTGGCCATCGGCGCCTGTGCGCTGGTCACCCTGATCACGCTGCCTTTTCGCGACATGCTGGATCTCGCCAATGCCGTGATGCTGTTTTTGCTCGTGGTATTTCTGGTGGCCCTCAAGCTCGGGCGCGGACCGGCGGTGCTGGCCGCTTTTTTGAGCGTGGCGCTGTTCGATTTCTTTCTGGTCCCGCCGCATTTCACCTTTGCCGTCAACGATGTTTTATACCTGATCACCTTTGCCGTGATGCTGGCCATCGGCCTGCTGACCACCGAGCTCACCGCCAACTTGCAGGAAGAAGCCGAACGGGTGCGTCACCATGAACAGGAAACCCGGGATCTGTACGAACTGGCCCGCAGCCTGACCGGCGCCGCGACACTACTGCAGGTCACCGAGGCCATGCAGGCCTATTTGGTTCGCAGTGGCTTCCGTGCCCGCCTGTTCCTGTTGGACAACGCCAGGAAACTGGACACCCAAGGCTGTAGCGTGCTGGAAAAACAGCTGTTGAACCTTGCCATGGCCAATGCCGAAATGGTGACAGGGGAATCCGAAACCGCCAGCGCACCACCGCTCTTTCTGCCGCTCCAGGCGCCGATGTGCGTGCGTGGCGTGATGGCGGTTTATCCCGAAACCACCACGCTGTCTCCGTCCGGCAACCGGCGCGAATTCTTCATGACGCTGGCCTCCCTGATCGCGATTGCCGTGGAGCGGCTGCACTATGTCGAGGTTGCGCAAAGAACCCAGATCCAGATGAGCGCGGAAAAATTGCGCAGCTCGGTGCTTTCCACGCTTTCGCACGATCTGCGCACGCCGCTGACCACGCTGGTCGGCCTCGCGGATACGCTGGCCGAAACTCCCGAGCTGCCCGCCTCCGCCCGCGATAACGCCAGCCTGATCCGTGACCAGTCGCAGTCCATGTGCAACCTCCTGACCAACCTGCTCGATATGGCCCGCCTACAATCGGGCAAGGTGACCCTGCGCCGGGAATGGCAATTGTTCGAGGATGCCATCAGCGCCAGCCTGCACCTGCTGAAACCCTCGCTGGGCGCACGCCCGCTCGTGGTCGAGCTGCAGAAAAACCTGCCGCTGGTGGAATTCGATGCCGTGCTGATCGAGCGGGTGCTGTGCAACCTGATCGAGAACGCCGCCAAATATTCGGGGACCACTCAGCCGATCGAGATTCGTGCCTTTGTCGAAGAAAGCGAAGCCTGCATTGCGGTGTGCGACCACGGCAGCGGCTTCCCGGCCGGACAGATCGATCATCTGTTCGAGTTGTTTGAACGCGGTGAAGCAGAATCGGCCAAGCCCGGTGTCGGGCTGGGGCTGGCAATCTGCAAGGCCATCGTCGAGGCGCATGGCGGCCGCATCCACGCCGTCAACCAGGCCACGGGCGGCGCCTGCGTCACCGTGCGCTTGCCGCTGGGCGAAGCCCCGGTGATTGAAGAGGAAGAAGAACATGGCTGATTCGCCCATCAACATTCTGCTGATCGAAGACGAGCCGCATATCCGGCGCTTTGTGCGCGGCGCGCTGGAAGGCCAGGGCTGGAAGGTGGTCGAAGCTGAAACCGGCCAGCGCGGCCTGATCGATGCCGGCACCCGCCGCCCCGATCTCCTGGTGCTGGATCTGGGCCTGCCGGACATGGACGGCGTGGAGCTGATCCGCGATTTTCGCAGCTGGTCCGAAGCCCCGGTGCTGATTCTGTCCGCCCGCAGCGATGAAACCGACAAGATCGAGGCGCTGGATGCCGGTGCGGATGATTACCTGACCAAGCCGTTCGGTGTGGGCGAGCTCGTCGCGCGGGTGCGAGCGCTGATCCGGCGCCATATCCGCCAGCAGGAGGCCTCGCCCACGATCGCCTTCGGCCAGATCGCCGTCGATTTCTCCCGCCGCGAGGTGCTGCGCAACGGCGAACCCGTGCATCTGACTCCGATCGAGTACCGCCTGCTGACCGCACTGATCGCCAGCCAAGGCAAGGTCATCACCCACCGCAGCCTGATGCGCGAGGTCTGGGGACCGAACCATAGCGAAAGCAACCACTACCTGCGCATCTACATGAGCCGGTTGCGCCAGAAGATCGAAGTCGATCCGGCCCAACCCCTTCATCTACTGACGATATCCGGTGTCGGTTACCGTTTCCAGCCCTGATTTTTCAAGGACGATCATGAGCGAATCCCATCATAAAGGCCACACTTCCGCCCTCGCGCTGGCCGCGCTGGGCGTGGTTTACGGCGACATCGGCACCAGCCCGCTTTACACCATCAAGGAAATATTCGCCAATCCACATTACCCGGTTCCGATCACGCACGACAACATCCTCGGCATGCTCTCCATCGTGCTCTGGTCACTGCTTATCGTGGTGGCACTGAAGTATGTCGTGTTCATCATGCGCGCCGACAACAAGGGTGAAGGCGGCATCATGGCACTGATGGCGCTGGTGCTGCACCACGCCAAAACCAAATCGCAGATCGCTTTCCTGATGATGCTCGGCCTGTTTGGCGCGGCGCTGTTCTACGGCGACAGCGTGATCACCCCGGCCATTTCCGTGCTTTCTGCCATCGAAGGCCTGGAAATCGCCACGCCGGCCTTCAAGCCCTATATCGTTCCGCTTTCGCTGTTCGTGCTGTTTATCCTGTTTATCGTGCAAAAGCACGGCACGGCGCGGATGGGCAGTTTTTTTGGCCCGGTGATGATCTTGTGGTTCGCCACCCTGGGCACACTGGGCATCATCGCCATCACCCGGCAACCGCAAGTCCTGGAAGCGCTCAGCCCTCACCATGCACTGCGCTTCTTCCTGAGCAATCCGCTGCTCGGTTTTCTCTCGCTCGGCTCGTCCATTCTGGCCGTCACGGGCGGCGAGGCACTGTATGCCGACATGGGCCACTTTGGCCGCAAACCGGTTCAAATTGCCTGGTTCGGTCTGGTATTGCCGGCGCTGGTGCTTAATTACTTCGGCCAGGGCGCATTGCTGCTCAGCGATCCGAAAGCCATCGCCAACCCGTTCTACCTGCTGGCGCCCAGCTGGGCACTGTATCCGATGGTGATTTTGGCGACAGCCGCCACCATCATCGCTTCTCAAGCGGTGATTTCCGGCGCGTATTCGATGACCCGCCAGGCCATCCAGCTCGGCTATGCCCCGCGCATGGATATCCAGCACACTTCGAAAGATGAAATCGGCCAGATCTACCTGCCCGGCGTGAACTGGACGCTGATGTTCGCCGTGGCGATCCTGGTGGTCGGCTTTGGCTCATCCGGCAAACTGGCCGCTGCCTACGGCATCGCCGTGACCGGCACCATGGTCATCACCACCATCCTCGCCTTCATCGTCGCCCGCTACCAGTGGCACTGGAGCAGACTGAAGTGCCTGCTGATCCTGGGTGGATTTCTGCTTGTGGACATCACCTACTTCAGTGCCAACGCCGTCAAGATCATTGACGGTGGCTGGTTCCCGCTGGCGCTGGGGCTGGTGGTTTTCCTGGTTATGACCACCTGGAAACGCGGCCGGGAACTTGTTCACGATCGTTTGGCTTCCGAGGGCATGCCGCTGGCGCAGTTCGTTGAAATCATGGCCCCGGCGGTTCCCCGGATACAGGGCACGGCGATTTTCATGACCTCCGATCTATCCAGCACACCGCATGCGCTGCTGCACAGCCTCAAGCACTACAAGAGTTTGCACGAGCGCGTGATCATGCTGTCCGCAGAAACCACCGATATTCCGCATGTACCGCCGCAGGAACGCGTGGCGGTCCAGCAGATCGGCGAGCAGTTTTACAAGGTCAAGATGGTCTTCGGCTTTATGGATGAACCCGATGTGCCCGCCGCGCTGGAATACTGCGCCGCACAAGGGCTGGAGCTGGACATGATGGATACTTCGTTCTTCCTCGGACGCGAAACGCTGATCCCGAAGGTCGGCGCGGGACTGATGATCCGCTGGCGCGAAAAGCTCTTCGTCACCATGTTCCGTAACGCCGGATCGGCCGCATCGTACTTCATGCTGCCGCCCAACCGGGTGGTTGAACTGGGTTCGCAGCTGGTGCTGTAACGCGCGTCGCGCGTCCAGAGATACAAGCGCCAGGCAGGCCAGACGGCCCCTGGCGCTTGTTTTTACATTTCAGATTTTAAAGCGCATCGACAGATCGACCGCAGTCACATCCTTGGTCAGCTTGCCGATCGAGATGCGGTCGACGCCGGTTTCGGCGATCGCGCGGATCGTGGCCAGCTCGATGCCGCCCGAGGCTTCCAGCACCGCCTTGCCGCGCGCGCGCGCCACCGCCTCGCGCATGTCGGCGTTGCTCATGTTGTCGAGCAGGGCCGAGGTAGCACCTGCTGCCAGCGCCTGATCGAGCTCGTCCAGGTTTTCCACTTCGATCTGGATGCTCACGTGGCCGGGTGCCAATGCGCGCGCCGCCTGCAGCGCCGCTGCAATCGAACCGGCGGCCATGATGTGGTTTTCCTTGATCAGGATGCCGTCGTACAGACCGATGCGCTGGTTGCAGCCGCCGCCGACCAGCACCGCGTATTTCTGCGCCCGGCGCAATCCGGGCAAGGTCTTGCGCGTATCGTGGATTTTGGCGTTCGTTCCGGCCACGGCATCGACGTAACGGCGGGTTTCGGTCGCCACGGCCGAGAGCAGCTGCAGGAAGTTGAGCGCAGAACGTTCGGCGGTGAGCAGGCTGCGCGCAGCGCCACTGATTTCGCACAGCACCGTTCCGGCTGCGACCAGGTCGCCTTCGGCCACGTTCCAGCGCACCTGTACGGCCGGATCGACCAGGCGAAACACCTCGTCGAACCAGGGCAGGCCGGCGATCACCGCCTGCTGGCGCGCAATTACCGTCGCCGTGCCGCTACGCTCGGCGGGAATCAGTCGCGCGGTCCAGTCGTTGTCGCCGATATCTTCAGCCAGCGCAGTGGCCACATTGGCGGCAATGATATGCCGCGGGGGCAGGGAAATAGTCATGGTTCAATCCAGTTCGGGCATCGGCAACGGCGCAATCGCCGCAGCCAGTTCATTGTGAATGCGCGCGAGCGCGGCGGCATTATCTGCCTCGATGCGCAGCGTTAAAACCGGGGTGGTGTTCGAGGCGCGGATCAGGCCAAAGCCGTCCGCATATTCGATGCGCAAGCCGTCGACGACGGATACCCGCTCCGCGCTGGGAAAGCATGCCGTGGCGGCAATACGATCGATCACAACACGGCCTTCCTCGGCCAGCGCGACTTGCAACTCAGGGGTGATCAGCGATTGCGGTAAGCGCGCGAGTTCGGCATCCAGATCGGCGCCCTCGGCCATCATCTGCAGCAGCTTGGCGCCGGCAAACAGCGCATCGTCCACGCCCCAGCCGGCAAAGGCAAAATGGCCGGACAACTCGCCCGCCAGCAGCGCGCCCGTGGCTTTCAGCGCGCGTTTCATGTGCGAATGACCGGTCGGAATCGCTTCGCTGCTGCCGCCGTGCTGCGCCACCCAGCGCGCAACCAACCGGCTCGATTTCACGTCAAAAAGTACATGGCCCGGCCCGTTCGCCAGCGCGACTGCGGCAAACAGCATCAGCAGGCGGTCGCCCGGAACGATCTGGCCGCTGCGCGTCACCGCGCCCAGGCGGTCGCCATCGCCGTCGAACGCCAGGCCGACATCCGCCGACTGACGGATCACCTCGGTCTGCAGATCGGCCAGATTGGCGGGAAGTTGCGGATCGGGATGGTGGTTGGGAAAACGGCCGTCGACCTCGCAAAACAGCGACACCACCTGGCAGCCCATGCGCCGGTAAAGTCGCGGCGCAAAGGCCCCCGCTACGCCGTTGCCAGCATCGACCACCACTTTGAACGGGCGCGCCAGCGGTATCGCAGCACCGATCGCGGCAAAATAATCCTCGGTGACATCCTGCGGGTAAACGCGCCCGCGCCCGGAGGCAAACTCGCCGGCTTCGATCCGCGCACGCAGGTTCTGCAAGGCTGCGCCATCGATGGTCTCACCACCGAGCATCAGCTTGATGCCGTTGTATTGCGGCGGATTGTGGCTGCCGGTCACCACCGCGCCGCAGCCATCCGCCTGCCGGTTCGCAGCGAAATACAGCAGGGGCGTGGCGGCCAGGCCCAGGTCGAGCACGTCGATGCCGCTCGCCAGCAAGCCGGCGATCAGCGCCTCGACCAGCGCCGGGCTGGAAAGCCGGCCATCGCGCCCGACAGCAAAGCGCATGAAGCCACGTTCGCGCGCAAGGCTGCCGGCCGCCTGTCCGATCAGGCGCGCCGCAGCCGGCGTGAGCCGGTCCACCGTGGCACGCACATCGTAGGCTTTGAAAATAGAGGTATCGATCTCGGGCATGAACCGAATGGTAGCGGAAGACAGCTATCCATGTCTGCGCCCCGGGGCACTCTCAACCGAAATCGGCCGGGCCGTGAAACCCCAGCACCCGCGACAGCGCAATGCCGGCGGCACGCACCAGGATGGCCAGTTCCTCCAGGCGGGAATCCGGAATCTGGAAACCAACGCCCGAGACACTGACCGCGGCCATGACTTCGCCACGCGCATCGCGCACCGGCGCGGCGAGGCAGCGCACTTCCGCCAAGTCTTCGCCATTGTCGATCGCCCAGCCCCGGGCGCGCGTTTCGGCCAGTTGCCGTTTCAATTCGGTTCGGGTGGCCGGCGTGGTCGGGGTATACACCGGCAGGGCTTCGTCGGAAAAAATCAGTTCAAGTTCCGCGTCGCTTTTCCAGGCCAGCAAGGCCTTGCCCAGTGCCGAGCAATGCAGTTTCACCCGGCGCCCCTCCCAGCTCTTGACGATGATCGACTGCGTGCTTTCCAGCTTGGCGAGGTAAATCGCCTCGCGCTCCTGCAACACGCCCAAGTGGCAGGTCAGATGCGTCTTGTCGCGCAACTCGTACAGGATGGGCATCGCTTCGCGCTTGATGTCGAACCCGGCCACGGCCTGGTTGCCCAGTTCGTACCAGCGCAACCCCAGCCAGTACTTGCCATCGTGATCCTGGCGCAGCAGGCCATGCGCCACCAGCGCCGCCAGCAGGGTATGCGTGCTGCTCTTGGGCAGATCGAGCGCCTGATGAATCTGGCTGAAGCTCGCCTGCCCGACCGTGCCCAGGTAATCGCAAATGCGCAGAGTCTTGTCGAGGGCGGGAACCTGGGTAGTCAGCGCATTCATGTCGGGTCCCTGTTAGAAGAAGGCGGCATGATGCCATGCCGCCCGGCAAAACACTCAAGCAATGCGAGCCAGCAACTCCGCCACTTTCTGTTGCCCCGCCTCGGACAGCGGACGCGATGGCGGCAGCACGGCGGTGGAAATATCCACGCCCGACTGGCGGATCGCTTCCTTGATCACACCGTAGAAAGGCGTATCGATGCTGTAGATCGACGCCAGCTTGCCGATCTGGCGGTGAAATGCCATCGCAGTCGCATAATCGTTCTTGCGGAAAGCCTGGTACAGGCCGCAGAGGATGTGCGGGGCGAAGTTGGAACAGGCCGGGATCGCGCCATCGCCGCCGAGCGCCAGCGTGTTGAGCAGATGCTCGTCAAAACCGCAGAACACCATGAAATCCGGGCGCTGGTATTTGACATCAACAATGATCTGCCGGGTATGGCTGACGCTGACCACCGAATCCTTGATCCCGACAATATTCGGGCATTCAAAGGCGAGCTTCTGGATCAGCTCGACTTCCAGCTCCTGCCCGGTCATGGCCGGATAGTTGTAGAGCATCTGCGGCAGGTCGACACTGGCGGCGATCTGCTTGTAATGCTGGTACAGCGCATCCTGGCTCAGCGGCGCATAGTAGGGATTGACGATCAGCACCGCATCGGCGCCAACTTCCTTGGCATGCTGGGCGTAACGGATGGTTTCCTGCGTGCCCGGCATGCTCACGCAGAACAGCACCGGCACCCGGCCATTGACATGCTTGACTGCGAAGGCGGCGATTTCCTCGCGCATCGCCCGGTCCATATGATGGAACTCGCCGGCACTGCCCAGCACCAGCACGCCATTGACGCCACTATCGATCAGGTGATCAAGCAAGCGCCCCATGCCAATCGGATCGAACTTGCCATGGGCATCAAAAATCGTCGGGACCGGCGGAATCACGCCGTGAAAAAGCGGTTGGGTCATGGTGGCATCCTGTACGGTTACAAAGGGAAATGGGGCTGAACACGATGGGCGCGCAGGCCTGCAGTCAATCAACAGTTCCACACAAAGAACTGTTGTTCAGCCATAAAAACCACCTTATTCCCGACCCGCAATCCGCGCAACCCCGGGAAAACAAATGCCCGCCAACCCGGGCGCCAGATACGGTTTTGCCCGCTTTGCCCGGCCGTTACCGGGCCAAAACCGTGGGCTCACGCCTCTGCGGCGCGCATGAAAAGTTCCACCTGTTGATCTACACGCCTGTATTCCCTCAGGAAACCCGCCACAGAAAGCGCAGTCTCATACAATGGAACAACAAGGAGAATCCATCATGAACAAATGGCGCTGCCTGGTATGTGGATACATTTACGACGAGGCCGCCGGGCTGCCCGAGGAAGGCATCGCACCCGGCACGACTTGGGCCAGCTTGCCCGACGACTGGATTTGCCCGGAATGTGGCGTAAGTAAATCGGATTTTGAAAGGGTTGAGGAATAGGAAAGAGTTCGGGAGTCATCGCAAGGATGCCCCGTTGTCACCCACGCAGAATCGCTGGCAACACCCCCCCAAAGAAGCTGTTACGCCAGCGCAGCTTCCACTTGCCGGCGCCCATCCGGCGTCGCCATCACCACGAGCACCAGCCCAGGGGCAAGCCGGAAATCATTCGCGGGGTTGAAGTGCCAGTTGGCGCCCTCGCGGATGGCGACCAGAATGAAATCCGCACTTTCCAGCGCCAGCTCACCCAGCGAACAGGCAGAAAACGCCGTCGGCAACGGAATCTCTTCCATGCGGATATTGCGCTCGCTGCGCATCATGTCGTCCAGAATGCCCACCACGTGCGGGCGCACCATCATCGAGACAATGCGCAACCCGCCGGTGAAATCGGGCAGCACCACCGCATCCGCCCCGGCCTTGCGGATCTTGACCGAGTTCTGCACCTCGTGGCTGCGCGCCACGACGCGAACCTGCGGGTTCAGCTGCTTGGCGGTCAGCGACACCATCAGATTCTTGGCATCGTCGCTGATCACGGCAAACACGCCGGCGGCGCGCTCGATCCCGGCCAGCATCAACATGTCGTCGTCCGTGCCGTCGCCATGCAGCCAGAAAAGTCCCGGTTCCCGGCTGGCATGCTCCTGCAACACCAGGGAGTTGAATTCGATCACCACCACCTTGCGGCCGGTCACCATCAGTTCGCTGGCCACGTTGCGTCCGACCCGGCCAAAGCCGCAGACAATGAAATGGCCGTTGAGATTGTCGATCTGCTTCTGCATGCGCCGTCTCCGGAAACTGTGGTCAAGATCCGCCTCGAGGAAAAAGACGGAAAAACTGGTGAACAGAAAAGTAAGAGTACCGAAACCGCCGATCGAGATCAGGCCGACAAACAGCCGCATCCCGATGCCGTTGACCGGCACGACTTCGCCATAGCCGACCGTGGTGACCGTGATGATGGTCATGTACAGCGCATCGGACAGGCTGCGCGGTTCCGGATCGGCCAGATAGAACCCTATCGTCCCGACCACCATGAACCCGACCAGCACGATGGCTGCCATGGCAATCCGGTGCAGGATGCGCGTGAGCTGGTCCGAACGCTCCAGCTCGAACCTGCGCCTGAAAGGCGCCCGGACATAAGGGGGAATCTTGATTTTCATCTCAATGGATTCGACGGTGAAGCAAACGGTAACTGGAAGATAGCAAAAAGGGGCGAGAACGCCCCTTTTCCCTGCCTTGGATAACCCTTATTCCAACCCGCGACTGGCCAGATAGTCCTCGTAGCCGCCCACGTAGTAGTTGTAGGTGCCATCGCCGTTGAGTTCCAGCACTTGCGTGGCCAAAGAGCTTACGAACTGGCGGTCGTGCGAAACGAAAATCAGCGTGCCCTTGTAGAGCTCCAGTGCCAGGTTCAGCGATTCGATCGATTCCATGTCCATGTGGTTGGTCGGCTCATCCATGACCAGCACGTTCGGCGTTTGCAGAATCAGCTTGCCATAGAGCATGCGGCCCTTTTCGCCGCCGGACAGCACCTTCACAGACTTCTTCACATCGTCGCCCGAGAACAGCAGGCGGCCGAGAATGCCGCGGATCACCTGGTCATCGTCGCCCGGCTGGCCCCATTGCTTCATCCAGTCGAACAGCGTGATGTCCTCGTCGAAATCTTCTTCGTGATCCTGGGCAAAATAGCCGATCTGCGCTTTTTCCGCCCATTTGACCGAACCGCTATCGGGCCGGAGTGCGCCGACCAGAAGCTTGACCAGCGTGGATTTACCCACGCCGTTGCCGCCGATCACGGCCAGTTTCTGGTTGGCCTCGAAAATCAGGTCCATGCCCTGGATCAACGGCTTGTCGAACGATTTGGACAGGCCCTTGGCCTCGAAAGCCTGGCGGTGCAGCTTGATCTTGTCGTCGTACTCAAAGCGGATGTACGGATTCTGGCGCGAGGACGGCTTCACCTCGACCATGTTTTCCTTGATCTTGTCCGCAAGCTTCAGGCGCGAAGTGGCCTGGCGCGATTTGGACTTGTTGGCGGCGAAGCGCTGGGCAAACGCATGCAGCTCGGCCACTTTTTCCTTGGCCTTGGAATTGTTCGACAGCAGCTTTTCGCGTGCCTGGGTGGAGGCCAGCATGTAATCGTCGTAGTTGCCCGGATAAATGCGGATCTCGCCATAGTCGACGTCGGCGATGTGCGTGCAGACCTGATTCAAGAAGTGGCGATCGTGCGAGATGATCACCATGGTGGAATTGCGCTCGTTCAGCGTATTTTCCAGCCAGCGGATCGTGTTGATGTCCAGGTTGTTGGTCGGCTCATCGAGCAGCAGCACATCCGGATCGCTGAACAGCGCCTGCGCCAGCAACACCCGCAGCTTCCAGCCCGGCGCCACTTCGCTCATCGGACCGTTATGCTGCTCGATCGGAATCCCCACGCCCAGCAGCAGCGCGCCGGCGCGCGCTTCGGCGGTGTAGCCGTCGTACTCGGCCACTTTGCCTTCGAGCTCGGCGGCGCGCATGTAATCGTCTTCGGTCGCTTCCAGGTTGGCATAGATCGCATCTCGTTCGTGGATCGCATCCCACAGCTCGCCATGCCCTTGCATGACCACATCGATCACCCGCACATCTTCATAACCGAACTGGTCCTGGCGCAATTTACCCAGACGCACGCCCGGATCAAGGCTGACATTGCCCGCGGTGGGCTCAAGATCGCCGCCCATAATCTTCATGAAGGTGGATTTGCCGCAGCCGTTCGCACCAATCAGGCCGTAACGGTTGCCGTCGCCGAACTTGACCGAAACCCGCTCGAACAAAGGTTTCGCCCCAAACTGCATGGTAATGCTATAAGTACTGATCATTTGTGCATCAACTCGCTGGAAACTGCGCTGCCACATTGGAAAGGCTTCAGCCGGGCAGCTAAACTGGCGGATTCTAACATAAAGCACCCCTGCCCCATGCTGCGCCACGCCCCACGCATCGCCCAAATCGAACCCTTCCACGTCATGCGCATTCTGGAAGAAGCCCGCCGCATGGAAGCCGCCGGGCGCGAGGTGATCCACCTGGAAGTGGGCGAACCGGATTTCCCCACGCCGCCGCTGATCATCGAAGCCGGCATGCGAGCGCTGGCCGAGGGCAAAACCTTTTACACAGGCGCCGCCGGCCTGCCTGCGCTGCGCGAGGCGATTGCCGGTTTCTATCAGTCGCGTTTTGGTCTCGATATCGACCCGGCGCGCATCATCGTCACGCCCGGCGCCTCCGGCGCGCTGCAACTGATCCTGGCACTGCTGGTCGGGCGCGACGATGAAGTGCTGCTCACCGATCCGGGCTACCCGTGCAACCGCCATCTAGTGAGCCTGCTCGAAGGCAAGCCCGTGAATATTCCCGTCGATGCCGACAGCCGCTTCCAGCTCACCCCGGCGCACATCGAGCAATACTGCACGCCCAAAACGGTCGCCGCGCTGGTGGCCTCGCCCGCCAATCCGACCGGCACCGTGCTGGAGCCGGCCGAAATTGCCGCGCTGGCTGCGGCCTGCCGCCAGCGCGGCAGTGCGCTGATCGTCGACGAAATCTACCAGGGGCTGGTTTACGACCGTCCGCACGAAACCGCGCTCGCCGTGGCCGACGATATTTTCGTGGTCAACAGCTTTTCCAAGTTCTTCCAGATGACGGGTTGGCGCTTGGGTTGGCTGGTGGCCCCGCCCGAACACATCCCGGCGCTGGAAAAACTGGCGCAAAACCTGTTCCTCGCCGCGCCCACGCCCGCGCAGCATGCGGCGCTGGCCGCGTTTCACCCGGACACGCTCGCGCTGCTGGAGCTGCGCCGGCAAACGCTGGACCAGCGCCGCCAGTGTCTCGCCGCGCGGCTGACCGAGTTGGGCTTCATCCTGCCCGCCAGCAGCCAGGGCGCGTTTTACCTGTGGGCCGATGTCAGCGCATTCACGCGCGATGCCGCCGATCTGGCCGAACGCCTGTTGCGGGAACAGGGCGTGGCCGTCACCCCGGGACTGGATTTCGGAACCGACGACCGCCGTCATCAATATCTTAGATTTGCTTACACAAAAGACATTGCAATCATTAATAAATCTTGTGAACTTATTGCTACAATGCTTGCCAATTATCGCTCTGCACCTATTCCCTGAGTTCCCGACGCCATGTTTGATTTCAAAAGCCTGATCCAGACACTCTTTGCCCCGCGGGATACCGGCCCTAACGTGCGCGATTTGCGTTCCGCCACGGAAATGCTGGGCGAATTGCCTGAAAGCGACAGGCTGATGGCGCAGGTGGAAATCATCAAGGCCCTGCAGCAACTCAACCAGAACCTGCGCATCAACACCAAGGAACGCTGCCGGACCATCCCCTATCTGGATGAAAAAGCGCGCAAGCTGCAAGACCAGCTGATCGGCATTTATCACGGCACCATCATTGACGAGCACGCTCCCCGCGCCCAGTTGCTGCTGACCATCACCGCATTCTGGAAAGAGATGGGCACGGCCTACCAGCTCTGCCTGAAACAAGCGCTGCACGCTTCCAGCAAAAGCACGGACAACCTGCTGCCCCTGTTCACCCTGCGCGCCATGCGTTACTACTGCGAACATACGAAATGGGCTTACCTGCGCTACATGCCGCTCGATGACAAAACCTGGCGCCGGATCAACCGCCTTTATTTCTTTGCCGACCAACAAGGCTTTGCTGACGGCATGTTGGCGCCCTATGCGGATAGCCCGCACAGCAGCATCCGGCGCGAATACATGAAAATCTTGATGCTGACGCTGGCCGCCCCGGAAAAAATGCAGCCGGACCAGGTTGAATTGGTCGCACACTGGCTCGAAAAATGGGTCGGCCGAATCGACCTGGAAGAAATCATCCGCCCGCACCGCCAGCTCTTTGCCATCAACATCGCCGGCTCCAGCCCGCCCCAGCGCCTGCGCCGCGACATGGTCGGCGCCAATTGGCGCTACTGGTTTACCGATACCCTGGTCCAGCACCTCAAGGAAACGCTTGTCCGCCTGCAACAGGGCGCTGCTGCCAGCGATGTTGGCTTGCCGGCACGCACCAGCTTGCCGGCCAACCTGGAATTGATGCAACGCTTGGGCGATCTCTGGTCGCGCGATAAACCCGCCCCGGCCCGCAGGCATGATCGGCAGACCAGCAATAAAAACATCCGGGTGCTGCGCGGGCTTGATGCCATCATCGCCCACTTGGCCAAGCATGCCCCCCATTCCGGTTCCGTCAATATTTCGAACGAACTCACCCAGGCGCTGGCTGCCGACCAGGCTCGCTGGACCGTGGAAAACGAGAGCCTGCGTGGCATCGGCGTTCAGTTCCGGCATGCGCGCGACGATAAACTGCAAACCGGCGAAATCGTCGGCATGCTGCCGGAAGAGACCGACAGCCCGCTATCCATCGGCATCGTCCGGCGCCTGACCAAGCAAAGCGATGGCCAAATGAATGCCGGCATCGAAACCATTACCGTCTCGCCGCTGGTGGTCGATATCCGCGCCAAACCGGAAAATCCATCCTGCCGCGCCATTTTTTCTCCGGAAGACAGCTCAACGCGGCAAGGTCGTCTCTTGCTGGTTCCGCAGGCGTATTTCGGTGAAAACCTGGATTGTACCCTCGCGGCACAAGGCAAGACTTACCGCATCCGCCTTTCCAAAGCGCAGGAACACACCACCGATGCAATCCTGGCCGGATTCTCGGTGCTGGCCAAAGGGCACGCCTAGACAATAAAGGGCGCCCGAGCTAATATGCAGCGCCTTGGGGAAAGCGAAAGTCCGAACGTGACAGCCCCTTAGAATCAAATAACGGAAGCGTGGCAGAGCGGTTGAATGCACCGGTCTTGAAAACCGGCGTGGGGAAACCCATCGTGAGTTCGAATCTCACCGCTTCCGCCAGAACAAAAAAACAACGCCCTGATTTATCAGGGCGTTGTTTTTTCCAGACGTCCACCCATACCTTTACAACATTGGGGGCCAGCATGCATCACCTCGACGACTACGATCTGAAGATTCTTTCCCTGCTGCAGGCCAATGGCCGGCTGACCAACCAGGAGCTGAGCGATCTGGTGGGGCTGTCGGCTTCGCAGTGCTCGCGCCGGCGCATCAGCCTGGAGCAGGCGCAATTGATCCTCGGTTATCACGCCCGGCTGGCGCCGGAAGCGATGGGGCTGGGCCTGGTCGGCATGGTCGAAGTGCGGCTGGCGAACCATATTCCCGAGCAGGTGGCGAGCTTCCACCAGATGGTGGCGCAAGAAAGCGCGGTCCTCGATGTCTACAAGACCACGGGCGATGCCGATTACCTGCTCAAGATCGCTGTCCCCGATCTGGCGGGACTGAGCCGGATGATCAGCCAGGTAATCTCGGCGCACAAGAGCGTGGCGCACGTGAAAACCTCGGTAGTGCTGGAGCGGCTGAAGGAAAACGGCCTGCCCAGCTTGCCACAACAACCCGACTCGTGAGCCAATCAATAAACGCACGCACTAAGCAAATATAAAACGTAATATTCACGCACATAAAACACAAATAACGCACAAAAAATTCATCATGGTATTATTTTTGCGCAAATCGCCCACAACCCTGTTCGCGCAAAAATCGACACTTCTGCCCCGGCTGCATCCGGCGTAGCCAAGATATTGCGCGACACTTATTGTCATCGAGCCTCGCCCATGAGCACCCCTGCCCTCGCCGCTGAAACCGTGCCGCATTCGCTGCTGGAAGATGCGCTGGCCATCCTGATCGGCACGCTGGCTGTTTCTTTCGGCGTGATCCTGTTGCGCCAGACCGGCGCGCTGACCGGCGGCACGGCCGGCCTCGCCTTCCTGATTCATTACCTGAGCGGCATCCCGTTCGGTACTGCCTTCTTTGTGATCAACCTGCCGTTCTACTACCTGGCCGTGCGCCGCAAGGGCTGGGATTTCACGATCCGGACCTTCTGCACCGTGGGGCTGGTTTCGGCGTTTTCCAACCTGCATCCGCAGTTCATTCATATCGACCAGTTGCAGCCTTTCTATGCCGCGATCTTCGGCAACATGATCATGGGCATGGGCTTTGTCGTATTATTCCGTCACAAGGCCAGCCTGGGCGGGTTCACGATCCTGGCGCTGTACATGCAGGAACGCTACGGCATTCGTGCCGGCAAACTGCAGATGGCGGTGGATGTCACGGTCGTGCTGGCTTCGCTGTTCGTGGTCAGCTTGCCGCTATTGATCGCATCGATTGCGGGCGCCCTGATCCTGAATCTGATCATTGCCCTGAACCATCGCCCCCAGCGTTACCGCGCCTGAGAACCTGATCACGATCTTGCTGCGAGGCCGTGATCAGGACTCATGCGCTGCTCAAAATCCTCATGTACTGCTTGTACACTCCGGTTTTTGCGCTGCTCTTCACCCTGCTGACGACCTCTCGCGACAGATCGTGAACAGGTTCTAACGTCTATTACTAGGAGAAATCACAGTGTTCCAGCATGTCGACGCCTATGCCGGCGATCCCATTCTTTCCTTGATGGAAACCTTCCTCAAGGATCCGCGTGCCGACAAGGTCAACCTCAGCATCGGGCTGTATTACGACGACAAGGGCGTGGTGCCGCGCCTGCCCTCGGTCGCCCGGGCGCAAGAAACCGTGCACGCGCAATCGCAGGGCACGCCGCTCTACCTGCCGATGGAAGGCCTCGCGCCTTACCGCAGCGCGATCCAGACCCTGCTGTTCGGCGCCGAGCACCCTGCCCTGCAAGCTGGCCGCGTGGCGACGATCCAGACCTTGGGCGGCTCGGGCGCACTGAAAGTCGGCGCAGACTTCCTCAAGCGCTATTTCCCGGAATCGCAGGTCTGGGTCAGCGATCCGACCTGGGAAAACCACATCGCGCTGTTCACCGGCGCCGGCTTCAAGGTCAACACCTACCCGTATTTCGATGCCAAGACCCGCGGCGTGAAGTTCGACGAGATGCTGGCCACGCTGCAACAACTGCCTGCGTACAGCATCGTGCTGCTGCATCCGTGCTGCCACAACCCGACCGGCTCCGACCTGACCGATGCACAGTGGGATCGCGTGCTCGAAGTCGCCCAGGCGCGCGAGCTGATCCCGTTCCTCGATATCGCCTACCAGGGCTTTGGCGCCGGCATGGTGGAAGACGCCTACCTGATCCGCGCGCTGGCCAAGACAGCGTTGCCGTTCCTGGTCAGCAACTCGTTCTCGAAGATTTTCTCGCTCTACGGCGAACGCGTCGGCGGCCTTTCGGTGGTGTGCGAGGATGATGAAGCCGCCGCTCGCGTGCTCGGCCAGCTCAAGGCCACCGTGCGCCGCAACTACTCCAGCCCGCCCACCTACGGCGCGCGCCTTGTCTCCGGCGTGCTCAACGATGCCGAACTGAAGTCGATGTGGCTGGCCGAAGTGGAAGCCATGCGCGTGCGCATCCTGGAAATGCGCCAGACGCTGGTCGATTCGCTCAAGCAGGCGCTACCCGCTGCCAACTTCGACCACCTGCTGCAACAGCGCGGCATGTTCAGCTACACGGGTCTCAGCGCCAACCAGGTCGACCGGCTGCGCGAAGTGCATGGCGTCTACCTGATCGCCAGCGGCCGGGTCTGCATGGCGGGGCTCAACCACGGCAACGTGCAGCGCGTGGCGGAGGCTTTTGCCGCCGTGCAGTAAACTCACTGAATGCACTGGCAGTTGCCTGAAGCCCTCGCTCCACAGCGAGGGCTTTTCTTTTCTCGCTCCGGGAAAAACGCCCCGGGCAATCTCCTGCATTGTCCTGGCCTGGAATCCGGATGGCCTGCCTCTTACGCATTTGCTGAGCGATCTGCGCCAAAGCGATCAAAGATCCGGCGAGGAAATTGCAAACGTCATTTTCGCCAGGCAACGTCAAAAAGCAGATTGAACTTGCATGTCACCGATTGAATATTTAACGTGTCACCATACAGTGACAATACGGATTCATCATGAAGCCACATCCGCTCAAGCTTTTATTTTGCATGGTATTTTTCTCACTGGCGGCGTGCACCAGCCTCCAGCCACCGCGCGCACTGCCATCCAGTGATGGATTGCAACCGGTGGCTTCTGAAACAGGTTCCGCACTGCGTGCATCAGGGCATTGGCAGTGGGCATCGATCGAAGTGGATGAGGTGCTCTGGCAAGCCGGCACCGAAGTCGAAAGCGAGGAGCAACAACAGTTGTGCTCTGTATTGCGCGAGTCGTTGCGTCGGGATTTGTCGCCCCTGGCACAAGGAAGTGGCGCCAAGCTGCGAATCCGCGCACAAATTGTCGATGTCGCGACCGTGTCGCCTGCATTGAACCTGGCGACGGCGGTGTTGATCTTTTTGCCAGTCGAGCGCGGCGGTGCCGCCGTCCTGATCGAAGCGCTTGATGCTGAATCGGGCCGGGGAATCGCCCGCTTTTCCATGGCGGAATCCGGCGGACTGTCTGATTTTTCCGGGCATTTTTCGCGTTACGGTCATGCCGAGCAGGTGTTGAAACGCGCGGCGCTGGCCTTCAGAAAAATATTGGAGCAAGAGAATGACGCCAGCCGACACCAATCGTGACCGCAGCAAAACAGAGCAGAAACTCGTTGAAGCCGTGGGCCGCGTTCTGGCGCGCGACGGATTCGAGCGTTGCGGAGTCAATGCCGTCGCGCGCGAAGCCAAGGTCGACAAGGTACTGATCTACCGTTATTTCGCCGGTATGCCCGGTTTACTCAAGACATACGGAGAAAGCAGCAATTTCTGGCCGACGCAGGCGGAAATCCTGGGCGAAGAAAGACAGGTGCTGCGTTTGCCGCAGGGTGAGCGGCTCGAAGCGATTGTGATGGCGATCCTCGAAGCGCTGCGCAAGCGCCCGCAAACCCTGACCATCATGGCTTGGGAGCTGGTGCAGCGTAATCCGTTGACCGAGTCGCTCGCGCAAGTGCGGGAGAGCTGGAGCAGAGAGCTCACGCAAGAAGCGTCTCTGCATCCGGGCGCATCGCCCGAACAAGCCGAAGATGCTGTTGCGCTCGCGAATCTGGTTGTTGCGGGCTTGCAGTATCTGCTGCTGCGCGCACGCACGGTCTCCGAATACGGCGGACTGTCTCTGCAGGACGATGCCGGCTGGCAGCGCATCCGGCGCGCCATTCGCCTGCTGGGCCAAGGCTTGGAAAACGTCATGCCGGAGGATACGGCATGACACAACTGAGTCGGCGCTCGTTCATGAAAATCGCGGCCGTCGGTCTGGCAGGACTCGGCGGCTGCCAAGGCATCGAAATGGCAACCCAACAAGCTGTTGCGGTGCCGCCTGCGGCGCTGCTGCGTGAATACGAGCTCGTGCGATTAGCTTGTCTTGCCGCCAACAGCCACAACACGCAGCCCTGGTTATTCCATCTTGAACCTGGCTGCATCGTGGTTTCGCCCGATTTTTCCCGCCGCTGCGAGCAAGTCGACCCGGAAAATCATCACCTTTGGGTCAGCCTAGGTTGCGCCACGGAGAACATCCTGCAGGCCGCGCCCGGAATGGGTCTGGATGCTTCGTTGACACTGCTCGACGAAGCAGTGCGGATCAACTTGCGCAACTATGCCGCCGCACGCCCTTGCGCGCTGGCGGCCGCGATCCCGCATCGGCAAAGCACGCGCTGCGATTACGATCGCAGGCCGGTGCCGGCCCACACCCTGCAATTACTGGAATCTGCAACCCGGAGCGATTCCGTCGGCATCAGCCTGCTGACGGAAGGCCCACTGCGAAGACAGGTCGAAGCGCTGGTATTGGCCGCCAATGCCAGGCAACTAGATTCGGCATTGTTCCGGCAAGAGCTCAGGCAATGGCTGCGCTTTAACGAGCACGACGCCCGAACCTTGGGCGACGGCCTGTTTTCAGCCTGCACCGGCAACCCGCAAGTCCCGTCCTGGCTCGGCAACCGTCTGTTTGACTGGTTTTATACCGCCCAAAGCGCCCTCGAGCCGTTAGCGCGCCAGTTGCACAGCTCATCCGGACTGATCCTGCTGCATGGCGAGCGCCATGACTGGTGGCAATGGTTTGAAACCGGGCGCAGTGCCCAACGGCTGGCGCTGTGGATCACTTCGCTCGGTTTGAAAATGGCTTTCATCAATCAGCCCATTGAAGTCGCGCAAACACGGCAGCAATTGGCAACGGCACTGGGCCTGGGGCCGCGTACGCCGGAAATCCTGATCCGCTTTGGCTACGCCAGCCCCATGCCAACTTCATTTCGCCGCCCCATCGCAGCAGTGATCAACGTCTGAAGCCGGTGAAGGCTTGTCCGCGCTTTTGTTATTGAACACCCGCAAGATGTCTTGATGTCTCCATCACCGTATCCGGGTTAAGCGAAATGGTCTCGATGCCCTGCTCCATCAGCCATTGCGCCAAGTCCGGGTGATCGGAGGGCCCCTGGCCACAGATGCCCACATACTTGCCCTGCTTGCGGCAAGCCGTAATCGCCATCGACAGCATCGCCTTCACCGCATCGTTGCGCTCGTCGAACGAGGCCGAGATCGAGCCCCCCGAATCACGGTCGATGCCGAGCGTGAGCTGGGTCATGTCGTTCGAGCCGATCGAGAAGCCGTCGAAATGCTCAAGGAAGCGCTCGGCCAGCACGGCGTTGGATGGCAACTCGCACATCATGATCACGCGCAGGCCATTTTCGCCCCGCTTCAGGCCATTGCTCGCCAGCAGGTCGATCACCCCGCTCGCTTCGGCCAGTGTGCGCACGAACGGGATCATGATCTCGACATTGGTCAGCCCCATTCCGTCGCGAACTTTCCTGATCGCACGGCATTCCAGCTCGAAGCAATCGCGGAACGCGTCATCGAGATAGCGCGCCGCGCCACGGAAACCAAGCATCGGATTTTCTTCATGCGGCTCATAAGCACGGCCACCGATCAGGTTGGCATATTCGTTCGACTTGAAGTCGGACATGCGCACGATCACCTTCTTCGGCCAGAACGCCGCGGCCAGCGTGGCGATGCCTTCGCCCAGCTTGTCGACATAGAAATCGACCGCCGACGGATAGCCGGCAATGCGGGCGTCGATCTGGGCATGCAGCTCAGCCGGCACATTGGGCCAGGCCAGCAAGGCCTTGGGGTGAATGCCGATCATGCGGTTGATGATGAACTCGGTGCGCGCCAAGCCGACGCCGGCATTGGGCAACTGGCTGAAATCGAAGGCCAGTTCCGGGTTGCCGACATTCATCATCAGCTTGAGCGGCAGTTCCGGCAGCGTCTGCTGCGCCAGATCCACGCGCTCGAACTTGATGTCGCCTTCGTACACGTAGCCGGTTTCGCCTTCGGCGCAGGAAACGGTGACCAGATCGCCGTCATACAGCACCTTGGTCGCATTGCCGCAGCCGACGACCGCCGGCACGCCAAGTTCGCGCGCAATGATCGCCGCGTGGCAGGTGCGGCCGCCGCGATTGGTAATGATGGCAGCGGCGCGCTTCATCACCGGCTCCCAGTCCGGATCGGTGATATCAGCGACCAGCACGTCGCCGGGCTGAACCTTCTTCATTTCATGATGGGCACGGACAATGCGCACGCGGCCGACGCCAACCTTCTGGCCAATCGCGCGGCCTTCGGTCAGCACCTCGCCTTTTTCCAGCATGCGGTAACGCTGCAGGCGCTCGCGCTTGGATTCCTGCGATTTCACGGTTTCCGGCCGGGCCTGCAGGATGTAAAGCTGGCCATCTTCGCCATCCTTGCCCCACTCGATATCCATCGGGCGGCCATAGTGTTCCTCGATGGTCAGCGCATAGCGGGCGAGCTCGCACACTTCGGCATCGGTCAGCGAGAACTCGCGCCGCAGTTCGGCCGGGGTATCCACGCTGATCACCGAGCGACCTGCCACCGGTTCGTCGTCGTAGATCATGCGCTGCGATTTGCTGCCCAGCGTGCGGCGCACCACCGCCGGGCGGTTGGCGCGCAGGGTCGGCTTGTGCACGTAGAACTCATCCGGGTTAACCAGCCCCTGCACCACCGATTCGCCCAGGCCGTACGAGGACGTGACGAACACCACTTGGTCGAAGCCACTTTCGGTATCGATGGTGAACATCACCCCGGCCGCGCCGATGTCGGAGCGCACCATGCGCTGGATCGTGCACGACAGCGCCACCAGCTTGTGGTCGTAGCCCTGGTGCACGCGGTAGGCAATGGCGCGATCGGTATAGAGCGAGGCGTAGACCTTGCGGATCGCATCGAGCACGTTCGCAATGCCCTTGATGTTGAGGTAGGTTTCCTGCTGGCCGGCAAACGAGGCATCGGGCAGGTCTTCGGCTGTAGCAGAAGAGCGTACAGCGACAGTAACAGCCTCACCCATGCCGGCATAACTGTCGGCAATCGCCTGCTCGAGTGACTCAGGCAGCGGGGTGAGCATGATCCATTCGCGGATCTGCTTGCCGGCTTCGGTCAGCGCATGGATGTCATCGATATCCAGCGCATCCAGCAAAGCATCGATCCGCCCGGCCAAACCCAGGTGCGAAAGAAACAGATGCCAGGCATCGGCCGTGGTGGCAAAACCACCCGGCACGCGCACGCCCTTGGCGGACAATTGCGAGATCAATTCGCCCAGCGAGGCGTTCTTGCCGCCCACCTGCTGAACATCGGTCATGCGCAGCTCGGACAGGTTGATGACCAGCGGACAAGTTACGGGTGATACCTTCATGTGACACTGCTCCTTCGTGTAGTGGTTTGTTGCCGCGCACAAATATAAGCAGGAATATCTGTGCAAACAACCAGAATGTAGTCATTTGTGAATAACTACATTTTTTGTCACAACAGCAAAATTACCGTGGCACGCACCGTCTTTTTGTTTTTGATAGCCTCAGCGCTAGCCTCACAGGCTTACGTGTTAAATGCCTCATGCATGCTCACAATCTGAACTTCGCCGCTGCATGGTTGAGCTCTCGCGCCAGTTCGTCGAGCTGACGCACCTGGGCGTGCGCAGCTTGTACAGCCGCGTCCGATTCTTCAACCATCCGGGCGATGCATTCGACGTTGCCGGCGATGCTGTTGCTGACCTGGCTTTGTTCTTGTGCCGCGCTGGCCACTTCGCGAGTCTTTTCCAGCGTGGCGCGGGCGCCGTCGTTGATTTCGCGCAGCGCCTGGGCGGCCTTCTCGGCAAGTTCGACACCGTGGGTAACTTGATCGCGCACGCCTTCCATTCGCGCAGCGGCAATATCGGTATCGCTTTGCACGGCACGGATGGTGCGGGTGATGTCCTGCGTGGCACCGCCGGTGCGTTCGGCGAGTTTGCGCACTTCGTCGGCAACAACCGCGAAGCCACGCCCTTGTTCGCCGGCGCGGGCGGCTTCGATGGCCGCGTTGAGCGCGAGCAGATTGGTCTGATCGGCGATTTCCTTGATGACAGCGCTCATGCCGTCGATTTCGCGCGAGCGCTCTACCAAGCCACGGATGAGATCGGCCGCCGCGCCGATATCGCTGGAGATACGGCGAATTTCGTCGGCAGCTTCCTTGGCGAGCTGTTCGCCGTGAGTGGCCAATTCGGCGGCTTGCCGGGAGTTGCTTTCGGTTTCGCGGGCACTGGCGGAGATGTGGTTGATGCTGACCGTCATCTGCTCCACCGCAGCGGCGGTGGAGGTCGTGGCTTCGGAAGTCATCTGGCTGCCGCGACTGATCTGCCCGGTTTCTTCGGTCAGTTGCTGCGAGGTGCAGGCAAGCGTGGTGGAGGCCTGATTGAAGCGGGCGACGATGTCGTGCAACCCTTGCTGCATGATGCGCATCGAGCCGAGCAGACTGTCAGGGCGGCCCTGGGTATCGATGCTGCACGAGAGATCACCATTGGCGATTCCCTGGGCAATCTCTGCGGCATATTGCGGTTCACCCCCCAACTGACCGAGGATGCTGCGCATGGCGCGGGCAGCGAGCAAGGCGACAAGGCCGACAAGAACAGCGCCGGCAATCAGCAACTTGATCGCGCTGCTCCAGAATTGGCGCTCGATGTCATCCGTATAAAATCCTATCGCCGGCATCCAGCCCCAAGGCGCGAACTGGCTGACACCGAGCAATTTAGGCAACAGTGTTTTATTCGGGTCACCGGGTCTTGTTGCATAAACCTCGACAAAAGCTGCCTCGCCCTTGCTTTGAGCCAAGGCATCCCGCATGGCCTGCGCACCGGTGCGCCCATCCGGAAGTTTGCCCCCCGGATCAGCCTTTCCCATGCGGCTGGCTACCGGATGGTAAACAAGATAGTCGTCCGTCAGCGTGCGGATAAAAAAATAATCGTCTCCCTTGCGTTGTGCCGCAATAGCTTCCTTGGCACGCGCCTGGGCTTCTTCCCGGGCGAGCTTGCCGCTGATTTCCAGCCCATGGAAATACTTGAGTTGGGCATCGGCGAACCCCAGCAGGGTGGCAATCTGCGACTGGCGCTCGGCCTTCATGCTTTGGCGCAGATTGTACAAACCACCTGTCGCCATGATCACCATGCCCGACAGGGCCATGACCACAATAATCCAGATTCGCGTTTTGACTTTCATGGTTTATCTCTGCCACGAATACATCGAATGGCAATACATGGAGGTTTAGATTCGGGATTCGCGGATTACCGCAAAGGACTGAAAGGGTAAACCTGTGTGGCATCCGTCATTCATGGGGGCCACACAGGTTATTCAACGCGGAAAACTCACTGCACTCTTATTGCTTGCCGGCCACCTTCAACGGCTCGGAAATCGTCAACAACAGCACAAATGTCAGACAGGAAATAAACGCCATGAAGCCAAACACGTAATCCCAGCCCATTTTGTCCAGCAAGATACCGGCAATGAAGGGAGCGGCAGCGCCACCCAGTTGCCCGCCCATGTTGACGATGGCATTGGCAACCGGGAATTTCTTCTTGGCCACGAAGGACATCGGGTAAGACATGTAGGCCGAGAAACCGATACTGAGCAATACGCCGGTCAGGAACAAGAGCACGCCGTAGAGCGTTGGATCTGCTGGTGAATTGATCAAGGCCAACATCATCCCCGCTGTGGCAAGTGCCGAAATCAGCATGCCAGGTTTGCGACGCTTGCCCAACAGGCGATCTGAAAGCAGCCCGCCCAGAATGTTGCCCACCACAGCCCCCACCCACGGTGCCGCAGCCACAAAACCCATCCCCATGATCGAGAACTTCTTGACCGTGATCAGGTAGGTGGGAATCCAGGCCAGCAATACATTGGAAATGCCGAGCTGGAAGGCATAGCTGAAAGAGCACCCCAATACATTCCACGATTTGAAAACGCTGCCGGTCGTTTCAAGTATTTTTTCTTCACGAGTGCGAATCAGCTTGTCGAGCAAGGGCATGGGTTTCGAGACAGGCGCGGCCTTGATCTCACCGCTAGGGCCGGCGGCATCCTGGTTGATGTAATCCAACTCGGTCTTGTTGACAAAGCGGGAATCTGCCGGATTATTGGTCACAAAAATCCACCAGAAGAAGGAGAGGATAACGCCCGGAACAGCAAACGCGATAAAGATCGCCTTCCACCCCCACAGCGCAATAATCATGGCGCACAAGGGCGGCACGATCACCGGGCCCATTTTCACTGAGGCAAGAAAAATCCCGCTGGCGGTGCCTTTTTCCTTCGACGGGAACCAGTTATTGATGGTTGTAGTTACCGCAAGTGGCAACGGTGCTTCTGCAAGACCCAGCACAAAACGGCAAATTTTCAGGGGCAGGAGTCCGCTAACCAGCCCGGTCAGCCCGGTGACGATTGACGTGGCAATCATCGAAATAGGGAATATCTTTCTCACACCGAATTTAGACAAAAGCCATGCTGAAGGCAATTGACCCAAAGCATAGGCGATCAGGAACAGGCTGACCAAGCCACCTGCTTCGGCATTGCTCATCACAAACTCTTTGCGCAGAAACGGCAGGGCAACACCGAGATTGGCTCGGTCAGCGCAGGCGATGGTATAGATAATAAAGAACAACCCTGCAACCACCCAACGATACCTGCTGGGTTTGATGGTGGTTGCACTTTCAATTTGTATTGCCATGTCCATTTTTTCTCCTATTTTTTAAAATAGTATTGCTCGATGAAATTCAAAATTTCATTTCGGGCCGTATAACAAGATCAAACCAGATCGAACCTGAGCAGCGTTTCGGTCAGCCCCAACAGCTCTGCAGTGGTAGCCCCCTTTTTGATCTGCTCCCGGAACAGGGCTTCCTTGTCTTCCCGCGCCCGAGCTTTCTTGATGGCCCCCTCCACCTCAGCATTGGGCACCACAACCAATCCGTCCTGGTCGCCCACAATGATGTCGCCCGGGTTGATCTGCACATCGCCGATACAAACAGGCACATTTGTCTTGCCTGGCTGGTTCTTGCCGGTGCTCTTGATACTCAGGCCCCGGCAAAACACCGGGAATCCCATTTCGATAATGGCGCTGGCATCGCGTACACAACCATTGATGACTAGGCCCGCCAAGCCCATGTGCAAAGCCTGCTGGGTCAGAACATCGCCCCACGGACCCGCTTCCATAAAGCCTTTGGCGTCGATTACCAGCACATCACCGGGCTTGGCCTTGAGCATGGCGTAATGAATCATCAGGTTGTCGGCCGGGCGCATGTCGACGGTAAATGCAGGCCCTGCCACTTTCATGCCAGGATGGATCGGCTTCATGCCGCTATCCAATGCGCCTTTGGCCCCTTGCGCCTCATAAACGGTCGCGACCCCCAAACTGCGCAAAGCCTGGATGGCATCCGGAGAAATTTGTTGAAATGTCATTATCGTGTTCTTTTCAAGGTATCTGGAGCAGGCTGCCGGCCGCCTCTGTGGCCGTTGAAGCCCGCGTTGGGATTACTTTGCTTCTGGCGCCCGTTGCAAAGTGTGATAGCCGAATTGGCGGCGTGCCTCGGCAAGCTTCATGCCGGAAAGCGCTGCCTTTACGATTCTTTTCTCGACTTCGCTCATGGACAACGCACGCTTCAGCACCTCCAGGGTTCTTGCCGCGGGTACGACGACGACACCATCGGCATCGGCCACAACAAGATCTCTGGGACAAACTCGCACGCCGCCGAGCGTTACCGGTTCACCCACGGCATCGACCTGTACACGATCCTTGCCCGTACGCATGAAACGGCCTGCCGCATAGAGCGGGTAGCCGACATCCTCTGCTTCCGCCGTATCGCGGCAGACACCGTTGACCACCGTGCCGCCGATCCCGCGGTTTGCCGCAACCTGGCTCATGATTCCGCCCCAGACGGTGCAATCCGGGCGCCCCGCGTTATCCAGCACCGCGACAGTGCCAGTTGGGATGGTGTCCAGATAGTCACCCACGGTGCCGGGTTTCGCGCTATCTACCGGGGCAAAACGCACGGTGAAGGCCGGGCCAAAGATTTTTTTCGGGCCAACAATATGCCCGATACCCAATGCACTTCCCGGTAGGCGAAAGTAATCCAGAGCATCAGAAATCTCCGCGGTGGATAGATCACGCCCCTTTTCCCAAACATCTTGATCCGTTTGCATGTCCATGGTTTTCCTCCGTATTGAATGTGTAGTCATATTCAAATAAACTACACATTGATGCAAACATCGTTTTTTGAACTTAATTTCAGAAAAAATGAACTTACGACAGATCAAATATTTTTGTGAAGTGGTTGAAGCCGGCAGCGCCGTACAGGCTGCAGCCCAACTTTTCGTTGCGCCAACAGCCATCAGCATGCAACTGGCACAGCTTGAAGAACATCTTGGAGGGGAACTGTTTGACCGGTCACGACGACCGATGGAACTCACCGCGCTGGGCAAGTTCTTTTATCCGCGCGCCAAGGAATTGCTTGCCCAGGCGCGGCGGCTCGATGAGGAAGCGCATGGCATTGCTGTTGGCAAGCTGGGATGGCTAGGTATCGGGTTTACACGATCAAGCATTTTTTCCATCTTGCCTGCAGCAGTCAGGAAATTCCGCGAATCCTTTCCTGATGTGCAGCTTGATCTTGTTGAATTGTTATCTGAATACCAGGTGGAACAATTACGTGAAGGTCGCATTCACATCGGCATATCCCGGTTCATCGGTACCTTCGACCGACCGGCAGACCTGGCTCACACCGTGATGTTCGATGATCCCTTCGTGGCCGCCCTGCCGAGCAATCACCCGCTTGCACATCAAGCCTGCATCAGCGCAGCCGACCTTGGGAAAGAACCGTTCATCATCTATCCGAAAGATCCACTGAGTGCCTTTGGACAGCAGATGCTCTCATTACTCAGGACTGCAGGCGAAAACCCGGTCGTGGCTTACGAGGCCATCGAGATTCATACCGCCTTGGCTCTGGTCGCGGCCGGGCTTGGCTGGACTCTGGTCGGGAAATCAATATCGGTGAACAATCGCAGCGATGTCGTTTTTTTGCCAGTCAGCGATCTTCAGACAGGAACTACCATGGTTGCAGTGACTCGGGCCGGGGAAAACAGCAAACTGGCTGAAGCGTTTCTTTCTATTCTCATCCAGCAATAAACGCCAATATCTTCTTGAACCAGAAGCACCCGCGACGACTTGCTACTGCAGCAGCAAGCTGGTTGCCAAGCCCAGCATGATCAAAGCGATGCAGGTATCGAGCACGCGCCAGGCCATGGGTTTTCTAAACAGCGGCGTGAGAAAACGCGCGCCATAGGCCAAGCCGAAAAACCAGACAAAACTGGAAAACGCGGCACCCGCGCCGAAAAACCAGCGTCCCATGTTGCCGCGCTGGTTGGCCAGCGCACCGAGCAGCACCACCGTATCCAGATAGACATGCGGGTTCAGAAAGGTGAAGCCCAGGCATGCAGCCAATGCGGACGCCAGCGAAACCCGGCCATTTGGTTCAAGCGCCAGCTGCTCGCCCTGCCATGCCCGCCGTCCCGCCAGTGCGCCATAAATCAGCAGGAAGCCGGCGCCGGCATATTGGGTCACCCCCAGCAGCAGCGCATTCTGCTGGATCAGCACGCCCAGGCCGGCAACTCCCAAACCAATCAGCAAGGCATCGGAGAATGCGCAGATCAATGCAATGGGCAGAAGGTGTTCGCGCCGGATGCCTTGGCGCAGGACAAAGGAATTCTGAGCGCCAATCGCCACGATCAAGACCAGAGAAGACAAAAAACCAGCAAAAACATGTGCTTGCACGATGCGTACCCGTATGGAATCAAGGTGCCAGATTAGCCGGCCACGAATAAGAAGAAAAACTAAATGTTTTAACGATAGGTTAGAATTTTTAACCCAGATAATTCGTTAGGACACGCGATGATGACGAGACAAGTTGTGCGACAGTTTTGCCGCAAAAGAGAAGTCCATAGCCTGCTATGGACGACGAAAGCGCGACAAAAATGGCCACAAACTGGCCGTCAGCGCGCGTGTAGGCTCGCAGAGCCGCCTAATGGATTATCTGGGTTTAACTAATGAAAATCGACAACGCACAGCTGGCCGCTTTTGCCATGGTCATCCGGGAAGGCAGTTTTGAAGCTGCGGCGCGGCAGCTGCATGTCACGCCCTCGGCGGTGAGCCAGCGCATCAAGCAGCTGGAAGATCGCCTGGGGCAGGTGCTGATCCAGCGGACCACGCCCTGCCAGGCCACCCTGGCCGGCAAGACGCTGCTGCGGTTTACCGAGCAACTCACCCTGCTGGAAGGCGAAATGCTGAACGATATCGGCGCCTTCCATGAGGAAGGGAACAGGCATTTGCGCGTGCCGGTTGCCGTCAATGCCGATTCGCTCGATAGCTGGTTTTTGGCGGTGATCGATCGGGTTTATCGCGACTCGGCCGTCACTTTCGATATCCGGGTCGAGGATCAGGACCACTCGGCCGTGCTCTTGCGCGAAGGCACGGTGATGGCGGCCATCAGCGCCAGTGCCATTCCCATTCAAGGCTGCAGCGTCGAATTCCTGGGGACCATGCGCTACCTGGCCATGGCATCGCCCGCCTATGTGGCCCGGTATTTTTCCGCCGGGGTGGATTCGGCCAGCCTGGCGGCCGCCCCGATGCTGGTATTCAACCTCAAGGATGGGCTACAGCAGGCCTTCATCAACCGGTTCAGCTCCAATCCGCTGCAGCCGCCCACGCACTACATTCCCTCCACCCACGGCTTTGTTGAAGTGGCCAAGCGCGGCGTGGCCTGGGGCATGATGCCTGAAGACCTGGTCAGTGCGGCCATCGGCACCGGGGCGCTGGTTGAAATTGCCCCCGGCCATCATCTCGATGTGCCGCTTTACTGGCACCGCTGGCGGCTGGCTTCGCCCGCCCTTGAGGCGGTCACGGCTGCCGTCCGCACTGCGGCCAAGGCATCGTTGCGCCAGGTTCCGGCGGCCTGATTTCACACGGCCAACACCCTCCGCTCGCCTCCGTCGTCAGAGTGGGAGCCGGGCAATCATGCACGCTCATCGGATAGACGATGCGAAGATGACAAGAAGATGATGCGATTACTTATCATTATCAAAGCCACTCCGCAATCGTAAGCCGATGTGTCTTGCCCAGGAGTGGCTGAACAGAATCTACGCCGCCCTGCCAATTTCAGGGCCAGCCCCCGCCGTACTCGCTGAGGCCATCCATCAGCCGCTCCGATATTCAAAGGAGATTGCCATGAGCCAAGTTCAACCCATTCCGCCCGACATGCATACGATTACCCCGCACCTGGTCTGCAAAGGCGCCGCCGACGCGATCGCGTTTTACATCAAAGCCTTTGGCGCCGTCGAACTGGTACGCCTGCCCGGCTCGGACGGCCGGCTGATGCATGCCATGATCAAAATCGGCGATTCGCCGCTGATGCTGTTCGATGAATACCCGGAGCAGGGTTGCCTCGGCCCGCTCGCGCTGAAAGGCTCGCCGGTATTCCTTCACCTCTATGTCGCCAACGTGGATGAAACCGTGGCTCAGGCTGTCGAGGCCGGGGCGAAACTCACTCTGCCGGTCGCCGACATGTTCTGGGGCGATCGCTACGGCCAGCTGGAAGACCCGTTCGGGCACCGCTGGTCGGTGGCGACGCATGTGAGCGACGTCAGCGTGGAAGAAATCACGGCCGCGGCCAGCAAGGGCTGCCCGGAAACCTAAAAGGAGTCCCGACCATGAACAGGATCAGCACATGTCTTTGGTTTGACGGCCAGGCGGAAGAAGCGGCGGCCTTCTATGTTGCCATCTTCAAGAACTCAAGCATCGTCGAGACCTTGTACTGCCTGCAGGAGATGCATCGCCCCAAGGGATCGGTATTGACCGTGAGCTTCGTGCTGGACGGGCAGGAATTCCTGGCGCTGAATGGTGGGCCGGAATTCACGTTTTCCCCGGCCATTTCCTTCATGGTGAACTGCGAAACACAAGAGGAAATCGACGATTACTGGAAAAAACTCACGGCCGATGGCGGCAAAGAAGTGGAATGCGGCTGGCTCACCGACAAATTCGGCGTGTCGTGGCAGATCGTGCCCAGCGCCTTGCTTAAGATGCTGAACGACCCGGATACCGCCGCAGCGGAAAGAGCTTTCGCCGCCATGCTGAAAATGAAGAAGCTCGATATCGCGCAGCTCAAGCAGGCCTTCGCCGGCAGCTAG
>Ga0316604_10000645_pt1 | contig 39109 bp, 34 predicted proteins | sample OWC_soil_day20_C_FD_207650 | JGI IMG/M metagenome (GOLD analysis project Ga0316604, IMG submission 207650) | Wetland soil microbial communities from Old Woman Creek delta, Ohio, United States - OWC_soil_day20_CT | ecosystem: Environmental > Terrestrial > Soil > Wetlands | place: USA: Ohio... | reverse complement strand
GGTGAAGCTGGAACAGCTCGACAACCTGATTGGCCCTGACATGAAGGCCGTTGACGCGGTGATTCGTTCGCGTCTTCATTCCGATGTGGCGCTGGTGCAGCAGGTCGCCGAGTACATCATCAACGCTGGTGGCAAGCGCCTACGCCCTTCTCTGGTGCTGCTTGCAGCCGGCGCGCTCGGTTATCGCGGCACGACTCATCACCAGCTGGCGGCCATTGTCGAACTGATCCATACGTCAACCTTGCTGCACGACGATGTGGTCGACGAGTCCGATCTGCGGCGCGGTCGCGAAACTGCCAATGCGCTGTTCGGCAACGCCGCCAGCGTGCTGGTCGGCGACTTTCTCTACTCGCGAACTTTTCAGATGATGGTCGACGTCGACGACATGCGCGTGATGCGTGTGCTGTCGGATGCGACCAATGTCATTGCCGAGGGTGAAGTGCTGCAGTTGATGAACTGCCACGACGTCGACGTCGATGAAGTGCGCTATTTGCAAGTGATCCGCTACAAGACCGCCAAGCTGTTCGAGGCCGCGGCGCAAATCGGCGCGATCATCGGTGGCGGTTCGCCTGAGGTCGAGCAGCGTCTGGCCGAGTACGGCATGCATCTGGGAACCGCTTTTCAGCTGATCGACGATGTGCTCGACTACTCGGGCGCCGAGGTCGAGACCGGCAAGCATCTTGGCGACGATCTGGCCGAGGGCAAGCCGACGCTGCCGCTGATCTACGTGATGCAGCACGGCACCGTCGAACAGGCCGCCTGCGTTCGTCAGGCGATCGAGAACGGCGGTCGCGACGACTTTCCGGCGGTGCTCACGGCGATCCGCGAAACTGGCGCGCTCGAGCATGCCAGAGTTCAGGCGAAAGTCGAAGCCGATCTGGCCGCGAATGCAATTGTTGCGTTACCTGCTTCCCCATACAAGGATTCTTTGCTAGAATTGCCGCTCTTCGCGGTTGCTAGGTCTTTTTAGCGCCTCGTAGTTTCGGTCGGGGCGTAGCTCAGCCTGGTAGAGTACTGCGTTCGGGACGCAGGAGTCGGAGGTTCGAATCCTCTCGCCCCGACCACTGAATATAGTAGAAACAAGTAGTTACAGCAACGGTTGCGGACATATGTAGTATAGTTTACGCTATACTACATATGTTTGATTTTATTCAATTAGCATTTTCCCAAAATGCTTCCCGCAAAACGTGGTGCTCGCAATGACTGATGAAATAACAGTTGTTGCCCTGTCTGATCCAAAAAAGGCTAAGCATCGCAGCACTCCTATCGCTGCATCGCTTACGCACGTTCCAAACTATCCAAAAAAACTTGTCATCTACCAACTTGAGGCATCGCCGTTTTGGTGGGTCCGCTATTACACAGATGGCAAGATACTGCGCCGCAGTACAAAGGCGACCGACAAAAAGCGTGCGCTTGCAGCAGCGAAAGAGTTTTACGACGAAATAAATCACCGCAAGTATGCTGGGTTGGCTCTGTCTGCAAGCAAGGTCACCAAGTTCGTGCAGTGTGCGCTTGCTGCGATGGAAATGCAGGCGGCACGAGTAGCGCGCGGTGAACTGACGAAAATGGTGCACGACAATGATGAGTGGCGACTGAAGAAACACGTCCTGCCGTTTTTTGCGAACTACGAAGTCAGCAAGATTGATTTTTTTGCGCTCGAACTATTCCTGCGCAAAGTCAGCGAAGACAAGATCAGCCAGTCCACGACCATTGCATATATGGCGCTCGTCAAAAAAGTGCTGACCCATGCTCTGAAAAAAGAGTGGATCGCAGCACTGCCCATATTCCCAAAGATAAAGAAAGAGGATTCGCCGCGCGGTTGGTTTACGACGCGCGAGTATCGTCGTGTATGGAGTGCAGCAAAGCGGATGATTGGCACGCAGTATGAAGTTCGGGCTATCAGAAGCAACGAAGACGATAGCAAAGATGCGACGCACATCACCTATCCCAAAGCCGATTTGAAGAAAGGCGAGGTCAAGCTCGGCAATCCGATACGGAATATTACGATAGCGAGCGATCTCTACAACCTGATCGTCTTTATGGTGAATAGCTTTGTGCGACCAACGGACATCAAAGTGCTTAAGCACAAGCATGTCGAAATCCTGCGCGGCGACAATACCTATTTGCGTCTGTCGTTGCCCCCAACAAAAAAGCATGACAAACCAATTGTCACAATGAAGTGGGCAGTTGTAGTTTATGAACGGCTGCGCAAGGCTCACGCATTGATCGGTCTGGCTCAGCCAGACGACTACGTATTTTTGCCTGAGCAACGAAACAGGGACAATGCGCTGAAAGACTTGCAGCGGCAATTTGCCGTAGTTCTAAACGATATTGGATTGAAGGAAGGTGCGAAGGGCGAGAATCGCACTCTGTACAGTCTGCGCCACACCTGCATCACCTATCGCTTCTTGTATGGCGAAGGCATCGATATTCTTACAATTGCGCGCAATGCGCGAACATCGCCAGAAATGATTGACAGGTTCTACGTCAGGCACTTGGAAGGCGAAATGAATATTGTGGCGATTCAGAGCAGGCGTAGTCGGCGTAAAGTGACCAAAGGTGGCGAGTCTGCAGGTGAAGAATTTTCAGCGTTGGTCACAGGAATAGATACACAAAGAGGAAACGAGCAATAGCAGAGCGCAGCGACCAATCAGGCAATATCTTTTCCAATATTGTCGCTAAAAAAGTAATTTATCAAATCAAATCCACAGAACGACGAAGCATCTCGTCGTTAACATCAATATATTTCTGAGTCACTGATAGTGAGCGGTGGCCGGCGAGAGCCATTAGCACACGAACGCCAACACCCTTGTTCGCAAGTGAAGTGATAAATGTTCTACGGCCAGAATGTGACGACGCGCCATCGATCCCCGCTTGCTTGTAAAGCCAGTGAAAATGCTGGCAGAGCGTATTGGCTGTGAAGTGATCGCGTTTCTGTGTGGCAAACAGCGGCTTGCTCGTGTCGTTTTTGTCAATAGTCGCCAAATACACGATCAATTCCTTGCGCAACTTCTCTGGCAAAAAAACAGACCGCGCATATTTGCCCTTTGTCTGCTCAGGCAATAATCGCACTTCGTCTTTGATCATGCCGTCCGCAGACCAAACATCGCCGATACGAAGTGCTGACACCTCACCAACGCGCATGCCCGACCAATGTGTGACTAACAGCATCGTCCTATTGCGTGCGGCGTGTTTGCGTGGTGCGATGTAATTGAGAATTTTGCGCAGTTCCTTCTCAGTAAGCGTTTTTGCTTGTGCCATCTTTTTCTCCTTCAAACCAAAGAATCTATAACGCATAGTTTGTTGTCTTTGATTCGAAATGAGCAACCATTTTCTGTTCATGACAAAATCGCTACAAAACAATGACTTAAGCAATAACCAAAGCATATTTATATTTCCTTTGTTTTTGTATTTAGCTCGATTTGCGTCGTCGCGTTTTAAGCGGTTCTTACCCGCCCCTGCGTACGTAACCTAATGACGCTGCTGATAACGTGCTGTGCGTTGCTGTAGCGTTGAAGAGGTTGTGCTGCGTGATGAATTTGTTGCTCGAAGTGCTGCGTGTGGTGTCGCGTCGTTTTAACCTTGCTACGCTACCAACTGTTTCTTCTTCTGTCTTTCATTATTTTCTTCTTTGTCTGTATTCAGAAGCTTTCAGGTGCACTAAAGAACTACGAACCCCAATAAGTTCATAGTCCTTCTATCCCCAACGTTAACTTCAGTCTGCGTTGTGTGCGGCGTGCGGTATCCAGCAATTTGATACGTCCCAAATGCCTTCAATGCGCCACGCCTTGCTTCTTTGTTGTTGTGCTTCCTTAAGTGAATATCCATTCCATGTGTTATTTTCGCTTGGATATTCGTTCACGTCATACGCCTTAACGTCTGTTGACTGTTTCGCCATATTTGTCCACGCATGTTTGAACAGAGTTTCAATTTCATCTGTGTTTAGAATTTTTGGCAAATTGCCAAATGCAATATTGAAATGAATTGTTTGCTCACGACTGAGGTTTTCTTTCGCGTTCTCAATGGTGACAAACGTGAGAGGCTTATACAATTCTGGCTTTCTGACGGGCTTGTTCGTTGCGTTCGGATAAAGTAGTTTGTAAAAGCAATTTAAAGCGTGTTTGCAATCCTTCTTTGCCTGTTCCGCCATTTTGTCAATCTGTTGTTGCTGTTTGTTAAATGGACGGAAATAGGTGTGTGCAACTACGACATGACTAATATATTCAGAATAGGTGTTTAGAAATTGTTCGATGTCTTTGGCTGTGTATTGGCGCATAGTATTATTTATACAGAACCAAAGAAAAGAGCAAATAATCTCTTTGGTTCTGTGTGTGACTGCAGGTCGTTTATTTAATTACTTTTGCTTGATGTTGGATCTGCTTCAGTCGTGCAAAATAAATCGTCGAAGTTGACTTGATAGGATTTTGAATTGACGTTGGCTTTTATGATTCGCCTTGTCTTTCTGAATAATTCAAGCCGATAAGCCTTCGAGTCATAATAATCTGAATTTTTTGATTTGTTTGTTTTCATGTTAGACATCCATAATAGTTGAAATAAAAGACGGACCTATTCCGTCTAAGTCGATCCTACGGAGCCGCAAAAATAAAATCGAGCCAAGTCCGAAATACATCATCTTGTAGCCGTTTTTAGTTAAAAATGGTCAAAAGAGGAATTGGTGATCTTCCTGTTTTGACCATTATCGTGTTTGGTGCGACCTGCGCTATGTTCTTTCGGCAACATCTCAACGATATAAGCGTCACATATGCAGTGAGAAATGCTGCAAGCACATCCAGCGACTTGTAGCTAATCCCGCTGTCTATGTCTGTGACTGTGGCTTTCCTTAGACCCCGCCCCTCGACTTAGCCGCATCTTCTGCGTGTATATAGAGTTCAGGTCTGCCACCGCTTATTTCGACTGACTTTGGGTGTTATTGGTTTTCTAAAACAGATAGCAATTTCTCCGTAAATAGTAATAAAACATGACGGAACTTTTCCGTCTGAGTAGATCGTACGGAGCCGCAAAGGAGAGATCGACCCGAGTCAGGTGACTCTCTTCGTATGGCCGTTTTTAAGTAAAAACGTGCGTCGGATCAGAAACGCTGATGACTCGCTCGACGAATTTTTGGACGCTCTGTAGGATCAACTCAACTTGTGAAGACAAGTTAATTTAATTACCTAAAAGGAAAATCTAAATGCAACATCATTTGAATGAAATGGATAAAGACCGCTATTACGGAGACCTGTATAGTTTTGATGTGGAGATCGAAGAAATCGATGTGTCGTACGATGAACGATTAGTGGCAATACTTTGTTGGCAGATCGCCAGAAAACTCAGTGCTAATTGGCGCGGCAGAGTTGTCTTGACTATAGTAGAGGGAAAGGTTCTCGCCTATGCGTACTATACTGACGACTATTATGAATTGGATAGAGACGGCGATATCGAAAAAGAACTTGAGGGCGAACTGACACTCTTCCGAAAATACAATTCCTAATAAAAAAGCCTCTTACGAGGCTTTTTCTTATGACTTGCTGAATATGAATATTGGCTCGTATTTTCGCCACCTGCCATTGACAATGCAAAAGTTTTTCATGCCTGGCTGAAGTGTTTGTGTCTTTATTCTCATCGACGGGCTAATTGCCAATACCATCTTCAACTTCCCTTCGTATTTCATGCCAAATTCTTCAAGCAATTTAACAGTGTCAGTTTCAAGTGGATATTGAGTGCTTCCGACATTTATATCTGCAATATTGAACGCAAGAATACGATTAGGCTTAAGCCACTCAGCACAGGTTTTGAGTGTTTGTCGCAAAAAATTATCTCGCCAGCTATCGTATTCTTTGTATTTTATTGAGCTTTGAGTTGGTTCGTCACTATATATTTCCGCTGAAAAATATGGGGGAGAGGTGAATATAAAATCGACTTTGCCTTTGTACTTCTGAAATTCTTCATTGGTCGATACGTCTTCACTACCGCTGCATATATACGTCCCTTTGAAATTTTTTCCATAACGAACGTGACTTTTGAAAACACGTTCCATATATTCGTAACGGGAAATTCCAAGCTCCTTAATCCAGTTTTCTGTATTAGGATCGGTGCCAATATAATGAACAGGTCTGTCACGCAGGCTCAATGCACCAAGCAACCGACCGCCAAAGCCCATGCTTGGGTCGTAGATAACAACTTCAGCGTTATCATCACAACGGTCTGTTCCATACTTATACAAGAGCCTAGCAATGGCAGAAGGAAAATTATTCGGAGCGATGCCAGCACCAAGCTCTAAGTGACGGTAGATAGCTGGCAAGACATAAGCGGCTTTAGTATTGATGCCATAAACGCGAACACGATAGAGACTGTCATCACTGACCTTGCTTAAATCGACACCGTTCAGGTGCTTGTCTTTAAGCAGCCCTTTATCTTTAAGGACCTTCAATTCTTTGACATTGATACGAGGAGTGCGCTTTTCGATCCTTGCAGACGGATCAATCCACAAACTTCGAGTTCCACCACCTGTCGCCTCCTCCGTCAGTATCTCTTCAACGATACGCCGTGCTTCACGTCGAAGGTCGCCTTTATACGATACTGGCGGTCGGTAAATTGGCGCGAATTCGTAGAAGCCGTCATCTCTGATGCACTTCGCAAGGACGGCCCGCGTTTTTGGTCTAGCTGATTGTTTGGCGAATAGGTCATAGACGCTGACTGCCTTGCCTTCTCCTACTGTATCTTTTGCTTTGAGAATATTGGGGAAGAAACAATTGGCAATAGATACGCGCGAGCCATCAATAACACAATCAAGCTGCCGCGTCTGCTCATCTTTGAACCACATTCTTGCAGTATCGACATTGCATATGCGTTCAAATTCTTTCCCCATGTCTTCAAGCTTGACTCCTGCCTTCGGCGGCTGTCCAAGCTCATCCCACTGTTTGGCAACTGCGGAACATAGCTCATCTACCCACGCTGTGAAGTGTTCTTCACTACACGTGAAAAGTTCTTCAAAAGTGCGATTGACCGACGATTTAATAATGTCGTCGTTCTTTGTGTAGAAGTACGCCATTGCTATGCCTTCTTGTCAAATCGAGTGACTTCGCTTAAGGCATTTTTCGCTAGATCTTTGATCGCTAGAATCGTACTGCGGCTGGCTAAATCCTTTAGACGTTTCGTCGCGCCCTTTGGGTCTTTCTTTTCTGTAATTAGCCTCACTTGCTCCCAAACATACAATTCTTTATCCATGCTGGATAACTCAGTAAACTGATTCGGCACTTTGTTTTCGATGCACCATTTCTTTAGAAAACCGCGTTGGATTTCTTCACGTCCAAGCAATTCGACCAATTCCTTATAGTCTTTGTAGTCGTTCGGCAAACAGGTGCGTGTGACCAGTTCGCCGTCAATTACTATCTCGCGCTTGTGTCGCTGATTCTTGTCCTTCTGCAGATAATGGGCCGCATCTTCCAACATACGCAATTGCTCTAAGGTTACTTTGGTAAGTTGTGCTTCCGATTTTTCGATATGTTCAAGCGCTCTCTGATGGACAATCTTTCGATGCCATTCGGCCAGTGAGTTTTCCTTATGCGTTACGGTGACGGTGCCGTTGTACTTTCCTAGCAGGGCTGTCAAGTCAGCTTCAAACTGTGCAACGTTGTGCGGTTCCGCAATCGACAGTGTGCCAACGTCGTAGGTTACGGTCTTTGGCTTCTTAGTTTCGGCACTTGTCGCTGCGCCGCCTTTGGGCGAACTCAAACGCAGAGATTTGGCACTGCTCAGCGTAAAGTTCGGGCTAATTTCACCTGATTCGATTTGCTCTATTAGCTGTGTTTCATTGACGCTGGTGAGGTGATAAAGAGTGTTGTAGCTGTTGGGCAGTCGCTGAAAATAGGATGGATTGCTGAGGACTGGATGTTCTGCGATCTTGACAAGGAACGCCGCTACAGTCGAACTGAATGGAAGCTCTGTCTCAAGCAGGCTGTAGCTGACTCCAAGCTCATCTTTGGCTTGCTTTATGAGTTTGCCTACGTCGATGACACTTGCCACGCTCTTTTGCCAAGCGGATTCGATGCGTGTGCGCCATTCTGCCAATTCCTTCTGCCTGCTGATGACTTCAGTATCCATTGTTGATCCCGTGCTCGTTTTTAGTTAAAAATGAAAGCTGTCTTCTCATGCCACTGTACCAAAATAATAGATACAATGGATCGAACGTTTTCGGCTTTTAAGAACAAGTGTTTAGGCAAAATTCAGGTTGCTCATGCCAATTCTCTGGCTATACAGTAATGGCACTTACATAACTGTTTGGAGAAAAAGGAAATGAGTGCTCTTGCAAATTTGAAGTTGGTCGCTGCAAAGCGTGCCATTCAGCTGTCGCCAGTAATTCAGCGGCGCAACAAGATTTCGATGCGAATCGCCGAGCAGATCGAATTTGCGCAGGCCAAACTCGACGGCAAGCTGTATGCGCCGACGAAGCAGCGCACTGCAAAAAACGAAGAAACAGGCGAAATCACAACCGTTCAGGTCGCAAAACGCGTCAAAGAGTGGTGGTTTACGACGGATAACGGCAAGTTGTGCGTCTCTTTGCGCTACGGAGCAAAGGTCGTCGAAATCGCAAAGGGTAAGACGGCTGTTGAAGTGGCAAGCGACAAGGAACTGGTTGCTACGCTTGAGGCGTTGCGTCTAGCTGTGAATGCTGGCGAACTGGATACGCAGATCGAAGCGGTAGCTAGTGCAGTGAAGGTCGGATTTAAGAAATAAGTAGCCAAGCCCAGCCGTTCTTCTCCGCCACTTTCTTCTTACGCAAGAGTTCCCATCCTGCTTTCAAAGACCTTGCACTATCCTCGTCAGTTACATTTCCAATATATCTTGTGACGGTTTTTTGAGCGTGCTTAAACTGAAGGTAGGCATAAAGATGCGGGGATCGTGGGAATATTCGGACGGCAACAGATGCGCAGACGACTACTCCCCCCTCAATGCGTAACCGTCGTGCCTCTAGACCACCCGCCGCTACATTCTGCAATTCAGTAGAAACTCTCATTCGGCATTCTACCTAAATGTCACTCAGCATAGGAGGCATAGACTTGAAGCCGAACGTCATTTCATATGTTGGGTGCATTCTGGCGGTCTCGTTGGCTTGTGAACGGTTGCATTGCAGGGGTGGGTGCGATGTGGCATTGGAGATACTGAAAAGGCTGTAAAATGCGCGAAAGCTTCCCTCTGGCTTCACCTGTTAGAAGTTGGAATTTTATATCCGAAGGGCGTAGATCGCTCTCTTTTTTTCTCTACGTTTGATTGGAAATTGGTGCGATGCGCAATACTACATCTAACTTCACATCGCTTGAACTTTGCGCCGGTGCAGGTGGGCAAGCCATCGGACTTGAGCAAGCAGGGTTCAGGCACGAAGGGCTAGTCGAAATTGAACCGCAATTTTGTGAAACACTGAGGCTGAATAGACCGCAGTGGAATGTGATGCAAGATGATCTAAGGCGGTTTAAGGAGGTGTCTGGCCGATTTAAGGGGGTAGATCTCGTTGCTGGAGGACTTCCGTGTCCGCCATTTTCTGTTGCAGGAAAGCAGCTTGGATCAGCTGACGAGCGGAATTTATTTCCCGACGCCCTTCAGGTGATTGACGCGGTAAGGCCCAAAGCAGTGATGATTGAGAATGTGCGTGGATTCTTAGATGCTGTGTTTGAAGACTATCGGGCGTTCCTTCGCGCTCAATTGCTCAAACTTGGATATGTTACAGATTGGCGTCTGCTTAACGCCTCCGATTACGGTGTGTCGCAGTTGCGTCCGCGCGTGGTCATTGTCGCCATCCGAAAGGAATTCTCAGATAAGTTTACTTGGCCCGAGCCCTTAGCCAAACGGCCTCCTACCGCGGGTGAGGCGCTTTTTGAACTAATGTCAGCAAACGGCTGGATTGGGGCAGAAGCTTGGCGCGACGCTGCTAACGAGATAGCGCCAACGATAGTCGGCGGTTCCAAAAAGCACGGCGGACCAGATTTAGGACCGACACGAGCAAAGGCTGCGTGGCGTATGCTCGGTGTTAATGGTATGACAATAGCGGAAGAAGCGCCGCAATCTGATTTTGTTGGGATGCCCCGCCTCACTGTACAAATGGTAGCGCGTCTGCAGGGATTTCCCGTTAACTGGAAATTTGCAGGTAAAAAGACAATCGCCTATCGGCAAGTTGGCAATGCTTTCCCTCCTCCTGTAGCACGCGCGGTTGCAATGCAGTTAGTTCAAGCACTAAAGTCATCCATTATTGTAGGGGGCGCGTAGCGCGACGCGATACAGACAAGAAACCCTTTGGCGATAATTTGGCGTAGGATGTTCCCTTTCTTTGGGAGCATGCTATGCGACGTTCGTTGCCCGTATCCATATATGGACCTAAGCATCCCGACTTTGAAGAAGTGTCGGAAGTCGAGCAAGCAATCCTGCACTCATTAGATAGCCAAACAACGCTTGCTGAACAGATTGGGCTATTACTTCGTAAATGCATTGACGACGTAATTGATACACCCAGCACAAGACGTTCCAGCTATGCAGAGCTGGAGAAGACTGAAAAGACATACATCGGAACTCGTGTAGAAATCAAGCTTCGTGCGTTGCTTGGCTTCCCTAAGGGAAAACTTGACCTTCTAATCGCCGGTCGAAATGTCGACGTCAAGTTTACTATTGGTGGAAATTGGATGATTCCTACCGAAGCGATCGATGAGATCTGCATACTGATTGCGGCCGATGAAGAGAGAGAGGTGTGCTACTTTGGGTTAATAAAATCGAAGCTAGCCTATATGAATCCAAGCGATAACAAGGACAGCAAGAAAACGATCTCAAAGGCTGGGTTTGCAAATATTAATTGGCTTGTGGTTGAAGAACCCTATCCAGCGAATTTTTGGAAAAGCATTTCCTCAAAAAAACGAAATGCGATATTTGCAGAAGGCACTGGCAATGGTCGGCTTGTGAAACTATTTGAGGAACTGCAGAACGTCCCGATTAATAGGTCCGTAATTGAAGGCGTCGCTCAGCAAAAGGATTACATGAAGCGGTTGAGGTCTAATGGTGGAGCACGAGACGAGTTAGGTCGGAGGCGGATTTTGCTTTTAAGTGGGAAATATGATGCTCCCGCTATTAAAAGCATGGGGCTGCCTTTTTGTGATAACGACGAATTCATATCAACGAAGGTTAAGCCTTAATTGACTAATGCTTAGCCAGGCTTTATATATCGCGCGCATGCGGTGATAGGTTCGCACTAACAAGAAATTTGGGCAGGAGGTAAGGTGCTCTTGCCGTGTTTGTTGTCATTGTAGGATTGCTTTCTAAGTTGAGATTGCAGATCTGATAACGGACTACGCTAAGATGGTGGAGAAAAGGAGCAGGGCTACTCACCAGATTATGTCTCGTACCGAGAATATGGCGCGTATTCGGTCTAAGGATACCAAGCCAGAGCTCCTCGTAAGGAGTGTCGCCCATTCGCTGGGCTTCCGTTTTCGACTGCATCGGAAAGATTTGCCAGGTGCTCCCGATCTGGTTTTTCCACGTTTCCATTCCGTAATAATGGTGCACGGATGTTTTTGGCACCAGCACTCAGACTCGTCCTGTAACGCGGCACATTCCCCTAAATCTAATTTGGATTATTGGGGGCCAAAATTACGACGAAATGTCGAGCGGGATGCAACGAGCATCGCAGAGTTGAAATTGCTTGGGTGGAAAGTGCTGGTAATTTGGGAGTGCCAACTAAAAGATATCGAAGCTCTTAAAACGAAGATTTCATGCTTTTTAGATCAAGCAGTTCATTCAATCTCGTAGCACAATTAATTTTATGTTTCGTATGGAACTAAGGAGTCATTCAATAATAAATACAACAAAGGGGATGAACATGAAGATATGTGAAATTATTTCGAATGCGCCGAAAAGAACTCAGTTGCAGCCAAGTATTCTCAAGCAGCAGGCAAGAGTGAATAAGGTGGTCGCACAAATTGCCGCAAGTGATCAGCAGCAACCTCCAACAGAAGATGAGAAAGTTTTAGCGATGTGGGCTATTCGCGACATGAAGAAACGTACTGATCAGAACTATGCCGAGCAATTGAAGCAGCAACTTGCGAAGGCGGAAGCCGCAATCCGTTAGTTACTACTTTAGTGTTACGGCCTTGCATAGGTCTCCAAATATGGTGATGGTTGCATCACGTTGTCTATGACGGAGAATAGTGATATCCAAATGGCGACTGTCATCACGCTACTGCAAGAGCTGAAAGGCGAACTGCAAGAGGTGAGGGCTGACATCGGCTTGCTTAAGGAGCAAATTGAAGCAAGTTCGAAGGCTCAGCCAAAACGGGCGGTCATCACTGTGCCGTCAATCGATGGCTGGGAGCAAGATTCAATAACGCTTTCTACAGAGGATTGGTCGCGGGTGAAACGTGGCGAATCTGTCGTTTTAACCAGCGAAATCGATTTTGGTGGGACATTATTACGAAATCATTGGGAATTTTGCGGTGGCATCGGTGGAACCATAAAGCGAGACATCGAGTGGAGTGATGGGGATATTGAGACTGAGTACGAAATCACGCTTGTTATGGACGACGTTGAGGAAATCGATGAACAAAGCAAATAGTCGAGCTTTCCGCGTCTTCCTATCAGCTTGTTTTTAGCTCTACGACCTGCACAGTGCGTCTACAGCACGTTTGATTCTTGTCGTTGCTATAATGCTCAGCGAAAAGTTGAAAATAACGTGCAGCGCGTTTATGCATAAGGCATTGTTTGCAAGTGTGTGCAGTCGTTGATTCTGTCGCAGAATCAAATAGTTGATAGATTTTCTTATGTTATTTGTCTGCGATTACTATACTACGGACTATACTACAAAGTGCTTAAACCGTTGCAAACACTGTGTTGGGGAATGAAATTACTGCGTTCGGGACGCAGGAGTCGGAGGTTCGAATCCTCTCGCCCCGACCACTGAACATTGAAAAAAGCTCTGAGCAATCAGGGCTTTTTTCATTTCTGGCCGACCTTTTCCGTTCTTCCAAAGTGCGCATGACTCGCTCGTTACTGGGTCAAACTGGGTCCGTGTTGGGGCAGGGATGGGGCAGGCCCACCACTCTATTGCGGCTGATCGTCGAGCCTGCCGCCGTGCTCCTCATTTCACGTGTTGTGTCAGCGTAGGCAGCAAGGTCGACTTGCAAAATGAAAGCACAGACTCGACGCGCGGCCGGGGCCATGGAAATCCAGATGGTTAGAGAACGACGACTTGTTCGTCAGCAGTTAGTACAGAACACATACCCGCCGCCGTCAAAGTAATAGTCGCCCATGAACAGGTCGCTGGCGAAGTGCTTGACATGCCCGTGTCGTCGATGTACTGCTCGGCATAGGCCTGCTTGCTATCGTAGCGGCCCATGTGCGTTCTCGAACGCGTCGGCATCCCAGGAGCCATACCAGACTACAAAGGCGGCCACTGCCTCCCTGGCGAAGTCGTGCTGATAGATCACATCCCGCAGTTCTACATAGCGGCCCAGGTCCACAAGATCATACGGCGAGGAATAGCAGCAGCGCGCGATAGCCCCCTCGATATCGGCGACCAGGATGTCGCCATCGCAATCGGCACGGACCAGACCCGCCCGGTGCAGTGCCTCGTGCGCGCCTGACCTTACTGTGGTACCGGCGCTGCCCATCCTCCGCCCAGCGCCTTGTACAAAGTGACCATGTCCGATGCGGCGCCGGCTTGCGACAGTGCCAGCGCTGCCTGCAGGTCGGCGAGTTCGCGTTCGGCGTCGAGCGCGTCGCTCAGCATGACATCGCCGAGTTCGTAGCGGCGGCGTGAGGTCTGGGCGGCCCGTGCGGTGCTGGATACGGCAGTTCTCTGGGCAGCGATGGTCTGCAGCGCGTGGTCGTACTGGCTGAGCGCTTTCTCGGCGTCGGCGAGCGCTGCGAGCACGGCCTTTTCGTAGCCGACGGCGGCGGATTTCTGGCGCGCCTCGGCGGCGCGGATATCGGCGCGCACGCGGCCGCCGTCGAAGATGCGCCAGGAGATCAGCGGCATGATCGCCCCGCGCCGACTGTCGCTGCCGATGAAGGTCGTATCGCTCAGCGCGCGGAAGCCGGCGCTCGCCGAGATCGTCAGCTTGGGAAACAGCTCGGCCGTGGCCACGCCGGTGTCGGCGGTGGCGGCGGCGAGCTGGCGTTCGGCGCTGACGATGTCCGGCCGGCGGCGCAGGATGTCGGCGCGTTTGCCGACCGGTACGGCGTGCAGCGCCAGGTCGATTCCGGGCGAGGCGGCGAGCGGCAATTGGGACTCGGGCAGTCCGCCGCTCAGCAACCCGAGCGCGATCGCCGCCGCCTGGCGGCGCGCCTCGATGTTCGGCAACAGTGCGCGTGCCTGATCGAGTCGCGCCTGCGCGCGTTCGACTTCTACCGTCGGCAGGTCGCCCGCTTTCACGCGATGTCGCACCAGTTCAAGAACGCCCTGCAGCGCCTCGACCGAGGCTTGCCGTGCCACGAGTTCGCGTTGCGCGCCGCGCAGGGTGAAGTAGGTACGCGCCGTTTCGGCGGCAATGCTGGTGCGCAGCGCCGTGGCATCGGCTTCGCTCATCTGCGCGGCGGCCTGTGCCGATTCGCGCTGGCGGCGCAGCGAACCGAAGAGGTCGATTTCCCAGCTGGCGTCGAGTCCGCTGTCGTAGACGGTCTGCTCGGGCGAGGCCTGCGCGTTGTATTCGGGGGCGTTCAGGCTGGTGCGGCTGCGTTGCGCGCTGCCTGTCGCCGCCACGATGGGCGCCGTGTTGGCCTCGGCGCGACCGAGCTGCGCGCGCGCCGCTTCGATGGCCAGGTCGGCTTGGCGCAGGTCAAGGTTATTCGCCAATGCCAGCTCCACCACGCGCTCGAGTTCGATGTCGCCGAAGGTCTTCCACCAGGCGGCGAGGGCTGCGGCATCGACGGCGCCTGCGCTCGGCGAGGTCCACCCGGAGCCGCTGGCGACCACCGGTACTTCATGCTCCGGGCCGACGGCAGCGCAGGCGGCGAGCGCGAGCGGAAGAACGATCGCCATCAGGCGGCGGGGCATGCGGGAGAGTGAATGGGATTTCATCGGGAACCTCATTGGAGCTTGCTGCGCACCAGGCGGGTAGCCAGCGTCAGCGTGACGGCGGCGATGAGCGCCATCGGCCAGGCGTTGGCGAACACGTCGGCAGGCGGCAGCGCCTTGAGGAAGCTGCCTTGCAGGATGATCAGGAAATGTTTGAGCGGGATGCACTGGGCCAGCCATTGCAGTGCGACCGGCATGTTCTCGACCGGCGTGGCAAAGCCGGACATGATGATCGCCGGGACGACGACGGCGAAGGTGCCGAGGATCGCCTGTTGCTGCGTCGAGCAGATCGACGAGATCATCAGCCCGATGCCGACCAGCGAGAGAATGAAGACCATCAGGCACCCGAACAGCAGGCCGAACGAGCCGGTGAACGGAACGCCGAAGAGCAGGACCGCGGCACCCATCATCAGCGAGGCCAGCACGGTGCCGACGAGGAAAGCCGGGATCGCCTTGGCGACGATGATCTCGCTTGGAGTACAGGGTGAGACGAGCAGTTGGTCGAAGGTGCCGAGTTCGCGCTCGCGAGCGATCGACAGCGCGGTGACCATCAGCGCGACCAGGGTCACCAGAATGCCGGCGAGGCTGGGTACGACGTACCAGGGATAGATCAGGTTGGGGTTGAACTCGTGACGTACCGTCGCCGTTTCGCCGCCGCTCAGTGGTCGCCGCGTCGTCGCGGCGTTGCCGGCGATCGTCTGCAGGTAGCCGAGCGCGATCTGTCCGGCGTTGGCCTTGCGACCGTCGACGATGATCTGCGCCGTGCCGCTATTTCCCCGCGCGATGTCGCGCGAGAAGGTTTCGGGGATGACGACGCTGGCCAGCACCTGCTGCGTGTCGATCATTTCGGCCAGCTCGCGCTCGCTGCCCGCGGTCCGGACGCGATCGACGAGGTCTGAGGACTGGATCTGCTGAACGAGTTCGATGGCCGCGCCGCCGCTATCGTGATTGAGCAGTGCGATGTCGATATGCTTGACTTCCAGTGTCATGGCGAAGGAGAAAACGAACAGCTGGATGAGCGGTGGCCCGAGCATCACGGCGCGGCTTTTCGGGTCGCGCAGCAGGCACAGCAGCTCCTTGACGATCTGGGCGCGCAGGCGGATCAGCCGGGCGTGCATCTCAGACCTCCAGGCTCTTGCGCGTCTTGCGCACGACGATGGCGAACAGGATCGAGCCGAGCAGCAGCATGGCGCCGATCGACGGCAGGATCAGCGGCCAGACGTCGCCGGCGAGGAAGACCGTCTGCAGGCCGGCATTGAAGTAGCGCGCCGGGACGATGTAGGTGAGCATCTGGATGGCGCGCGGCATCGAGCGGATCTCGAAGAGGAATCCCGAGAGGATGAAAGCCGGCAGGAAGCCCGAGACCAGCGCCAGCTGCGCGGCAACGAACTGGTTGCGCGCGAGGGTCGAGATCAGCAGCCCCTGCCCGAGCGCCGGGACCAGGAAGACCGAGGAGAGCAGCAGCAGGGTCAGCACCGAACCGCGCAGCGGCACGCCGAAGACCCACACGGCGAGCACGGCGCTGACGCTGACGGCGGCGAGGCCGAGGCAGAAGTAGGGCAGCAGTTTGCCAAGCAGGATTTCGAGCACCGTCGCCGGCGTCGAGAAGATGCCTTCCATCGTCCCGCGTTCCCACTCGCGCGCGACGACCAGCGCCGTCAGCAGCGTGCCGATGATGGTCATGATGATCGACAGGGCGCCGGGGATGAGCGCGCGCCGGCTCTCCATCTCGGGGTTGAACCAGAAGCGCGATTGGACGTTGATGGCCGGCGCCGCGTCCGGAATCTGCGTCGCCGCCCAGTTGCTGACCACGCTTTTGGCATAATTGGCGACAAAGGTCGCGGTGTTCGGCTGCGTGCCGTCGGTGACGATCTGCACTAGCGCAGTGGTCTGCCCGCGTTGCAGGCGGCTGGCGAAATCCTGTGGAATCACCACGTAACCGCGCAAGTGGCCGGCGATCATCCGAGGCTCGACCTCGCGTCGGTCGCGGGCGGGCGTGACCGAGAAATAGCGGCTTCCGGAAAAAGCGGCGGCCAGCGATTGCGCGGCCGCGTCATCGGCTTCGAGAACGACGCCGATGCGCACGTTGCGCGTGTCGAGCGACACGCCGTAGGCGAACAGAAAGAGCATCACGATCGGCAGAACAAAGGCGACGAGCAGCGTCGAAGGGTCGCGGAAGATCTGGTAGCTTTCCTTACGCGCGATGGCGGCGAGGCGATAGCCATTGAAGCCGGACGATCGCTTGGCACTCATCGGCCATCCTCCGCGGCATCGACGCGCTCGATGAGACCGATGAAAGCGTCTTCCATCGTCGGCTCGTGGCCGTCATGGCGAACGACCTGTTGCTTCAGCGCGTCGGGGGTATCGAGGGCGATCAGCTTGGCGCGGTACATCAGCGCCACGCGGTCGCAGTATTCGGCCTCGTCCATGAAGTGCGTGGTGACCATGATGGTCACGCCCTTGCGCACCAGACCGTTGATGTGCGTCCAGAATTCTCGCCGGGTGATCGGGTCAACGCCTGAGGTCGGCTCGTCGAGAAAGAGTACCGGCGGGCGGTGCATCAGCGCACAGGCCAACGCCAGACGCTGCTTGTAGCCGAGCGAGAGGTCGTTCGGCGCCGCGTCGAGAAAACGCGCAAGTTCGAAGGCGTCGATCATCTCGTCGATGCGCTCCTTCCTATGGGCGCCCGCGAGGCCATAGACGCCGGCCGAGAACTCGAGATTCTGGCGCACCGAGAGCAGGCCGTAGAGCGAGAATTTCTGTGCCATGTAGCCGAGCTGGTTCTTGGCCGCGCTGGCCGCCCGGGCAAGGTCGAGACCGACGACCTGGGCCGCCCCCCCGCTCGGCTTGAGCAGACCGCAGAGCATCTTGAAGGTCGTCGACTTGCCGGCGCCGTTGGGCCCGAGCAGGCCGAAGATTTCACCCTGGCGCACGTCGAAACTGACCTGGTCGGTGGCGGTGAAGTCGCCGAAACGGCGCGTGAGATTCTGGCACGAGACGGCGATATCGTGGGCTGCGCTGGGCAGTTTGACCGGCGCCATCAGATCGGCGATGACCGAACTGCCGCCGGGGCCGCCGCCGAGCAAGTCGACAAAGGCATCCTCGAAACGCGGAGCGACCGCCGCGACCTGCGCGCCAGCTGCCGCGGCCAGCGCGCGCGCCGCTTCGATCGATTCGCCGACGCGCGTCACCAGCCGCAGCGAGCGCCCCTGAATGACGCCGTCACTGATCGACGGCAGGTCGAGCGCTTGCGCCAGCAGGCGCCGCCGGTCGCCGGCCGGATCGACGATGCGGTAGCTGCGCCCTTCGAGCGCGCGCGTCAGCTCCTGCGGTTGGCCGGAGAATTCGAGCTTGCCCTCGTTGAGCAGCAGCACGCTGTCGCACTGCTCGGCTTCGTCGAGGTAGGCGGTCGACCAGAGGACGGCCATGCCTTCGCCGGTCAGCTCGGCGACCATGCGCCAGAGATCCTGGCGACTGAGCGGGTCGACGCCGACTCCCGGTTCGTCAAGCAGCAGCACTTGCGGCCGGGCCATCAACGCGCAGGCCAGGCCGAGCTTCTGTTTCATGCCACCGGATAGCTTGCCGGCAAGGCGGGTGGTGAACGGGGCGAGACGTGTGAACGCGAGCAGGCGGTCGAACAGCGCTTTGCGCTGCGTCGGTGGCAGGGTTCGCAGTTCGGCGTAGAGCGTCAGGTTTTCGAGTACCGTGAGGTCTTCGTAGAGGCCGAAGCGCTGCGGCATGTAGCCGGCGAGACGGGCGATCTCGTCCTGGTCGCGCACCGTGTCGCGCTCGAGGATGCTGATGGTGCCCTCGCTCGGGCGCAGCAGGCCGGCCATCAGCCGCATCAGCGTCGTTTTGCCGGCGCCGTCCGGCCCGACCAGGCCGGTTAGCCGGCCGGGAAGGATTTCGGCGCTGATTCCGGCCAGCGCGGTCAGGCCGGAGAAGCGCTTGACGACGCCGTGGACGACGATGCTCGGAACGGGCGGGGAAGGATCAGTCATGGCCGTGGGGCAATAGCGTGCGCTCAGCGACGCGCCTCGTCGATCGAGACCGAGACCGGCATGCCCTGGCGCAAGGCATGCGCGGCACCAGGCAGGACGATACGCACGCGGTAGACGAGGTCGGTGCGCAGTTCGGTGGTTTCCACCGACTTGGGCGTGAATTCGGCCTTGGGTGAGATGAAGCCGATGCTGCCCTTGAAGCGCTCGCCGGTGCCATCGGCGGAGACGGTGACCGCGCCTCCGGGGCGGACGCGCGTGAGCTGCGGACCGCTGGCGTAGGCGCGCACGTAGATCGGTTCTTGCAGCGAGAGCGTGTAGATCGGCGAGGCGGAGCTCACCATGCTACCCGCTTCACGCGAACGCACGGAGATCAGCGCGTCGGTCGGGGCCAGCAGGCGCGTGTCGGCGAGCGCCGTTTCGGCCTGGGTCAGTTGCGCTTGTGCGGCGGCGAAGCGGGCTTCGGCGGCGGCGATGTCTTCCTTGCGCGAACCTTCGCGGCGCAGACCGAGCCCCTGTTGCGCCGAGGCCAGCGCGGCCAGCGTTTGGTCACGTGCGCTGCGCGCCATCTCGAGCGTGCGTTCGCTGGCCGCGCCGGTTTCGGCGAGTGTGTTTTGGCGGTTGAAATTCCGTTCGGCTTCGGCCAGCGCGGCGCTGGCCTGGCTGACTGCCGCATCGGCCTGCGCGATTTCCTGACCGCGCGATCCGTTGCGAGCCTTGTCCCGGTCGGCTTCGGCGAGCGCGCGATTGGCCTTGGCCACGGCCAGCGCATCCTCGTAGGGCTTGGCGTCGAGTTCGGCCAGCAACTGGTCCTGCTTGACCGCAGCGCCTTCGTCGAAATACAGCTTGGCGATGCGCCCGGGTTGGCGGAAGGCGAGATCGACCTCCCGGATATCGACGTTACCGTGCAAGGTGATCGTTGCCGATTCGCCGGTCTGCCGGGTCAGGAAATAGTAGCCGCCGGCGCCGACGACGAGTAATCCGATGGCTACGCTTGCCACCCGTTTCTTGTTCATGGCTCAATCCCTTGAATTAAGCATGGCCGTCAGATTGGCCTTGATTTGTTTGAGGATCAGCTCGACCTGCGCCGGGCCAACGTCGGGCCAGGCCATATGCCGCAGCAACGTGGACCGCGCGACGCGGAAGACGAGGATTTGCCCGAGGAGCGTCATCACGCCGAGCGCCGCTTCGTCGCGGCTGAGCTCCGGACGCAGGCACTGAATCAGCCAGGTGACGATGCCGAGGTAACGGCTCATGAAGCCTTCGTAAAGGATGTCGAAGGCCTTGGTCGGCGACTGCTGCTCGCGCATGATCAGTTGCATCCACGGGGTGGTGCGTGGATCGGTATGCAGCCGTACGATGCCTTCGACGAGTTGCAGGAGGTGGGCGATGCAGTGTTCGCGTTGTGGCCGCGTCAGTACTGCATCGGTCTGGAGCTGTGACAGATACGCCTCGATCGGGCCGATCGCCGATCCGACGCGCGCCTGGACCTGCTCGCTGATGAACTGGAAGACCGCGAGATAGAGGCCTTCCTTGCCACCGAAGTGGTAGCCGATCAAGGCCTGGTTGGCCCCCGCGCTATGCGCGATCTGGCGAGTGCTGACCGCATGAAAACCATTGCGTGCGAATTCGGCGATGGCGGCTTCGATGAGCGCGCGACGGGTCGCGTCGCCCCGGTCGCCACGCTCTGAGTGTGTGTTTGTCTCGTCCATGTGGCGGATTTTAATTAATCGAATGATTAAGTCAACCGATTAAATTATGTCGCGGTCACCGGTTGGTGCCATAACGGCGAGCCGTGATAATCGTCTCGCTGCGTGCACAAATCGGCACGGCTTTTCGCTATGATGGTTTTCGCCGTCGTTAGGCGAAGGCCTGCTCTTCTCGGCACCGAGCAGCTTTCTGTCCATTCCCCGGTGCCTGAAGAAAGTCCGCAATGTCACTTGTATTGACCGATAAGAGGGGTTCGACGGGGATTGTCACGCTCAATAATCTGGGCAAGCGCAACGCCTTGAGCGAAGCGCTGATCAGCGAAATAACGGCGGCTTTGCATGGTTTGCGGACCTTGAATATTCGCGCGGTGGTGCTGCGTGCGCCGCCCGGGGTCAAGGTCTGGTCGGCGGGGCACGACATCTCCGAGTTGCCCGATCGGGGTCGCGATCCGCTCGGTTTCAACGATCCGCTGCGTGTGCTGATTCGCGCCATCCAGGAGTTTCCGGCGCCGGTCATCGCGCTGATCGAAGGCGGCGTCTGGGGTGGCGGCTGCGAAGTGGCGATGGCCTGCGACATTCTGGTGACGACGCCCGACGCGACGTTTGCCATCACACCGGCGAAACTCGGCATTCCCTACAACCTGGGCGGGGTGCTGACGCTGATCAACATGATTCCCTTGCCGGTGGCCAAGGAGATGCTGTTTACGGCGCAGCCGATTCCGGCCCAGCAGGCGCTCAATCTGGGCATCATCAACTACATCCAGCCGGCGGCGGAGATCGAGGCCTTTGTCTTGGCGATGACCGAGCGCATCAGCGCCAACTCGCCGTTGAGCATCGCGGTGATGAAGGAGGAGCTGCGCCTGCTGTCGAGCGCGCATGCGATCTCTCCCGAACTTTTCGAGAAGATGCAGGGCGCGCGCCGCATCGTCTATGACAGCGACGATTATCAGGAAGGTCTCGACGCCTTCCGCGCCAAGCGCAAGCCGGTGTTTTCGGGGAAGTAAGGCCGCGCCGGATGAGCGCTAGCGCGCGGTTCTGGCAAGGTAGCGCTTGCGCCAGAACAGCACGCCCAGGCATAGCGCGATGCTGGTCATGGTGCCCATTGCCCACCAGAATCCCTGGTGCTGATGGATCAGCGGAATGAAGTCGAAGTTCATGCCGAAGATCGCGGCGATCAGATTGAGCGGCAGGAAAATCGCGGTCAGCGCGGTCAGCGTGCGCATGATGTCGTTGGTTCGCTGTCCTTGCGCGTTGAAATGCATCTGCACCGAGCTTTCGACGCTCTGTTCCAGGCGGCGGACGTGGTGCACGACGCGCTCGATGTGCTCCTGCACGTCTCGGCTGCGCACGCTGAGCAGGTCTCGTTCGCGCTGCGCTTGCGCGGTCGGCGGTTCGGGCCAGGTCTTGATGGCGTCAATCCAGTCCTGGATCGCGGTGCGCTGGTCTTCGCAGATTTCGTCGAGGTAATGCAGCGTCAGGCGCGCGTCGAGCAGCGTTGCCCAGTCGTTGAAGCGGCTCTTCGGGTCGAGCAGCCGGGATTGCCAATGGTCGAGTTGATGGGTCAGTTCGCGGCGCAATTCGAGAAAGCCATCGACCATTTGGTTGACGATGCGCAGCATCAGGTCGGCCGGGCTGGTCGGCAGGCGGGCACCGGCTGCGCGTGATTCGGCTGAGGCGGCGACGAAGAGCTTGGCGGCGTAGGCGTCGCGGATCGCGCACTCGGTCGGATGAACGGTCAACAGCACATGGTCAAACAGGGCAAAGCCGACCGCGCCGGTATCGATGCGTCGCAGGATCGGCGGTCCGCTGCGCGGCGCGGGGCGCTCCGGTGGACCGCCGCTGGCCGCTCGCTCGTCGTTTGTCGCAGCCAGCCGCCGAAAAACCAGCAGGTCGTATTGCGAGGTGTAGTCGTAGTGCGATGGAATGAAACTGTTGAGCAGATCCGATACGTGCAGGTCAACGAGTTGCATCCCGCACAGTGCCTGCAAGGTAGTCTGAATCTCGTTTTGCCTGGCCGCGAAGTCGTCGCGGCTGCAGGCGATCCAGAGATAACCCTGGCGCGCCGTGTCGATAGCCTGGTCGAGTGCTGCCGATTCGCTGACGCTGGTGTTGGTGATGGTGAAAATGCGCATGCCGCATTATGCCGAACTCGGCGCCGCTGCGCCTGGTTTCCGATCGCCGGTTGCTGATGCATCTGCTATGCTTTGCGGCTCCAAACAAGGACTTGGTCAAAATGAAATTCCTGCTGCTGGTGGCGCTGTTTCTGGCGGTGTTTTGGCTGCTGCGCAAGGCCAGTGCGTCGCGCTCTTCAGAGCGTCAGTCGCCGCCGGCGCGGGCGTCTGAGCGGATGGTCAAGTGCGCGCATTGCGGCGTTAACCAGCCGGTCAGCGAAAGCATTTTGACCCACGGGCGTTATTACTGCTGCGATGCTCATCGGCTTGAAGCCGAATCACGCGATGGCTGATTCCTGATGCGGGATATTTTCTACGGCAAGGCTGAGCAGTTCTCCGAAATGCACTGGAAGTCGCTGCACTATTTTGTCGTCTATCGGTGCTGCATCGCCGGCCTGTTGTTCGCCTCGTCGCTGCTGCACCCGTCAGCGTTCTCGATCCTTAGTCCGCATGCCGGATCTTTTCATCTGGCGGTGACTGGTCTGTACCTGTTGGCAACCATTTCGTCCTTGCTCGGACTGCACTACTGTCGTCGCCGTTTCAACGTGCAGTTGACGCTTCATGTGCTGGTCGACGTGTTGGTGTTGACGCTGCTGATGCATTCCGGGGGTGGCTTGCACAGCGGGTTGGGCGCGCTGCTGCTGGTCACCCTGGCCGGTGCGGGGGTTGTCGGTCAGGGGCGTCTCGTTCTGTTTTTTGCGGCGACGGCGACGCTCGCGGTCCTTTTCGAGCAGGCCTATCGGGCAATGGCCGTCGGTGTCGAAGTGACCGATTTCTTTCAGGCGGGGCTGTTCTGCGCCGGTTTTTTTGCCGTTGCCATTTCGGCACGCCTGCTGGCGCGCCGGATCATCAGCAACGAAGAATTGGCGCGCCGGCGCGGCGTCGATCTTAAAAACCAGACGCTGGTCAGTCAGCGCATCATCGAGGAAATGCAGGATGGAGTGCTGGTGCTCGACCGCGATGGTTGGGTCAAGCAGCATAATCCGCGTGCCGAACAATTGCTTGGCTTGGGCGACCCGTCGGAACGCCGTCTGGTCAATTACTCGACCGAGCTGGCGCGCGCTTTTTCCGACTGGTGTGCGCGCGCCAGTGGCGAGCCGGTGCTGGTCAGAGCGCCGGCCAGCGGCATGCAGTTGCGTGCGCGCTTCGTGACGACGATCAGCTCCGAGCGTGACGTGCTGGTTTTTCTTGAGGACATGGGGCGCTTGCAGGAGCAGGCGCGGCAGATCAAGTTGGCCGCGCTCGGTCGCCTGACGGCGAACATCGCACACGAGATCCGCAATCCGCTGTCGGCGATCAATCACGCCGGCGAGTTGATGGCCGAAGAGAGCCTGGGTTCGACCAATGACCGGCTGCTGCGCATCGTGCTCGACAACACGCAGCGCGTCGAACGCATCGTCAGCGATGTGCTCGAACTGGGGCGGCGCGACCGTGCTCACCGCGAGCTTATCGATTTGCGCCAAACCTTGCCGATCCTGGTCGATGAATATACGCTCAAGGAAACCGTGTCAGCCGGCGTCGTCGGCTTCGAGTTTTCGGGCGCTGCGACGATTTTTTTCGATCGCTCGCATTTTCATCAGGTGCTGTGGAATCTTCTGGGTAACGCTTTGCGTCATTGCCGCGGGGTGGCTGGCAGCATTCGCTTGCGGGTACAGGAAGGTAGTCGCGACGGATGGGTTGATTTGCATGTGATCGATGATGGCGAGGGGGTTGATGAGCGCTATAGCGAGCAGATCTTCGAGCCGTTCTTTACCACGCACAATCGCGGTACCGGGCTGGGGCTGTATATCGCGCGTGAGCTTTGCGACGCCAACGGGGCGCGGCTCGAGTTGATGTACAGCGAGTCGGGAGCGGACTTTCGTGTTTCCGGGAGGAGCGAGCCGTGTCAGTGAGCAAAAGCGATCGCCGTCTGCGCGGCGAGAAAACACGCGTGCTGGTCGTCGATGACGAGGCGGATATTCGCGAACTGCTCGACCTGACGCTGGCGCGCATGGGTTTGTCGGCGGACTGCGCCGGCACTGTGGCCGAAGCCAGGAAATTTCTCGAGCGCGAGCATTACGGACTATGTCTGACCGATATGCGCCTTCCCGATGGTGAGGGCCTGGACATCGTGCGTTTGATCGGCGCGCAGTATGGCGAAACGCCGGTGGCGGTGATTACGGCTTTCGGTAGCGCCGACAACGCGGTGGCGGCGTTGAAGGCCGGCGCTTTCGATTATCTGGCCAAACCCGTGGCGCTCGATCAACTGCGCTCGCTGATCAAGTCGGCGCTCAATCTGCCGCAGCGCGGTGACTTGTCGGCCGCAGTCGCGGCCACTGACGGGATGTCCGGGCAGCTGATCGGCGACTCGCCGTCGATCGCCACTGCGCGCGAAATGATCGGGAAGCTGGCGCGCAGCCAGGCGCCGGTTTATATCTCGGGAGAATCGGGAAGCGGCAAGGAACTCGCGGCGCGTCTGATTCATCGCCAGAGCGCACGTCATGCGGCGCCCTTCGTTCCGGTCAACTGTGGTGCCATCCCCGAGAACCTCATGGAGAGCGAATTTTTCGGCTACCGCAAAGGAGCCTTCACCGGGGCCGACAGCGATCGCGATGGCTTCTTTCAAGCGGCCAACGGCGGCACGCTTTTTCTCGACGAGGTCGCCGATTTGCCGCTCGCCATGCAGGTCAAGCTGCTGCGCGCGATCCAGGAAAAACGGGTGCGCAAGGTGGGCTTTGCCACCGAAGATCCGGTCGATGTGCGCATCGTTTCGGCGACGCACCGCAAGCTCAAGGACTGTGTCGATGCCGGCAATTTCCGGCAGGATCTTTATTACCGGCTCAATGTGATTGAGCTCAAGATGCCGAGTCTGCGCGATCGTCAGGAGGACATCCCGTTACTGATCGAGACGCTGCTCGCGCGCATTTGCGGGGATCAGCCGCCTCCGGAGCTGACGGTCGAGGCGAGGCGTGCGCTGTGCGCCTACAGCTACCCGGGTAACGTGCGCGAACTCGAGAATATCCTTGAGCGCGCTACGGCCTTGTGCACCGGCGGCAAGGTGCTGCTCGACGATCTGCAACTGGCTGCCGAGTCGGCGGTCGAGGGCGGTGCCGGGCATGACGGAGAGACGCTCGATGATCATATGAACCGCATCGAAAAACAGGTGATTCTCGAAGCGCTGGCGAAAACCGGTTTCAACCGAACTGCGGCGGCCAGGTTGCTGGGCGTCACTTTCCGCTCGCTGCGTTATCGTATCGAACGGCTGGGGATCGAAGAGTGAGTGCGTGCGACCGAGCGAGCCCGGCGGCGCTCTCCGGCGTATGGGACGATGGGTGGTTTGGCGCCGCTCAGCGGATCGATTCGCCAAACTTTGACGATCGGCCTGAAGGGGAAGTCGTCTCGCTGGTCGTCGTGCATGCCATCAGTCTGCCGCCCGCCGAATTTGGCAGCGACGATATTTCGCGGCTGTTCACCAACACGCTCGATCCGCATGCACATCCTTATTTTTCAGCGATCAGCGCGGTGCGTGTTTCCGCCCATTTTCTGATTCGTCGCGACGGGGCGCTGCTTCAATTCGTGAGCTGTCAGCAGCGTGCCTGGCATGCCGGCGTGTCATCCTGGAACGGCCGTTCGCGCTGCAATGATTTTTCGATCGGCATTGAGCTTGAGGGCTGCGACGAGTTGCCCTTCGAGGACACCCAGTACCTTCAGCTCGCTGCTCTGATCGAGTCGCTGCGAACGCTTTATCCCGTTGCTGCCGTCGTCGGCCATGCCGATATTGCGCCAGGGCGCAAGACCGATCCGGGGCCGTGCTTTGACTGGCGGCGCGTTGGCTTGCAGCATCAGGCGTGAGCCTGTCGCGGTTAACTATCACCGAGTCGTTGCATTATCCCGATGGTCATTGGCGGTGTTGCCTGGTGAGCGCGCTGTCGGCAATTCACGAATAATGCAAATGGGGTATTGCGTGACAGGCTGGTTCGGTCTTCGATTTCGTCGTTCACAATAAACTTCTTGCGTCAAGTGTTCCTCGCTACTAGAATTAGTCGCGATTGGCAAGGGCGGCACAACATCTAGTGGTTTTTGTTGTCACCGACTTTCTGACATGAGCGGGTTGCTCTGCTTCGCCAGGGCCTCAATGCAGATTGTGATGGATGTGAACGGACTACAGGCCCAACGACATTTTGTCTACGTAGCGTGCTCACCGGAGACTTCCGGTTTTGCGCAGCTGTCTGCATCTCTTCAGTTTCGTCCCGCCGCCGAGTTGCTTGCCGCGAAGTCTGTTTGTGGTGGCTCAAGATTTGGACCATTCCGGCAGACATTGCGCTCCCCCTTCGGTTCGCGCTTATTCCCTGTCCTTTTGGGTAAATGCCAACGTCTTTCGGCGGCTGTTGCCGCGTATGGATTCGATCAGCGCATTACTGATGCGCCCGTTGAATGGTCCAGTATTTACGGATCGTTTTTTTTAGTGCCCGAGCTAGATGTTTCCCTTGAAATCAGAGAAGGAGGTTGACATGGCAACAAGTGCGAAGAAACCCGCGGCGGCTGCGAAGCCGGCCGCCACGAAGGTAGCGCCGAAGACGGCGGCCAAACCGGTGGCCAAGAAGGTTGCTGCCAAGGCGGTCGCCAAACCGGTCGCGAAGCCGGCAGTCAAGAAGATCGCAGCGAAACCGGCGGTCAAGAAGGCGGCGCCCAAGGCGGTTGCCAAACCTGCGGCCAAGCCGGTCGTCAAGAAAGCTGCTGCGAAACCCGCCGCCAAGGTCGTCGCCAAACCTGCAGCGAAGCCGGTAGCCAAGAAAGCTGCGGCGAAGCCAGCCGCCAAGCCAGCGGTGAAGGCGGCAGTAAAAAAGGCAGCCGTCAAGCCGGTCGCCAAGGCCGCAGTGAAAAAAGTCGTCGCCAAAGCCGCTGCCAAACCCGTCGCCAAGAAAGCCGCAGCGAAACCGGTAGCCAAGGCCGCGGTCAAAAAAGCCGTTGCCAAACCAGCGTCCAAACCGGCCGTCAAGGCCGCGCCCAAGCCGGTCGCCAAAGTTGCCGTCAAGCCAGCGGCCAAGCCCGCAGCCAAACCGGCGGTGAAAAAAGCGGCGGTTAAAAAGGCTGCTCCCGCGTCCCAACCCGCACCCGCTGCGGCACCGTCAACGGCTGCGACTCCGGGGCTGAAGTCGGCACTCAATCCGACCGGGGCCTGGCCGTTCCCGACGGGTTCGCGGCCGAAGTAGAGCGCTCTGCGGGGTGGGGCGCTGGCCCCACCCGTTTTCAACCGCTTGACGCTTGTCTCGCGTGAGCGAATTATGAATCAGCGAAGATAGCGGCGAAGACGATCGACGGCTTCGGCCAGATGTTCGGTGTTGGCCGTGTAGGCGAGGCGTACGTGTGATTTTGGCGCATTGCTGCCGAAGTCGATTCCCGGGGTGAGTGCCACACCGGCGGTTTCGAGCAGGTCGTGCGCGAAGCGCTCGCTGTCGGCGGTCAATGCGCTGCAGTCGGCATAGAGGTAGAAGGCGCCTTCCGGTTTGGCGCTGATCTTGAAACCCAGCTTTTCGATCTCGGGCACCAGAAAGTCGCGCCGCAGGCCAAACTCGGCGCGCCGGCTTTCGAGCAGCGCCAGCGTGTCCGGGTGGAACGCCGCCAATGCGGCGTGCTGCGCGGGCGTCGAGGGGGCGATGAAAAGATTCTGCGCGAGTCTCTCGACATCTCGCGCAAAACGCTCCGGAACGACCAGCCAGCCGAGGCGCCAACCGGTCATGTTGAAGTATTTCGAGAAGCTCTGCACGACAAAGATATCGTCGCCAAATTGCAAGGCCGTCGTTGCCTCGCGTTCGTAGGTGAGGCCGTGGTAAATCTCGTCGACGATCAGTTGGCCGCCCTGGTCGCGCACATAGCCGGCGATGGCCGCCAGCACGTCGTCGTCGAGCAGCGTGCCGGTGGGATTGGCGGGCGACGCGAAGAGTGCGCCCGCAGTGCGCTCGTTCCAGTGTCGCTGCAGGTCGGCGAGCGTCGGCTGAAACTTGTTGTGGCCATCAACCGGAATGCCGATTGGCACGCCGTCGAAGCTGCGTACGAAGTTGGCGTTGCACGGGTAGCCCGGGTCGGTGAGTAGCCATTCGCTGCCTGGCTCGCACAGACAGGCCAGCGCCAGCAGCAGCGCGCCCGAGGCGCCGGCGGTGACGACGATGCGTGAGGCCGGGACGCTGACGCCGTAGCGCGTGCCATAGAAGTCGGCGATGGCCTGGCGCAGTTCAGGCAGGCCGAGCGCCGGCGTGTAGAACACGCGGCCGGTGGCCAGGTGCGCCTGCGCGGCGGCGATGATCGTTGGCGGTGTGGTGAAGTCGGGTTCGCCGACTTCCATGTGGATGATGTCGCGGCCCTGGGCTTCCAGCACCTTGGCACGCGCCAGCAACTCCATGACGTGGAAAGGCGCGATTCTCTGCAGGCGGCTGGCGGGAAAGCGTGGCATGGTAGGGCTCGCGAAGGTCTGGTTGGGCGGAGGATGGAAGATGAAAAAAAGCCGCCCGAAGGCGGCTTTTTCATTGCGCGGGATGCAACTTAAGCCTTGAACTTGGCTTCGTATTCATCGCGGATCGCGGCCAGCTTGGCGGGCAGCTTGTCGCCCATCTTGGCGAACCATTCCTTGACGCCTTCGAGTTCGGCGAGCCAGGTGGTCTTGTCGAGCTTGGTGACGTTGGCGAACTGTTCCTTGGTGAAGTCGGAACCGCTCCAGTCCATGTCTTCGTAGTTCGGCGCGGTGCCGAGAACGGTCTGCTGACCGCCGACCTTGCCTTCGCTGCGTTCGATGATCCACTTCAGAACGCGTGCATTGTCGCCGAAGCCAGGCCAGGCGAAGCCGCCCTTGTCGTCGGTACGGAACCAGTTGACCACGAAGATCGGCACGGCCTTGGTCGCCACGGCGCCCATCTTGAGCCAGTGGCTGTAGTAGTCGGCCATGTGGTAGCCGCAGAACGGCAGCATGGCGAACGGGTCGCGACGGACCACGCCTTGCGCGCCGAAAGCGGCGGCAGTGGTTTCCGAACCGAGCGTCGCGGCAGCGAAGACGCCGTGTTCCCAGTCGGCCGTCTGGCTGACCAGCGGCACCGTCGAGGCGCGACGGCCACCGAACAGGAAGGCCGAAATCGGCACGCCGTCGGCATTCGACCAATCCTTGTCGATACACGGGCATTGCGAAGCCGGTGCGGTGAAACGCGAGTTCGGGTGAGCCGCCTTGGTGCCTTTTTCCTTGGCGATTTCAGGCGTCCAGTCGTTGCCCTGCCAGTCGATGGCATGCTTCGGAGCCGGTCCCATGCCTTCCCACCAGATGTCGCCGTCGTCGGTCAGCGCGACGTTGGTGAAGATGGTGTTCTCGGCGAGCGAGGCCATGGCGTTGAAGTTGGTCTTGTCGTTGGTTCCCGGGGCGACGCCGAAGAAGCCGGCTTCCGGATTGATCGCGTAGAGGCGGGTGACGCCGTCCTTGTCCTTGCGCGGCTTGATCCAGGCGATGTCGTCGCCGATCGTGGTGATTTTCCAGCCCTTGAGTTCCTTCGGCGGAACGAGCATGGCGAAGTTGGTCTTGCCGCAGGCCGACGGGAACGCGGCGGCGACGTAGTGCTTGTCACCGGCAGGCGATTCGACGCCGAGGATCAGCATGTGTTCGGCGAGCCAGCCGTCGTCACGCGCCATGTTCGAGGCAATGCGCAGCGCCAGGCACTTCTTGCCGAGCAGCGCATTGCCGCCGTAGCCCGAACCGTACGACCAGATTTCGCGAGTTTCCGGATAATGCACGATGTACTTGGTGGTCGGGTTGCACGGCCACTTCGGATCCTTGGTGCCGGCTTCCTTGGGGGCGCCGATCGAATGCACGCAGGGAACGTAGACGCCGTTAGCGCCGAGCACCGGGAAAACGTCCTTGCCCATGCGCGTCATGATCCGCATATTGGTCACGACGTAGGCGCTGTCGGTGATCTCGATGCCGATCTGGGCGATCGGCGAGCCGATCGGGCCCATCGAGAACGGGATGACGTACATCGTGCGGCCCTTCATGCAGCCCTTGAACAGGCCGTTGAGCAGCGTGCGCATCTTGGCCGGTTCTTCCCAGTTGTTGGTCGGGCCGGCGTTTTCCTTCTTTTCCGAGCAGATGTAGGTGCGGTCTTCAACGCGCGCCACGTCGGACGGGTCGGAGAAAGCCAGGAACGAATTCTTGCGTTTCTTGAGCTTGATGTAGGTGCCGGCATCGACCAGCTCCTGGCACAGGCGATCGTATTCGGCTTGCGATCCGTCGCACCAGACGACGCGATCCGGGGTGACCAGCGCGGCGATTTCGGCGACCCACTTTTTCAGGCCTTCGTGCTTGACGTAATCAGGCGCATTGATTGAGATGTTTTGAGTCATTGCTATTCACTCTCTAAGGGACAGTTAAAAAAAACGGCAGGGTCTGGCAGCGGCTTCTCCGCGCGAGGCCCGGAACAGGCGGGCGAATTCCGTAAGAAAAACCGGGTCGTTCACGGCCGTTAACCCGTGGTGAGTTGCTTGACGATGCGGTCATGCTTAGCGTTGATTCGGCGTCTCTTGAGCAGGCAAAATAATACCATAGCTTGGCTCGGCCATACTGGACCGGCGTCTCGTTTTTCTGCTTTGTTTTCACCGCGCGGTAGCCGAGTCAAGGGCCTGTGCCGGATCTGCTTTTTTTGGGGCGATTGCCGTCGCCACGTGAGTCGCCAATCCGGCTATCATTCAAAGCGCCATGAGCGACCCGGTTTCTTCCTCTCAGAGCAACGCTAGAACGGCGTTGGTGCTTGCCGGCGGTGGCGCGCGGGCGGCTTATCAGGTTGGGGTGCTGCTCGCCGTGCGGGATCTCTTGCCGCAAGACACCCCCAATCCTTTTCCGATTCTCTGTGGTACCTCGGCCGGGGCGATCAATGCCGCGGCACTGGCCTGTTATGCCGACAGTTACGACGCGGCGGTCGATGCGCTGGCGGGCGTTTGGCGCAATTTTCATGTCGGCCAGGTCTATCGCTCCGATCCGCTTGGCGTTGCAGCGTCAGGCGCGCGTTGGCTGGGGGCGCTGGCCTTCGGCTGGTTGTTCAACAAGCCGCCGCGCTCGCTGCTCGACAATCGGCCGCTGCGGGAACTGCTCGAAAGAAAGCTCGACTTTGGCAACATCGGCCGGGCGATCGACGCCGGTTCGCTCTATGCGGTCAGTCTGACCGCTTCCGGATACACCAGCGGGCAGAGCGTCAGCTTTTTCGAGGCGCGTAGCGATGCGCTGTCGTGGACTCGTACGCATCGTTTCGGCAGTCGTGCGCGACTTGGCGTCGATCACGTGCTGGCGTCCAGCGCGATCCCGTTCTTTTTCCCCGCGGTTCGCCTCAATCGTGAATACTTTGGCGATGGTTCGATGCGACAGCTGGCGCCTATCTCTCCGGCGGTCCATCTGGGGGCAGAAAAAATCCTGATTATCGGTTCTGGGCGGATGTCCAATAAAACCGAGCGTCAGCATTCGAGTACGTATCCGACACTGGCGCAGATCGCCGGTCACGTGCTCTCGTCGATCTTTCTCGATAGCCTCGCCGTCGACATCGAACGCATGCAGCGAATCAACCGGACGCTGTCGGCCGTTCCGGACGAGGTCAAGCAACAGGGTACAATCCCGTTGCGAGCGATTCAGTTGCTGGTCATTTCGCCGTCGGAGCGCCTCGATTTTCTCGCCGCGCGCCATGTCAAATCGCTGCCCTGGTCGGTGCGCTGGCTTTTGCGCAGCATTGGTGCGATGAACCGGCGCGGTGGTGCGCTGGCCAGTTTTTTGTTGTTCGAGAGTTCGTATACCCGGCTGTTGATCGATCTGGGCTACAAGGATACGATGGCCCGCCGCGATGAAGTCGTGGCGTTCCTTGAGGGCTGACTTTATCTGATGTGGTTCCTCAGGTAGTTGGCCTATCTTGTTATTTTGCTTGATTTTATTTTATTTAATGGTATAGACTCTGCCAAAATTGGTGCAATAACGTAATTCGTTGGAGTGTTATCGATGCAGATCAGGCTAAAAACGGCTTTGTTGTTTGTTGCCTTGTTAGGGGTTGGTTTTTCGTCCGTCGAGACGGCGCAGGCCGTCGAAAATGCCAAGCCTTCTTCACAGAAACACAAGGTCAAAGCAGCAGCCCCGAAAGCCAAGGCGGCGCCGGTTGCCAGGAAAAGCGCGTCGCTACCGGTGGCCAAGAAACAGCCGGCCAGCCGGCTTACGACGAGCAGCGTGCCGGTCTGGCAGGCGGCGCGGCGGCTTGACGTCCAGTCGGCGTCTGCGCTGGTCATCGAGCAAGGCGGCGGCGACGCGCTGTACCAGAAGAACGCCAGCCAGGTGGTGCCGATCGCCTCGATCACCAAGCTGATGACGGCGATGGTCGTGCTCGACAGCGCGCCAAGCCTGCACACCCCGATCACCATCTCCGACGACGATGTCGACACCTTGCGCGGTAGCCGTTCGCGCCTGCACGTGGGGTCGGTGATGTCGCGTCAATTCGCCTTGCTGCTCGCCCTGATGTCTTCCGAAAACCGGGCGGCGCATGCATTGGCGAGAAACTATCCGGGCGGGCTCCCGGCCTTCCTGTCGGCGATGAACATCAAGGCGCTGTCGCTCGGTATGCGCGATACCCATTTTGAAGACCCGACCGGCTTGACCAGCAGCAATGTGTCGACGGCTCGCGATCTGGCCAAGATGGTTGTCGCCGCACACAGTTATCCGCTGATTCGCGAATTCACCACGACCTCCGAGGCGACGGTCGACATTGGCGGTCGGTCGATGTCGTACCACAACACCAACCCGCTGGTTAAAAGCGCGGCCTGGGACGTCGGTCTGTCGAAGACCGGCTATATCAATGAGGCCGGCAAGTGCCTGGTGATGCAGGCGCGCGTCGCTGACAAACCGGTGGTCATCGTGCTGCTCGATTCAGTCGGCAAACAGACGCGCGTCGGTGACGCCAACCGCATCAAGCGCTGGATGGAAAGCACGCAGACGCGTACCCAGGCGGCGCAGAAACCGGCGACGCACGCGACGCTAGCCGCTACCCCGCCAGGCTGATTCGACGTAGTCCCGGATCGGAGAGGCCACGGCAGAGCGTGGCCTGGGCGCGCTATTTGGGAGCGGGCGGGCGATAGCCCAGGGCGTTTGAAATGGCGCCGGCGGCAGCCGTGATCTGATCGCCCCAGCTTGGATCGTGACGATCGGTCGGTGCCGAGATCGACAAACCGGCGACGATCGTTCCCTGGTCGTCGCGGATCGGCGCCGCCAGGCAGCGCAGGCCGATTTCGGCTTCTTCGTTATCGTAGGCCAGGTCGTGTCGGCGGATCTTGTCGAGTTCCTTCTCCAGTGCCGCGAGGCTGGTCAGCGAATGCGGCGTTTTCCCTGGCAGTCCGGTGCGCTTGGCGTAGGCGCGGACCTCATCGACCTTCTCGGCAGCCAGGAACAGCTTGCCGAGCGAGGTCAGGTGCAAGGGGGCCCGGTCACCGACCAGATAGACGACGCGAACTAGCGAGCAGCCGCTTGAGGTGCGCTCGATATAGACGATCTCGTCGCGGTCGCGAATGGCCAGATTGATCGATTCGTCGATCGTGTCGTGCAGTTTCTGCATGAACGGCAGTGCGACCTCGCGAATGTTGATTCGCGATTTGACGATGTTGCCCAGTTCGAGCAGGCGAATGCCGAGCGCGTAGGTGCTGGCGTCCTGTCGTGCCACCAGGCGCGAATGGGTCATCATCGCCAGGATTCGGTGAGCTGTTGATGGATGCAGGCCGGTCGCCTGCGAAAGCATCTTGAGCGTTGCCGGACCTGGCGTGTTGGCCAGTACGTCGAGTAGCGACATCATGCGTTCGATGACCTGGATTGATCCCTTGGCTTCTTGTTGTTCTGCCATGACTTTTTTATCAGACCTTTCGTTTTGCCCGTGGGCAGAATACTATTCAGCGCTCGCTTCCCGCCTGGTCGTCTTATGCGCCAAGCCTCGTGCGCGGCGGTATCTTACCATCATGCGCAATGCCCGGCTCGTTCGTGCTCATCTAACACGGCTCGTCGCGTCCGGGGTCGTGCTGCCGGGAAAGGATTGTGCGCAGGGCGGCGACCCGCGCTACGTTAAAGGATGATGATGCAAACCGACGATATGCCTGCGATCCCCTTGTGGATCAATGGCCATGCTTATCTGACGCTGGCTCCGGCCTTTCTCGACGTGCGCAACCCGGCGAGCGGCGAAATACTGCGGCGCACGCCGCTGTGCGACACATCGGCCGCGCGCCAGGCGGTGGCCGCGGCACAGGCCGCAGTGGCGGCGTGGGCGGCGCAGTCCGCCGCCGCGCGCGTTGCGCTGCTTGCCGCGCTCGGCCAAGCGCTGGCAACCTACGCTGCGCATTTTGTCCGGCTGATCGTCGAAGAGTCGGGCAAGGACGAGGCGCTGGCCGCCACCGAGGTCGCCGACGCCGTTGCGCTGCTCTGCTCGCCGCCCGTTGGCGACGCGTCGGGGGTGGTAGCCATTGTCGGCAGCGACGCCTCGCCGCTGCTCTCGTCGCTGCGCCTCGCCGTTCCGGCCTTGACGGCCGGCGCGGCGCTCGTCATCCGTCCGGCGCCGCAGGCGCCGTCGGCCATTTTGGCGTTGGCCGAATTGTCCGCTCGTTGTGGTTTCCCTGGCGGCGTTCTCAATGTGCTGCACGGTGACGACGCTGCCGTTGACGGGCTGCGTAGCGCCGACGTTCGCCCGGTCTTTGCATGAACCGGCGCGTCGATGGCCTGGAACAAGGTGGTGCGCGACGGCGCTTCTCCTGGATAATGGCCGCACCATGAGCGAGCACACGCATCAGCACGCGCACGACCACCATCATCACGCCGACGCCGGACCGCGCCTGGTCGGCGCGCTGCTGCTGACGCTCGGCTTCGCAGCGATCGAGGCGGTGAGCGGTTTCTGGTCTGGATCGCTGGCGCTGCTCGGCGACGCCGGGCATATGGTCACCGACAGCGCATCGCTCGGCCTCGCTGCGTTCGCCGTCTGGTTGGTGCGGCGGCCGCCGTCGCCGCGCCATTCGTACGGCCTCGGGCGCGTCGAAACGCTGGCCGCGCTGCTCAACGTCGTTTTCATGGTGCTGGTCGTCGTTGCCATCTGCGTCGCCGCGATCAACCGCTTTCTTTCGCCGACGACGATCAACGGCGAAGCCGTGACGCTGGTCGCAGTGGTCGGTCTGGCGATCAATATCGGCGTCGCCTGGTTGCTGATGCATGGCGAACAGACGATGAATACGCGCGGCGCGCTGCTGCACGTGCTCGGCGATCTGCTCGGCTCGGTCGCCGCGCTGGTCGCCGGCGCGGTGATCGTATTTACCGGCTGGACGCCGATTGACCCGCTGCTCTCGTTGTTGATCTGCGTGCTGGTCCTCGGTTCCAGTCTGCGGCTGTTGCGCGAGGTGCTGCGCGCGTTGCTCGAAGGCGTTCCCGAACATCTTTCGCTGGCGCAGATCGGGCAGGCGCTGGCCGCCGTTCCCGGCGTGCGTTCGGTCCATGACCTGCATATCTGGACGCTCTCGTCGAATCGAATCGCGTTGTCGGCGCACCTGCTGGTCGATAATTTGGCGCAGTGGCCCGAGATCCTGGCGGCGGCGCGCCACGAGTTGCTGCATCAGGGCATCGCCCACGTCACGCTGCAGCCCGAACCCGCCGCGCACCCCGTGCGCTGGTCACCGCGCGATGGCGGGGTGTCGAGCCCCGCTGCCGGTGAACGCTCGCCATGAGGGCGCTGGTGCAGCGCGTCGCTTCGGCGCGCGTCGAGGTCGGCGGCGAGGTGGTCGGCGCCATCGGTCCGGGGCTGCTGGTTTTCGCCGGCTTCGCTGACGACGACGGCGAAGCGGACCTCGCTTGGCTTTCGGCCAAGCTTTGCCGCCTGCGCATCTTCGACGACGCGGCGGGAGTGATGAATCGCAGTGTCGTCGACAGTGGCGGCGAGGTCTTGGCGGTCAGTCAGTTCACGCTCTTTGCGTCGGTCAAGAAAGGCAATCGCCCGTCGTGGAGTCGGGCTGCTCGCGCAGAAGTATCGCAGCCGCTGTTCGACCGCTTTGTGCGCCTGCTTGAGCGCGATCTGGGTCGGTCGGTGCCGACCGGCGTCTTTGGCGCCGACATGCAGGTGCAGCTCGTCAACGACGGGCCGATCACGATCGCCATCGACTCCCGAAACCCGGAATAGAAACCTTGGATAGGGCCGGGTCATCTGTTTGACCCGCCTGTCGGGAAGGGGGATAATCACCCGCTTTGATAGCGGGGTTTTTTCGCTTGCAGCCCGCGTTTCATCTTCGTTGCTGCCGGGCACCGCGTTTTTCAGCGATGGTGCTCTGCGATGCTAAAATCCTGGCGCTACCTGCGCTTGTTTTGTCGCCTCGAATCTTTTGAGTTGTCCTGTTCATGTTCTGCACCGAATTGACGCCTGTCCCAGTGAATGCTTCCTGGTTTGTGATCGCGTCGTTCGCGCGCTGATGGTTTCGCTACACCTTTTTAACCCATCTGTTCTGGAGTCTTTCCGTAAATGAGCAACGAATCCCGAATTCACAATGCTGCCTTACGTAGCAAGATCATGTCGGCCGACGAGGCCGCCGCGCTCATCAAGCCCGGCGTCAACGTCGGCATGAGCGGCTTTACTGGCTCAGGCTATCCCAAGGAAGTGCCGATCGCGCTTGCCAAGCGCGTCACCGAGGCGCATGAACGCGGCGAAAAATACCGCATCGGCGTGTGGACCGGCGCCTCGACTGCGCCAGCACTTGACGGCGCACTGGCTGCCGCCAACGCGGTCGAAACGCGCCTGCCCTACCAGTCCGACCCCGACTGCCGCAACCGCATCAATTCGGGTGAGATGGAGTACCTCGACATCCACCTGTCGCACGTCGCCCAGTTCGTCTGGTTCGGCTACCTCGGCAAGCTCGACACCGCAGTCGTTGAAGTCGCCGGTATCCGTGAGGACGGCAGCCTGATTCCCGCCACCTCGATCGGCAACAACAAGACCTGGCTGGATCTGGCCGACAAGGTCATCCTCGAAGTCAACTCCTGGCAGAGCCTCGCGCTCGAGGGGATTCACGACATCTACTACGGCACCCGCCTGCCGCCCGAGCGTCGTCACGTGCCGATCATGAACACCGGCGACCGCATCGGCTCGCACTACCTGCAGTGCGACCCCAAGAAGGTCGTCGCGGTGGTCGAGACCAACGCGCCCGATCGCAACTCGGCGTTCAACGCGCCCGACGAAGATTCGAAGAAAATCGCCGGCCACATCCTCGAGTTCTTCGAGCACGAGGTCAAGAAGGGCCGCCTGCCGAAGAACCTGCTGCCGCTGCAGTCTGGCGTCGGCAACATCGCCAACGCGGTGATGGAAGGGCTCAACGAAGGTCCGTTCACCAACCTCACCGCCTATACCGAAGTGCTGCAGGACGGCATGCTCAAGATGATCAAGTCGGGCAAGCTCGAATGCGCGTCGGCGACCGCCTTCTCGCTGAGCCCGGACGGTCTCAATGAACTCTACGCTGGCCTTGACGAATACCACCCGAAGGTCATCCTGCGCCCGCAGGAGATCAGCAACCACCCGGAAGTGATCCGCCGTCTCGGCGTCGTTTCGATGAACGGAATGATCGAGGCTGACATCTACGGCAACGTCAATTCGACGCACATCATGGGCACCAAGATCATGAACGGCATCGGCGGTTCGGGCGACTTCGCACGTAACGCCTATATGTCGATCTTCATGACCCCGTCGCAGGCCAAGGGCGGCGCCATTTCGTGCATCGTGCCGATGGTCTCGCATACCGACCACACCGAGCACGACGTGCAGATCCTGGTCACCGAACAGGGGCTGGCTGACCTGCGCGGCCTGTCGCCCAAGCAGCGCGCCAAGGCGATCATCGAAAACTGCGCCCACCCCAACTTCAAGCCGGTGCTCTACGACTACTACAAGCGTGCGCTACGCGACTCGCCGGGCAAGCACACGCCGCACCTGATGGAAGAAGTGTTCAACTGGCACCTGCGTTATCTCAAAGACGGCCGCATGTAATTTTCCGCGTCAGACCCGAAGCCCCGCTGCGTGCGGGGTTTTTTTTTGGGTGCGCCCAGCATGGGCGCGCTCTTGCGGGTGGAAGTCCCGCCGTAAGTTGATCACAGCGAACGAAGCGAAGCGCAACTGCGTGAGGGTGACCGATTGTGGGAAGGAAGCGTGG
>Ga0316604_10000644_pt1 | contig 39137 bp, 68 predicted proteins | sample OWC_soil_day20_C_FD_207650 | JGI IMG/M metagenome (GOLD analysis project Ga0316604, IMG submission 207650) | Wetland soil microbial communities from Old Woman Creek delta, Ohio, United States - OWC_soil_day20_CT | ecosystem: Environmental > Terrestrial > Soil > Wetlands | place: USA: Ohio... | reverse complement strand
TACGAAGCTGTTTGAATTTCGCCTGGTGTCGAAGTGGGCAAAACGCCTTGAAGGAAAGTCATTCGACCGAATTTTCATCAAGCGCGGATATCCGAAAACCGGCGATACCGAACGGATCATTGAACGCCCATGGTGCGGCTTTGAGTTGCAGACGCGAACGCATCAGCACTTTGGCCCTGACCCGGTTGATGTCTTCGCAATCCGCGTCAATTGAACAACAAGAAAAAAGCTCAACTACTAACCAACTACTAATTCAAGCCAAATTAGTAGTTGAATAACAGGTAAAACGCGAAATCACAGCCCGGCGTCCTCACGGATAGCCGGGCTTTTTCATTTCAGCCAAGGAAACCACAACCTACTCCATGCTACATAGCAACGCAGATACGACTGAACGAATTTAGCATGTGGAGGATGCGAGACTCTCCACTTGGCAAGATCAACAATTTCAGCGTCCATGATTGTCCTCGACTTTCTCTATCCGATAGGTAGTTGTTACTTCCTTGCCCTTGAAGAAGAGCGGAGGAATCAATCGATTAACCGGCTTGATTGGCACGTATTCTTTTCGTATCAGATCGCCGTTTGACATCTCGAATAGCACCGAGAAATGCGGAAACCAGCCAAACCTTGATCGTCTTACGACTAGATGATCGCCTTTTCGTCCGTACTTCCAGACGCGAAGCGCATAGGTCAGGCAGTTATCCATTATTCCGGCCAAGCATCATTCAAGGTTGTTGCGCTTGATCCGTATCGGTCAGCCGCTTCTGCCACTTCTCTATATTGATCCGCGCACTCGCTGAATACGGCAAGCGCTGACTCGGCAGTTCCACGGCAGGCTTCGACGGTAGCGACGGACAACTTACTACGGAGGGTGGTGACTGAGTCGCGCAAGCCGACAGCAGCAGCATTGGCAGCAGCGTAATCAGCACGGATTTTCTTTTCACGTTCAGAAGCGGCATTGATGGCCTCATTGAGTTGTTGCTGCATGAATTGTTCTTTTGCTCGGCTTTCCATCGCCGCATCGAAAGCAACCTTGGCTTGGGCTACATTTGCGTCATCCCACTTGTGTTGCACCTGATCGCGGCCTTCAACGCATCCGGCAGTAAATGCAGCCGCAATGAATGCGATGATTGCCAGCGCTTTAATCAGTAGCGGATTCATGGGTGAAATACTCGCTTTCCAGAGCCTGGCGGAATCGTCTGGAGATGAACCCATGAAGGCGTTGCCTCCTTGGCCTCCATCCATAGGCCGATTGCTTCCAGTTCATCAAGATTTGCCAAGCACCATTTGCCAAACTTTCCTGTAGGATCGCTGATGTCGCAGGCTTGGCCTGTCATGTGCCGAGACTTGGCCGCTGCCTTTTTAGTCGCCGAATTGACGGCAGGCGGTCTCCAGCCAGAATTGACCAGGCTGCGCTTGTTGCTTGAAATCAACACAACGCCATCTTTAACCGCATGGAACAGTAGAAGGTTAATCTTGCTGACGGTATCGGTTGCATTAGCTCGAGTGGTGTCTGTCAGGTCATCCGGATAGGATTTGTCGCGGCCCATCCAGTAGTCTTCGATAGTTATTTGCGTGGTCATTTGCCATCACCGATAGACTCAATCCCAAGTACGCGATCCCGCAAGCGCTCCCACTGCATAGCGGCGCGGGTTCCCATGTGGGCGTTAATCGCAACGATGACGCTGCGCCATGCCTCGTCGATTCCGGAGGCGACGCATATCATATGAGTGACTAGTCCTACGAAGATGCAGATCGAGCCATCCATCAGCAGGCTTCGCCAAAGGAATTGCTCACCGGCTCGCACCTTTTGCGCATACTGGGCAACGGTCGCTGCGATGCTTATTCCAAGGGTCAGGCACCACGGCCACATGTGCGCTACGTTCCAGTTGTTTGGGTCTTTTTCCGGCATCACAAAGTGCTCGCGTAGTTGATAACCTGTGCCGTTTCTTCTGCTGTTTTGCCGACAGCTGCGCCAATGGCAATTACAAACGGATCGTCGGACCGGAATTCAGTAGCAAACTCCCAGCCGTCTTTAACTTCTTGATCCGAGCTTGCGGCAACAGCATATTCAACTTGCTGGCGCAATGAGAGCGCAGTTAGCGCCTTTCGAATCTGCCACGGAGTGGCTGAATAAACGGCGTATTGGTCAGGTTGTTCCGGATTATTTCCAGCGCCTATCCATGCCAGATATTCGGTAGATGAATCTACGTTATGCCACTCCGTAGTGCCAATTTTGTTGGCGAATGTTCCTGATCTATTAAGCTTGAACATGGTTATAGGTCCGCAGATACAAAGTAAGCGCCTGGGCTGTATTCACCACCTGATGCAACAGAGAGCGCATAAACGCCAATCCCATCAACTGTTGCATAATCGACTGCTCCGGTCGAAATTGTGAACGTAGCAGGAGTTGCGCGTTTCTTGACCTTGAAGTAAATCGGCACGTTGACACGCTGGGCTGACGATCCGTAGTTCGTCCCACGGCAAGCCGTACCGGCTTCGGCGTAGCGCATGCAAAGTTGCTCTTCTGCGCCAATAGGTCTGTCTTCAAACGGAGTTGCAGAGGTTCCGATTTCAAGCTGAACGTTTGCAACAGTACCCGGACCAAACTCGATGGTCGTATTAGTTCCACCAGTTATTGAGCCAGTGATTCCACTTGCTCCGTAAGCGCCTGCACCGATCTTTCCTTGCGCAGTCCCTTCCCAACTAAGAGTGTACGTTCCAGTCTGTAGGTTTAGTCCTTCGACTACTTGGCGTAGAACCTTACCGGCAGGAATTGTCACAGTAGTTTTATTTGCCGTTGTGCTGAACGTGTATGTATCAGCACTGGCAGCCATTTTCCATCGGTCATGCCCATACAGTCCGGAGCCAACAGCCGCGGCAGATGCATAAGCGCGCTGATTGACTCTAAAATCACCGTTGATGATCTTGTTTTTAAACCCACCAACAACAGAAGAAGAAGAACTCGCAGCCGCTGCTGCTGCACTATTTGCTGCTGCGGTAGCAGAAGACGATGCAGAAGATGCGCTTGCATTTGCTGCTGTTGCGCTATTTGACGATGACAAGGCGCTATTTGCTGAGTCTGTCGCGCTAGATTGAGCAGCGTTCTTGTAAGCCAGAGCGTTGGCCTCGCTCAGAGCGGCAGCGTTCTCGCTGGCCTGTGCGTTTGCCGCTGCTTGCGCCGCATCTGAACCGGCAGTAAATCCAAACTTCTTCCAATACGTAGAGTTAAACGAAACGCCAGACGTATGGTTTTCTTTGCAAACATATTGATAATCACCATTGATTACCAAGTCATCGATAAAATATGCAGTTGAAGACGCCCAATCTCCCTTGATTTCAAACCCGCCAATAAGATTCAAAACCTCTGGCGTTAGCGTATGAATATCAACGACTAGATCAGCAAGTTTTCCGTCGTCGCGCTGAATAAGTTGGATATTTGCAAGCGTTTGGTCTAAAGTTGCCTCTACTGCAGCAAACTCTGCATCAAGCGCAGCAGTATTTACCGTGCTGCGGCCAGATGCGTTATTTGCTTCCTGCTGACTGAAATCAGTCGTCGGCGTGTATGGCGTCGGTTGTGACATATGGAGTCCTGTGGATTACGAGTGGCTTAAATACCTGGCGGCACCGATAGGGATTGTTTTATGGGGATGGGTCATTTCTTCAGTTCCCTATACCCGTTCCAGCCGACCCGGCGATCCCGCCCATCCCGAACCCCAAAACGCGGGAGAGGAGTTCAGCCTGTTCTGGGCTGACCTTAAACGGCGACTGTCCCGGCTTTGCGGCCATCGCTGATTTCACAGCAGACTGATTCTGCGCAGCGTTCTTTGCTGCGGTAAGCATATTCACGCTTGCTGGAACGCCAGGAACGCGGCTTAGAAGGTTCATCATTGCTCCCGCCGTGTTTGAAGTATTCACCGTGTTATTTGCCGGGAAGCTAGACATATACGCACCAACACGGCTAATTCGTTCAATCTCCTGCACCTCTTGCGGCGAGAAGAAAGCAGCGATCTTCTGCTTCATTCCAGGCTGATTGATGAACTTGGCGAACGACTCTTGCGCGAACGCCTTATCGCCAGTTGTGTTCTGCCCAAAGGCGGCACGCTCAAGCGCTGAGCCAAGCTGGCGACGGGCCTCTTGTTTCGCGTCATCTGGCATAACTTTGGCGAGGTTTGCAACATCCTCTGCCTTGCCGTTAATCAGGAATCGGCGCGTAAAGTCTTGGGCCGAAATATCGCCATCAATCGCAGCTTTCAAAGCTGGAATTGCCTTGTGCGTATCAAAGCGATTCTTGGCAATGCCTCTCGCCTGATCGAACATCAGTTTTGCATCTTCGCCAACGTTGTCAGCAATCGGCGCTTTATTTAGTGCATCACGCACCTTTCCGATAGCGTACTTTTCAGCATCAGATGCGCCTCGCTGAATACGGCTTAGCGTCTGGTCAATCTGCACTGCTGTATTGACGTTGAACGGAATTTTTCCTAGCGTCACATCATTCAGGATGTTTCGTACCTGAGTAGGCAGAACACCGCCCAACATCTCGTTATCAAGGGAGTAATTCGCCTCTTTGCTGAAAGCTGCAGAGTCCATAGGCGCAGCCCGCCCTAGATGGTCTTTAGCCTTGGCGTAAGCATCATTGACCTTATCTTTCATGCCGTCATCTACGCCTTGTAGAGACTGCATGAACTTCTGGCCTGCCGAAAATTCATCAACTGCTCCGGAAGACTTTCCGGCTAGCAATGCCTGCAAGCGCTGTGCTTGCGAGTCGAACCTTTGCAAAAGAGGTTCGCCAACACCAGCCACCCCGCGAAGGTTCTTTTCGCGTGAGAACTGTGCGCCATCGCGGGTAATCTGGCCGAGCGTCGGCTGCATTCCGAGTGCCTCAAAGTCTGCCTTTCGAGCAAGAGCCGAAGCATCTACTTCAATGCCGTCCTTCAATGATTTTGCTACTTCGGCGCGCAGACGATTCAAGTCAGACGGACCAATCGTCACGCCATCACGCTGAAGACGCTGGACCGCTTCAAGCATCACGTCGTCAGTACGCTTAGTGATTTCAGCCGGCGACATGGTGAGCGCCTTACGAGCAATCGAATCACCAACTTTCGAAGCGACAGGCGTTAGCAAACCACCAGCTAAAGCACCTGCTGCGCCCTGTACGGCTTTTTCGCCAAGGTATCCTTCATCTGCATTCAGCACAGGCGCAGAAACTCCACCAGCAAGGCCAGCGCGCGCGCCTTGGATAATCTTTCCGCCAGTCGTAACAGCATTTATCGGCGCAATTTGGGCGATTGCCAAGTTTGCAGGCGATGCGATATTTCCGGCCAGTCGTGCAGCGTCAAAGCCTTCTATTCCTAGTCCTTGACGCGCTTGTTCATACTCTGCGTTCTTCTGGTCAATGGCTTGATTGACAGCGGAAGACTGGCCGCCAGTAGAAAGCTGAACAGCACCAACCACAGGATCAGCAGCGCCCATCATTGCGCCATTAACCGCCGATCCTTTGCCGATATTCACCCCGGCAACAGAAGGATTCGATAACCAGTCCTTAACGCCTTTCGGCAGCGCAGACACGACGCGTTCGGCCATCGACAGTTCTTGTTGTGGCATAGCCTGGCGCGGTTGTTGTGCTGGCTGGCTTGGAACAAGATCAGCAAACGAACCGGCCTTGCTCTGTTGCGGGATCAGATCGTCGAAAGCGCCCATTAGATGCCGCCTCCATCGATGCCCATCTGCTTTAACCGCTGGATAACAAGCTCTCTTGGTGCGCCGGCCTGAATCGCTGCCTTTGCTTCTGCTAGCGCTGAAGCATTACCGTTTTGCTGAGGCTTACCGCCGTAATTGACAAGGCTAGAAGCTGGTCCGGCCATTACCTTTAGGCCTTCAATCGCCAGCCGCCGATTGTTCATTTTTTGCGCCAGAACTTCCTTGCTGTCGCCTGGCTGCGGGAAGTATTGCTTCTTGGCGTTGGAGAACTCTGACTCCCCAATAACTGCACCGGATTCCTGGCGCAGAACTGCATTGATGAAATCGCGCTGCGCCTGCTCGGCCATCTGCCCTTCTTTTGAAAGCATGGCGTTACCAGCCGCGCCGAGCGCTCCACCAACTCCCCAAACGCCTTCAGCACCCATCTTGGCGTTAATCGCAGCCGGAGAATATTTACCTTCCAGTTCGCGAATCAGGCGGTCGGCCTCTGCGGCACGCGAGCCGAACAATTGCGACTTAGCCTGAATTTCTGTGAGCTTAGGCATCGGTGCGCCAGTAGAAACAACCGTTCCATCCGGCATGGTGATGGTCTGTGCTTGGCCGATTTTCGACTTGGTCAATTCTGTGCGCGCCTGAACTTCAGGAATCTGCGCCCGATGCAATGCGGCACTTGCGGAAGCATTGCCAGCTTGGGCGCGGTTTTCCATTGCTGCGCTAGTACCGACCGCGTTCAAGTTCTCTTGCCCGGTAAGAACGTTAGCAACGCCGTTAGCGCCTTGATGGAACGGAGCGCCACCCTTCTGTGCATATTGCGATTGCGCGTATTGCATCAATGCCTGTGGCGATGACTTAGATGCGTCGTAGTCGTTTCGAGCTAGCAAATCGACAAACGCTTTTGTCATGTCGTCGATCTTGCTGTTTCCGGTCCCGGCAATGTTGCCAAGCGCAACACCACGCGCCTGATTAAATCGACGTTCTACGTCCGGCTTGTACCACTCAGGCACAGAAGCCGGCATATCCGGCATTGGTGGGCCGGACTGATCCGGAGGAAGCGTGGCGCCTGGTTTAACGCCCCAATTGCCCCGCTGTTGATAACCCGCAAGTTCTCCACCCTGCGCTTCGCTCAAGCCGGCCAAATTGGCGGCGAGCTTGGTGGCGAATTCAGGCGTTTGATACTGGGCGCGATGTTGTGCAATCTGTGCTTCTGATCTGGCTTTGTCTGCCTGAGCGTTGAATAGGTCGGAATGCGCCCTCATCTGCGCTTCCTGCGCCATAACCTGCGCCATCTTTGTTCGGCCTTGCTCGTAAGCATTTTGGCCGCTCATCAATTGATTGCCGATCTGTGCAAAAGGCGCTGCAATGGCGCTTGCTTGTGCGTATGGATTAGCCATTAGCCCATCATCCCTAGCTTGGCGAAATTACCAACCGAGTTACCGTTACTCAGCAGATTTGCATTGCCTACGCCATTGCCAACGTCAGCCCCGGCGGTCGTTGTTCCACCGAATGCACTACCAAGGCCAGATGCCAAATAAGAGGTGCCGAGCGACTGCATCAGCGCTCCGGTTGCCATCTTTGTTCCATCTACCCGTCCAGCCTGTGCAATACCCGGTTGAGCAGCGCTGTAATCGCCTTGTGCGTTTCTGCCGATAATTCCCATCTGGCTTGCGTAGTCAGCATTGGTGATCGCTTCGTTGCCGATCATGTCGCGAGTTCCCCGCATCTTGCCCATCAGCCGAGCCATATCAACAGACTCTTGGAACTGGTCCGATAGCTTGCTGGCACGGTCAGTTGTGAATGACTCAGAAAGACGACCTGCGGCCTGATCCGGAGAAGACGATTGTTCGCGTGACTTGATAAGCGACTGAACAAGAGAGTCGCCAGCCTCTTTTCGCGTGTCTTCAAACTTTTGAGTACGGTCTGTCATTTCGTACTCTTGTGCGTTATCAATGGCCTTTTCTTCAGCCTTGCGGGACCATTGATCCTGTTGCTCAAGCGCTGCATTCATTGCGGCGGCCTGTTTGTCGGCGGCGTCATTCGTGGCTTCGGCCTGAGCATTAGCCCCGTATGCCGCTGCCGCTGCCGCTGCTGCGTAATAAATCCATGAATATCCGTCGCACATGATTAGCTTTGCGTCACGGTGCCTGTTACACCGTCTTGCGTCGGAACGTAATTTCCGTACTGGTTCGTTCCTTGCATCCGAGCCGCATTCATGCCGTTCTGGTACTGAACCCCGTTATAGGTGCCGAGCAGGTCAGAGAACACGTTAGCCATCCGCTCTGATTGGTAGGCTTCCTTTGCCGCGTTCTGGTTGGTCTGCAGCGTGCTCATGGCGTTCTGGGCTGCGGTGCCTTGGTCAAGGCCTGCCACAACCTTGGAAATAAGATTGAGGCGCGATTGCTCGTCAGATGTGCGGAATTGAGTAGCGGCGTTGTCAGCGCGGTTTGCCACGTCCAACAGGCCACGGTCGTAGCGCTTCTGGAATTCAGAGTCTAGGTCGTTTGCTTGGGAAGAGCCGATGATGCCTTGGCGGGCCTTCTGGAATTCAAGCGCTCTTTGTGCGGCTGCCTTGTCTTCCTCAAGCTGCTTTGTGTAGAACTGGCGGGTATCGTTCTTGGTCGTGTCGTACAGTGCGGCGCGCTGCGCGGCTGCTTGGTCGTTGCCGATGCCGAAGATTGAATTTACCTGCTGAGTTCCGGCAGCAATGCGCTGTTGGCGTTCATATTCTCGCGATGCAGCCCCACCATCACCACCACCGCCACCACCCTTGCACAGGATGCGCCGGTTGCCAACTGCTACAAAACTTTGCGGGCCTTCGCCCTCATGGTAATCGAACCTCATACCGCACGACCTCATACGTTTTCTCAAATCCAATTAGCTTTAAAAGCCTGGACATGGCAGAGGAACACGACGCCTCGATTACCGTGACGCCCATACCATATAGCCATGTTTTGAAAGTGATAAAAAACGTATTGGCGACTTCATTCAGTCTTTCGCCACCAAGCGCCATGATGTTGCAGGCTGTCATGCGCGGATAAAAAACGAATTCGAACGCAACCGCCATGATGACCTTCTCGCCATCCATTACTACAGCGCAATAGGCGCGCCGTTCATCGCACAGGCGCTTAATGTCTTCCGTTAGAAATTCTCCTCTTGCGGCCTGATCGACAACCGGCTGAATGCATCGCTCAACATCAGGCCAGTAGGATTGAATCATTTCAGGTTCAGTGAGAAACAGCGCTCTCATTTCGTCACCGCGTAACAGTAAAAGTCTGATCCGTCTTTTCCGAACTTATGCATTACTGACTCGCGCTTAAATCCGATCAGTTCTAGCCATTGATGCGCTTGCGTGTGGAATGCAGCAGAGTAGGCCTGGATGCGATGCACATCCGCATTGAATAGCCCGCCAATCACCTTACGGCAGGCGTGGGCAACTTCTACCCCTGCTTTTCCGATGTCGTCAGTGCCAACCAGCCAGCCCTGCCCTACGCCGGGAGTTCTAGTGGCGACGCCAAAGATACACACCGGCTTGTAATCGTGAATGACGGCAAACTTTCCACCGGGCGTATGCATGAAATCTGATGCCAAGTCATACGGGTCATTCGTCCATCGCGTCGCCATTACCTCGGCTAGATCGTCTTCCCGAAGATTCAAGCAAACTTCGATAATGTCAGGCCATGTCGCCTTGACAATCACATTGCGCCCAACGATTCAAAGTAGAACGTCATGGCGTGCAATTCGAACTCTCCGTCGTTTGTGCATTCGATGACTGGCGCTATCCCGACAGAGACAATCTCTACCGCCGTCATTTCGCTCGGCCTAGTGTCGCCAGACATCGGAATCGAAGGCGTAACGAAATCAGGATTTCTCGCATCGAACTTGATGGACATATCAGCTTCGCCAACCATCACCGTGTCCATGCCATGGATCATCTTCAAGACGCCTGGAACCTTGAAATCAAGGTATGGGAACTCAATGCCTACAGTGAAAGGTACGCCAGCGTCAGTGGTTGAGTTTTCATCGAGCTTATAGACCGTATTACCAGCGCGGAAATACAAATCTCCGTCAAGCTCGGTTCGATCTGTAATCGCGAACGGTAATTGATAGTGTGACCACGCAGAAATCTTCGATGTACGAGAGAACGAATACACCCAAGCCTGATCGCCCTTCATGATCCAGAACTGACCGCCACCCCGGAAATAAAAGGCGCTCAAATCGGAAGTCGACGTAAATTCTTGCTTTACCAGCGCATCAATCGGAGAACCGACATCAACGTCAATCAGGTTCCCTGTCGTGCTTTGCGTGGTAATCGAGCGAATACCGTCATAGCTGGCAAAGAACACGTCGCCGGCCATGTTTGCGGCGCCTTTAGGATAAGGGCAGCCAACGTCTAATCCCTGCACGAAAACCATCTTGCTAGGGTCAGGATCAACCGTCCAAACCTGCGACGAGTCTTTGAAGAACACGACTAGATTCCCGGAATACTCGCCAAGCGCCGTAGGGTTCGTTGCGCCGCTTTGCTGAATACCAACACCAAGAAAACCGGCATCATTGACCGTTGTCCAGTCGCGAGGATTTGATGTTTTGCAGAAGCGAACAACATCATTCTTTACCGCGAAAATCTTTGACGATTTTTTGACCACCGCTGCCGTGTTTGGGCAGTTCGTATCAACAATATGCGTCGGGCTGGTGCCGTCTAGGTAATGGTGCCGAATATCGCCATTGTTGTACTCGGCAGAGACATAGATATACCCGTTGAACACATCGGCGTAATGGATCGTTTTGACTTCCATTGCCGGCAGCGTCGGGTGGGCAATCTTGTTTGCTTTAAAACGCCCGTCCGAGTGCGTTACGGTGCCAGTAGCATGGAACGTGTTCAGCTTACCGCCTGCGGCGCGGAGTCCTTGCGTTCCAGGCTCCAGCGTTGTGACGACAGATAGGCCAGGACGTTTTCTGATCGTCTTCCCCGTCGTGACGAAGCAGTTGTCCAGGCGGCGAAGGCGGTTCGCATCGGACACTGAAGCGCCCTTACGTACATCCAAACCCGACGAGTAATTATCGAATGTGATAGCGCTGATGATTACACCTGTCGCGGTCTTGCTGGCGTATCGATATTCGATCCACGGCGAGAAACAACCGCATGGCCGCGATTCTTAGCCTTCAGCTTGTCAAGCATCGCATTCAATTGCTCGGCGTAGGCTTGACCGTCGCTCTGCTTGTAATGCAACTTGGCATTCGTCAGTGCGTGCAGAAAGATCAAAGCGTCATCAATCGATGCTCGGTCATTGTCTTGCGTGAATCGTGAAGGAACGGCTACGTAATAGCGCCGGATTGTGTAGGCCGCATCAGGAGCTGGCCATACTTCCATCTGTTCGTATTTCTCATACCGGCACGGCTGGAACTGCTGATCGTCCGAGCGTTGCGCCCATGAGATTCCTTCATGCATCTGAACCCATCGCGTGCCATCATAAATGGCGACGTCGCGAAGGTGAGTAGGATCGCAATCAACCGCCCAATCGTAGAGCGTCTGACCGACTCCGGTTGTCTTCTCGTCGTACTTGATCCGGTTGCGCCACTCGAAAGCCGCGAAAATCTGATCCTGCGCATTCTGCAGGAAGCTATCGAGCAGCGCTGAATTGATACCGCTCGAACCCTGAGCGCCGAATCCTAAGCGCCGGGAGAGTTCGCTGCGGAGTTCGCCCAGGGTACGGTAAATCATGCGTCTGCTTCGTCCTTAGCCGGACGGCCACGCTTGGCAGGCTCTTTGTAAGCCAGCGCTTCAAGCTGCTTGTAGCCACGACCAATACAACGCTCTGCGTAAAGCTGGCCTTCGTCATTGCGGCCATAGACATTGACCAGTCGGTCGAATTCTTCGGCGGCGTCAATTGGAACTGCCGGGTAATCGCTTTCGACTTCCTCAATGTTGCCATCGCCGTGCATGTCGCGGAGGATTTCGACTTCATGCTCGAACACAACAGCAGGGATAATTTCGGCCATGTCACGACGAACATGAACCTTTACGTGCTTTGCAAGCATTTACACTCCTGAAATATGAGAAAGCCCCGCCAGCTTGTGACCGGCAGGGCTTCGATCTGCTTTAGGCAAGCAGCAGGCCATTCACGGAACCGCTGGTGAATGCGGTAACGTTCAGACGCATACGACGGTAAGCAGTCACCACACCAACCTTCGATCCGCTGTTGGAAGCCGGCGCGGTAAAGGTCATCAGATCGGTCCAAGTCGCCGAACCGTCAGCCACCGAATCCAGATCGTTCGTGCCTTGAATCTTCGCCGTACCAACAAATGCACCGTTGGTCGGCTGGATCACTGCAAAAACGTTGGAGCCACGCTGGAATTCGACATTGCTGTCTTCCGGCTTGGCGGTAGTGCCAGCAACAGCCGAGGTCAGGGTGCCAAGATCAACTTGTTTCATGATCTATTCCCCTTAGCTCAGCGCCAGAACGCTGTGGGCGTTGGCTCGGTTGGTCGTCAAGGCACCGCGCCAGGTCAGCGCCCAGTAATAGACGTACTTGTCATACACGCGCGGCGGCTTGCGAGTCACCATGTCCTGACCGTCCATCGGACGCAGGGTCAGGTGCTTGGAGTTGATGAAGTAGCAGCGCTTCGTCCAGCTAGTGGCCGGGGAAACAAAACCGCCAAAGTTGTCGTCAAACTCCGGGCACCATTGGATTTCAACGCCCTTGAAATAAACGCCACCAACACCGCCATCCAGCTTGCGAACTTCGCCACCGGCATACTGGATTTGCTGACCGGACAGCGTCAGCGCAGCAATGTATGCATCTAGGAACGAAGCACCCGCGAAGATCAGGTCAGGACGACCACCGTTCTTGATACAAGCGCGCCACTGGGTTTCCATCGCCGCCAGGAACGTCTGAGCTTGCGCGGCAGTCGTCGGCGCGGTCAGGCCGGTGGAAACGTTGTTACGCCAGTAGGTGTTACCAACACGGTCAATGCCGCCCACGGTGCCGGAGGTCGGCGCCAGCGAAACGATGTTGTCCAAGCCAGCAATGGCATCGGTCGAGGACGAACCGTCCAGATGCAGATACATCGAGAACTTTTCCTCGAAGCCGAGACGCAGCGTTTCGGTCGATTCCTGCAGCAGATTGCTCAGTTGCACCTGTTCTGCCTGGGAAGCGTTGCCGCCCTTGGAGTTGTCATCGATGGAGATGCCGTTCTGTGCCAGACGATCTTCGTCAAGCGAGAAACCATCGTGGGCAGAACGCCACGGGAATTGAGCTTGCTCAACGGTCACGCGCTTGTTGTACGAGACAACGGAAGCACCGTTAAACCATTGGAAGTTCGACTGGTAACGATAGCGAAGCTGCTCAACGATGTACTGCTTACCACCGGGGAAAGACTTCTTCTTGCCCATCAGGGCCTTCATCAACGGACGTTCGACGGCTACCTGGTCAATCGGATTTTTCTTGACGTAGAAGTCAAGAGCAATCTTGCCAGCGTCCTGTAGCTCTTGGGCGCTAAAGGCCATAATTCAAAGCTCCTTGGAAATTAGGAAAAACAAACTTTTCCCGCTGGCGTCGACGGGTAATTCAGCCATTCACAACAATCCGGTGACGAATCCGAATACGTCTGAAGGCTTTATATCCAAGTGTTTTGAACGTGATAAATTGTTGTCTATCTACATAGCGAGGCAATCATGCAATACGCAATTCAATCCAAAGAGAACGCAATCCCTGCTAAATCAAACGCTACAGAATCCAAAGAAGACGCAATTGCTGCGTCAGAAAAGTCAAAAATTCTTGTTGAAGAATTAATTGCTGAATACAAGCCAGAAAAAAATTGGTCTTTGTGGCATGTAATTAAGAAATGTTTTTCGCGAGATCAATAAGCCAATAGGCGTAAAAAAGCCCCGCATTTAGCGAGGCTACGTTTATTCGATTAACGATGGTTTAGCTGGAATAACCCAACCCGTTCTGCACCGCTTCCAGAATCGAATTTGGCTGGCGATTTCCGGCCGACTGACCGGAAGAGCGAAGCGGATTTGGTTGGTGCGGGGCTGGCTTTTGCATCGGCACAGAAGAAAGCGTCTGGTAGATCAACTTAACTTGAGCGGCCCACTGCTGCGGCGGGAACTGTGCGGCAATTTCCTTGGCCCGTTCGTTGATGATCTGCTCCTTGAACTTGTAGTCAGGATCAGTCTTTGCCCACTCTGTGCCAAGTCGGTCAATGTCTGAAATAGCTTGCTGGCGAACCTGCGTGAATGCCTGTTGGCTTTCCTGCTGCTGCCGCATCTGTTGGTATGCGTTATCCTGCGCCTGCTGCGTAGAACGATGGCGCGCCATTTCAAGCGCCGTCTGCTCGTCCATCTGGTAGGAATTCACCCGTTCGCGAAGGTCAGGGAATTGCGACAGCGGATCAACTTCGCCAAACGGCTTGCCGGTAAGAACGGAGAGTTGCCGGACCTGTTCTTCAAGGATGGTTCTGGCGTACTGGAAATCACCTGAGTTGAGCGCCTTGATGTACTCGAACGTCTTGGCGAAGTCTTCCGGCTTGCCGCCAGTATCCTGCATGACCTTACGAATTCCGCCAAGGTCGCTTGACAGACGCTCAATCTCGGCATCCTTCTCCTTGACCTTCGTGACCATCGAGCGAAAACGCTCTTGAGCCTTCTTGCTGATGCCTTCCGGTGGCTCGTCATCGTTATCCGGCGTTACCTCGGCTTCCGGCTTTTCCTCTTCGGCTGCTTGCTCTTCCTTGGCCGGTTCTTCCTGCTTGTCTTCTTCGGGCTTTAGTCCTTCTTGAATCGCCTCAAGCATTGATTCCGGTTCGTTTGACTCAACGATTTCCGGTTCTTTCGATACCACTTCATCGGCGACCGATTCCGATACGTTCAGGTCTTCATCCATGCGGATTTTCCTTTACAGGGTTGGGAGTTCTTGTGCGACAACGGTGACATCAGGAATCTCATCATGTGCGTGTTGGCACATGGCAATGCGTTCCTGGGATGCGATCTTTTCTCGTTCGATCTGTGCGTTGAGTTCAGCGATATAGATGCGGGCTTCTTTGTCAGCCTGCGCCTTGATTTGTGCCTCTTCCAGGCGAACAGCCATTTCCTTTTCGGACATGATGCTGGCCTGTTCAATTTCGGCGCCCTTGGCCTTCATATCTGCGTCGATCTTTTGAGCGGCAATCTGCATATCGGCTTGCTTGCCTTGCATGGCCTGCTTCAGTTGCTCGTTCTCGGCCTGCAATTGCTGCATTTGTGCCTGTGCTTGCTGCATCTGCTGCTGAAGTTCTGGCGGAATGTTCGGCTGCTGTCCTTCTTCCTTCTTTGGCGGCATGAACGATTCAATGTCAATCCGCTCGTCGAACCGGCGCAGCGTTTCTTCCATGAGCTTCATCATGGAGTCGGCCATGTCGTTTTGCTCTTGTTCGCGAAGCTGGGCAATCTGCGTCACCGACTGCTGAATCTGAGGCAGCATCTGGCCCCACTGTTCTCGCTCCTTGGCTTTGTTAGGACGACCAGCCGAACCGGCGCGGATTTCAATCTGGACAAGGTTGAAAATCTGCTTCTTGTCCATCTCAGGCCATACCGACTCTTGACCGGCGATCTCCTGAACCTCCGCCAGTGTCATTTCCTGCAAGCATAGTTCGGCGGCGTATTGCGCCATCTCGCCAATCCAGTCCTCGACCACATCCTGGCGTTCGGCAACGCGAGACTGAAGGCCGTTCGCCATGATTTCGGCTTCGGTGGCAGTCTTGGCCTTATTGACCACGCCCTTGGCTGCATCGCCTGCACCAAGCAGCATCTCAGCGTCTCTAAGGATCGGCTGAACGTCGTATGTCTGCGGATCAATCGGCGGGTTCTGCAGAATGGCAATATCGTTCTGAATCGGAGCGCCTGGATCGCCTTCCAAGCCTACCCACTGATTGGCCGAGCGGTTTGCAAGCGCCTTGATGTCCGCATCGGTCAAATCTCCGGCCTTGCGATACACGCGGACAGGAAGATTCTCTTTTCGATGCTCTGCGTAGTTGGTGCGAGTCGTGTTGTACTCGTCCTGTAGCTCAATCAGCAATTCAGCATCTGAAATCGGCTGAACCCGGCCATCAACCGGATTGAAAGCCAGCGCAAAGAACGGATAGAACCGCTTGCCTAGAGTGACCGGGACGTAAGGATCACGCGCCCATTCATCAGCACCCGCACAAAGCGTATAAACGCTGTTGGACGCCTTGCTCCACACCTCAAACACAGCCACAAGACAAGTGCGCTCGTCATCTTCGCTGTTTGAGGTCGATTCCTTCTTGTCCTTGCCGTACTTGATAGAAGTCTTCGGAACGTCCTTGCCGAACGTCTGCTCATACTGCTCTTCGGTCATCCAAACACGGTGAGCAATCGCCTCTGCTTGGTCGTATTGGTCGAAATCGTAGATCGTTTCGTCAAGGACAAATATGTCCTCAGTCAATACGCGATCAATGGCGATGCCAGAAACTACGGATAGCTCGGCTTGCTGTTGCAATGCGGATAGTTGCTGCTCTAGTTCGCCTTGCTTGGCCTCAAGCTCACAGCGCGAATCATCGCCTTCTTCAATCTCGGAAATCAGGTACTTGATACGCTGCAGATTGTCCTGGGCATCGTTGATCCGGTTATCAATCAGAGGATCGGTTCGAACGTCCTTCTGCCAACTGAGCTTCGCCCATCCTTCAGCAGTGGTCATAGCCGAGCGAATAGCAGATTTGGCGCGCTTCTTTAGCTGGCCTTCCTTAACGAACTTACGGCCGATAACGGATTGAAGCGTTTTGCAGAACTGCGGCACCCATTCATAGACTTTTCCGGCTGCTTCAGTTGGAGTAACGGCAATTTCAGGGTTCTTGGCGTAAATCTGAGGGAGAATCGCCGCGAAATTCGAGTGAATGATGTTCGTGCGGACTAATCCGGACTCGCCATCATCGCCAACATCGCCGCGAACGTAGGAACGAAGCTCTTTAAAGCGCTTTTCTGTGCCTTTTTTCTCGTGTTCCTTAAGGGCTTTCTCAAGCCGCTTGCCCCATTTCTTGGCCAATGACTTTTGCTGAACGGATTGCTCGTCGTCCTGCTTGTCTTCTTCCGTATAACTCATTCGACGCCCCGAACTTCGACCGTAGATTGCAAACCTGTGTTCATGTCGAACTTGCGCGCCGCCTCGATTGAGTCATTCAGGCCCTCTTGAGCCAGCGTTTCAGCCTGATTCGGTAGAGAGGCGCGAACCACGATCACTTCGCCGTCAAGCGTCTTGCCGTTGATCGTATAGACCCAATAATCCCGGCCTTCATCGGCTGGAATGTGCGCCTCAAATTCCGCAGACGGCGAAGCCAGAGCCAGCAATTGCTCAAGGTCTAAAGACGGGCGAGTCGCGCTCAAGCCCTTGCATACGCGCAATAGTTCTTCCATGCGCGTTTTATACGGATAGCTGCTGAACGTGATAAATGAGAAAACCGCCCGAAGGCGGTCTTTTCCTTCTGCGGGATGATCGCCTCTCGGCGAAACTCCGGATCACCTCCTATCGGTTGTGAAACGAATACTTGTGCTGAGTGGATTAAAGATCAGGCTGCGGCCTGAATCTGTCCAAACACGTCGATGTACTGGTTCTTGATCAACTGATATCCGGCAGCATTTGGATGGCGACCTTCATTTGTCAGAGCAGCGATCTGGCGGGCAGGCGCGCCGTTGTCCGTAATGACAGAATCGCGGTCAATCACTAGCGCTCCAATTGTGCGAAGCGCGAGCAGTCGAGCGTTCAACGTCTTGCGCTCGTTGTCTTGTGCCAAGGTCAGGGTGTATTCAGGTAAGGCGCTTACGACAACAGGAATAACACCGAGCGACAGCGCGTAATTGACCGTCGCAAGAATATCAGGCCACTGCGACAGGATTGCTGAACCGGTGTCGTTTGCCGACCACGACGGGATAACAGCGACATCGATATTTGCATTGGTAATGTGCCACTTCGCCGTAGCCCTGGAAGCGGCTGACGTTTGACCGGAAACACAGTGATTGGCGTAAAACAGCGGGTTGCTCTGCGAACTCATTGATGCTTGAGCGAGGAACCCTGGCGATACGTGCCCAGTGTTCTGGTCAGTCCAGCCTTGGCCGCGCTGCGTCGAGTCTCCGAACTCGCTGATCTGCACGGCAGCCGAGCGGTGCAGGAATTCGATACCTTGAATTCCAAACCAGCCATTGCTTGCAATTGCCGCCTGCGCGGCGATGGTGGTTACGTTATCTCCTGCCGCCAGCGATGACCGGAAGCGAAGGCAATATGCAGCCGCCTGGGCATCGAACACCGCTGCTTCGTTTGCGCCAGATACAGAGATAACGTTTGCGCCGGATGGCAAGGCCACTCGGCACTGGATGATGTGATTTTTCCCACCATCAGCGCGATCAAGGCTTGATACCTGCGCCCAGTCAGACAGGGCGATACCCGGCACGACATTGGAGCCAGAGCCTGACTGTTTGGCCGGAATTGAAAACGATGTCGGCGTCTGCGCGGTAGCCGGCGGCATGCTTTTCAAGCCATTCGCCGAAAACGAACCCTGTACCCAGGTCAGCGCAGCACCATCGTCACCGAAGTTGGCTGCAGAAGCGAACTTGATATTACCCAGCGTATAGGCAGATGCGCCGCCGTTTGAAATGATTGCGCGCACAAAGTCAAACGGAGCCGGGGCTTCGATTTCATGTGCAATCGTGTATGCCGCGCCAATAGCTGTAAAGCCTGCGCCGTGGAACACTGAGCGCGAACCGATCAGCGAACGAGCAATTCTGCGCTTCATTGGTCCTAGTTTCTGTGTTCCAGCGTAAATTTCTACACCACCTGAAACACCATCAACATCCGCTGTAGCAACCGGATTATCACCTACGTATAGCGTCACATCGCCAGTCGAATCATCCTCGATAACCTTTGTTGCAAAGTCCTTCTCGTTACGTTTGTACGTTGCGTGGCGCAGCATAGCGACCTCCATCAATAGATAGTCACTATTTACGCTGCATCAATGAATGTGATAAATCAGCGCAGAGAACGGTACTTGCTTGGCTCTTTGCGCTCGTCGGTTATCTCTAGGAGGTGGGCGAATGTTCCGACTTTTGGTCCTTTGCTTGCCTTCGACTCTTCCCTGACGATTGGCCTTGCCATGCACCCATAACGCAGCGCATCGGGTCCGTGGTCTTCCTGATCGCTATCAACGTCTTCTGGGTCGTGGTCGTCGTGCTGCAAAGCAGGAAGCGTGCGAATCAAATGTACGCAAGTCTCAAACACGAACAGCAATGGAAGCCCATCATCATCGCCATTCAGACGTATGCGAACCTGTTCCCATCCTGCTTTTCGCTTGTTGTCTGCCTTTCTCCATTTGACGCCTTCCTTGCGCATAGACTCAGCAATAGATGGCCCTCCATCCTCTGAGAATATCGCAGGGTCAGCAACGCCCCATCCCATTCCTTCCGTCGTTTCTCTCTGGTCTTTCTTCTTAATCTCTAGCGCAACCTTGTCGGCTGGCATCTTTAGCCCTGTATTCGGCTCTCCTTCTTTCATGCCGTAATACTCGCGATAGACGATCAATGCGCCATGCGGATATTTCGGTATGCTGCCGTCTGATACGGCTATCCAGTAGCACGCGAACGGCTTTGCTGAACCCCAGTCGAATGCGCGGTAACGTGTCCAGTGCAGCGGAATTGAGAACGGCTTAACAACGTGCCTATCACGGCTAAACTCAGTGAAATATGCCCCTGCGACGATCTCCCAATCACCGTCCAACATGGCTCGAACTAGCGATTCATTGCCGAGGCCAGACAGCTTGTCCGCGTATCCTTCATCCATCGTCGGATTGTCATCAAGCCTTGCCGGGATGTACTGGCGCAACATGCCGCCATCTTTCTTGTCCATCAGTCGCTTTGTTAGCGGAACAACGCCATCGATAAACGTCGCCTTTACGAAGTGATGACCAATGCCGCCAGGATTTGCACCGGCCATAATGCGAGGGAATTGACCTATCCATTTATTTGGAATGCTTTTAGAGAACGCACCGAGACGACAACGGCCACGCAGGAAGCGGTAAATTGTTTCAGAGAAGTGCGTAAGCTCATCAATCAGAAGCGCATGAATTTCAGCGCCCTGGTACTTGAAAACGTCCTTCTCATTCTGACAGTGGCAAAGATGAATCTTTGATCCATTGTTGAAAATTACCTGACCATCTGAAAGATTCAACTTTACGAATCCGCTTGCCACCCATTCAGCAAGCAATGCCGGGAAGCTGCTCGGGCCTTCCATGTGGTTCTTCCACAGGTCAGGATAGGTACGGCGGAACAGGTATATCTGAATACCAGGTATATCAACAGCCCATGCAATAGCGCAGCATCGCATCAAGTGCGATTTTCCTCCGCCTGCTGCGCCACCGTATAGGATTTCCGTTGCATCGCTCTGGAATGCGAAAGACTGCTTGGCGTGTAGCTCTAGGCGCATTACTTGTTCAGGATGATTTCTAGCTTAGGTGCTACTACTTCAACTGGCCCGCCGTCTTTTCCGGTTAGCTCAGTCTTATCGACATATAGACCAGATGCCTTTCCTCTAGCCATCTCAGCCTGCACTGCTGGACCGAACTTAGCTGCTGCCTCAGCAAGGTCGCGCAATCGTTTCAGGTCATCCAAGTGCTGCTCAAGTGTTATCTGTGCCTTGGCAATTACCGGGGCGCGAAGCTCAGCTACCCTCCCCGCAATGTTCCCGTCAATAAGCATTTCACTTGCGCGCTTAGTAACCGTTTCTGGCTTCATATTTTCTGCATCGTATGCGCGACGATACGCCTCGCTCGCATTGCCTGTTTCAATGTACGCGATGCAGAAGTTTTCCTGTTTCTGTGTCAGGCTCATTTTTCCTCCACGAAAACACCTGGCCCAACATATCGAATAGCAATCTCTCTCAATCGTTGCGCCTGTTCCTTTTGTGAATTCCTGCTCCATCCTTCTTGCTCCAGAGCAACAGCCGATTGAATGCATGCACGGAACAATTCATGTTCAAACGTTTTTGATTCGTCAAATTCAAGCGTTACTTTTTTCATTTTTATCCCTTCGAGTTTCCACACAATCCGCAAATCAATCCATTCAACCTAACCTCAACGCCTGCATCGTGACAATCAACGTGAATCCGATGATTGCCCTTCCCTTTAGCAAATCGCTTGATGTGAATATCTCCGCGAGTTGCTGCACGCTGAAGGACGACGCGAACGGTATTCGGTTTGGCGCCAGTTGCTCGGACAATGTCAGCCACCGTCCGATTGAACTGAGCCGACTGGACGATCACTGATCCAATGGTTGATTTACGCCCCATTCTTTCGAAGCTCCTTTAGCTTGGATTTGTAGGTTTCTTTCATCTGGCGAATGTCGTCCTTGCTGTACTTCCTTGGCTCATGGTCAGCCTCTAGCGCTAGAACTGCTTCAAGACCAATACGCTCAATCAAACGCGGCCTATATCCTTGCGGATTGCTCTTCAATTGGTCGTTGCAGTATTTGCACTGTCCATGTACGTTGCGTTCGTCAAACTCAAGGTGCTTGGCGCTTCCTACTGATCTGTAGTGCCCTGCGTCATAGTCGCCGCCTAGCTTTCCTGTCTTTATAAGCGGCTTGTCGCATGAGATACACGGCTTACCTTCATCTCTTGCTCTAACCCATGCGCGAAACTCAACACCAAGCTCAGCAATTAGCTTTGGACGGGTTTTGATTGCTTCCTTGCGGATGCGGATAGTCTTGCGATCAGCAGCGCTTCGAATGGCCTCGGCCTTGGCGGTCGTCTTCTTGCCGTAGCTTTCAGCGCACTCGATGCAGCAGCAGGTTTGCTTCGGGCGATCTGGCGTGAATTTCTGTTTGCACCATTTGCAGGTGCGAGGTTTGAGCGTCATATGCTGAATGCCCAATGCAGCAACAGAAGAAAGACGATATCTAAATCACCTCCGAATAACGCGACAATGAATGCGATGATCAAGATCATTCCGTCACCTCCGGAAACTCCAACCGAACGCCGCGCCGCTCGAAATCCTCCTGCATCGCTTCCAGATACTTCGATAGCTGCGGCTTGGTCATCAACGAAGTAACCGGCAGCAGGCGCATGGCCTTCAGCTTCTGCTCGTAGGTCATGCCTTTGATCGTGGCGTCGTAGGCTTCGCGGAATTCTTCGTCTTCGGTGCGGAGGATCGGGACGCCGTGATGGAGCTTGCAATACGACTTCCAGCCGAGTGCGTCGTCTTCGCGGAGTTCGCGGGCCAGTTGTTCGTACCAGGCGTGACTGATCGAATTTTGATCAATGCTGCGAGCCTTGCCGGTCTTGGCGCTGATCTTCACATACCGATGCTGTTGGTACAGTTCGCGCAACATGCCTAGCGCGGACTGCAGAGATAGATCGCTGTTGATTACGATTGCGGTCATTTATTCACCGCCGAGTCTTTGGCTACATTGCTACGCATGGCGCGGTGACGGTCGATTTCAACCTTCCAAGCAGCCCGACAATCAGTCCGCAGCTTTTCTGCCGCAGCCTTGCCGCGCTTTTCTTCAACCATCTTGAAGAACGGATTCGGATCACCGTTCGGGAAGTAGCGGCGAACAATCCCGACGACTTCGCATCGGTGTAGTTCTTCTACCGTCGTCGTGATTCCGTCAGCCTCTTGAATCGCTTGGCGCTCTTCTTTGGCTTCTTCGATTGAAGTTAGTAGGTCGTTCATGACTTCCTCACGTGCGAGACAACGAAGTATTTGCCGTTGTTATCCTTGAATAGCGCAATGGCCTTGGCCGTGTTTTCGTCCGGAGCAGAGACATTTACCCGAAGCTGGCGGGCGTTCTGTACCGGGCTGAGCGTTTGGCGGCGCTTTAGCGTGACTTCGTAATTCATGCTTTGCTCCGGTGCGATTCCCACGTGAATGGAATGACCTCGCCACCGTCTTCACGCAAGCGGTCAATCACGCGCTCTCCAAGGAAGGCGCTGACCTCTTCAATTGACAGATTCGAAAGAAGAATGCAGGCGCGGCGCTTCTCGTAACGCTCGTTGAGGATGTCAAACAGGATCAGCTTTTCGGTTTCGCTACCGAACTGGATACCGACTTCATCAAGAATCAGCAGATCCGGCTCAACCAGCGCTGCAATGGCCTGGCTTTCCGATTCCTTGCTGTCGCGGCTCCACGTGTCTTTCACGCGGCGAATGGCGCGCATGACAGTAAAGAACAGAACGGAATAGCCATTGGCCATCAGCGACAGGCCAATTCCGACCGCAAGGTGCGTCTTGCCCGTACCTGGCTTGCCAACAAACAGCGCGGAACGTCCTTGCGTTTGTTTTCCCCACCCGAAGTCAAGCGCGTAGATGAGCGCAAAATCCAGCGCCCGCTTCTTCTGCGCCGTGTCGGCAACATAGGTTTCAAGCGTGCGGGTCTTGAAGCGATCCGGGATGCCTGAATGGCCTAGTTTGCTTTCCCAACGGCGCAGCTTTTCGATACGGTCACGCTCTGCCTGCTCGGCTTGTTCCTTCTCGCGGCGAATGGTTTCGCAGGTAGGACAATGCGACCAGATAATTCCGAACAGGTTTCTGCTCTGGTATTCGCCATGCACTTCGCAGGATGCCTGACGAGATTCGATGTGCAGCCGGTCGATAGCGTTCATAGCCGGCCTCCCATTCCGTAATCGCGGGAAGCGAAGTTTTCAGGCGCTGGAGTTTTTACAGGCTGCGGCTTGTAGCCGATTGCATCGGCAACCCACTCGGCTTTGAACCCAGTCCATCCGCGCTGACAACACATCGCCAATGCGTCAGACAGAGCAATGCGAGCCTTTTCAGCTTCGCTTCTGATACCTTCAATGACGGTTGGCGTTACGGTTGCCTTCTTTGCCTTGCGGTGGGCAAGCCAGTCTGTAGCGATAACAGGATCAACGCTCAATTCGACAAGATGCGCTTGCGCATCAAAGCGCGGAGCGCGTGTCTTTTGTTTTTGATCTTGTTCTTTATTCTCTTTCTCTTCTCTTTCTCTAGGTGCGCAAGATTGCTGCTCACCTTCCTCAAGCGTTCCGCAAACTTGCTGCGCTTTGTCCGCATCGCGTGCGGACATTTTTCGTACAGATTCGGAACAACGGCGCTTTGCTGACTTACCGTTATGCTCTTCAAAGCGGACAATCTGCACGCCATCGCAGTTATCGATCAGCCATCCTGCGGACACAAGCGCATCACCAAATCCAGCAATACCTGTCTTCCGGTCGATGGCGCGAAGAGTTAATCCAAGCATGATCCCGTCTTCGCTATGCTGGTCAGCAGTAGCCCATAGCCAATAGAGGCCACCTACCACTGCCGCCTCTCCTGCGTCCGTTAGGTCGCATATCTTTGCAACCCTTGGGTCATCCCAAAGATTGCCGCGCATCTTGATCCAGTCACCGGCCATGATTGACCTCGACTCTTATGTGCTGCATAATCACTCCAGACGTTACACAGCCCACCGGCCCTGCAAGGCCATCCAAGGTGGGTTTTTTCTTGTCCATTGGATTTGGACGAATCATTTACTTCTGCTCCAAGCTGTACTGAGCAACCCGGCAGGACTCACCGAAACGGTTGGTCACTTCCACGGTCTTCGAGACAACGTTGTGGCCCTGCTCCTTCAGGTCGAAGCAGCGTGCGGACAGGCGATAAATACCGAGTTCGACCCAGGCCATCATCGGATCGATTGGGGCGCGCTCAAGCCACTGCAGAAGGCGTTCGCATTGGGTGGATTTCATTTGCGGCCACATCCATTACAGACGAACGCACCAGACCGCTTAAACTTGCCGGTCGATGAAGTGCGGCGCTTGCCACAAGAGCAGCACAGAGATAGGGCAGGAATATGGTTGATGCCGGCCATCTTTGAATGGCTCTCGTCCGTAGCGATGCGCTTCAGTGCCAGGACTTGCGCGGAGGTGTCGAACATCATTCGCCGACCTCTTCGCACGGATCGCCAGACAGCAGCAGATGGAGAACGCCAACGCCAACAATGAGCAGCGGAATAACGCAGATCGCGCACATGATTAGTTCTTCAACTTGAACTGAACTCATGCTGCCCTCCGTGCCTTTAGCTCGCTCAGCTTGCGCTCGGCTTCCATAAGCTCCATGTCAATGCCGAGGTCAGCCATTTGCTTATCCTCAAACTGACGAAGAGCTAGCGAACCACACAGCCACATGAACGGAACACGCAGGTCATCTGGTAGATACTTCTGGCCGCTGAGAATGTTCGACAGGTGAGACTTCGGCATTTCGAGCATTGCCGCAGCATCAGCCTGGCTGTACTTGACTCGACGCTGGTTCCACGTGAGCAGAATTGCGTCATGAGACGTGTTGCAATGAGATAGCAAAACGCTATCGGTAAGAACGGGAGCCTTGAGTTCAGCTAACCATCCAAAGTCGCGCTGTTTCATACTTCCTCCTGAAATGTTCTATGTGTTCCACGTAGCGTTACAGGTACAAACAGGCCGAAAATTTTTTGCATGAACACAGCAAACATTTCACGCAGCCTTCTTGGATTTGAAGTAGTCGCTCAGCGTCTGGACGTGATTAACGCCAGGGTTCGGCGTAATGCGACAGGCAATCTTCTTCACGGTCGAGTAAGGAACGCCGGAATTAGCGGCAACCTCACGATGCTTGCCGCGACACGCGTCAAGACGACCGAGAACGAACTGGAGCATGGTTTCTTTGCACATGTGGCCATTTTATTCCATATCTGGAATCGAATCAACGGCCACATCTGGAAATTGTTTTATTAGAAAATCGCGAGATGAAAACTACAAAAGAAGTGATGGCTGATCGACTGGATTACCTAATGCGGGTAACACCAGCGCTCGACAACCTGGAAAAAGTCAGCAAAAAATCCGGTGTCGGTAAGAACACGATCAGGCGCATAAAGATTGCTGACGATGTCAATGTATCGATTGACAACGTGGAGGCGATAGCCAAAGCGTTTGGCCTATCGCTTGCTGAGTTCGTCAGCCCACCCGGCGAGGCAGGAGGACTCAGCGCAGCAGAGATCGTTCTGCTGCAGAAGTTCAGAGAGCTAGACGATAAAGATCAAAGCGAGGCCTCGTTCTTCATCTCTTCAAAGCTGGCATTCGCTAGGATGAAGAAAGGTCTTCCTCCTGAATAGCATCAAACTGAAATTCACTTAGCGCGCCGTCTTTTGACTGCACGACGACATAGACGCGAACAGCATCTCCGCTCTGGTGAAGATCGACAATATCCTGCAGTGATGTTCCCTGGTCATTACCCATTTTTATGTACTGTATGAAATACTGTAAATAGATTATGGGCCTTGTTGCGGCTGGCTGCAATTGACACAAACCGCATAGTTTTCAATGACATTGAAATTGATTTTCGTCGTTTTTCGATTCGATACAAATATTTACAAAACTAAGTTCAGGTTTTATCAAAACGCGCCGGAATGTGGAATTTTTCACGCTTTTAGTCACATCATCGGGAACAAATGGAGCGCTCAACATGAAAAACATAGTTATTGCAGCAGCAATACTGGCCTCAACGTCTGTCCTGGCTGACAACCTGCACAATGGATACATCCGCAAAGACGGCACGTACGTAGCTCCGCACTACCAGTCAGGACCGGACAGGAACCCGTATAACAACTACTCTTCGCAGGGCAACTCCAATCCTTACACTGGGCAACAAGGGACGCGAGACCCGTACAAAGTGCAACAGGAATATGCCCCGCCAAGAGGTAACAACGAAGGCCAGTATCAGCGCCCATATCGCCCGTCATATTGACTGTAAGCAGGACGCATAACCACACAACCCGCTTCGGCGGGTTTTTTGTCGCCCGTAAAATCCATATCTGGAATTTATTTGCCGTAACGTATTGACATAGCCGTGCCATATATGGATAATTCATTCCATCGCAGCAAACAACAGTCCGCAACCAGTAACGCACCGGAACACAGGGCGCCAGGGGTGGAGAGAGCCAAGATACCGAGACTCCAAGCCGACGTTGGTAGCAAATCAGCAGCACCGCTCTTTAGCCAGATGGCACCCATCCACAGAACAGCGTGGCCCGGTACAAGTTGATCGAAGTAACCATCAAATCCACATCTCTGATGCGCCGTTATGGGAACGGATGCCGAGTGCTTAACGCAGAGGACGAGACAAGGGAGTTGATGTGCAAGCCGCTTGGCAACAGGCGGCACATTGAAGGCGGCTGGCTTATATGACCGTGGTAAGGCACGACGAGCATTAGCCAGTGATGGAAGTAGGGGCGCAACCCTGAAACGATGTAGCCCGAAAAACCTAGCGACCTTAAGCAAGTCGCCAGCCGCCTTCAATGTGATTAACCAACTGGAGAAAATATGAATGTCCGTTATCAAAAAGGCAGCGGGTATGTTGTCGCAATCGCGCTGTTGGCTTGGGTTGCTGCCGCTTGGATTACCCATGTTGTTGTTTGCCTCAAAGCCAGTTCGTGGGGTTTTCTCATTGCTGGCGCGATTTTTTTTCCGGTAGCTTGGGTTCATGGAACCGGCGTCTGGATCGGCGCCTGGTAGAAATATCCGCTTCTAACGAGGCGGCAAATCGAATGAGCCGGACTAACTTTTACGAAAGGAAGTGTTCCGGTGTCGACAACCAAAACCGGCTCATTCGATTTGATGTGACAACTAGGAAACGGTTATGAACAAATACAACGTGTCTCTGATTTTCTCCGCAGATTGGGGTGTTGAAGTCAAAGCGGAGTCGCCGGAGGATGCCGCAAATCAGGCGTACAACTCTGACGAGGCTTCTGTTTCTGTGTGCCACCAGTGCGCCGGGAATATCAATATCGGCGACTGTATCCGCGTCATTGTCTATGACGAGTCCGGTCAAGAGATGCTTGATGACGGATACGAACAGAAAGAGATAGCTTTGCTTCGTTCCAGGGTCGCAGAACTCGAAGCAAAACTTGCAGGGATTGAGAAGTAATAGAAAAGCGTCTTAGCAAGCCCATTGACCACAGTGGGCACATCGGAGCGGTCTGGCGGCTTCTGGAACAGGCCGTGTGTGTAACCAGACTGCTCCGATGTGATCAGTATATAAACGGAGGAAACCATGAACGAAGAATCGGTCGGCGTTGAAAATAACGACAACGAAATCCAGCAAGTTGAAACTGTGCTTGCATTCAAGGGCTTCGACAAAGACTTGAAATGCCGTGGCTATCAGTTCGAAATCGGCAAAACTTTCGAGCATGAAGGCGCCGTGAAAGCGTGTAACTCCGGCTTCCATTCCTGCGAAAACCCGCTCGATGTTCTGAACTACTACCCACTAATCGGCGATGACGGGCGGCTTAATCGCTTCGCAACGGTCAAGGCATCCGGATCAATTTCGCGTCATGGCGATGATTCAAAAATCGCATCAGCAAAACTGACGATTGAAGCCGAGCTTTCTATTCCAAGCTTCATTAAATCAGCCATCAAGTTCATATCCGATGCTTGTTCGTCGGATGCTCCCGCTGCTTCGGGTGACTCCAGCAAGTTGGCTGCTTCGGGTCACTACAGCAAGTTGGCTGCTTCGGGTGACTACAGCCAGTTGGCTGCTTCGGGTGACTCCAGCCAGTTGGCTGCTTCGGGTGACTCCAGCCAGTTGGCTGCTTCGGGTCACTCCAGCCAGTTGGCTGCTTCGGGTCACTCCAGCAAGTTGGCTGCTTCGGGTCACTACAGCAAGTTGGCTGCTTCGGGTGACTACAGCAAGTTGGCTGCTTCGGGTGACTCCAGCCAGTTGGCTGCTTCGGGTTACTCCAGCCAGTTGGCTGCTTCGGGTCACTCCAGCCAGTTGGCTGCTTCGGGTGACTCCAGCAAGTTGGCTGCTTCGGGTCACTACAGCAAGTTGGCTGCTTCGGGTGACTACAGCCAGTTGGCTGCTTCGGGTGACTCCAGCCTCGCGTGCGCTGCTGCGCTAAGTTGCACCGCAAGCGTAGGCAAAAACGGATGCATCGTTTTGACGCGCTGGGTCGAATCGGAAAAACGCTATCGCGTATCGGTTGCTTACGAAGGAGAAAACGGAATCAAGGATGGCGTGTTTTACCAATTGGACGACAACGGAAACTTTGTTGAAGTCTAGTCGCTAACGCTCGAAGCGGGTCATGACGCGGAGAGGATGGGTCGTATCCATCTGGCGCTCGGGAATAGACCGGGGCCAACAGTGGTGGAATCTAGTGCGAGTTGCCAGATAAGCAGATTACCAAGGCATTGGACCTGTGAGGCTGGTCGGTAGCAACCTGCGCAGGGCTAGATTCCACCACTGTTGGTCGCAGTAGCAGTCAGCAGTGCCGCCCGTAGGTAGTCATCGGGCTATACCGGAGAACCGGGACGGAGAGCGGGATGCCAAGTTCCCGCACCAACACCAAGGCGGCGGCGTTGAAGGAAACGCACGACCGATGGGGTTCGCGGTAGGTGTGCATCGGCCAGCAGACTGCGAGTGCTTCTAGGGGACCGCGATGAGCCGGAATCAAGCCCGGCCCGCCTTGGTGTTGGTGTAGATCACTGGTTAGATCGCGGGCTGGCAGGGTGAAATATTCCTTTAGCTAATGACCGAGGTAGTGGGTTCGATTCCTGCCAAACACCTAAACCCCTTGCCGGGTAAGAGCAGGTGGAACACGAAAGGCGGTTGTGACAAATCGAGAGATTGCTGATTAGTCAGCTTGACAGCCGCCTCCCGTGTTGGTGTATGCGCAGTGCTGATGCGCTAAACGTAGAGCGTGGATATGGCAGGCAAGCTATCCGTGCGCGGTTGCCAAAGTAGGAGATCAGCACCTACCACCAACTTCAACACGCAGGGCTGACATATTGTGTTGTGGCCTGGATTTCCATTCCAGTTAAGCGGGTTCGATTCCCGCGCCCTGCTCCACAACATGCGGGTTTAGCTCATGGAGAGCATTAGGTTACTAACCTAAAGGCGTGCCGATAGGCCGAGGTTCGATTCCTCAAACCCGCTTCAAGTTTCCTCCCCTCGCCGATCCAATCGGCTTAACCCCGCCGGCTTCTACAGTGACGAGAACAGGCCACAGGCTGAGTATCGAAGCACCTGTAGGGCTGGCGGGATCTTTTTGGAGAACGATATGGATGCAAAGCATACATCGGCGGCTCTGTTTTCTAATGATGCTGACGGCTGGATCGAGTGGAATGGTGGCGAGTGTCCGGTTGCAGAAGGGGTGATGGTGTGGATCAGATTTCGTGATGGCGATGAATGCCCGGTTGGTGACGACGACTACTGGCTTGACTGGCAGCACGGCGGACATGATGGCGACATCATCGCCTACCGAGTAGTCGAAGGAGGTGCAGCATGAAGGTAACCGAGAGCACCGTCCGTCAGATCGAGATCACAGAAGTCAAAGGCCTCGATCCGATCCGCGTCATGCTGAGCGACCTAGGGCCTGGCCAAGGCCGCATCAACATCGAATGCTGGGGTAAGTCGTGGGCGTCGTACTGGGGCGGAATGGGTAAGCAAACCATCGCGCAGTTCTTCTGCTGGTGCAGCGACCATTATCTCGCCGGCAATCTGGACCCGAATCTGCCTGCGAACATCTTCGATCCGGAACACCTCTCAGACTCGCTCAAGCGGACGATAATCAAAGAGCGCAAGCGCGGCTTGCTGTCTCACGAAGAAGCCCGCGAGCAGTTCGACGAGATCGAGGAAGCCGATTTTCCGGAGACGGTTGACGGCCTCTGGTCGATTAATGAGGAGATGGTCAAGCTACTTGGCGACGAGTGGTGGTATCGCCTGCCGGAGAAGTCGAATCCGGATTATGAGTACCTGTGCCGCATCATCAAGACGGTGCAGGTCGCGCTCGCTGAAGACAAAGGCGGTGCAGCATGACCGATCACGCATGCCGCATTCGCCAAGCTCGCCTAGGTCGAAAGCCAATCAACGAAGCTCTGAAGACCACGCTTTACATCCTAGCTTTCCTGATCGTCTATGCGTTCGTCAGCGATGTTGATTATCAGGAAGAAGTCGCCAAGGAAGTTGCGGCGAAACAACTCTGCAGGAGATACCCATGATCAATACTCAATCAAACGGATACATCAACGCGCAGTTTTCCAACTCGGGCGAAGTGTTAGTTAGCTTCTGCCAGTACCCGGCCAGTGGATCGACGGTCATCTCAAAGGAAGAGGCCCGCAAGTTCGCCGACGAGATTTACGAACTTCTTGACGCTCCATCCGGTGGAGTCGAGTTGAGGCAAGTCGCATGAACATCACCGCCGAACTAGAGCGCGTCCGTCACAGCGTTTATGTCAATACAGAACTGGCATGCAGGTTTGTGATGGATGAACTGCGGGAAATGGCTAAGGAGAAACAAAAATGGCACTGAATATTTATCAACGTATCAACGCAGTTCGCAAGGCGATTGGCTACGTGCAGAAAGACAAGAACGTTTCGGCTGGAGCGGGCGGATCGTACAAGGCGGTAACGCATGACGCTGTAACCGGGATGGTTCGCGCTGCGCTAATCGAACATGGCGTTGTGATTGTTCCATCGGTTCTTTCTGCGACTTTCAACCAGAAAGAGCCAGAAGCTAAGCAGCGCCTGTACGAAGCGACCTATCAAATCGAGTTCGTCAATATCGACGAACCGACAGACCGGATCGTTACGCAGCAGAACGCGCACGCTTTGGACAACGGCGACAAGGCACCAGGCAAGGCCATGAGCTACGCCACAAAGTACGCCATCCTGAAACTCTTCAACATCGAGACGGGAGAAGACGAGGAAAGCCGGTATCAGCAGGAGGAATTCGATACGGTTGGTTCGGTTGATTACATCCTATCCAGTACAAGCCTCGCCGAAGTAAAGATGCGCTATGAGCAGCGTTACAAAATGGCTTCCGAGGCAAAAGACCGCGATGCAATGAAAGCGATTATTGCAGCGAAAGACAAAATGAAAACGTTGCTTTCAACTGAAACGGCAGGCCAAGCATGAAATTTCGTTGCTCATCTATAGGTAAGCTGATGGCTGATGCCGTCAGTATTGACGATGATTTAATCACGCCAGAAATTAAAAAGATCATAGATAGCAAGAAGCGAACAGACGAAGAAAAGGCTCTGATAACTGATCTTAAAAACAAGACATTGTCAGTTGGCGCAAAGACGTACATCCGAGAACTCGCAGCACAGGAGATTTTCGGCGTCGATTTCCAGATTTCCAGCAAGGCGATTGAAAAGGGAATCGAAGTTGAAGAAGAGTCTATTCAGTTGCTGAATCGGGTTCGCGGTTTGTCTTTGAAGAAGAACACAGAACGCCGGTCAAATGATTTCATTACTGGCGAATGCGACCTGTTTGATAGCCATATCAAGCGAGGGCATGACATCAAGTCTTCATGGTCTATTCAGACATTCCCGATTCTTGTAACCGACTGTGAAGACAAGCTGTATGAATGGCAGATGCGCGGATATATGGCGCTATGGGATGCCGAAGAGTGGGAAGTGAATTATTGCCTTGTTGATACGCCTGACCGGCTGATTGGCTTTGACAATATGGAATTGCACTACGTTTCACATATCCCCGAGCATATGCGCGTCACCACTTGGACAGTCAAACGCGACCTTGAGAAAGAAGCGGCGATTTTCGAAAAGGTCAAAGTAGCCCGCGAATATTTCAAGAGCGTTATCGCTGAATTTGATCAAACACACGCCATGAATATGGCACTAAGAAAGGCTGCGTAATGGCTAGCGTTAATAAAGTAATCCTCGTCGGCAACATTGGCCGCGACCCTGAAATTCGTTACTCGGCCAGCGGAGACGCTATTTGCAATCTCAGCATCGCCACGACCGACAACTGGAAGGATAAGGCCACCGGGGAGCGCAAGGAAAACACCGAATGGCACCGCGTTTCCTTCTTCGGCAAGACCGCCGAAGTCTGTGGCCAGTACCTGAAGAAAGGCTCGCAGATTTACGTCGAAGGCAGTCTGCGGACCCGCAAATGGACGGACAAGGACGGCGTTGAGAAATACACCACAGAAATCCGTGGAGACGCCATGCAGATGCTTGGCGGGCGCAATGCTTCTGGCAGCGATAACGAGCCGAAAGACTCTTCGCCGCCGCCGGAGCGAAACAAGCCGAAGCCATCGTTTGACGACCTAGGCGACGATATACCGTTCTGAGATTTTCAAAGCACCAATGAGTAACCAAACGCCCGACTAACCACCGGGCGTTTTTCATGGAATCAACATGAACACCAACCATATCCAGTGCGAACGCACATCAAACGACTGCCCGAGCAAACGCAACTGTACCCGGCATGAATCGCCGCGCTCGTTGGACTTCCCGGCTGCGCCTCTTTATGTGCGCCGGCCGGCAGGATCGAACGCTTGCGATCTGGTGCAGTTCATCAATGTGGTTACTACGTTTGTGGAGGAAGCATGATCGACGCTCTTGATAAATGGGCCTGCACCGGCAAAAACATGATGCTGGCCGAAATCATGCAGGCAGGCGACGATTTGACCGCAGAGGTCAAAAAGCTCCGCCAGCAAAACGCCGAACTCACGAAGCAGCGCGATGCTCTCGCATCTGCAGCCGCCGACCGATGGATAGACCCGAATGACAAGACGCAATCCATGTATCTACCTCAAATCGGAGAAAAGGTGCTGTTCTGCGGAGGCGGGAAAATCTATTACGGTCATCACACTGGCGGAAGTTTTACAACAGGTCATGGCGTTACTCAAAAATGGTTCAATACTTGGAAATGCCATTGGATGCCACTCCAAGCTTTGCCGGACATCACCGCCAACAAGACTGGCGGTGCAGCATGAGCATCGATCCGAAGTTCAACGAAAGTGGCTCTAAGTACCTACGCGACGTTATCTGCGCGGTCGGCGGCAAGATTGATGTCTATGCCGTACTAGAAGCATTTGACGTTCATTGCCCAGCAAGGCAGCACGCTATCAAGAAACTGCTTTGCTCTGGAATTCGCGGCAAAGGTAATGCTTCCCAAGACTTAAAGGAAGCAAGAGACGCTATTGACCGTGCGATCCAGATGCATGAATCACGGAACCCAGTAAAAGTTATCGCCCAACTATGAGCCTACTAATCTCCCTAGGCCTGAGCCAACTAAATCCGCCACCAGGAACATTGCGGACCATCCGAAACTTCAAGATCGATCCTGTGTTTCTCAAGGATGAACCGAAACCAGCGGTCAAGAAGGCTCCAAAACCTCCGAAACCGAAGAAGAAAACCAGCCACGATATAAAGCTGGAAAACCTTGAGCGAGTCATTGAGGCGATTCATGCCGGCGCGAATACGCAGATGATTATCGCCAAGAAAACCGGCCTGTCTCATGCAACGGTTTGTGTATATGTTCGCCAACTGGAAGCAGAAGAGCGAATTACGGTCGATCACCAATCCACGCCGAAGAAATACTTCAAGCGCGGCAGGATTCCGTATCGATTCGGAAACAAACGATTCGTGATGACTGATTCAATCAAGAAAGTATTGGAATCGGTTAATAACGGCGCAAACACACAGGCGCTAGTCGCTGCGGATTTGGGCCATCACGTAGGCTGTTACGCAAAACCACTTCGAGAATTGGTTGAAAACAAGCTGATCCGCTGCGAAGCCAAAAAATGGCCGCGCGAATACTACCCGATTGGTAAATGATTTCACGCCACGCGCACTACACATCCTTAAATCTATTTCGGCATGGCGCTTAATCGGGAATTGGCGCGTGGCATTTTTATTTGGAGTTGGAATGATCGACATTGAAAAGCTGAAAGCTGCTGCACAGGCCAAGGTTACTGATCCAGATGCCGTCCTCGAACTAATCGAGCGACTGGAGAAAGCGGAGAAGGATGCTGAGCGGTATCGGTGGTTGCGTGATGTTGCTGAGCCAGCAGACTGGGAAAACATCGGATACCAATATCTGCATTTACTTGATGCAACTATCGACGCCGCAATTCAGGAGCAAGGGAAATGAAACTCACACATGAACTGAAAGAAATTGCTCTGAAGGTTGCGAAAGGAATAAATCCAGACCGAAGCGGAGAGTTCGAACTGATTGTCATCAAACGCTTCCTCGACGCGCTGCCGAATAGTGAGCCGGTTGGCGTATTCGCCAACGTAAATGCCCTTCTCCCAGCATTGGGGGAGCGTTGGGAGCATATGGTTGATGATGCATACAGCCCAGAAGACGGATACATTTATTTATACAAAGCCCAACCAATCCCGCAAGACTACAAGGCGCAACTAGCCGAGAGTCAGGCGCGCGAAGCACAGTGGCGTGAGGCTTTGCGTAACCAAAACTTCTGGGTTGAAGGCGCACTGCATTGCAAAGAATGGGAATGGGATGCAGATCAGCGAGAGTCTGCTGAATCTTGCCTAGCCTTTAGCAAAGAAACACTTGCTGCTCCACCCGACGCCACAGCACTCAACGAACTGATCGCCAAGGCTGGGGAGGTGATGCGGGAGCGGTGTTCCACAAGGTGCGGTGGTGGGCACAACAAGCTTTCCGGACGCCTATACGCCGAATCAATCCGAGCCCTTCCCGGCGTGACGCTGGAGGATTTGAATCATGACTGACGAACAAATCATTGCGGCGGCTGGTGAGCCGGTGGCGCACGTCGTAAAGGACGATGAAGGCGAGCAGTTAATGTATCCAGCAGCCATCTTCAAATACAAGATGGCGAGCGAAGAAGACATCATTTGCGACCTCTACACCGCCGACGCAATCCTCGCCGCAGCCAAGCCGCTGCGCGACCGCATCGCCGAGTTGGAGGCGAGCGCCTCCACGATTAAGGAGTATTACGAACAGGTGTTCGATGATGGTGGGAAACGCATTGCCGAACTCACGAAGCAGCGCGACGGCGCAATGGCTGATGCAGAGCGCTGGAGGTTCATCGAACTACATTGGTCTGCCGCCGACATCCGCAACAACAAAGACGGCTCGTTCAATAGCATGACCATAACTTTCAAATCCGAGCAGCTTTCTGACCAGATTAACCGCGAGAAACTGTGTCGTGGTTTTGACTCGGCAATCGCCGCCCCCAAGACTGGCTGTGCAGCATGAGCCACAACGCAATCACCGGAGACGCCATCCGCACAAAGCTAGGCGATTCTGAATCTCAGCGGCTGTTCGATCAAAACTTCGACCGGATATTCGGAAAGCCTTCCCACGCTCCGGTTGAACCGGAAGGCGAAGAGGAAGCCCGCCATCATGACTCGCTGGACAAAGTCGCGAGGGCAGGATGAAACGCGGCGCATACGCTCGAAAGACCAAGACGGCACCGCGAGTGCATCGCGAAGTAACGGAGCCTGACTGGCCGGCAATGATCAACGAACTGGTGCGAAGCGGATACGCCAAGATGCAGATTGCCTTGGCTGCCAACACTACACGCGAGTGGGTCTATGCGATGCTGCGCGGAACGACGCCGCCTTGGGATGTAGGTGTATCTGTTCTGCGCCTGGTTGATGTTTCAAGGGCTGGAGTCGATCTGGCCATGACTGAGAAGGAGTAATGATGGGTTTTAAAATTGCTTTTTCAGGACTTGTGCTTTCATTTCTGCTGCTTTTGCCTGCTGTATTGAAAGGAAGCGATCCTCCATCATGGTTCAAGGCAATCGTTCTGACAACAGGATTCGTCGGGATTTTTCTTGTGTTTGTTGGGACGCTATGTGCAATTTGGCAATGAAAACCAAACCCGCCGCCGAGCCGGCGACTGAGAAGGAGGAATGATGCAATCGCTACTCGTATTGTTCGGCACCCAAGCCTTTTGCTCTGGCGTGACGCTGACCGCTGGGGTCGTATTCGCCATTGACGGGAATCCCGGTGCTGTTGCGCCGTTTATCGCTTCTGCCATCACGCTCTTCGGAGCGGTGTCGAGTTGGAGGCGACTGACAGCTACATAAGCTGTACTTCTCAATCAATCCTATCAAGGAGGCTGCATGACCAAGGAAGACGTTATCCGTATGGCGCGCGAGGCTGGGTTGGCTGTTGAGGCCGCAAACATCGGCGAGGGGATCATGGTCGGTTGGATTCCGCCACGAGGGCTTGAGCGCTTCGCCGCCCTTGTTGCTGCTGCCGAGCGCGAAGAATGCGCGAAGGTGGCAGACAACGCTTCAAAAGAAGCGGAAAAGATCGGCCGCCAACACCCGGAGGATAGAGAAAGCCGTGACCGTATGTTTGCCCGTGCAAGGGAGGCCGGTTATATCGCAGCGGAAATCAGAGCAAGTGGCGTGAAATGACCCGCGAAGACATCATCAGAATGGCACGCGATGCTGGATTCCGCACAGGATACACAGACCTTGCATCCGGCGATGAACAGATGCGTTTCGTTGATCCTATCGGTTCGACGTGCCTTGTCGAGCTTGAGCGATTCGCCGAATTGGTAGCGGCAGCCGAGCGCGAGGCCATGAAGCCGGCGATTATTGAGGCGTGCAAGGCTAACACTCGCGAGATGGAAGGCTATTCGTATTTCGGGTCAAACCCTGGAGTTCAGTATGACGATTACGAAGATGTCGCCAATGATTCCGCCGCCATCCGCGTAAGGAGCAGCCAATGACCGATAACCGCCGCCTATTCTGGACGCCAGCCCACCGATGGCGACTCTTCAGACTATGGGAATCAATCATCACTCTCGCAACATGGGGCCGCAAGTAAGCGGCCCTTATTGCATCTGGACAAGTAAAAGGAAAAGGTTGGCAAAAAATGAAGATAAGCGAGCTGATAGAAGACCTGCGTGCAGTACATGTTAAAGAAGGCGACATCGAAGTAACCTGCACGGGATGCCTCCTTGAGGATGGGCATGGTGGCTTGGTTCCTGACGTTTTTGAAACAACCGTTGAGAACCTTATTGTGCGCGATGGTGGAAACCTTGGTCGTCGCGTCCGCCTTTATCTTTAGTCGCAAGGCAAACAAACCGGCCGGCTCAAATAGTCGGCCTTTTTCATGGAGAAAACATGAAAATACAACTCAAGGAATGGGGCCGGCTGAACTTTAGCCCTGCCCCTTGCAGGAATACCCTGTCTAACTGGGTTAAAGCTGGGCGCATTTCGCCCATGCCTGTTTTTATCGGTCGCGCTTACTATGTTGAGTCTTCAGCAAAGTACATCGCAGACAAGATGGAAGCACCGAAACGACCCGACCTGACGCGCGAAAATAGGACTCTTCGTTTAGCCGAAAGGATATAGCCATGAACAGGCCACGCAAACATGACCGCCGGCACTGGCCTGACTACTTGATCGGAAGGCCGAAAGCAGGCGGCATGTACTACACATGGAAGCATCCACAGTCAGGTAAAGAGTTCGGGCTTGGTTACTCGTTCCAGCATGCAGCAATGCAGGCTAGAGAGGCAAACCTCAAGATTCTCTCAACCTTGACCAATAAGGCAACTCTGGTTGATCGCATTGATGGGGCTGACGTAAATACGATGTCTGCCTGGTTGGATGTATTCGCTGATCTGCTATCGAAACGGAAGAGCAAGAAGAAAGGCGGCAAGGAGCGTGCAGAATCTACCAAGATGAAAGACGGCCAGATGATTTCAGTGCTGCGCGATCACTTCAAAGATGATCTGATTATTAAGGTCACGACGAAGGACTGTTTCGCGCTGATCCAGAAGTATCGGGATGCAGGACACGACCGGCAGGCTGTCAATGTCCGCTCGTATCTGGTGGATTGTTTCAATGAGGCCGAATCTGCAGGCTGGATTCCTAGAGGAACCAACCCCGCAGAAATCATCAAAGCCAATGCGCCAGAAACAAAACGCAACCGGCTTAGCCTGGAACACTTCAAGACTGTTCTTGATCGTTCGAACGGATGGCAGAGGATTGCCATGCTTCTGGCGATTATCACCGGACAGCGAGTGAGCGATATAGCAGCACTTGAATACGCGAATGTTAGCGGCGGTTTCCTGTGGGTACAGCAGATCAAGACCGGCGAACGGATCAAGATTCCGCTTGCCATTTCTCTGCTCGGCTACAAACTTGGCGATGTGATTAAGGAAAGCCGCAAGATCGTGGGGGCAAAAACCATCGTACATCAAACGGAAAGCACTGGTAGAAGCTCGCCAGGTGATGCGCTACTCAGCGTCACGATTAGCCGAGGATTTACAGCGCTTGTTCGTAAGCATTTGACAAAGTTCGAAGAAGGAACACCGCCGACATTCCATGAAATCCGCGCACTATCGAAGGCACTGCATACGGAAAATGGGATTGACACGCTGATGCTACTCGGTCACGACGACGAGAAAACTGCAAAGATTTACAGCGACCCGCGAGCCGGATGGTCAGAGGTTAAAATGCCAGCTTCAGCATAGCGAGTTATTGAACTAGTTATTGAACTGGATATTGAACGACGCCTGAAAGCCTTGTGCTACAAGTCTTCTACAAACTAACGCGGGAATGAGTGAGATCGTAAACATGCCGGAACTATCGAGCCAGGAGCAGCGGATGTCAATTCCCGGCCTCGATCGCTGGTTGAATACGGCCCAGGGACGGTACGTACTGAACTGGGAACAG
>Ga0316604_10000643_pt1 | contig 39153 bp, 38 predicted proteins | sample OWC_soil_day20_C_FD_207650 | JGI IMG/M metagenome (GOLD analysis project Ga0316604, IMG submission 207650) | Wetland soil microbial communities from Old Woman Creek delta, Ohio, United States - OWC_soil_day20_CT | ecosystem: Environmental > Terrestrial > Soil > Wetlands | place: USA: Ohio... | reverse complement strand
CTGAAGCGCATCCAGACCGGTGAATACGCCAAGATGTTCATTCAGGAAGGCAAGACCAACTATCCTTCGATGACGGCCCGTCGTCGCCTGAATGCCGTGCATCCGATCGAGACCGTTGGTGGTCAGCTGCGCGACATGATGCCGTGGATTCGCAAGAACAAGCTGGTCGACCAGACCAAGAACTAAGGTAGTTGCAGGTTCGATAGCGTCTGCTTCAATGGCTGACGCTATCTTCGCTTCGGGCGGTGCGGGAGACTGCACCGCCCTTGTTGTTTGTGGCTTTTCGCGGTGTCCGGTGTATCCTTTTCCGGTTGCCCATTCAATTGTGACCCATGACAGAACTCAAGCCCCGTAAGACCCTGTTTAATCCCGAGTTAAAGCGGCGCGGTATTTATGTGCTGCCCAACCTGTTCACCACGGCGGCGCTGTTTGCCGGCTTCTTCGCCATTGTGCAGGCGATGCAGGGGGATTTCGAGCGGGCGGCGATGGCGATCTTTATCGCGATGGTCCTCGATGGCCTGGATGGCCGTGTGGCCCGGTTGACGCATACACAATCGGCTTTTGGTGCCGAGTATGACTCGCTTTCGGACATGGTCAGCTTCGGCGCCGCGCCGGCATTGGTCATGTACGAGTGGGCATTGCGCGATCTCGGCCGGCTTGGCTGGATTGCTGCGTTCATCTATTGCGCCGGTGCGGCATTGCGCCTGGCGCGTTTCAATACAACGCTGGAAGTGATGGACAAGCGTTTCTTCCAGGGCTTGCCCTCTCCTGCGGCGGCGGCACTGGTCGCCGGTCTGGTCTGGGTGATGATTGTTTCCGGCGTTCCTGGTAGTGATGTGCGCTGGCTGGCCTGTGTGCTGACCATCTTTGCCGGAATTACCATGGTTTCCAATATCCGCTATTACAGTTTCAAGGACGTCAATCTCAAGAAGAGCGTGCCTTTCTTCGTGATTGCCGCCATTGCGCTTGGCTTTGCGCTGGTGGCCTACAGCCCTGAAATTGCCCTGTTTGGGTTCTTTGTCTTTTATGGTTTGTCCGGTTACGTGCTGGCCGCTCTCGGCCTGTTGAAGCGTAAGGCACAGTGATTTCTCGGAGCAGCATATGAAACAGCACCTGGTTATTTTCGATACTACCCTGCGCGACGGCGAGCAAAGCCCCGGCGCATCAATGACCAAAGAAGAAAAAATCCGCGTTGCCCGCCAGCTCGAGAAAATGCGGGTTGATGTCATCGAAGCAGGTTTTGCGGCAGCTTCGCCAGGCGATTTTGACGCTATTCACTCCATTGCACAGACCATCAAGGATTCGACGGTCTGCTCGCTGGCACGGGCCAACGAGAACGATATTCGCCGGGCTGGTGAGGCAATCAAACCAGCGCAATCGGGTCGTATTCATACTTTTATCGCCACTTCTCCCATTCACATGGAGAAGAAGTTGCGGATGACGCCCGATCAAGTGGTCGAGCAGGCGGTTAAAGCGATTGGCTGGGCGCGCGAATATACGGACGATATTGAATTTTCGGCCGAGGATGCAGGGCGTTCTGATCTGGATTTTCTCTGTCGGATTTTCGAGGAGGTCATCAAGGCCGGAGCAACGACCATCAATGTGCCGGATACTGTTGGTTACAACATTCCATCGCAGTATGCGGAAACCATGCGCCAGTTGATCGAACGGGTGCCTAATTCCGACAAGGTGGTCTGGTCAGTCCACTGTCACAACGACCTCGGGCTGGCTGTCTCCAACTCGCTGGCGGCGGTCCTTTGCGGGGCGCGCCAGGTTGAATGCACGATCAACGGCCTTGGCGAGCGGGCCGGCAATGCGGCGCTGGAAGAAATCGTCATGGCGGTGCGTACCCGGGCTGATGTCTTTCCGGTCGAGACGCGTATCGATACGACCCAGATCGTGCCGGCTTCGAAGCTGGTGTCGCAGATTACCGGTTATCCCGTGCAGCCGAACAAGGCAGTGGTCGGCGCTAATGCTTTTGCCCACGAGTCGGGAATCCATCAGGATGGCGTGCTGAAGCATCGCGAAACCTACGAGATCATGCGGGCGCAGGATGTGGGCTGGACGCAGAACAAGCTGGTGCTTGGCAAGCATTCCGGTCGCAATGCCTTCAAGAATCGCCTGCAGGAGTTGGGTATTGAGCTGGAAAGCGACGAGGCGTTGAATGCTGCTTTTGCCCGTTTCAAGGAATTGGCCGACAAGAAGCACGAAATCTTCGATGAAGACCTGCATGCCTTGGTGTCCGACGATTTGGTGACGCCGGATCAGGAGCACTACAAGCTGGTTTATTCCCGCGTCTGTTCAGAGACCGGCGAGATGCCGCGGGCTTCAGTGATTCTTAATGTCGGCGGAGTCGAGCACAAGGCCGAAGCCGATGGCGGTGGCCCGGTCGATGCGACCTTCAAGGCCATCGAGAGCATTGCTGCGAGTGGTGCCGAATTGCTGCTTTATTCAGTCAATGCGATTACGACCGGGACCGATGCGCAGGGCGAGGTGACAACCCGTCTTTCCAAGGGGGATCGTATCGTCAATGGCAATGGTGCGGATACGGATATCGTGATCGCTTCAGCGCGTTCCTATCTGAATGCGCTGAACAAGCTGCATTCGACGCTCGATAAGGTCAAGGCGCAAGGCGGCGTCTGATTCCCGCAGGTTCGCAGAGAAGCCGCTTCAGTTTGACTGGGCGGCTTTTTCTTCTTTGGGGGCGCGCGTTGCCCTGACGTAAAGAATGGTTGAGATAAACAGGATGGCGGCCAGCAGTGTTTCACCGGCAGCCAGCTTCTGGGAAAGCCCGCTGTCGCTGGTCGCACGCAGGAGGCCTTCCATCAGATAGAACTGAATGAACAGTGAAAGCCATTTGTAGGTGTAACGCTTGCCACGCAGGATGCCGAACAGCGGGAAGAGCAGGAATGCCGCCTTCAGCGTCATCCACGAGCCACCAGGCTTGAGTGGCGCCAGCCAGCCCTCCCAGGCCAGGCAAAGGAAAATCAGCGCGATGAGGCTGGCGCTGGCGGTGATCTGATAGCGGGTAGGTGTCACGGTCGACTCAGTTTTTTGACCAAAAGAGCAAGGCGTTGTCCCTGGGCAAAGGCCAGCTTGCTCTCGGCGTCGGAGAGTGTCGGGCTGCCATGCGGGCCGGCGACATGGCTGGCGCCGTAGGGCGTGCCACCGGTGTGGGTGGAGGATAGCTCGGGCTCGGTGAAGGGAAGTCCCATGATCAGCATGCCGTGATGCAGCAGGGGCAGCGTCATTGAGAGCAGAGTTGCCTCGTTGCCACCATGCTGGCTGCCGCTGGAGGTGAAGACGCAGGCCGGCTTGCCGGACAGCGTGCCATTTTGCCAAGCGGCAATGGTGCCATCCCAGAAGTATTTCATCGGGGCGGCCATGTTGCCGAAGCGAACCGGGCTGCCGAGAGCAAGGCCAGCACATTCTTCAAGATCCGACAGTTCCACATAAGGCGCGCCGGCATCGGGAACGGTTGGTTCGACGGTCTCGCAGGTCGTCGAAATACGGGGGACGGTTCGCAGTCGGGCCTGGATGCCGGGAACCGACTCGATGCCGCGCGCAATCCGTTCGGCCAGTGCTCGAACCGAGCCGCGATGGCTGTAGTAGAGGATGAGAATGTCTTGCATGGTCGACTATTATACGGCCCCATGCAAATGCGCTCCCGAAATCGCCGTAATCCCCGCAAGCCTCCAGGTGCAGGTGGTGTCTTTCATCGCTTCTATGGCGAGAACATGATGCAGACCAGTGCGGCACTGGCTTTTACGACATTGATGGCATTGGTGCCACTGGTCACGGTCGTCCTGTCGGTGGCTCATGCCGTCCCTTATCTCGATCTGGTCGTGGCTCGCCTCGACTTGATGGTGCGCGAGGCATTGTTGCCAGTCGGGGCTGCGGGAGCGATTGTCGGCAATATCGGCAAGTTTTCGCAGAAGGCTCAGAATCTGACCCTGGTTGGCCTTGGGGTGCTCAGTGTCACGGCTTTTCTGCTGATGAATACTATCGAGCGGGCTTTCAACCATTTGTGGCGGGTAAGTCCGCGCCCCATCCTGGCGCGTTTGCGGCTCTATGCCTTCGTTATGGCGGTATGGCCATTTGTGCTGGGAGCGGTGGCGGGGGTAATGTCATTTGCCATCACGTCCTCGCTTGGGCTCTTTGATGAACCGATGTGGTTTCGTCGTATCGCCCTCAAGGTGCTTGCGACCGTGCTGCTTGGCTTGTTTTTTTCGTTTTTGTATTACGCGGTACCAAATGCCGAGGTTTCAAGGCGGGCGGCGCTGGTCGGTGGCGTTTTTGCTGCGCTGGCGTTTGCGGCCATGCAGAAAGTTTTCGAGTTGTTTCTGGTCAGTTCGGCTATGCTGAAAAGCATCTACGGTGCTTTCGCTGCCTTTCCCGTATTTCTGGTCTGGCTGCATCTCTCTTGGGCGGTGGTGCTTTTTGGTGGCTTGCTTGCGGCTAGCGTGAACCGTCCGGGGAAAGGCTGAAAATTTCGATGCTGCTGGTTTGTTCGTTGAGACCTGTTGCTTGAAGTTCTTGGATTTTCAGGTTTTCGTCTTCGAGCAGGACGATGATTTTTCGGGTATTTTCATTAATTAGCCCCGTCGGGACGACCAGCGACCGGGTCGGTCTTAGCGGCGGCGTTGGGGGAAGAATCAGTGCCGCCACCTTGCTTGATTCCAACTCGTAAGGGGATGCGATTTCCACTGCAATAGCCTTGGGTGCCAGCATCTGCAGGCCGAGTTCGATGTGTTCCGGGTTTTCAGAAATGGCCCAGCGGATAATGCAGATGTGCCATGCGGTCGGCGTGCCTGAATGTTCTTCTGTGGCCTGTAGCGCAACAATGTCGCCGACTCTGATATCTGCCGTGTGGCCGGACATGTGCATCAGTGCGTAACCGTCCGGGCTTTCGTTGGTGACCATCCACTCGCTTAGTTCTGTGCCTGCCTCGGGGGATCTAATCAGGCGCCAAAGATTACCGAGGCCGGTGCACAGATTGGCGCGATAGGATTGTCGTCGTCGGGGGAATCTCCGTTTGCTCGGGTGGCCCCATAGTTGGCTCAGGCGCAACAGCACACCGGGGCCGGTATGCGTATCGGCAAATGCCGGTAATCTCAAGAAATCGGCAGGGATGCCCTGGCTGAGTTCTGCGTGGTGCTTGAGCGCTTGCTCGGCAACGGCGTCCGACGAGAAGTAGAGGACTTGCGCGTCAGGGCCGGGAATGCGGCGAATAAGCGCATGGGCCGGAAAGTCCTTGTCTGCATCAATCCAGAAGACGCCTTGGCTGTCGAGTGGCGGATTTTCAAGTAACTCCACCTCCGGTGTGCAGTTGGCGATGTACTCGCCAATGAATTCGAGTTCGGCCGAAGAGAATGAGGCTGGCTGGGCGATGGCAGCGAGCAGGATGGACGTGTAGATGCGCCGTATGCTTGGGCCGCCGTTCGGGCCGGGGAAGTCTTCCAGGCCAAGTCGGCGCGCAGTGCGAAATGCGGCGTGCAGTTGTTGCCAGAGCCCGATGGGGGTTGGTGCTGCAATCAGCTGTGTGATGCGGACTTGCCAGGCAATGGCGTACATCGCACGGCGCAGTGAGGTGTGTGGTGTGCGTGATGTGCTAAGCCCTTCCGGGTCGAACAGCTCGGCCAGTGTGTTGAAATAATCTTGCGTCAGCGTTTCCAGCAAATCGAGAAGAATCCTGACCTTCTGCCGCAGTTTTCGGGAAATCGGCAAGCTGACTTCATGTAGTCTAGGGACTTCCGCCTTGGCTATGCGCTCCGCCTGGCTGAATAGCAAGTCAAGTATCTTGAGGCGTTGGGTGCTGGGGGCGGCAGCTTCGCGCAGCAACAGAAGCTGGCGGTGCAACTGATCTGCATCTTCCGCGCCAGAGCGCCCGTGTGCCAGCGCCAACCATTCAAGAATGCTCTTGACGTTGGCTTCGGAGCTCGTTGGCAAGAGGTGGTCCGGTAGGCTATTCATCGTTTTGGCAGCATAACAAAAATTTACGTTTTCGCCATCGATGCGGCGCCTTTGCTGAGCCTTGTTCTTTGATCCGGTGCTATTTCCAAGTCCTAAGTGGCTTGTTTTTCCTTGATAAAGCGCTATAATCTGCGGTCTTTTTTCCAGCTAACGAAAGTATTCCCATGGTTGTTATCCGTCTTGCCCGTGGTGGCGCCAAGAAGCGTCCGTTCTACAACATGGTTGTTACCGATTCCCGCAATCGTCGTGACGGCCGTTTCGTCGAGCGTATCGGCTTCTACAACCCGGTAGCTTCCGGCAATGCAGAAGCACTGCGCGTTTCCGTTGATCGTCTGGCCTACTGGCAGAGCAACGGCGCCCAGTTGTCGCCGACCGTCGCTCGTCTGGTCAAGCAACACGCTGCCCAGCAAGCTGCCTAAGTTTTTGTTTTGACCGGCAGCGATATCGTCGTATTGGGTCGGCTGGCCGACCCCTACGGGATTCAGGGCTGGCTTTGGTTGTACCCCTTTGGGGATGATCCGCTGGCTTGGGCAGAAATGCCCGTCTGGTGGGTTGCCAGAGAAGGTGAGCCGTGGCGCGAGTGCAGGCTGAAAAGCCTGAAAGCCCACGGCAACGGTGTGGTGGTGCTGTTGGATGGCGTCGCTGATCGTTCTGCCGCTGAGTCCATGAAGGGTGTTTTGGTCGGCGCGCCGCGCGAAGCGCTGCCCACAACTGAAAAAAACGAGTTTTACTGGACTGATCTGATCGGTCTGGATGTCATTAATACCGCTGATGAGCGGATCGGCAAGGTTGTCGGGTTGATCGAAACCGGAGCCAATTCTGTTTTGCGCGTCATGGGTGATGACAAGGTCGAGCGCCTTTTGCCGTTTGTTTCGGCCGTGGTGCTGGCCGTAGAGAAGGAAGCGGGACAGATTCGAGTGGAGTGGGGCAGCGACTGGTGATCCGGTTTGACTGCATTACCCTCTTTCCGGAGATGTTTGCGGCGGTAACGGAAAGTGGCATTACCCGTCGGGCGCTGGAAGAGCAGCGCTGGCAGTGGCAGGGTTGGAATCCTCGGGATTTCGCCGAGAATGCCTGGCGGCGGGTCGATGATCGCCCCTTTGGCGGCGGGCCGGGCATGGTTATGCAACCGGGGCCGCTGGAGAAGGCGATTGCCGCGGCCAAGTCGCAGCAGCGTGAGGCAGGGCTGGCGAAGAGCCGGGTTATTTACCTCTCGCCGCAGGGGGCGCCGCTTACCCATGAACGGGTGATGCAGCTGGCGACGGGCGATGAGGGGCTAATCCTTCTTTGTGGTCGTTATGAAGGAATTGACGAGCGTTTGATCGAGCGCTGTGTCGATGAGGAAATTTCGATCGGGGATTTTGTGCTTTCCGGTGGCGAGTTGCCGGCGATGGTGTTGATTGATGCCGTTGTCCGCCAGTTACCGGGGGTGCTTGGAGATGCCGCTTCGGCGGTGGAAGATTCGTTTGTCGGTGGTTTGCTGGATTGTCCGCACTACACTCGCCCGGAGGTCTATGAGGGCGTGTCGGTGCCGGAGACCTTGATGTCCGGCGATCACAAAAGAATTCGTCGCTGGCGGCTGAAACAGTCGCTGGCCCGAACCCGGAAGCGCCGGCCGGATTTACTGGCGCACCGCGTGTTGAGCGCGGAGGAAACGCAACTCCTCACGGAAATTTCCGGAGAGGAGCAATGCGGTGAGTAAGTGTTTATAAAATTTAAGGATCTCACATGAACCTGATTGAACAGTTGGAACAAGAAGAAATTGCTCGTCTGGGCAAGACCATTCCTGAATTCGCACCGGGCGACACCGTTGTCGTGCAAGTGAAGGTCAAGGAAGGTAACCGCGAGCGTCTGCAGGCTTACGAAGGCGTTGTTATCGCCAAGCGTAACCGCGGTCTGAACTCCGGCTTTACCGTTCGCAAGATTTCTTCCGGCGAAGGCGTCGAGCGTACTTTCCAGACCTACTCCCCGCTGGTCGCTTCCATCGAAGTGAAGCGTCGTGGTGATGTTCGCCGCGCCAAGCTGTACTACCTGCGCGAGCGTTCTGGCAAGTCGGCTCGTATCAAGGAAAAGCTGGTTCGCAAGGAAAAGCCGGTCGTCGCTGCTTAAGCGATTTCTCCGGATTGAAAAAAGGGCGCCTTGGCGCCCTTTTTCTTTGTTCGGTTTTTGCCTGAAATTAGGCGTGAGCTAAAGGATTCTTCTTATCGTTTTCGATCAGGGCATAGGCTGAGTGATTGTGAATCGATTCGAAGTTTTCTGATTCAACAACGTAGGCATCGACACGTGCTTCTGCGTTGAGGCGGGCTGCCACATCACGAACCATGTCTTCGACAAACTTGGGGTTGTCGTAGGCGCGTTCGGTGACGTATTTTTCGTCAGGGCGCTTGAGCAGGCCAAAAAGCTCGCAGGAGGCTTCCTGTTCGACGAGTTGGACGATTTCCTCGATCCACATGAAATCGTTCGTCTTGGCTGTGACGGTGACGTGGGAGCGCTGGTTGTGGGCGCCGTACTCGGAGATCTTCTTGGAGCAGGGGCACAGGCTGGTCACCGGCACGACGACCTTGACCGAGGTGGCGATTTCGCCATGGCAGATGTCGCCGATGAAGGTGACGTCGTAATCCATCAGGCTCTGCACGCCGGAAACCGGTGCCGTCTTGTTGATGAAGTACGGGAAGTTCATCTCGATATGGCCGGTTTCGGCCTCGAGTTTGACGACCATATCGCGCAGCATGGTCGGGAAGTTTTCGACTGAAATCTCACGTTCGTGGCTATTCAGGATCTCCACGAAACGGGACATGTGGGTGCCCTTGAAGTTGTGCGGCAGACCAACGTACATGTTGAACATGGCGATGGTGTGCTGGATGCCGGCCGATTTGTCTTGAACCTTGATCGGGTGACGGATGGATTTGATACCGACCTTGTTGATGGCGATGTGGCGCGTGTCGGCGGAGTTCTGAACGTCGGGAATGTTGGAGGTCGGGGTGCTCATGAGCTGTTCTTTGATGAATTATTGTGGGTTGGTTCGGGCACGCACGGCGCGCACGATGCCTTCCTTGTCGAGGCCAAGTTCGGCCAGCAACTGGCCTTGTTCGCCGTGGTCGATGAAGCGGTCCGGCAAGCCGAGGCGCAATACCGGCACCTGAAGCCCGCGTTCCGCCAGCACCCGCTCGATTTCCGAGCCGGCGCCACCGATTACGGCATTCTCTTCGATACTGACCAGCAGGGAATGGTTCCCGGCCACTTCAACAATCAGGTCTGCATCGAGCGGTTTGATGAAGCGCATGTTGGCGACGGTGGCATCGAGTTCTTCACCAGCAGCAACGGCGGCGGCGACAAGGCTACCGAAGGCGAGCAGGGCGATATCCTTGCCGCGGCGGCGGATATCGCCCTTGCCGACCGGCAGGGTATCGAGCTTTGCTTCCGGGATGGTGCCGGTGCCGCTGCCACGCGGATAGCGGACCATGCTCGGGCCATCGATGGTCATGGCAGTCGACAGCATCTTGCGGCATTCCGCTTCGTCAGCCGGGGCCATGACTGTCATGTTCGGAATGCAGGTCACGAAGGACAGATCGAAGGTGCCGTGGTGTGTCGGTCCATCGGCGCCAACCAGGCCGCCACGGTCAACGGCGAAGATGACCGGCAGGTTTTGCAGGGCTACGTCGTGAACCAGCTGGTCGTAGCCGCGCTGCAGGAAGGTCGAATAGATGGCGACGACCGGCTTCAGACCTTCGCAGGCCAGACCGGCGGCGAACGTAACGGCGTGCTGTTCGGCGATGCCAACATCGAAGTAGCGGTCGGCATGCTCAGCCGAGAAGCGCACCATGCCCGAGCCTTCGCGCATGGCCGGGGTGATGCCGACGAGGCGGGAATCGGCCTTGGCCATGTCGCACAGCCAGTCGCCGAAAACTTGCGTGTAGGTCAGTTTGGCCGGGCCCTTGGCCGACTGGATGCCATCGCAGGCGGCAAACTTGCCGACGCCGTGATAAAGAATCGGGTCGTTCTCGGCCAGCTTGTAGCCCTGGCCCTTCTTGGTAATGACGTGCAGGAACTTCGGGCCCTTGAGCTTCTTGAGGTTTTCCAGCGTCGGGATCAGGGCGTCGAGGTCGTGACCGTCGATCGGGCCGTAGTAATGGAAGCCGAATTCCTCAAACAGTGTGCCCGGCGCGATCATGCCCTTGACGTGCTCTTCGGCGCGGCGGGCCAGCTCGAGCAGTGGCGGGGCGAAGCCGAGCATGTGACGACCGGCTTCGCGGGCGACGTTGTAGGTCTTGCTGGAAGTCAGGCGGGTCAGGATATTGTTCAGTGCGCCGACCGGCGGCGAGATGGACATCTCGTTGTCGTTCAGGATGACCAGCATGTCGGCGTCGGCAACGCCGGCGTTGTTCATGGCTTCGAAGGCCATGCCGGCGGACATTGCGCCGTCGCCGATGATGGCGATGGCCTTGCGGTCTTCGCCCTTGTGCTTGGCGGCCAGCGCCATGCCCAGCGCGGCGGAGATCGAGGTCGACGAGTGGCCGACGCCGAAGGTGTCGTAGGGGCTCTCGGCGCGTTTCGGGAAGCCGGAAACGCCGCCGTGCATGCGCAGCGTGCTCATGCCTTCGCGGCGGCCGGTCAGCACCTTGTGGGCGTAGCACTGGTGGCCGACGTCCCAGACCAGGCGGTCTTCCGGTGTGTTGAAGACGGCGTGCAGTGCGATGGTCAGTTCGACCGTGCCGAGGTTGGACGACAGGTGGCCGCCGGTCTTCGAGACCGAGTCGATCAGGAAGGCGCGCAGTTCGCTTGCCAGCTGTGGCAACTGCTTGCGGTCCAGGCGGCGCAGGTCGGCCGGGCTGTTGATGGTTTCGAGCAGGCGTGAGGCGGTCATCAGAATTGCCGGTGGCAGATGAAGTCGGCCAACTGGTTGAGGCGGCTGGCACGCTCGCCGAAGATGCTCAGGGCGTCGCGGGCGTCGGCGCGCAGTTCGTCGGCGTAGGTGCGGGCTGCATCAAGTCCGAGCAGGGCGACGTAGGTCGGTTTTTCGGCCGCTTCGTCCTTGCCGGCAGTCTTGCCCAGCGTAGCGGTGCTGGCGGTGCAGTCGAGGATGTCGTCGACCACCTGGAAGAGCAGGCCGGCGCGCTTGGCGAAACGGTCGAGGCTGGTTCGTTCGTCGGCCGAAAGTGGCTGGCCAGCCAGGGCGCCAAGCAACACGGCGGCGCGGATCAGGGCGCCGGTTTTCAGCGCGTGCATCAGTTCGAGTTCGGGCTGGGTCAGCGGTTTGCCGACCGAGGCGAGGTCAATGGCCTGGCCGCCGGCCATGCCACGCGAACCGCTGGCGTGGGCGAGCAGGGCGATCATTTCGAGTTGTTGCTTCGGTTCGCCAAGCGGCTGGCTGGCGAGCAGTTCGAAGGCCATGGTCTGCAGGCTGTCACCGACGAGCAGCGCGGTCGGTTCGTCGAATTCGACGTGGCAGGTCGGACGGCCGCGGCGCAGCACGTCATCGTCCATGCACGGCAGGTCGTCATGGACCAGCGAATAGGCGTGGATCATTTCGACGGCGCAGCCGACGATGTCGAGGGCCTCCGGCGTCGCACCGGTCAATTCGCCGGCGGCGTGGGCGAGCAGCGGACGGACGCGCTTGCCGCCGCCGAGGGTGGCGTAGCGCATGGCTTCGTGCAGGCGGGCGGGAATGCAGTCGGGGCCGGGCAAAAAGCGGCCGAGCGCGGATTCTGCGCGGTCCTGGGTGACCGCCATCCATTCGGCGAAGGGCTTGATGCTCACTGGGCCTCCAGAGTGCTGCGGTCGACATCCTTGAACTGGCCGTTTTCGAGCACGCGAATCTGCGCTTCGGCATCGGCGAGCTGGTTCTGGCAGTGCTTCATCAGCTCCATGCCGCGCTTGTAGGCGGCGATGGAAGCTTCGAGTTCAAGCTTGCCGCCTTCCATGCTGGCGACGATGTCCTCGAGTTCGGCGAGCGCCGTCTCGAATTTCATGTCGGCGATGGGCGTTTGGTCCATGTCAGGGGCGTTCGGGGAAACAGGCGAAAATACTCTATCAAGGGGCTTCAGGTCAAATGCGCGGCGGGGTAAAATCCTGCTTTTTAACCCGCTGGAGGCGTGGAATGTCCGACGTGGCGAATTTGTCCCGTTTGGCCCCAGCAGTTTCCCAACTGCCGGTGGACTGGTACTTCGATGAATCGGTGTATGAGCTGGAGAAAAAGCTCATCTTCGATGCCGGTCCGGGCTATGTTGGGCACCAGTTGATGGTGCCGGAAGCGGGTGACTACCGTTCGCTGGAGTGGAAGGACCACGGCCAGATGCTGCTCAACGGCGGCAGTGAGGGCAAGAACGCCGGGATCTGGCAGATGTCCAATGTCTGCCGTCACCGTCAGGCGATCATGCTGCAGGGCGCCGGCAAGCTGAACGGGCCGATTGTCTGCCCGATCCACCGCTGGACCTACGATCATGGCGGCGATCTGATCGGTGCGCCGCACTTCCCGCAGAATCCCTGTCTGAACCTGAACAAGGCCAAGCTGGAAAACTGGAATGGACTGCTCTTCAAGGGGCCGCGCTCGGCCAACGCCGACCTCGGTGGCATGAAGGTGACGCCGGATCTCGATTTCACTGGCTACAAGCTCGACCACGTCGAGATGCACGAGTGCAACTACAACTGGAAGACCTTCATCGAGGTCTATCTTGAGGACTACCACGTTGTGCCCTACCACCCCGGCCTGGGAAACTTCGTCACCTGTGACGACCTGAGCTGGCAGTTTGGCGACTGGTATTCGGTGCAAAAGGTTGGCATCACTTCGCTGATGAAGTCGGGGTCCGCCGCCTATGACCGCTGGCAGAAGGTGGTTCGGGAGTATTACGGCGACCGGGGAGAGAAGCCGCCGCAAGGGGCGATCTGGTTGACCTACTACCCGAACATCATGGTTGAGTGGTATCCGCACGTGCTGGTCGTGTCGACGCTGATTCCGCAGGGGCCGCACAAGACGATCAATGTCGTCGAGTTCTACTACCCCGAGGAAATCGTCGATTTCGAACGCGAATTCATCGAGGCCGAACGCGCTGCCTACATGGAAACCGCCATTGAGGATGACGATATCGGCGAGCGTATGGATCGCGGTCGGATGGCGCTACTGGCCGAAGGGCGCAACGAGGTCGGCCCTTACCAGAGCCCGATGGAAGATGGCATGCAGCATTTCCACGAGTTTTACCGGCGGATCATGCAGAAGGATATCGAGGCGCGCTGAGCCTTTACCGCATCGCAAGAGGGCGTCGGGGTAAAATCCGGCGCCCTTTGTCTTTTTGAGTTCCCCCTGATGCAGTCTTTGTGGATGATCGCCGCCAGCTTCCTGTTCGCCTGCATGGGCGTTTGCGTCAAGCTGGCTGCCGAGACGCATTCGGCGGTCGAAATTACCTTCTATCGCAGCTTCATTTCGCTGCTTCTGATGTTCGGGCTGGTGCGCCTTCGCGGCGTCTCGTTGAAAACCCCTCATTGGCGTTGGCAGGTAACGCGTGGCGCGGTCGGTTTCTCGGCCCTGTTCGCCTATTTTTACGCCATTACCTTGTTGCCGCTGGCGACTGCGGTGACGCTGAACTACACTTCGGCGATCTTTCTGGCCCTCTATCTCGGCTTTGCTGGCATGCAGCTACGCAAGGGAATACTCGGGGCGCTAATGCTTGGCTTGGTTGGTGTGGTCATGCTGCTGAAGCCAACCTTCCATGCGGACCAACTGCTAGGCGGCCTGATCGGCCTCGGTTCCGGCGTGCTGGCTGGCATGGCCTATTTCAGCGTGCGTGAGCTTGGGGCCCGTGGCGAACCGGAAATGCGCACGGTATTCTACTTTTCGCTGGTGTCGTCGGTGGGGGCCGGGCTGTGGCTGGTCTTCAGTCAGATACACGCGGTCGATCAGCGGAGCGGATTGCTCCTGCTCGGTGTCGCCTGCTTTGCCACGGTGGCTCAGTTGGCCATGACAAGGGCCTACACGCGCGGCAAGACGCTGATGTCGGCAGCGCTGGCCTACAGCACGGTGATCTTTTCCAGCCTGTTCGGCATGCTGATCTGGGGCGAGGTGCTGGATGCCTCGGCCTGGGCGGCGATCGGCCTGATTATCCTGTCCGGCATCGCAGCCACGCACTTTTCGCGTGCCAGTCCGGTCGAGCAGGATTAGACTAGCTGTTAGTTATTGGTCGTTAGCGCTTAGCCCGTCAGGGAGGGCATTCCAGCTACTAGCGACTAACAAATAGCAACCAACAACATCAGGAGCCAAACCATGATCGTCATCGACCACCAAGCCAGCCGCGTTAACGTGTCTGTTTTCGGCGAATTTACGCTGGCCGACTACAAGGAATTCGAAGAGGTCGTCAATTTCAAGGTCAAGTTCGAAGGTCCGGTCGACCTTTATTTCGATCTTTCCCAGATGGCTGGCCTGACACTGGACGTGGCCTGGGAAGAGGTCAAGTTCTCGCGGGCTCACGCCAACGACTTCAAGCGTGTCGCCGTCGTCACCGACAGCCAGTGGGTGACGTGGAGCGCCTGGATCTCGCAGACCTTCGTCAATGCCGATGTCGAAGTCTTCGATAACGCCGACGAAGCCAAGGCCTGGCTGGCCTGATCTGCCATGAGCTACACCACGCTGGTTGATGCGGCGACGCTGCAGGCGCATCTCGACGACCCTAATTGGCTGGTGGTCGACGTTCGTCACCAGCTTTCCGATACCGGCTACGGCGAACGTGTCTATGCCGAGAGCCATATTCCCGGCGCTGCCTTCCTGCATTGCGACCGCGATCTGTCCGGGGCGATGACCGGCTGCAACGGACGCCATCCCTTACCTGATCCGGAAAAACTGGCGCAACGGCTGGGCGAAATCGGCATCGGGGCGACGACGCAGGTTGTCGTCTACGATGACGCACAAGGCATGATTGCCGGGCGTCTGTGGTGGTTGCTGCGCTGGCTGGGGCACGACGCAGTGGCCCTGCTTGATGGCGGTTTGCAGACTTGGCAAGCCGCGGGCGGGGCGATGGCGGGTGTGCTGCCGACCTTGGTGCCTCGGGTTTTCGTTCCTTTGTCGCAGGAACTGCTGGTTCCAGCCGATTACGTGCTGGAGCGTATCGAAACGTCACAGATGCATCTGGTTGATGCGCGTGGCCCGGAACGTTTTCGCGGTGAGAACGAAACTATCGATCCGGTCGGTGGCCATATTCCCGGTGCGGTCAATCGTTTCTTCAAGGACAATCTGCTGCCGGACGGTCGTTTCAAGCCGGCGGCCCAGTTACGCGCCGAATGGCTGGCCGTGCTGGCCGGTTCAACCCCCGAGCAAGTCATCCACCAGTGCGGTTCTGGCGTATCGGCCTGCCTGAACATGGTTGCCATGGAAATTGCCGGCCTGCCAGGTTCCCGTCTGTATGCCGGTTCATGGAGTGAGTGGTGTGCAGATCCGGGGCGGCCGATTGCATGCTGACAGAAGCTTTTTTACGCGAACGGCGGCTTGACCTCAGTCAAAAAAAGGGCGTGCGTTCGGTGTAGCGTAGTGCGGATGTCATTTTTGCTTGGGATTGTCGCGTGAGATTCCGCAAACTGTTTTTGGTTTTTTCTCGATTTCCATGCTGAGCGCTGCATTGGCTGACTCCGGCGATCTTGCCGATCTGAATCCGGCCGGTACGCCGGTAATCACCGACTTCGAGCAAAACGAGGCCTGGAAGGCTCAGGTGCTCAGCGGTATTCACGAACAGCGGACCGGGGTAGGGTTCCTGAAAGAGCAAGGGGCCAGGTACCCCCCGTTCAATCGCCAGAACTCGCTCGGTCGATACGATATTCGTGGCTTGTACGACACGGATTACAAAAAGGAATGATCATGGAAAGCCCCAAGACTGGCATCCTGATCCTGACCATGCTGGCTGCCACTACGCTCGCTGGCGGCTTTCTCGGCTGGACCGTTCGTCCGCAAGGAGCAAGCCCGCAAAGCGCCGTGGCGCTACCGGTCGGTAGCCCGAGCACCGACCTCTTGCGCGCCACCTGCGATCCGATTCACTTCAAGCCGGCCATCGACAGCGCTACCGACGACCAGAGCCTGGCCTGCCACCGCGAGGAGCTTGAAGATAAAGTGCGCGAAACCACGCCGGCCGGCGTCCAAGTCGCTACCAGCAAGGCCTGGTATCGCATCAGCTACCTCTATCCGCGTCACGCCCGGGAAGGCATGGCCCCCGAGGTCACCAACTGGGCCACGGGGCGCCCGATAGAATCCGAAATCCGCTTCCAGTTGCCGGCCAAAGAATAAGAGGATCGACCGTGGACAAAACCGTAATTGGCTCGACCTCCTCAACCCCAATCGCCACAATTTCCTGAAGGCCGCCGGCGCCGCCGTTGCTACCTCCTGCGACTATTTGTGGCCCGGAGGTGGGGGAGCTACGGCAGTGTTGCCGGGTCGCCGCCCGGCGTTGACACCATGTTCCGCCCCATCTTCTTCGCTTGATACATGGCCTGGTCGGCGGCTCGACGTATTGCATCGAGGCTGGTGCCATGCTCTGGGTATATGGCGACACCGATGCTGCCGGTGAGTCGCAACTGCCCCGCGCTGGTTCTCATCGGTGTCGAAATCGCTGCCAGCAGCTTCTCGCCAACTGTTTGTGCATCGTCGACGTTGAGCGTATTGGCCAGAAGGATCACGAATTCATCACCACCATGGCGGGCCACCGTGTCGCACGCACGAATCTCGGCCGTCATGCGTTTTGCGGTTTCGACCAATACCTCGTCGCCGACCTCGTGGCCGTAGCTGTCGTTGATCTCCTTGAAGTGATCAAGATCGATCAGGAGTAACGCAAATGAATTGGCGTTTCGCATATGTTGCTGGACAGCCTGCTCAAAGCGATCAAGAAACAGGAAACGGTTCGGTAGTCCGGTCAGCAGATCGTGCGTTGCCAGGTAGGCTGATCGTTCATGTTCACGGATGCCGCGTTCCAGTGCCTTGTAGTGACGAAGGGTGAGCGTGGGAATGCTGACCAGGGCGCAGGCCAGCAGCGCAAAGATGGTGACAAGCTCTCTCGTCAGCAGATCGCGCCAACGTAACTGCTGTTCGAACTGCATGAGCGTTGGTTGCGAGGTGTTATCGATCAGTATTTGGCGGCTGAAGCGTGGCAAGAAGAATTCGTCCAATGTTCCGGTTGCTTCAGCATGTCTGGCGAACAACGTGCTCCCGGGATTGGTATCGGAAGTCATCGATGCCAGGTAAGCAAGCGTCGCCACATCGTGCGCGGGGCCTTTGCCGGGGAGCATGGACTCGGTCTTGATAAGCAGTAGTGCAGTCATGGTGTTCCCGAACAAGCTTTGCCCGGCCGAGCTGGACGCTTGTTCAGAGCGGTCAACTTCCTTGAGCAATATGTAGGCGCTTCCTCCCTCGAACATCTTGAAAATCGGAGAAGCGACCGCTCGTAAACTTTTGTGGGCCAGCGCCAGGGAATGGCCAAGGTAGTCGACCGTTTCCAGTCGCACACCAAAAATCTCCTCTGCTTCAGGTAAGGGCGGGTACATGAACAGGATTGGCCAGGTGTGGTTCTGCATGCGCAGCTTTTGGGAGGGCCGCTGGGTGATTGTCGGAAAATCCTTCAGCGTAAAACTGGGCAGCCATTCCCGGCGCAAGGTGGACTGGAATTCAGCTTGCTCGGCGAGTGGGACCTGGCGCGCCACCTCCAGCATGTAGATGTGCGGGTAGGAGGCCATTGCCGACGCCGCATACCGGGTGGCCGAGGCCATGTCGTTGCGTTCGACCGCTTGCAGAAAGGCAGCAAAGCCCGACAGGACGGCTTCATTCATGTCCAGCTTGTTTTTGACTTCGCTGCTCAGGCGCAGAATTTCCGATTCGAAATTGCGCTCCCAGCGCCCGATTTCGGCCGAGAGCAGGAGGTGGGTTGCGAATGCAATGACTCCCAGCCAGGCGCTCATCAGCGCAAGCAGGGTGGGGCGGTAGCGAAGTGAGGGCATGAACGGCAGCTCCGAGTGTCTCCTATGTTTGATTATTGCTGGTAAATTGTAAATACGACCAAAGTGTTAAATCGTCATCGCGCCTGTCTTGGCTGTGTCCCCAGTTTGTGCAGAGCCCAGGCGACATGTTCTCGAATCAGGTCCAATGGATGGTCTGCATGCCGCGCCAGGGCCTCTACGGCAGCTGTATTTGCCGGCCCGTTGCCGAGGGCTACGGCAATGTTGCGCAGCCAGCGTTCATGTCCGATGCGGCGAATCGGATTGCCGGCCAAGCGATCGTTGAACTGCTGCTCAGTCCAGGCAAACAGCTCGATCAAGGTCGCGGCGTCGAGACCGTGGCGTGGCGCAAATTCCGGGTCGCCAATCTGCGCGAAGCGGTTCCATGGGCAGCACAGTTGGCAGTCGTCGCAGCCGTAGATGCGGTTGCCGATCAGAGGTCGGAATTGTTCCGGGATCGGGCCGTCCAGTTCAATGGTCAGGTAGGAAATGCAGCGACGGGCGTCGACCTTGTACGGCGCAACGATGGCGCCGGTCGGGCAAGCTGCGATGCAGGCGGAGCAGGTCCCGCAGTGCTCTTCGATGGGTGTATCGGGCGGCAAGGGCAGGTCGGTGTAGATGTCGCCGAGAAAACGCCAGGAACCTTGCTTGGAGAGCAGCAACGTGTGTTTTCCCCGCCAGCCGAGGCCGGCCTGGCGAGCATATTCGACTTCCATCACCGGGGCAGAATCGGAAAAGACGCGATAGCCAAAGGAGCCGGTGATCTCGGTGATGGCATCGGCCAGTTTCTGCAGACGGCTACGGATCAGCTTGTGATAGTCACGCCCTTGGGCATAGCGGGAAATCGCTGCCTGCCCGGCGTGATCGGCTGTTTTCGTGTGGGGCAGGTAGTCGATGGCTGCGCTGATCACGGTGATCGTGCCCGGATGCAGTAGCTGAGGCTGGGCGCGCAATTCGGCATGGCGGGCCATATAATCCATCTCGCCGTGGCAGCCTGCCGCCAGCCATTCCTGCATTTTCTCGACTGCCGGCCCCGGTTCAGCCCGGGCCACACCGATGGCAGCAAAGCCAAGCTCTTTTCCGGCCTCGCGGATTTTTTCCTTGAGTGCCGCGTAATCCACTGTGGAGTTCTGATCGTGCATAGCCCCGATGTTACCGCCGTTTTTCAATTGCCCGATGAGGCTGCAACCATGCGCCTGGGCGAAGCGCTGGCGCCGCTGCTGGTCCCGGGGCTGGTCATTTTTCTCGAAGGCGACCTTGGGGCGGGCAAAACCACGCTGTCGCGCGCCATGATTCGGGCACTCGGCCACAGCGGCCCGGTCAAAAGTCCTACTTATTCACTGGTTGAAGTTTACGTAATTTCGAGCTTATACTTATATCACTTTGATTTTTATCGTTTCGAGTCACCCGAGGAGTTTCTCGATGCGGGCTTTGATGAATACTTTAATGACACTTCGGTCTGTCTTGTCGAATGGCCGGAACATGCTCAGGGCTGCGTTCCGTCGCCAGACCTGCGGCTGCGCCTTCATCATGCAGGTGTCGGGCGTTTCCTCGAAGCCGTGGCAGATACACCGAAAGGGCAAGCATGTCTAAACGCGCTCATCCCAACCTTGGGCGCCGACAGCTTCTCCGTTATGCCGGCGCCTCACTGATCCTTTCCGTTTCGCCGATTGCCGGTGCCGCGGCCAAGTTGCCGTCTGTTCTCGCCGTGCGTATCTGGCCGGCTGCCGATTACACCCGTGTCACCCTCGAACACGACGCGCCGCTTAAATTTACCCATTTCATTGTCGAGAACCCGGATCGACTGGTCGTTGATATCGAAGGGGTCGAGTTCAACAGTGTCCTTGACAGCCTTGCCCGCAAGGTGGCGACTGACGATCCGAACATCAAGCTGTTACGCGCCGGTCGCTTCAAGCCAGGTGTCGTGCGCTTGGTCATGGAACTGAAGGGCAAAGTCAATCCGCAGGTCTTCACGCTGGAGCCTGCTGGCGAGTATGGCCGTCGTCTGGTGCTTGATGTCTATCCAGTCAACCCGCCGGACCCGATGATGGCGCTACTCGAAGGGCGCAAGGACGCGGTTGAGCCGTTAAAGAATGAGCATGATTTCCAGATCACTGAAAAGCGGCCCGATGAAGTTGCCGCCAAGATTCCGGAAAAACCGATCGAAGCACCTGAGGTTCAGACCAGCAAGAAGTCCGGCAAGCCGATTGTCGATCGCCTGGTCACCATCATGCTCGACCCCGGCCACGGTGGCGAAGATCCCGGTGCCATCGGCAAGGCGGGAACCTACGAAAAGAATGTCACGCTGGAAGTAGCCCGCCGCCTGAAGGCGCGAATCGACGCCGAGCCAAACATGCGCGCGGTACTGACGCGCGATTCCGATTTCTTCGTGCCGCTACAGATGCGCGTCCAGAAGGCGCGTCGTATCCAGTCCGATCTCTTCCTGTCGATTCATGCCGATGCCTGGATCAAGCCGGATGCCAAGGGTTCATCGGTGTTCGTGCTGTCCGAAAAGGGGGCCTCCAGCACCCAGGCTCGCCTGCTCGCCCAGAAGGAGAATCAGGCCGACCTGATTGGTGGGGTGAATATTGGTAGCAAGGATCTATTCCTGGCCCGTACGCTGCTCGATCTGTCGCAGACCGGGACGATCAACGATAGCCTGAAGTTGGGCAAGTACCTGCTGGGTGAACTCGGGGCGATCAATACCCTGCATAAGGCAAACGTTGAACAGGCTGGTTTTGCCGTGCTCAAGGCGCCGGACATTCCGTCAGCGTTGATCGAAACGGCGTTCATTTCCAATCCGGAAGAAGAAAGCCGCCTGAACGACGATGCGTATCAGGAAAAACTGGCCGGAGCGATCGTGCGCGGTATCCGGCAGTATTTCATCAAGCATCCGCCGGGGCCAAAGTCCAAGCTGGCCGCGCTCGGCTGGTGAGCGACCTAAATAAAGTCGTCACTTTGGAAATAAAGTCCTAACTTCCAAGAATAGAGTCGTAACGACTCCTAATGCTGGTCAGCTATTGGTGCAACCTATTGCTCAGTAGCATTCCGCCACCATCCCCATTGCTCGGCATTCGGCCAGGAGCGGAAATTCGTCCTCTACCGATTGCCGTCACTCGAACGACAGGGTCACCACAAAGCAGCTGTTCGGCCGCGTTACCGCTTGGCCGACCTACTCCTTCAAATGCCAGATGGCGCTCCCATCGACGAGGAGCGGGAAACAATGCCTCTAGTGGGTAGGGAGGTCGAGCCGGCGGCGGTTACACTGCGCACAATCCGCGCAATGCAGCGATTCATTCGGAAGCAGCGGCGGAAGCGTGCTGGTCGAGGCATCAGTCTGCGTCGGCTAATAGACGAAGGGCGAGACTAATAGGCAGCCCTTCCTCACTTCGGATTTATCGCCGGAAAGCAGTCGGTGAAATACCGATTCCTAGAACCGGCCAGTCGTCACCGAGTGCTATCGACCCTAAGCGGTAGTTAGAGGCTTTGAAAAGCGGATGTTCAGGAACGATTGAAATAATCGGCACCGTTAGGCGTCCGCTTGATTGATGGGTTGGGCGTTATCCAACAGGTCGGCACCTTCCCAGCGCGTATGCCAGGCCGTGAAGTCGAAGTTGTCCCTGAAACCGACTACGGCCGTGGCGGTCTCGACGATTAGGCGGTCTAAGTCCTGCATGACATCTCCACCTGTAAGTACACCGACGATTGTTTCCCCGGTACCCGGTCCACTAGGTTCGTGCTTCGCCCAGTGGAACTTGTACCTTTCGCGTATGTATGCCTTGATATGGGCAGAGGCTCCACCTTTGCCGAAATGCTTGAAAGGGTAGAACTCCGCGAGCTTCAACCAGATGATTTCGTAGAAGTCCACGACGTCGTACGTGGACTTGCGCATCTCAATGGAGACACTAGAGTCCCATCCCGGTTGTGCGATTCGATGTGCAATTGCCTTGAGTCCCGGGAGTGACTCGAAAAGGCGGACATCTGTAGGTTCGTCCAGCGAACGTCGAATGTAGTCGTCAGGGAGTTCGTCCTTGAACTCCGTTGGGAGGGACTGTTCGGCTATTTTGTCGTTCCGCCTGTGGAGGGCAATTGCTGCGAGGGCGAAGGCAAATGCCAGGGCGCCGGAACCTGTTGCATACAAGTAGTCTTTGATGGACAGGAAGTACCAAAGGGCACCGCTTCCAAATATCCCGGAAGTCCACCAGCAGGTTTGAATCACCCATTCAGGTACTGTGCGATTCATGACGCCCAACGTGCAAGCTCGGCCGACGGCAGACAGCGTAGCTGGCTGGCGGTCGGCTGGAGCGGTATGTTAGAGATGGGTTGGTTCATGGCTGCCAAATTATGCCAATGCAATTGTGGTTGCGGTGAAAGGAATTACTGCACCAACCGTTGCAACGAAATACTTGTTATGTGGAGTTGAAGCTTGAGGAGGGTAGTGCCCAAGCGAAATTGCACGCAGGACAAGCCAAGCGGGCCAATAGAAAACACCAACAAGTAGGGTTTCTACGATGATGAAGAAAATGGCATCCAGCATTCGTTCTCTAACAGTGTTTACACGGACGCAGGGGGGCCGTATAACAATTGATATTGTTGACGCCGGATATGTTGCCCTAACCCCATGGTTTTTAGTCATTTGGAATGTTGGTTGTCAGTATGACAATTTCAATATGCCGGACAACTGTCGTTGGGCAATGTCTACCTTGGGGAGAGGGCACTAATTGTCCGCTTGTGGCCGGTTGCAGCCTCATGCTGTATGGATTCCCCTACATGGGCTGTTTTCGTCCCAAATCACCAGTTCTCAGCATCACTTGTATTGACTGGTGGCTCTGACTCGGGCGAGCGTAGTACAAGTTCCAACCCCAGCGTTTTTGCCAGCACCAGGAGCCGCATAAGCGTAATGTCTCCTGGTACGGTTTTCAGTACAGAAAACCTGTTTTGACTAATGCCGAGCCGGATTGCTACTTGCGTTTGCGAGAGCTTCAATTCTTTGCGGCGTTCACGCAAATAAGCACCAGCTTGTTCAGGGGTATGAATCACCTTGCCGGGGAAGGTCACCGGTACGCGACCAGCGGCTCGGGAAATTTCTACACGCGGTCGTCGGCCTTCAGCTGCTCAAGGATTTCCACGGTGCTTCTCCCCGCTAGGAGAAGTCAAATCACCGGATTGGTGGACAGAAGCAAACCAGACATTGCTCTTCTCATTTCAAGGAAAAAGCCGCCAATGCCTTGATATGTCCAGTGCTACTGAAAACTGGGCATTTTCCGAATTACCATTCATGGCTCCGGACTCTTTGCCAAGAGAAACCTCTAATGAACTATCCGGGGAAAACATTTTTATTGAGTATGCTGATAACCGGCCAATATCATTCGGCTCTGCATCTAGCTTGCCTGCTGCCTTTCCACAAATTCCACGAATAGAAGAAGTAAGCTTATTAAATATGGCTCGTGCTTTAGATGCAGAGTCCCCTTGGTAATAGGTCACACTAACTCTCTCGGGAAGGTTATATATCTCGACTTTGGTTGCACCCGGGAGAGCGTACGCTCCTACTCGTGGCCAAATTTCTCCTCGGGGAGACGAATTCTTTTGGGTTACGTTCTTGAATCCATTTCCAGCATCTTGGGCGTATTCAGCAAGAGCAAACGCTAGCGCCCCTTTGGTTCTGTTGGCAAAAAGTCGCTCGCCACAGGTACCAATATATTCGGGTTTACTAGTGGCCTGAACTTCCGTTGGACTGCTATCTGGCCCCATCAATACCCTAATTCCTCTACCCACCTCCTTTTGAATAGCTAAGGGAATTGTTATGGTCTTTTGATTCAGAGGTGGCAAATCAAAATTGAGGATGTTGACAGCTTGCACACTTGGGTTGAAGGCAGCAGAACTCACATCGTCACTGAGAACTACTAACAAAGTTGTCCCGGTCAATCTTCTTGCACCAACATTCTTAAGTTGAACAACCGCACTTCCAGTTATTTCCGTGGGTCCAACGTGCTCACTAACTTTCACTGGAACCACCTCTAGGTAATCTACGAGCGCAGATGACGCAAAAACAAATCGCAAGCAAATCCGCTCAGCCCAACCGTCAAAGACTTCATTAGCATCAGGCATATCAGTCAGCGCTGCGGGGGCCACTTGATTTTTTTGGTATGTAGGAACTGAAGTCCCAAACTTCTTAAGGACTCCTCCACTTCCCGCTGAGAGTGCCAAGAACGCAATGTCGAGGTCAAACCAAGGCGTAATTGGTGAGAAAACGGGGTCGTCCGGACTTGGATCTGTAACTCCGAGAATTGCTTCTGACATTTGAGGCACCGGCCCAGCAAGCTCTTTAGAAGTCATTGGTCCTTCATCATTGAGCGCAATAGCTAGTGCGATATTTAGCTTACGAAGCACTTCCACCCAGTCTGACGGCAAAGGGGTTGCACCCTTATCTAGGACTAATTTAGTTGAAATGTAGGACGCTGCAATTGTTGCCTTGCATTCGATAACCAGTGCTCGCTCCCTTACGTTAATTCTGTTGCTGAGAACCTGATTCAATTGCTTTCCCTGAATCAAAACTCGCGCGAGATTTCGTGCGGCAAAGAAGATTTGTCCCGCCTCTCCAATTGCAGGATGCTGAATGCCTGCACCTTGACCTGGTACAAAGATATATTTTCCAAGTTCAACTGATTCTTCCTGCGGGTTAGTCAAAGACACTTCCCGGTTCGTCAGTTTCACTGTAGCCCTACTACCAACAAGGGCTGGAAGTTCTACAGAAAGATATTGGGCAATTTCGTCATTGAAATATGCACTCTCAATGCTCGATTCCGCACCTATAGAGCAAGGAGTAGGCGCGTTCATGAGAACTAGCAAGGCACAGAGTCGTATGAATCGAACAAAGGAGAAATGATTTCCTGCGCGGAATTCAGTAACGTCCTTCATTCGTCACTCCTAGAATTGGCGAAAAAAATATTAATGCATTGAACCACCGAGGTCGGGTTAGTTCCAATATAGTACATATGCGTAGCACCGTAATGGAGTCTGACGTCATACGATAAATACAGTAAGGATGAGTCGGCGCGGAGGTGACATGAGCTCACAGCTGGTTGATAGGTCTCTGGGGGTCCGAGCTAGATGGTTTAGTGCATCTTGGATATTCCTTTTTTTAATGTTGCTTGGCAGCGGAACCGCTGCTGCTCAACAAGCCGGTACTGAGCTTATCGCCCCACTTCTTTCCCCATTGTGGAGCGCCATCGACCGCGCGGAACTCGCCTCTAAGGGTCGAGCTAGTTCGCTCAGACAATTGCGCGACGAACTGTTTAAGCTTGAGCAGCACATCAACAGTGGCCGTGTAGGGGTAACTCAGGATTTGTCGCTGGCACTTTCCGGATACCGCGATGACATAGTCTCGCTTGCTTCCGAACCGCCCCCCCCCGACGCTGACAAATTGGCCACCATAATGGCAGCGGATGCAAAACTAAAGAATGATTTTGTCCCCGCTAGTGCAGGCATATTTGCGTTTTCGCGGTCGTTGCAGATTGAAGTTCGAGTAGAAGTTGTCGCCCGGGGCGATGGCCTTCCAGTAGCTGGATACATCGTCCAATGCAATCCACGACGCCGACCTACAGGGAATGCTTCTCTTTTCCCTTTTCCAGCGCCCACCAATGATGCAGTTAGGTATCTCCCTCCTGGTATCTACGTTGTCGAAATTCTCAAAGACAAAAAGATGGTTGCATTTGAGGAGTTCGAGTTTGGAGGAAGTGGGAAGAGCAAGGAAACCAAGAAGCTCATTGTCGATTGAGGTGGCCGTGAACTACATTCAAAAATCCTGGATTCCTCTTCTTGGCACAGCAACGTGGCTTGTGACTTCGCTTGCAGCTTTTCTCGTTTTCCCTATCCATATTTCTTCAACATCAAACATTGAAGGGTTCGTGGTTGGAGCTACCGTACCTTTAGTAGGCCTTGTCTGTGGATTCACAATTGTCGCTCCGCGGATTTTCCAAAGAGCAATGGATGCACGATTTTGGTTTTGGGCCAGTGCGGTTTTATCGGGTCTATGTGCTGTAACACTCTCGTCATATCTATATTTCCAATTGAGTTGGACCTGTTCTTATGTGGATGAGGTACGGCTTGTAATTGGGGATACACAATTACAAGACTGCGAGCGCCTCCTAAAAGAATATGCCGGCCTTACCGAGAATATATTTTCCCCATCCTTATTACGTTCGCGGTTCTTAGCTCTCGCTGCGCTCTACGTGGTTTCGTGGACTCTCGTGGCAGCCCTAGTGGTTTCTATAGCCAATGCTTTTGCTGTTAAACGGGTGGTTCATAGCAAACATCCTTAAGAGTAGAACTTACAAGCCTTATGAGAGGTGGCTATGCGGAAAATCATCAATTTCCTAACTATTGGTGCGTGGTATTTGATACCGCTGTATTCCTATGCCGAAACCACCATTGAAATGTTGCAAACCCAGTGGTCAGCAACACAAGGCTTATCACGAGACTGGGCTGTGCCACCTCACACAATGGAAATAGTAAGTGGCGTCACAGTTACCGCCACTCAAGACTCCAGGGTTTTGGTTGGCAGGAAATTCCTTGAAGGATTGAATTCGTTGCCTGATACGCAACTGAACAAATCAGTTCTGCGCTTTACCCTTGCACACGAGATTTGGCACATTAAACAGTACGCTTCAAATATTAGTCTGGCGACAGACACAGCGATGCGACCGTTAGTTGAATGTGGCGCTGATGCAATGGCATCGTACGGAATTGCATCCCATGAATTCAAAGTAAGTGAAACTGCTTCACTAGAAGAACGCAAAGCCGCTTGGGGTCGAATCTCAGAATTGCGTCGAGTTCCGGAGGTGTTAGCAGAACTCTCTAGTACATCAACTAAAACCAACGAGTCACTGAACATCTATCAACGGGCGTTAGCAATTCATTTTGGCATTACTCGTGCTGCTTACGATTGGACGTTGCCACAGTTGGCTGGCGAGTCAAAAGATGCCAAGCAACTCCATAGCGTCGTAAAGCGGTTTGTGTTGGATTTAGCGTCGAAAACTCCTGCTGAATCGCTACTTGAAATATGTAGACACATTGTTCGTGATTCGGGTGATGCACTGCAAAAGACTACCGCCCTACCGACTGGATTCGAAACCGAAAATATTGGCACGGTCGATGCTGCCTCTATTCAGGAGGTAGAAGTTACCAACACCAGTAATCGCCCAATTCGCTATTCAATCACTGGTCTAAGTGGATTCCGCCCAAAGGGCAAAAGTCCAGATAGCTCAAAGTACGTCTATGTTGATGCCCAGCGGGTTGAAGCTGACATCCCCGCAAAAGGAAAGGTGAAATTGAAGGTTAAACTTCGATTTCCACTAGCAGGTTTCAACTCAGAGAAACATGATTCATTTTCCCCAGTCCTGTCGTTCGATGAAGAGGCGCTGGTGGCGGCTCGATATATTGGTGGGCCAATTGCAACACCAAGTTGTAATGATGCTTGGAATAGCCCTGAGATGCAGACACCAATTCACCGAGCACTATTACGAGTTGGAGCGGCGGCGAAAGAAGGATTCAAGCCTGTGCGAGGAGCTGAAATAATGCCTGGTTTCAATGTCGGCCCCAAGTCATACTATCTAAGTTTTCAACAAGATGGCATTAAAGGCGATACCACTGTTAATCAAGACGGTTCCAGTAGAGCCACCCTCGAATTGTTTCAGAGTTCCAAGCTAGAAGAAGCAAGGTTAGAGTTTGATGCTGCAGTAAAACGTTTTCAAAAAGCGTGCCCCGTCAGTTCAACTAACACTGCTGTGATAGACGGCAAAGATGGCCTACCAACGTTCAGAGTCCCCCGACTGACTGCATTTTCGTCCGCATTTCTAACCATTTCAAAATATGAGGATAGGCAAGGAAAAACACCTAACCTCTACACTGTTTATTGGCTGGTTTCCCCGGAAATGGAGGAATGATGGGCTTTTTCCCCCTCGGGGGCATGAAGTCACCAACATACTTCCCTAGCTTGACGTTAAGGGATATCGCAAACAATAAATATGCATGCCCCTAGGGCGCGAAAGCCGGCTGGCCGGCGTAGCGTCCCTCTGGAGCAATAGGTTGGACCTGAGTTGTTACTCAACTGCAATGTGACCATCCGCCGGTAAGTCGGGCTTTCCGCTGACGCTTATCATCACCCATTCAGCGTTTTGGTTGAGATAAACCTCGGACCATTTGCCAGTTATCTGGACAGGTGCAGAGTTTTTAGGCGCTATTGAGGCCCTGTAGGCGTAATGGGCAACACCCACGGTGTGGTCATAGACCTTGATGCTCAGTGGTGTGAGTTCATAATCTGTGACCATAGGTGTATCGCCGACAACAGATTGAACGGCAGCCTCACGGTTATGCGGCACTGGACTGTTCATGTCCCAGCCGACATACCGAGGGTGAAGAGTGCGTCGAATTTTCTCGGCATTGCGCTCCAACGACAAAGACCATAGGTCGTTGACTCTTTGCCACAAACCTTGCTCCTCACTTGAGAGGTCATTCATCGGGGAATCAGGCATCTGGGTGCTTCCTTGGTAACCCACCTGTTTTACACAGAAAAAAGCTGGCAGCCGTTTCTGCTGCCTATCAAGATGCATAGCCCTGCGACAGAATGAACAGAGGTTGGCCTTGCCAAACGCCATTAACGCAGCAGCAAGAGCTCCCATAACGGCGCTGGTCGTTTGGGGGCGCTACCATTCAATAGCCCAGTAACAATTGAAATTGATAAGGCTGGAGAGTTGTTCTCAGCTAGCGATTCATTCATTTGGAATTTTCAACGTGAGTATAACAACTTAAATATGCCAACTGCGTTGCAGTTGTTTCAGTCATGGGAAATTCCCTGAAACACCTTAGTCACGAGCCGATACACAGCATTACGTTTCTCATGACATCCCGTGAGTAATCGGCTGAGTTATTCGACACAAGGCGCTGCAAAAAGATGTCAGCACCGAATACCGAATAAATAACTTACCGATTCAGGAGATTCAAAATGCAAGTTTCCAAACTCATCGTTGCTCTGACCGTAGCTGCCGGTTTCGCTTCTGCATCCTTTGCTCAAGGCGCTGCCGCCACCCCGGCCGCAACGCCGGCAGCCAAAGTTACCGCTCCGGCGCCAGCCGCTTCAGGAAAGAAGGTAGAAGCCCCGAAGGCGGCTGAGCCGGCGAAGGTCGAAGCTGCGAAGACGGAAGCCCCCAAGGCTGACGCAGGCAAGCCGGCTGAAAAGCATGGCAAGTCAAAGGGTCACGAACTCAAGAGTGAGAAGCACGAGAAGCATGAAAAAGCGGAAGTGAAGGCTGAAGCCAAGCCCGCTGCAACCCCGGCTCCGGCCACTAAGTAAGTAGATAGGTAGTACCCGAAACCCCTCGGCGTCCAAACCCGAGGGGTTTTGCTATTCTGAGAGCAATGTGCTCTCACTACGACCCGCAAACCGACCCCGCCAGACTCCGCACCTATTTTGGTGTCGATGGCCTTCCGTTGGGACTGAAGCCGAGTCTCTGGCCTGGCTATCACGGTCCGTTTGTGCGAAAGCACGAATTTACTGATGTCGGTGGTGATGCCGTGCCGTTACGCGAGCTATTGGTCGGCTCATTCGGTCTCATCCCCCACTGGTCCCCGGATGCAACGATTGCTCGGCGCACCTATAACGCTCGCTCAGAAACTGCGCACGAGAGGCCAAGCTTCAAGGATTCCTGGAAGCAGTCCCGTCATTGCATCATTCCGGCAGAACAACTGGCGAAAAGTGGGCGTGGAAGCGCTCAAAACAAGTAGACCGCCTGGTCGATGCCGGTGTGCTTTGGGAAGACGAGCGGCGAGGTAGGCAGCGGAGTACCTTTGAAACCTTTCCTCACGCCATTTACTGTGCCCTGCTAGGGCAGGACGTCGCATCAGCCAAAATCAAGGGGCGCCAGCGGCGGGCACCGCTGGAGGCACTTGGTTTGATACAAGGTCCCTGAAGTCCATTGATGCATTGGATGCAGCACTGTGCGGTGTTGCCGCGCAATACTTTCTGAGCAATATCTTCAAAACCTATGGAGATGTGGAGGGCGGCTATTTAATCGTTCCTGCTGTCGACAATCCAATTATCATGTCCTGATTCAACTCTGAAAGCTTTCGTATGCGCGCCATCGGCAATTTTCTGTGGTTTATCCTAGGTGGTGTCCTGATGGGATTGGGTTGGTGGCTTGTCGGTCTTTTGTGCTTTGTGACTATCGTTGGTATTCCTTGGGGCAAGGCCTGCTTTGTGATTGGGCAGTTCACCTTCTTCCCATTTGGTAAAGAGGCCATCAGCCGCAAGGAATTGACGAATCAGGGCGATATCGGCACGGGTGCCATGGGTCTGCTAGGGAATATCCTATGGTTCGTTTTCGCCGGCATTTGGCTTGCTATTGGCCACGTTCTATCGGCACTTGCTTGTGCCATCACCGTTATTGGTATCCCATTTGCCATCCAGCACCTTAAGCTGGCCGGCATCGCCTTGGCGCCCATCGGTAAAACGATAGTGAACAAGGAGGTCGCAGATGCTGCTCGTCGCCACAATGCCGAAGTTTCGGTGTCCCAGCTACGTGGCAGTTAACTACTCTCAATGTCTCACAGTAAGAGCTACTGATGTCTGCCTCGCTTGACGGAAAACTTGTAGTCGCCATCTCCTCCAGAGCACTGTTTAATTTTGAGGACGAGAATCAGGTCTTTGACGACAGTAACGACGCCCCATACATGAAACTTCAGCAAGAGCGACTCGATTCGCCAGCCGAGTTGGGTGTTGCGTTTCCGCTCATCAAGAAACTTTTGGCATTCAATACAGAGACGCTGAAGCGAGTTGAGGTGGCAATCCTGTCGCGGAATGACCCTGTCAGCGGGCTGCGTGTTCTGGCCTCGTCAAAGTACCACGGCCTTGCCTTGGAGCGAGCAATATTTACGCGTGGGGCGCCACCGCATCGTTATCTCAAACCACTCAACGCAAACTTGTTTTTGTCGGCGAACGGTGAGGATGTCCGTGAGGCACTGAATCACGAATTTCCCGCTGCTCAGGTTTATCCGTCATCTGTTAGCGATGCATCACGCAATCCAAAAGAGATTCGCATTGCGTTCGACGGTGATTCAGTCCTCTTCAGCGACGAGGCCGAACGTATTTTTCATCTGGGTAACTTGGATAAGTTTCAGGAGCACGAGACGGCGAAGGCCAAAATTCCATTGCCACCTGGCCCTTTCAAACCATTCTTGAGCGCACTTCAAGGGCTACAGAGTGCCGGCGATGAAGTGCCAATGCGTGTCCGTACTGCGCTGGTGACGGCACGTAGCGCACCCGCGCATGAACGTGCGATTCGAACCTTGATGTCTTGGAACATCGCAGTTGATGAGGCGATGTTTCTGGGTGGTCTCGACAAAGGCCCCTTCCTTAATGAATTTGAGCCGGATTTTTTCTTCGATGACCAGGCTAGGCATTGTGAGTCGGCATCGCTAGTTGGACCGGCAGGGCAGGTGCTTTACGGCGTCAAAAATATCCCCAGACCACCGGGGTCTGACCCGGTATCAGCCACCCCCTAGTCCTCTGGTTCTGGACCTTGAAATATCGGTGTTCAAGGCACTGAGTGGAACTGCTGGTCCGATAACCTTGTGCTATCGCCAATATGCGAAAACTAGCTTTTGGTTATGACTTTATTCTCAGCTTTCTGGCGAGAATGTGGGTTTGTGCCTCTAAAGTGCAGGACTTGATTCTGACGCGCTCTGTGAAAGTGCGGGTAACTGCTTGGTTCGCTATGCAGCGAAGTTAGAACTTTATTCTCGCCGCCCAGCTGGTGAGCAGTCTGAATACAGTCGTGGCGGCAGGACGGATGGCCACTGACAGGCGGGCTTGAAACCTGGCGGCTCGATCAAGATCTTGGTCTGGCAGTGACTTCCGATTGTCGCGCAATACTGGCAGGTGCCCTGTCGCCGGTTGGATTGCTGGCAGTGTTTCCCGGTTGGGCAGCGGCGCTATCGGAGCTTGGTTAGCCTCCGTTGGCGGCTGGATGTAAACAGGTTCCAAAGGGGGCGAGCAGGCATTGGATACGCGCTCAGAACAATTCGACCTCGCCTTTGGCAATCTCCTTGGCCTCAACTTCGCCAGAAGCTACAAGTCGCTCGTAACAATCGACACGGTTTCGGCCGTGGCGCTTGGCATAATAAAGCGCCTCGTCGGCACGGTCGATCGCGTCGGTTGGCGTGTCATTGGGCATGAGCGAACTGAAGCCGATGCTGACCGTGACATGCCCGACACGGCTGAATAGCTGCTTTTCGACGTTGGTCCGGAAGCGCTCGAGTGCAGCAAGGGCGAACTTTTCCTCGGTCGGTTGAAGCAGGGCAATGAATTCCTCGCCACCGAAACGGAACAGCTGGTCATCAAAGCGGAAGGATTGATTCATCACTTGGGCGAGCATGATCAGTACTTCATCGCCGATCAGATGACCGAAATTGTCATTTACCAGTTTGAACCTGTCGATGTCGCAAACAGCCAGCCAGTGAGTGGCGCCGGTTTTTTCACTTCGCCGGCTTTCCTGAGTGCTATCCCGCTGGCTATCGCTGCTTGCTTTGCCAAGCAATTCGAACAGGTGCTTGTCGAAAGTTTTTCGGCTGGACAGTCCGGTCAGGGTATCGGCCTCGCCATAATCCAGGAGCGCTATGTGATTTCCGAAATATTCGATCAGTCCCATCAGCGCGACGCGCTGGTCGGCCGAAAACTCTTCGGAAAGCGACAGGTCAATCATGTAAATGGGTTCATCTAGCCGGTTGATCGGAAAAATGATGCGATGCGATCCATCCTTGAGAATGTCCAGGACCGCCGACAGCTCCTTGCGGCAGCGATTGAGCAGCGGGTCGCGCTCAATCGGCCGGCAATAGGATTGTTCCGGCAGATAGGCATTACGCAGGAAGCGGCCGTTCGGCCCGTAACCGGCACAGGCGAATACCATCGTCTTTTTGCCGGCTGCATAGCACCGGTAGATGGTTACGCGTTGCGGGTGAAATAGATCAAGCAGGGAATCAACCGTGGCCGAGTTGATTTCAGTGCGATCTCGGCGCGAAGAAATCTCGACAATATGGCTGATCAGTTCAAGCATGAATTGGCAGGAAAGATATTTTTGTTAATCCGGCCAATTATAGCCAAAGCGCTCTCTGGTGTTTGGCTATTCCGCTATTCCGCTATTCCGCTATTCCGCAATGCATGCCCGACGTTCTCGTATCCCTTCAGCGCCTTAGGTCGTTATAATTCAACGTTTTTCTCGCCAGTCAGCCCATGCGCGTCTTTCGCGGTCATTCGCGTCCCGTTGTAGCCCCCGTCGTGCTCGCCATCGGAAATTTCGATGGGGTTCACCTGGGGCATGCCGCGTTGATCAGGCGGCTGGCCGAGGTGGCAGAAAACTGCCAGTTGGCGCCCACTGTGCTGACCTTCGAGCCACATCCGCGCGAGTTCTTTGCACCTGAGTCGGCGCCGGCCCGTCTGAGCACCTTGCGCGAAAAGCTCGAATTGCTCGGTGATTCCGGTGTTGCGCAGGTCATGATCTGCCCCTTCAATGGGGCCTTTTCCGCCCTTTCGGCCGAAGAATTCATCGAGCAGGTGCTGGTGCGCGGCTGCCAGGTTCGGCATTTGATCATCGGCGACGATTTTCGTTTTGGACGAGGGCGTACTGGCGATTTCGCCTTGCTGCACGAAGCGGGGCAGCGTTTCGGCTTCACCGTTGAGGCTATGGGCAGCGTCACGGTTGCCGGTGAGCGGGTGTCCAGTTCGGCTGTGCGCAAGGCGCTGGCCATCGGCGACATGGAGCATGCGGCCCTGTTGCTGGGGCGCCCTTACATCATCGACGGTCAGGTATCGCATGGCCAAAAGCTGGGGCGTCAACTCGGCTTCGCCACAGCCAACCTGCGCATCAAGCACAACCCACTTCCGATGAGCGGCGTCTTCGCAGTCGAAGTCAGCGGGCTGGGTGAGCAAGCGTTGCCCGGCGTGGCCAATCTTGGCATCCGGCCAACGGTGGGCGGCACGCGCCCCTTGCTTGAAGTGCATCTGTTCGATTTCGATCGCGACATCTACGGCGCCCATATTTCGGTTCGTTTTGTGCATAAACTGCGCAACGAGCAACGGTTTCCCAATTTTGATGCCCTCAAGGCGCAGATCGCGGCAGACGCCGCGGCCGCCCGGGCCTTCTTCTCGCTGTGAGCACGCAAAATGGCTGATTACAAAGACTCCCTTAACTTGCCGGATACTGCTTTCCCGATGCGCGGTGACTTGCCCAAGCGCGAGCCGCAATGGGTCGCCCAGTGGCAGGAGAAAAAGCTCTACCAGCGTATCCGCGAAATCTGCGCCGGTCGGCCGCGTTTTACGCTGCACGACGGTCCGCCCTACGCCAATGGCGACATCCACATTGGTCACGCGGTCAACAAGGTTCTGAAGGACATTATCGTTCGCTCAAAGACGCTTTCCGGTTTTGATGCGCCTTACGTCCCGGGTTGGGACTGCCATGGCCTGCCGATCGAGCATCAGATCGAAAAGCTGCATGGCAAGGCAATTCCCGCAGACAAGGTGCGCGAACTGTCGCGTGCCTATGCCGCCGAACAGGTCGAGCGCCAGAAGAAAGATTTCATCCGCCTCGGTGTGCTCGGCGATTGGGGCAATCCTTACCTGACCATGAATTTTTCGGCCGAGGCTGGCGAAATCAGAGCCCTGGGCAAGATTCTCGAACAGGGCTACCTCTATCAGGGCCTGAAGCCGGTCAACTGGTGTCTGGATTGCGGTTCGGCACTGGCTGAAGCCGAGGTCGAGTACGAGGACAAAAACTCGCCGGCGATCGATGTTGCTTTCGAAGTCCATGAAAATCACACCGCCAAACTGGCTGCAGCTTTTGGTCTGACGCATCTGCGTGGCCCGGCTTTCGCCGTGATCTGGACGACGACGCCATGGACCTTGCCGGCCAACGAAGCGGTCAGTGTGCATCCGGATTTGACCTACGACCTGATCGAAACCGAGAAGGGCGCCCTGATCCTGGTGCGCGAACTGGCCGAAGCCGCCCTCAAACGCTATGGCCTTGAAGGCACGGTTGCCGCCTCCTGCACGGGCGACAAGCTCGACCAGATGCTGCTCAAGCACCCATTCCAGAACCGCGATGTCGCCATCATCTGCGGCACGCACGTTACGACCGAAGCTGGTACCGGCCTGGTGCATACCGCGCCGGCCCATGGCGTGGACGACTACAACATTGGCAAGAAATACGGCCTGCCGGTCAATAACCCGGTTGGCAATGACGGCAAGTTCATCAGCACGACGCCTGCATTGTCGGTTGGCGAGCTGGCCGGCAAGACGGTCTGGGAAGCGAATCCGCTGGTCCTGCAGGAGCTCGAAGCCCGTGCTCGCCTGCTCAAGAATGAGCGCATCCAGCACAGCTACCCGCACTGCTGGCGCCACAAGACGCCGATCATCTTCCGCGCCACGACCCAGTGGTTCATCGGCATGGAAAACAAGAAGAACGAGGATGCCTCGACCCTGCGCTGGATTGCCGAGCGCGCCGTTGATGAAACCCAGTTCTTCCCGGCCTGGGGCCGCGCCCGCCTGGAAGGCATGATGAAGACTCGCCCGGACTGGTGCGTTTCCCGCCAGCGCAACTGGGGCGTGCCGATCCCGTTCTTCCTGCACAAGGAGACTGGCCAGCCGCATCCGCGTACCGCCGAGCTGATTGAGCAGGTCGCCCTGCGTGTCGAAAAATCGGGTATCGAAGCTTGGTTCAGCCTCGATGCGGCCGAACTGCTCGGCGCCGAGGCAGACCAGTACGTCAAGATGAAGGACACGCTGGATGTCTGGTTCGACTCCGGCACAACCCACTGGCACGTCATGCGCGGCTCGCATGCGGCCGACCACACCTATCCGGCGGACCTCTATCTCGAAGGCTCCGACCAGCATCGCGGCTGGTTCCAGTCCTCGCTGCTCTCCGGTTGTGCCATCGACGGCCGCGCCCCGTACAAGGGGCTGCTGACGCACGGCTTCGTGGTCGACGGCAAGGGCCACAAGATGTCCAAGTCCAAGGGTAACGTCATTGCGCCGCAACAGGTTTCGGACAAGATGGGCGCCGACATCCTGCGTCTATGGACGGCGTCGACCGACTACTCCGGTGAGCTGACCATTTCCGACGAAATCCTCAAGCGCGTCGTTGAAGGCTACCGCCGCATTCGTAACACGCTGCGTTTCCTGCTGGCCAATGTCTCCGACTTTGATGCGGCTACTGACATGTTGCCGATCGACCAGTGGCTGGAAATTGACCGTTACGCGCTGGCGCTGACGCGTGAATTGCAGGATGGCTGCCGCGCCGATTTCGACAAGTACGAATTCCACCGCGTCGTCCAGGCCCTGCAGACTTTCTGTTCGGAAGATCTCGGTGGCTTCTACCTCGATATCCTGAAGGATCGTCTGTACACGACGGCACCGAAGTCGGTTGCCCGTCGCTCGGCCCAATCGGCCCTGTGGCACATCACGCAGGCTTTCGTTCGCTTGCTGGCGCCGATCACCGCCTTTACGGCCGAAGAGGTCTGGCAGGTATTGACCGGCAAGGCCGACGACTCGGTGATGTTCCAGGTCTGGCACGACCTGCCGGCCTTGGCCGGCGAGGGTGATCTGCTGGCCAAATGGGCCTTGATCCGTACCGCCCGTGCTGATGTGACCAAGGCCCTCGAAGCCCAGCGTGAAGCCGGCAAGATCGGTTCAGCACTGCAGGCCGCTGTCGAAATTCACTGTGGCGGCGAGAAATACGAAGCCTTGGCTTCCCTCGGTGACGACCTGAAGTTCGTTTTCATCTGCTCGAGTACCATTGCTGTGCGTGACGATAACGAGCAAGTCATCGCCACCCCGCTGGAACACGCCAAGTGCGAACGCTGCTGGCACGTCCGTGAGGATGTCGGTGCCAATACCGAGCATCCGACTCTGTGCGGCCGTTGTGTCAGCAACCTCTATGGCGAAGGCGAGGTACGTGGCTGTGCCTAAGGCAGCACACTGGTATGGCCTTGCCGCTCTGGTCATCATTCTCGACCAGATCAGCAAGTGGGTGGTGCTGGAGAACATTCGTTTCGGCGAGACGATCTATGTCGCGCCTTTCTGGAACTGGGTGCTGACCTTCAATCCCGGTGCCGCCTTCAGCTTCCTGGCCGATCAGCCGGGCTGGCAGCGCTGGTTTTTCGCGTTGCTGGCGCTTGCAGTTTCCGGCTGGATCGCCTTCATGCTCCGCCAGCATCCACAACAAAAACTGCTCTCGCTGGCCCTGGCACTGGTCATGGGCGGCGCGCTGGGCAACGTGATCGACCGCATCCGTTTCGGCGCAGTTGTCGATTTCATTCAATGGCATGCCGCCGGCTATTACTGGCCGGCCTTCAACATTGCCGATTCGGCAATCACGGTCGGCGCGATTTTGCTCGTTCTAGAGCAGTTGGCCTCGGCTAAACAGAAAGAGAATTCCTGATGAGCACCTCCGTCCGTTCCGACAGCTTCCTGACCCTGCACTACCGGATCACCACGCTCGACGGCGAGGAATTCCTCTCCACCTTTGACATGAGTCCCGCCACCCTGCAGATGGGCGGTGGCCAGTTGGCCGAGAACCTTGAATCGGTGCTGATCGGCCTGCCGGCGCACGAACGTTTTGTCTTCGAGCTCGAACCGGCGCAGGCCTTTGGCCAGCACAACGACCGCCTCGTCGAACGCATCGCCCGTAGCGGATTGCCGGCCGAGATGGAACTCAAGGAAAATTCCGTCGTCGAATTCACCGCTCCCAACGGTGGCACTTTCGCCGGCTTCCTGCGCGAGCTGGATGCCACGCACGCCTTGTTCGACTTCAACCACCCGATGGCCGGAAAAACGATCCGCTTCGAGGTGGAAATCATCGGAATCATGTAATGGAAATCATCCTCGCCAACCCCCGCGGCTTCTGCGCCGGCGTCGAACGCGCCATCGCCATTGTCGAGCGGGCCCTGGAAAAATTCGGCGCCCCGATCTACGTTCGCCATGAAGTCGTGCACAACAAGTTCGTCTGCGACGACTTGCGGGCCAAGGGGGCGGTTTTTGTCGAGGAACTGGATGAAGTGCCCGCTGGTAGTACCGTGATCTTCAGCGCCCATGGTGTTTCCAAAGCTGTCCGTGAGGATGCTGAAGCACGTGGTCTGAAGGTCTTCGATGCCACCTGCCCGCTGGTCACCAAGGTGCATGTCGAAGTCGGCAAGATGCGCAACCAGACCCGCGAAGTCGTCATGATCGGGCATAAGGGACACCCTGAGGTCGAAGGGACGATGGGGCAGAGCCAGGGGGGGATGTATCTGGTTGAAACAGTCGAGGATGTTGCTCTGCTGCAGGTTACCTCCCCCGATAGCCTGTCGTTTGTCACTCAGACCACGCTGTCGGTGGATGATGCCACTACCGTCATCAATGCCTTGAAACAGCGTTTTCCGGACATTCAAGGGCCCAAGAAGGACGACATCTGCTATGCCACGCAGAACCGGCAGGACGCGGTCAAAGCCCTGGCCGAGCAATGCGATCTGGTTATCGTGGTGGGTAGCCCGAATAGCTCCAACTCTCGTCGGCTCAGAGAAGTGGCCGTGGCAAGGGGGATTGATGCCTATCTGGTTGATGGTCCCGATGAAATCGATTCCAGCTGGCTGAAGGGGAAGTCAAATATCGGCATTTCAGCCGGCGCATCAGCGCCGGAGATATTGGTTAGCCGTGTTGTTGATCGAATCAACAGCCTGACCGGGGCGGCAGTCACCCAGCTTCAGGGAGTAGATGAGGCGGTATCCTTCGCGCTGCCGAAGGAGTTGGCTTCTTGAGCCTTGCGGTAATTCATCGCAGAATTTCCCGTTGATAAGGTGGTTAGTTTTCCGATTTTCCTCGAACTTGGATTTCGATCGTAATTCTGCTGTGCACGGCCTGCTTGTTTAGTCGGGCGGGGATGAAACGTGCAAGGTCAACATTGTTCTTCACGGTGTTGGAAACTGCTGCAGAGAGGTTGCTGCTGACGATCTCGGTTTTTTCGACGGCACCCTTGTCGCTAATCCAAATTTCGAACACAACAAATCCATTCTCCTCATAATCACGGAGTGCTTTGTCCAATGGCCCGTCCTTCTCGCTGAGATCATCGGCCATTCTCGGCGGGCGGTCGACTTCGTGTCGGCTGTAATAATGGGGCGGAGTGTCGGTTAATGGTTGAACCCCGC